>ERZ869909.2835-NODE-2835-length-10779-cov-2.687442_pt1 | contig 10779 bp, 8 predicted proteins | sample MGYA00520892_ERZ869909 | MGnify/ENA primary metagenome ERZ869909 (study PRJEB32215, sample SAMEA104723947) | bioreactor metagenome | biome: bioreactor; feature: anaerobic bioreactor; material: water | place: China | collected 2015-03-12 ... | reverse complement strand
CCTGAACACATTTTTGAACGCCTTGTGTTTAGCAATGAACATGATGAGTTATACCACGACATTGACTATAAATACGAACACATAGATCGCATCCTACTTGAAATTAGTTCAGACATTGAATATTACAACCAATGCTTCTCAAAAATTGAACATAAATTTTTCATGAACAACGATGCACCTGAGCAAGTAGTTGAACGGCTCATAAAAGATTATCAGCTTACTCATCTTTTAAATAAGTCATGATGTAACATAATAGAAATAAATCAATATAAAGGAGCTAAATAATGAACATTTATGAAGAAGGAATGAATCTATTGGAAGAAAAAATGGGTCAGGGCAAGGATAATGTCATTGCCTTAGCCACTATCGCACTTGAACTAAGTAGTAATTGTTTTCCCTGCCCTCGAGTTCGTGATGTAGATGCTTATTATCATCAGGGGAGTTTCTACATCGTAACGCACGCCAAATCAAACAAGGTTAGACAAATCATGGCAAATCCTGAAGTTTCTATCTCAGCCAATCTCCTTGACTTTACCGGTATTGGTCAGGCAGTCAATCTTGGATGGGTCAAAGACCCAAAGAATGCTAACATAAGGAAAACACTTAGAAAGGTATTCAGTGAATGGTATGACTTTGCAAACAACGAAGAAGATGAAAACTGTGTCTTTGTGGCAATACATCTCACCCATGCCACCTTACGCATCGATCATGGCGTCAAATTCTATCATTATGACTTTCTAAATCAAGTCGTAACCAACTAAACCGAGAGCAACAGCCCTCGGTTTTACTATTGAATATATCGAAGTCGACCATAGCGAATAAACTCGATTTTCTTCTCTACCAGCTCATCGTCCAAAGGTATCATGTACGCTTCCTCGAGTAATCGGGTCGCAAGACTTTCTGTGGGAAACTCATGATCCCAATGCTCATATAGCCTTTCCAAATCTTTGACATATTTCTGATTGATACCTTCCAAACCATATAGTATATCAAATAAGTGATCATTCATATCATCCAACTGTACAGTTTCAGAAGTCAGTTGAACACCTAACTCTTCCAGTTTCTTTACTCTTTCCTTAAAACTTCCTATAGGATACTTTGAGAAGTCCACAAATAGATTGGGTTGCTGAAAGTCCAACCGATAGGAATATACTCTTTGTTCAAGCAGATGTCTTCGATTGATTTCAATGGCATGGCCAATGCGCAAGACAAGTAGAAGATAAAGCGTATCTTCCAACACATAGCTATGCGTAAATCGCTTGCCTTCAATGATCAAATCCAATAAAGATCGAAGGGATGTTACATCCAGTTCTTCACGTTCTAGATGTTTTAGCAGATAATCATAGGATTGCCTGTATGTTGGTCGAACCAGGTTGCGATCGACACTATGGACATACCAGTGACTATAGGAATAGAAGGCACGAGCATTGATGGCAAGCTCAATCAGATAGCGGATGTCTAACACATACATTCCCCCTTTTTACGATGTTTCGAACCCGATAGAAGGCCTTTGAAAGTACGTGCTTGTTGCGTTGTGATAACTCAACTCCGTTGGATTGCAAATACCGCACAAAACTAATCACATACTCATAACTCTCCGGGCAACTAGATATTCCTAGTTCAATCAGTGAACCAATCGCGTCCCACCGCTTCTTTTTATCTATCAGATGACAGATCATCTCAATGTCTTCAATCCTCTTTCGACTCAATGGCCCACACTGATCTAGTAAACTATCCAGATAATAATTCTCTTCATTCTCTACATCCCTGTACTCATATGCCTGATCCACCGTTTCCACCACCTTTTCACCCCATACCTCATACTCATCCAATGTATATTCGATGACGGTATTCAGTACCATGGCATACCCATCCAAATCAATCATCCCAGTCATTTTAAGCTTACCTAAGGCAATACTCAGTGATCCGGGGCTACGGATGGCCATGATGAGATACCCCTTGCCAAAATGCTTTGGAATCCAGGGAGTCCTCTCATAAAACTCGTACTCATGCCTCTTCACTTGCACATAGGCAAACTCAGGATAACCTTGATAACGATTCACAAACTCCACATAATTTTGCATCTGAAAATTCATGTCCACTTCCTTGACATGACCACTACTTCGATTCATGATATCCACTATGTTCAATCTCCTTTTTTGATTTGGCTTATTATATACCGATATTGGCTAATTCAAACAATAAAATGAAGAAATTTTTTAACATAAAAAGGGAGGTGCTATCTCTCCCTCAACGTTAGTCTTCATTATCCATTACATAAACCTGACTCATCTACTTTAATAATCTCCATCATTTTAACTATACGCATATGAACCACCCCTTCTTATGACCATGACGTTAGACTTGTCCGACTAACTCCGAACACTAAAAAGTAAGCAATAAAGCACTAAACATGATTTGATTCATTCAATTCATGCTTTATTTCTTCTTTGAAAAGTTCAATTACCTTTAGATCAATGTAACACGAAGTTTTATCGGAGATAATCAGATCAATCGAATCATTAAACTGCTCAAGTGTTATCTGATTTCGAACATATGCTCTACCAATGACTCCCAAAACGCCTGTGTATCTGACATTTAACTTCTCACACGCATTTCGTACCGGCTTATCATTGCTATTGCAGTAATAGCAGTTTTCCTTTGCTATCGAGATAGCAAATCGATCATATTTCGAAAGTTTGCGGAACTCAACATTGTTCGTTAATATACCATATGTCTCCAAGCCAACCGTTGTTTCAATTGCTCCAAGTTTATAATCAAATTGATTGAGAACACTTTTCACTTCACTTGGTAGTTCGGTTTCGTAAATAATCCGGGGAATGATTACATGGTCAAACACTTCAAACAATAAATTTAGTCTTTCAATTTCATAAAGGTCAACTAAGACGTTGTTATACACAACGACTGACAAGTTATCCGAGTGATAAATATCTTTCATCCCGGTTTCTCCACTCTTTTACTAACTTCCTAGTTTCTAGCAAATTAGTACCCAATACTTCTGATATCTTATTTAGACTTATTTCATCTTTAAAATAAAACTCCTTTATTTTACTGATTAACCTGAAGTTTTTCTTCTGAGTATCAATTCTTTCAAGTGGATACGGTTCCTTCGCTTTGTATCCATAGTAATTGATTTGTTTCCAAAAATTATTATATATCTCTTTTGAAATGTATTTATACTCATATAACATAACATATACAGTCTGAATACTAACCTTAAAATACCTTTTCATCTCTATTGGATCGATTGATTTCTTTGATTCAATAAACTGATCAACGAGATGTTTAGGCATTAGAAAATATCCAGCAAATTTGTTAGCCATTTGCTCATGAAAGTCAGATTTACCACTTAGGTAGAACACTTGATTAACATTGTCAGAATACTGTTCTGAATGAAACAGTAAGTGAGCATACTCATGTATAAGAGAAAATATCTTTCTTTCTTCTGGTATATTGTCAGAATCATTCACAATAATAAAACTACCAAACTCATTTGAGAATGACGATGCGCCAAAATAGCTATCATTCTGAAGATCACGAACGATGACATTAACTCCAATATTGCTAATGACTTCATAATAGTTCTCTGGTATTATGTTTTCAATGTTCGCAATTCTTCTTTGTTCTAAGGCAATTTTAGAAACATGATTAAAAATCATCTTTTTATCAGCGGTGTGTTGAAGATGATATTTCTGTGGCAAATACCTTACTTCTGAATCACCAAGTATATCAATATAGCAAATGATAGCGTCTTTTAAGTAGTCAATATCCATATTCTTGATATCTCTGTCTGCTTTATCAACCCTAAACATAAAAGTAACTTCATCATGTTTCTCTTTAAAAAAGTAATCGAAAGGCTTTTGAAAGTATAAAGCAATTTTCATCAGCTTATCGCTATCTATCGGTTGGCTACCATCGATATACTTCTTCAAAGTAGGATGAGACACACCAATACTCTCCCCCAGTTTCCTAAGTGATAAATTTTCCTTTTCCATTAAGTATTTTATGTTATTACCAATCACCATTGAAATGTTCATTCCCACCACTCCTTTTCATCTATATTTTACCATATCTCTATATCTTTTCAACAATTATGGTAATTTTTCTTACCAATCAATACTATACAAATTGCAATCATTGTTTTGATCGCGAGTTACAATACTATGAAGTAAAAATGAACTTCATATCAATTAACTCTTACTCTAAATAGTGATGAGTATCCAATTAAAGTCATTTCTAACGATAACAAACTATCTTGCAAGAACCATTCTTGATACAAACACTGATTTATTGTTCATATTCACCTTTGACTAACATATAATGTAAGTATGAGGTGAGAATATTAAGTTGACAAAGAATCTCTATGAAACAGATAAGGAAACATCTGGTTTTTTGGTTGCAAACGCAATTTATGGTCCTTCCTATTTATCCTTTGATTATGCTCTGGCTTACCATGGATTAATACCTGAAGCTGTCTATGTGTAGACGAGTGCAACTTTTAAGAAAGGGAAAAGAAGGAATACACGAATCTTTTGGGTATTGTTTGTAGTACATTAAAAGTGGTCCATTTTTCTGCAAATTGCAGTTGAAAATGGGGCCACTTCTAATATATTACAAACATCTTGTTAAGGAACTTTTCGGAACACAGGTTTCTAAGTCCTTTGTTAGCTCTTTAACTGACCGTCCGGACGAGGATGTGGAACAGTTTCTGACACACTCACTATCTCAACTGTCCCCATTTATTATAAGTGATATTCTTTGGCCAATCATAATTAGTCTTTCGTGCTTAAATTTAAAAATGTTTAAACTCAACATCATAAATCCAAGCGAACGGAACTCTGTCGCGTGAACTATTTAAAAACCTTCATTAACCCCTTTAGTTACATACCCTATCCTAGCCTGTCCTTCACTTATAACCATATAAATGAAAGTTAATCTACCAACACCTGAATTTTCTATAACTAAAACATTTACTTCATCAATAGGACAGCCCTATCTTCCAAAGCAACTGAACAAAACCCTCAACTCATCTATTTTGTAACAGAGTATTAAAACTCAGCTTGCAAACAACTACTAATATCACTTACATAACTGGAATAACTATTGGTATGAAATCCTATCAAGTCGACTACCCTAATTTTTCAGCTTATCAACTGCTTTTGATGTAAGATAGTGTTGAAAAAGTATTCTTGCAAATTGCTCACCATTGATAATCAGAATACTGTTATCAAGCGCTTTTCTGTAAACTTCTTTTGAAACACTCTCTGATGTATTTATAAGAATGTTAATATTTCTTTGATCAAACCGTTTATCACTAAGCAATTGATTCAACCCATTCTCAATATCATGATCTATTTTTTCTTTCTTTTTTGCTTGAATAAATAATCTAGGAAGTTTCTCATCGAACCCTTGCTCATTATCTAGTCCATTTTCCTTTCTAATATTTAATTCCAGGTTTATTAAAGAAGATAGTAAAACATTCTCAGGTAGAGAGAATTCCAAATCAACATCAGATCCATTACTATCATATCGATTTTTATCTTCAAGTGTGAATCCATTAGATACAAACATTTCTTCTATTATCTTCTCAAGAGAATGAGGTGACCATTTATTAATCTTACTTACAATTTTCTGAGATAAAGATAACAAATCGTCATCTAGGTCCTCCATAATTTTCGATATTGTATCTCCTTTATGATTTATATAATTATCTGAGATGATTTCATCTACAGCCTCAAATACCGAGTTCATAAAAACTCGATTGTTTGGTGATCTATATGGACTTGCAAATGTTCCAGATATTTTTTCAGAAGCATTACTTTCTGTATAACTTATAAATTTCAAGTCCTCTAATGTTATATACGTTTTAAAATCACCATTATAACCCTCATCTATTCTTACTGTTTCCTTGACCTTACCAAGTAGGAACTCTCTATTTGAAGTTTTGGGAACAATGCAAATATCTCCAATTTTAATCTCATTAATAATTGCAAAGTTATTATATCTTCTTCGAGTAAGATTCTTTAATCCACTTTTATCATAAATTTTCTTGAAACACTGGTAATCTTGGTTCACTATATCTAATTCCCCAAACGACCACCCTTGTCTTACTATTCCTTTTTTTGCATCACTTAAAACTTTACTATTCTCTACTTTAATCCTTATAATGTACACATTTCTATTATTATTTTGCATATAGTTCTCCTTTTACAAATCATAGCATTATCTTATCCTTCATACAATTAAATTATTATTTAGATGACCACAAACTTGTCAATTATTTATTTTTCTGTGTTATGATATACCTAATTACGGGGGTAATGTATGAACGAGCAAATCAAACAATCAATATTAAGTGGCTTTATAGATCGAACAACACCATCTATGCCACAATATCAGCCAAGACTATTAGTCAATGATCATCGACGCGGTATGAAGGTGTTGACATCCATTCAAAAAGAACTCATGAGTTCAACTGAGTTCATTTTTTCTGTGGCATTTATTACCAATAGTGGATTATCCACCATCATCCAACAACTCCTCCACGCACTTGAAGCAGGAAACCGTGGAACAATGATAACGACTGATTATCTTAATTTTACAGATCCAAGAGCTTTAGCTAGGTTACTTGAACTAACTGAGCAATATCCAAACTTGAAAGTATATATATCAACGCAAGAATTGTTTCATTCTAAGGGTTATATCTTTAAGTATAATAATCACCGCAAAGTAATTATAGGAAGTTCAAACCTAACGCAAACTGCACTCACCGAAACTCTTGAGTGGAACATGCTATTTACATCTTTAGATCATGGAAGTATTGTGGAGCAAATCGACCATGAAGTTCAAGTTGCTATTGATCGTTCTGTTCCTTTAACTCAAGAATGGTTAGATAGTTATGAAGTTATATATAAGAAGTCTACGTTACAGCGTTTATACCATGAGGAAGCCCCTATAGAAGTGCCTTTAATGCACGAAGAGAGGGTTGATGTATCAAAACCTATCTATACCAATAGTATGCAATCCAACGCTCTGCGGGCACTAGACAAGCTAAGAGATAGCAATGAAAACAAAGCTCTAATCGTTTCTGCAACAGGTACTGGGAAAACCTATCTCGCAGCATTTGATGTAAGAAACTTTCGAGCGAAGAAATTGTTATTCGTAGTTCATCGAGAACAGATCGCTAAAGAAGCTATGAGAAGTTTTAAACATATTCTTGGAAAAACCGTTAGTTATGGTTTATATACTGGTAACACCCAAAATCAATCCAGTGACTATCTCTTTGCAACAATTCAAACCATTTCGAAATCAGATCATTACGAAAAATTTAGTAGAGATTATTTTGACTATATCATCATGGATGAAGCACATCACTCAAGTGCTGAATCCTATCAAAGAATATTAAACTATTTTACTCCTAAGTTTCTTCTTGGAATGACTGCAACTCCTGAACGTACTGAAGGGTTTAACGTTTATGAACTCTTTGGATATAACATCGCTTATGAAATCCGTTTGCAAGAAGCACTTCAAGAACGATTGCTATGCCCTTTCCACTATTATGGTATCTCTGATATTAAGGTGGAGAATGAAGTACTAAGTGATACGTCAACCTTTAGCATGCTTGTATCGGAAGAACGAGTAAAGCATATTGTTCACCAAACCAAATTCTACAGTTATAGTGGTAATCGAGTGAAAGGTCTGATGTTCTGTTCTCGAGTTGAAGAAGCTAGAGAATTATCTTTTCGACTAAATGAACATGGATTAAGAACCGTTGCTTTGTCTGGAGCAAACACACAGGAAGAGCGTGAACTTGCGATCTATCGATTAACCAAAGAGAACAATAATCCACTTGATTATATACTAACCGTTGATATCTTTAACGAAGGTGTCGATATCCCAGATATCAATCAAGTCGTACTATTAAGGCCAACTCAATCAGCTATCATCTTCATTCAACAACTCGGTCGAGGACTTCGCAAAGCACCCAATAAAGAGTATGTTGTGATTATAGATTTTATTGGTAATTATAAGAATAACTTCTTTATTCCTATGGCACTATCCGGTGATCGTTCACTCAATAAAGATGAGCTAAAGAAATACTTAATTAGTGGCAACTCAACGATCCCAGGTGCGTCTACCGTTAACTTTGAAGAAGTAGTGGCTCAAAGAATTTTTGAGTCTATAAAAAGAACTAACTTGAGTACGAGAGCTTTTCTAAAAAAAGAATATTCCGATTTAAAGTACAAATTAGGCAGAATACCTACGATACAAGACTTCTATTTGCATGGATCCATTGATCCCCAAGTAATTTTCAGATATAGGAGAAACTATCACGACTTTCTTCTTGCTATTGGGGAAGTTACATTTGCACTACAAGATAGCGAAGTTAAGTTTTTAAATCTACTATCTCAACATTTATCAAATGGTAAACGTTGCGATGAGCTCTTAGTTTTAAAACATGTGATCCTACATGGTAGCTCTGATAGCAATCAACTACTAACCGAAAAGCATGTATCAAAAGAGTCCATTCATTCTGCTATACGAGTACTTACACTAGATTTCTTTAATAACTCAGAGAAAAAATCATTTGGTTCCGTACCTTATGTTTATCTTCAAGAAGATATAATCTACCCTACAGAAACCTTATTAACTATTCTTCAAAACTCATATGTCAAAGAGTTTGCGCTAGATGTGATCGATTATGGATTACAGGTATATGAAGATGAGTATAAAGAAAGAATAGATGATGCATTTGTTCTCTATGAGAAATATACAAGAAAAGATTATTGCCGATTACGACAATGGGAAAAAGATGAGAGTGCGACGATATTTGGATACACTGTAAAGCAACATTCAACCCCAATCTTTGTCACATACCACAAAGAAGATCACATTGCGGATTCAACGAAGTATAACGACCACTTTATTAATCACAACACGTTCAGTTGGATGACACGAAGTCGAGTACGCATTGATTCAAAAGAAGTCTCACTGCTCAAAAAGTATGAAGAACTCAATATGAAGATTGATCTATTTGTCAAAAAAGATGATTCTGAGGGTACTGATTTCTATTACCTGGGAAAAGTTGAGCCAACCCATTTCACAGAAACCACTATCACAATAGACAAAGAAGCTAACAAAGTAGCTCCTATTGTAAACATTCAATTTAACATGATGGAACCTGTACACGAAGATATCTATGATTATCTTCTAAAATAACCTGATTGTTCTATCAATTCAAGCACCTGAACATCTGCTGGCACCCAGTAGATGTTTTTTGCTTCATCAAGATTGATCCATCTCATCGATGCATGCTCATTTAACGTTAACTCACCTGAAATCACATGAGAGTAATACAAATGCATGGTTAAGTGAAATGTCTCATATGGATAAGTGATTGTGGCTAAAAACTTATCAACCCCAATCTCAACATCTAACTCTTCCTTAATCTCTCTCTTCAAAGCCTCATGATGACTCTCACCAGACTCAATTTTACCACCAGGATATTCCCACATCCCATCAAACTGTCCACCTACACGCTGTGTTATCAGAAACTTATCCCCTTCTGTTATCACAGCTGCTACTACTTCGATGTGTTTCAAGTTATACCTCCTAAAAATTCTACATTACTCCATAAATAAACCGCGTTTCGCAAATATGTTGAACCATTATCGCACTACAAATAGACTACTTTCTTCCTTCTTTTATAGTTATCTACTTTCGTTTGTCAACATGACAATAGGCTAGACGATCTCTGTTATGATTCATCAAAAATGAATAAGCCATTTTATAAATCTATCGATTTCAAGCCCCATGTGTACTAATTGAGTCGCATCTCGATTGCCAGAATCGAAGTTAAATAGATTAACTAATTATTGCCATTAATGAGGACTCAATCTCCTGCCAGTTTTTCTCTAAATCTATCGTATTGACTGAAATTGTGTTTTGTCTGTTGTCTTGTTTAAATGTGTATGTTTTGCTTATTTCTTCATTTGAAAATGGTTTCGGATAAATTAATACGCCGTGTAAAATTTTACTTGATTGATAGTTCATGAGATACGAGTGAATTTGATATAAGTTCCCTGAAATTAGTTTCTTCGTGTCGCTTTGATAAAAGTCTCTTATTCCATAGAATCTTGAATAGTACTTTGCATCCATAATCCAAACACAATCATCACTTTCTACACAGACATCTAGCTGCATCTTTGGTAGCCATTCATCCAGTTGAAGAAAATTCCATGTTTGGTTCTTTTGAAATGTTGTTATAAACTTAGAGTGTTTTAAGTAAAACTTATAAAGGAATTTCTCAAACAACTTTGCAAACTCGTTTTCATTATCAAGGATGTGATAAAACGTAACTACTTCACCTGAAGAAGAAATCATCATTTGCCTAAAAATCAGTTCACATACCTCAATTAATTTTTCGGAATAGATAGAAAAACGATTAAATGAGAACTTGAAATCTTGATTTTTAATCTTTATTAAGTCAATCTGGCCAAAGTGTATCATAATTTGGTGAAGACGTTTTTTTCTTTGTCTATCAACTATCTTAGATCTGTATAGGTTAAATGCTGTAGTTTTAATTACTTGATTGAGTCGAATATTCGATGAGTATTCATCGAACTCACATGCAGCATGTGCATTTTCAAAAGCTAACGTTTCTAAAGATTTCTTAAAATCTACTTTGCCCTTGATTCCAGCTATAATTTCTTGAGCTTCAACATATTCACTTATTACGCCTCGCTTAATATACCTTTC
>ERZ869909.2834-NODE-2834-length-10793-cov-4.144177_pt1 | contig 10793 bp, 10 predicted proteins | sample MGYA00520892_ERZ869909 | MGnify/ENA primary metagenome ERZ869909 (study PRJEB32215, sample SAMEA104723947) | bioreactor metagenome | biome: bioreactor; feature: anaerobic bioreactor; material: water | place: China | collected 2015-03-12 ... | reverse complement strand
GCATGATCATTTCCATCGCCCAACGGGCCTTGCTGACGGGCGCCGCCATGCTGCTTGGCATGGCGGCGCATGCCGATATGGTGACTGTGAAATGGCCATACACCATCGATGGCCGCTCGTTCGAAGGCATGCTGGTGTATGACGACAGCATCACGACGCCGCGCCCGACCCTTCTGATGGTGCCCAACTGGATGGGCCCGACGGACGACGCCGCACGCAAGGCAGCGCGTGTAGCCGGCGACCGCTACGTGGTCTTCGTGGCCGACATGTACGGCACCGATACGCGGCCGACCAACATGGAGGAAGCGGCCGCCGCCGCAGGGGCCGTGCGCGGCGACCGGGCGCTGCAACGGCGCCGGGCGCAGGCGGCACTGGAAATCCTGGCCGGGCAGGAGCGGGTCCCGGTGATGGCCGGCGCACCAGGGGCGATCGGCTTCTGCTTCGGCGGTGGCTCGGTGCTGGAGTTGGCGCGCGCGGGCGCTGACGTGCGCGGTGTGGTGTCGTTCCATGGCAATCTGGATACTCCCGATGCCGCAGATGCCCGGGCCATTCGCACGCCGGTGCTGGTGCTGCACGGCGCCGACGATCCCTATGTCCCGGCGGAGCAGGTACAGGCCTTCGAGGCAGAAATGCGTGCCGCCGCTGTGGACTGGCAGTTGATCAGCTACGGCGGCGCGGTGCATTCTTTCACCGACCCGACCGCAAACCTGCCCGGTGAAGCGCAGTATCACCCGCAAGTGGCGCAGCGCGCCTTTGCCCACATGAACCTGTTTTTTGATGAGCAATTCAGCGACTGAACCGTTCCGCCCCCACCCTCTGATGCGCTCGCGACATCTTCAGACGGTGTGGGGCCCCCTGTGGCGCCGCCCGACCCCGCTACCCCGGCACGACGAAAAATTCATCCTCCGCGACGGCGATCATCTGTGGCTGACCTGGGCAGGCCCGACACCCGGAGCCGGACGACCGGTGGTGCTGATCCTGCATGGGCTGTCCGGTTGCTACGACTCGCATTACGCCCGGGGCTTGCAGGCCCGGCTGGCCGAGATGGGCGTCACCAGTGTGGTGATGAATGCGCGCGGCACCGCCCACCGCCACAACGATCGCGCCGATATCTATCATGCCGGTGAGACCCGGGATGTGGCTGACGTCATCAATGCGCTGACCGAGCGCCATGACGGCGGCAAAGTGTTGCTGGTCGGCTATTCCCTCGGCGGCAGCCGGTTGCTGAATTATCTGGCCGAACGCCCGGCACGCAGTGTCGCCGCTGCCGTGGCGGTATCAGTGCCTCTGCAGCTGGCGCCCTGCTCTACACAGCTGGATCGCGGTCTGTCCCGGGTGTATCGCAACCGACTGCTGGGCGAGCTCCTGACGCAGTTGCAACAGAAATACGAGAAACTCAAAACCCAGTCGCCCCATGAGGCCCACAGGCTGAAGCAGCTCGGTCCGCTTGGGGGCATTCGCACCTTTCGCCAGTTTGATGATCGCGTTGTTGCCCCCTTGCACGGGTTCCGGGATGCCAGCGATTACTATTCCCGATGCAGCGCGGGGCCCAAGCTGGACCGTATCCAGGTGCCGACGCTGATTCTGCATGCGGAAGATGATCCCTTCATGGTGCCTGAGGTCATTCCGCCAGCTTCACTGGTGAGCAGCGCGGTCTCGCTGGAGGTCAGCGCCCACGGTGGCCATGTCGGTTTCGTGGCAGGGTCGCCGGGCTCGCCCGACTACTGGCTGGAGTCACGGATACCGGCTTTCCTCGCCCCGTGGCTCGGCCAGCCCGTTCATGACGTGAAAAGCAGGTCCAGTGTATCGCCGTTACCCACCCGGTAACGGACCTTCATGTCATCCAGATGCGCCGCGGCCTCACCACGCAGGTACGGCGCCTCCAGGCAGATGATCTGGTAGATCCCCTGGCTCAGCAGTGTCTTGTCCAGCGCCGCGCTCTGACGATCCGGCGGCACCAGGCTGTGAACGAAACTCGCCCAGGACGCCGCCAGCACCCAGGTGTTCACCAGCAGCGCTCGCAGCGTTTCGTCACTGGCCTCGACCATCCCCGCAGCACGCAGCCCTTCATAAACCGTCAGGCCGCGATCCATGCTCTGGCGTACGAACTGGCCATAGCGCTCACGCAGGTGCGGGTCCTGATTCAGCAGGTGCCCGAGATCCCTGTGGAAGAAGCGCGCCCCCCACATGCTCTGCAGGATAGCCTCGAAGTAACCGATCTTGTCTTCCCAGGTCAGCGGCCGCCCCTCCGGCACACTCAGAAACCCGGTGACCAGCGCTTCATAGCGCTCGAACAGACTGAACACGATCTGTGCCTTGTTGCGGAAGTGGTAGTAGAGATTGCCGGGGCTGATGCCCAGGGCCTCCGCGATGTGGTTGGTGGTGACGTTGCGCTCGCCCTGTTCATTGAACAGCGCCAGGCTGGTGTCGAGGATGCGTTCCCGGGTTCCGGTCATATCAGGCCAATACAATAAGCGGATTGACAGTTAGAGTAATTACTCTAAGAATCGATGACAACTGATGATAACAAACCCAGGGAGGCGCGATCATGGTCGCCGAAGTGAAGTCACTGCATACCCCCGAAGCCGAGCTGGCCCAGCTCCGCACTCTGTTTGACGCGCAACGTGCTGCCTTTCGCCGTCACCCTTACCCCACGGCTGAAGAGCGCATCGAGCACCTCAAGCGCATCAAGCCGATGTTGCTGGATAACATCGACGCCATTATCGAGGCCCTGAACAAGGACTTCGGCGGTCGCTCGGCGGACGAAACCCGCATCGCAGAAATCCTGACCAGCCTGGAAGGGATCAAGTATTACAGCAAGCGCGTGCGCAAGCTGATGAAACCGCAGAAGCGCGCCTCCGGCAGCATGGGCTTTCCCGGTGCCTCCAGCGTCGTCTACCAGCCGCTGGGCGTTGTCGGGGTGATCGTGCCCTGGAACTATCCGGTCTATCTGGCCATCGGGCCGCTGCTGGCTGCGCTGGCCGCCGGCAACCGGGTGATGATCAAGATGAGCGAATCGACACCGCATATCGGTGAGCTGTTGCAGCAGCTGGTGGCGAAAACCTTTGGCGACGAGCATGTGGTCGTGGTCAATGGCGAGGTCGAAGTCGGTGCGGCCTTCTCGCGCCTGCCGTTCGATCATCTGCTGTTCACCGGCTCCACGTCCGTGGGTCGCCACATCATGCGTGCCGCCGCGGAAAACCTCACGCCCGTAACACTGGAACTGGGCGGCAAGAGCCCGACCATCATCGGCGCCGACTTCCCGATGAAGGACGCCGTGGAGCGTATTGCCTTCGGCAAGTGCTTCAATGCCGGCCAGACCTGTGTCGCACCGGACTATGTGATGTGTCCGCGCAACCGGGTCGATGAATTCATCGACGCCTTCCGCGCCCAGGTGACACAGATGTACCCGAGCATCGTCAGTAACCCGGACGTCACCAGCGTCATCAACGACCGGCAGCACAAGCGCCTGAGCGGCTATGTCGAGGACGCCCGGGCCAAGGGCGCGCGCATCGTCGAGATCAATCCTGCCAATGAAGATTTCAGCAACACGCGCAAGATGCCGTTCACGCTGGTGCTGGATGTCACCGATGACATGAAGATTGCCCAGGATGAAATCTTTGGCCCGCTGATGATTGTGCAGCCCTATGACAACCTCGACCAGGCCATCGACTACATCAATGATCGGCCGCGCCCGTTGGCGCTGTACTACTTCGACTGGAACAGCGAACGCGCCCAGTACGTGCTCAACAACACTCACTCCGGCGGTGTCTGCCTGAACGACACCATGAGCCATGTGGGCATCGATGATCTGCCGTTCGGCGGGGTCGGCGATTCCGGCATGGGTCACTACCACGGCCCGGAAGGCTTCTATACCTTCAGCAAGGCCAAGGGGGTGTTCCGAAAGGGTCGCATGAACGCCACCCGGAATATCCTGCCGCCCTTCGGCCGCGGCATGCATCGCTTCATTTACAAGTACCTGATGAAGTGATCTCGCCATGGACGCGCAGAAGGCCGGCCAGGTGCCGGTGCCCGGCGGCGTAAGCCGCCGGGACTTCATCCGTTTTTCCATGGTAGGTTCGGCTGTCGTGGCGTCCGGCGCCACCCTGGCCGGTGTCAGCGGTTGCAGCCGCACCGGCACCCCGGCATCCGGGTTCCTGCACCTGCGCGACAGCGATCTTGCGCTGTTGCGCCCGCTGGTGCCGGTATTGCTGGCGGGTGCCTTTGTTGCCACCGACGACAATATCGAGCAAGCGTTGAAACACATGGACCTGCTGCTGGACAGCGCCGCCGCAGGTGCCCGCGCTGACCTGTTCCAGTTGCTTGATGCCCTGCGTATCGGCCCGGCCCGCTGGTTTTTCACCGGCACCTGGCGCGCTTTCCATCGCCAGGATATCGACACCCTGACACAAACGGTTGCCCATTGGTCGCAACGGGATAACGGCCTGGCACGGCTGGCGCTGCGCGCCATCCATCAGCCCCTGGCCTGGGCCTGGTACCTGACCGGGGAGGGTGCCCGCAGCACCGGCTACCCTGGTCCGCCGAAAAAGGTGGCCTCCGCATGACTCAGAATCTTTCCTCTCTTGAAATTCGTGGCATCCGGGACCCCTGGGTGGATGGCATCAATAACGGCTGGGATGTCATTGACGGCGCAACCACCGACAGGCATCTCGCACTGGAAGCCGACGTTGTCATTATTGGCACCGGTGCGGGCGGCGGGGTCAGCGCGGAAATCCTCAGCCAGGCAGGCCTGAAAGTCATCATGATCGAAGCAGCACGGCTGAAAAGCTCTGATGGCTTCAACATGAACGAAGGCGAGGCCTACCGCGACCTGTACCAGGAAGGGGCAACCCGCACCACCAAGGATGCGGCCATTGCCATCCTGCAAGGCCGTGCCGTGGGCGGCACAACCGTGGTTAACTGGACGTCCAGTTTCCGCACGCCGGAACAGACCCTGAGCCACTGGTCCGATGCATACGGTGTACAAGGCTTGAGCCCGGATGAGCTGGCGCCCTGGTTCGAGCGCATGGAGCAACGCCTGAAGGTCAGCCGCTGGGTGATCCCGCCCAATGCCAACAATGCTGTGATCCAGCGCGCGGCCGAAAAGCTCGGCTGGCACTGGGGTTCGATTCCGCGCAACGTGGACGGCTGCTGGAACCTGGGCTACTGCGGCACCGGCTGCCCGACCAATGCCAAGATGTCGATGCTGGTGACCACGCTGCCCGAGGCCATGAAGGCTGGCGCCACGCTGGTACACAGTGCCGAAGCCACCAGGCTGCTGCACGATGGCCAGCGCGTCACGGCAGTGGAGTGCGTGTTGCTGGGCGCAGACCGGCAACCCACCGGCCACACCTGTACCGTGCGCGCCCGCGCCGTGATCGCGGCGGGCGGCGGCATCAATACGCCCGGGCTGCTGCTGCGTTCCCGGCTGCCCGACCCCCATGGCCGTATCGGCCAGCGCACGACCTTGCATGTCACCACGTCGTCGTTCGGGGTCTACGACGACGAGATCGCAGGCTATTACGGTGCACCGCAGTCGCTGTATTCCGATCAGTTCACCTGGCGTGACGGCGTAACGGGCAAGGCCGGCTACAAGCTCGAGGTCATGCCAGTGCATCCCGGTGTGACCTCGGTGCTGCTGGACACCCACGGCCAGCGCATGCAGGAAGAAATGCGCGAACTGCCGCACCTGTCTGCCAGCATCGGCATGCTGCGTGATGGCTTCCACGACGATTGTCCCGGCGGCACCGTCGAGCTGCGCAAGGACGGCACGCCAGTAGTGGATTACCCGGTGAATGCCTACCTGATGGAGGGTGTTCGCCACAGCCTGTTGTCGCAGACCGAGATGCATTTCGCCGCCGGGGCACGCAAGGCACGTGCCCGCCATTCCCAGGCGCAATATCACAGCACCTGGGCCGCTGCCCGCGAAGCCATCAGCGGCTACACCTACGAGGCCCATTTTGCCCTGATGGGCAGCGCCCACGTGATGGGCGGCTGCGCCATGGGTGAGGATGAGCGGCGTTGTGTCACCGACAGCACGGGGCGTTTCCGGCAGCTGGAAAACCTGTATGTGTTCGACGGCTCGGTGCTGCCCACCAGCCTCGGCGTCAACCCGCAGCTGACGATCTACAGCATCAGCGCCCGCAATGCCTCACTGCTGGCGGAACAGCTGACCTCGGCATGACAGACGGGCACGGGGTGAGCCCCGTGCCCGATTCCTGTATGCTCGCCGCATTGTTGTTGTCTGCAGAGAGCCGCTTGCCATGACCAACCGCGTTGTCTATCCCGGCACGTTTGACCCTATCACCAATGGCCACAAGGACCTGGTGGAGCGCGCCGCCGCCATGTTCGACGAAGTGATTGTGGCGGTCGCCGTCAGCGAGAAGAAAGGACCCCTGTTCAGCATCGACGAGCGCGTGGCGCTGGCGGAGCAATGCCTGTCCCATCTGCCGAACGTCAGGGTGGTCGGTTTCTCGAAACTGCTGGCGTTTTTCTGTCAGGAGCAGCACGCCAATATCCTGCTGCGTGGCCTGCGTGCGGTATCGGATTTCGAGTATGAATTCCAGATGGCCGGCATGAATGCCCGCCTCGAGCAGGAACTCCGTCACGTTCTTGTGCGAAAACGTGGCTGCACGTTGCAGCAGCGCCTTCATGGTCGGCGTGGTGCGCACCTCGATACGTTCGGACTTGGCTTCGGCTACGGGCATGGCTGATCTCCTGTCCCAATTTCTGTATCATACGGACAACGTACGGACAAGAAGTTAATTGGGGTGACTGGTCGGGTCCTCGCAAGCCCCTTTGACCATTTCAATCACGTAGCGGCGCGACCGGAGACGGGGGACATTGCGCTGGTTAAGCCGCCATGCGATCACGCAGAGCGCGTAGAGCCAGTGCTCGTGAGCCGCCGACCGCTGCAATCCGACGGTCCAGCAGATGGTTTTCCAGCGCTCGCCGTAGGCGCGCAGCCAGACGATCTTGCCGTCGATCGGATCGAGCCCCACCGTCCAGCTGAGCGTCTCCTCCATCCGGCTGATCGCGGCGGGTGACGGGATGACGCGCATCGGCTTCGGCTCCTGTCCGACCTTGTCGGCGAAGCTATGGATGACCTCCGGCCAGACGCTGAAATATCCCTGCCGCCGGGGTTCGGGCAGGCGCTTGAGCACGATGGCCGCTTCCGCGAGACGTTCCTCGACGAGGCTCGGCGTCCACCTCACAGCACACCTCCCCGGGTCTCCATCGCCCAAAGCAGGATCGCGATCGCGTCGGCCTCGTTGTCGTCGGCGGGTTGGAACCCGCGCTGGCGCATCGCGGCGAGCACTGCATCCTTGCTGGCGTTGCCCTTGCCCGTGGCGAAGCGTTTGATCGTGCCGACCGGAACGCCGGCATAGGGCACGCCCCGTAGTTCCGCCCAGGCGGTCAGCGTGGCCATGAGCCCGCCATAGACATGGGCCGCATCGGTTCCGGCGTGGCGGCGCACTTCCTCGAACCAGATCGCGGCGACCGGCCCCGACAGGCGGTCGATCTCGGTGAGCCAGTTCGTGAAGCGCAGATAGCGCATGCCGCCGCCATCGAAACGGCCCGGGCGCAGCGACAGCGTGCCGCTGGTGATCAGGCCGTCGGCATCGCGCAGCGCCCAGCCGGTGGTGGTGCCGAGATCGAGGGCAAGGATGGGGCGATGGGGTGTCATCGCGAAGGGCAGCGCGGGCATTGCACTGCGGTCCGCAATGCGCAGAGTCGGGTCAGCCATGATCGGTCTCCTTCTCGGGTTGGCTGGTCTGGTGGAAGACGACGGCGGTCTGGTGCTTGGCGGTACGGGACCGCCGTCGTCGGATCGGCACCGGGACGGGTGCCGGAATTGAACAGGGCGCCGGGCGGGTGGACGCCGCTGACGTCGGCGGGATCAGAACGGCAGTTCATCGCCATTCTCCCACCAGTAGCTGTCGGCGGTGATGGTGCGTGTCGGAACGACCTTGGCGCCGGGCCATTGTTCCTTGATCGCCATCACCGTCGGCATCGCCTCGATCAGGCGCGCAACCTCTCTGAGCAGATAGACCCGCATGGCACGATCAGCAGGGTCGACAGCCATCGCGCTGTCCTCGTCGCGCACGATCGCTGCCACGGTGCCGTCGGAAAGCGTCACCTCCCACACAGCCGGATCGATCGGCTCCGCGCCCAGCCGGTCGGCTTCCTGATCCAGGAAACGCCATGCCGTGACCATGCGGCCGATCTCGTGGAGCGCGTCCTGGTTGCGGCCTTCGCGCAGCGCCATCGAGACCTTGCGGTGCTGCGAATAGAACCGCCTGGACAATTCGTCGGGAACCAGCGCCGGCAGCCGGCACGCGCCCCATTTGCGCTCCATCTCGCGGGCCAGCGCATCGAGCCTGTGAAGTGCCGCCATCATGTCGACGACGATCTCGGCTTTCGGCCGGGTCGCCACCCTGGCGGTGTCGAAGTCATAGGTCATGATCGTTCTCCCGAAGTCGGCTGATCACCCAGTCGTGGGTTCCCGGATGGCGATCGGCCAGAAGGATACTGTCGTGATTTCGCGCCAGACGTTCCCCGTTCCACCCCAGCCAGAATGCGTTCTTGCGCGCTTTGCCCGGGCTTCGCCGCAGCAGTTTGAGGCTCGTCCATTGCGGCGTGGATTTGCCAGCGCGAATGAACAGCACCCAGCCGTTTCGTTCCCCGATGATCTGGCCGTCGATCGTCCTGATGAGCTTTCCTGGTTTCATTGCCATCCACCTTGTTGCGTTGGATCCTTGCCGACGGCAGGAGCGCCGGCCGACGCCTCGAGCGGAGGGCGGCGCCTCATCTCCCTACGGGAGTGGGGCAAACCTCCGCAGACCTCCGCAAATGATTTCAATGGCTTGGCACCCCAACCTCCGCAACTTCCGCAAAGACTCCAGCTCAATGATTTCAATGACTTGGCTTTCAACTTCCGCAACCTCCGCATGACTTCCGCAGACCTCAATCGAGCCATTCCAGCACCTTCAGACCGCGCTTCTTCGTGTGGGAATCCGTCTCCTCGACAGTGACAATGGCGTTGTCGATCCAGCCGGTGAGCAGGTTCTCGATGACCTGACCTTCCAGGTTGAACTGCTGACCGAGTGCTCGTGGCGCATAGCGTCCGGACTTTTGTGATTGCGGCGCCATCGAGAACGGGTTCTTCGCCTTCCACGCGTCATCGACCGCCTTGAGGATGGCCTTGCAGACAGCACGCGGTGGCAGCTTCAGGGTGTCTTGCGTGCGCTCCTCGACGGGCACGACGATGCAGGTGGTGACAGCATCACCGTCCTGATCGACGCCAAGCGCCACCGCATCGAGCTTGAAGGCGAATTCCTCGCCGCCTTGCAGATCACGCTGCTTGGTCACCTTGGCCAGCCGCATCTCGGTCTCGTCGGTGATTACCTCGATCTCGGTATCGGTCGCGGCGCGGAGAGAGGAATGGCCGCGGGCGCCTTTCGCCACGTCCTTGCCGGTGTGATGCACGATCATGATGTGGGCGCCGGTGGCATGGCGGATGCGGTCGACATTCTTGATGAAGGCGGTCATGTCGACCGGGCCGTTCTCGTCGCCGCCGGCCATCACCCGCGACAGCGTGTCGATGACGATCAGCTTCAGCGGCGCGCGCTCGGAGACGTCCCTGGCAAGCGTGATGACGCGCTCGGTGTCGGCGTCAGGATGAAGCAGATCGAGGCCGGCGCGGCGCAGCGCAAACGGCACGTCGACAACACCGCTCGTCTTCCTGAGGCCGACAATGCGGTTGGCGATGCCATTGCCGCCCTCGGCGGCGAGATAGAGGACACCGCCGCCGGCAACACGCTGCGTACGCCATCGATGGTCGATGGCGACATGATAGGCGATATCGAGCGCGAAGAAGGTTTTGCCGGAATTCGACGGGCCGTAGACGACCGACATGGCGCCGAGGTCGAGAACATTCTTGACGATATAGGGTGCACTGATGACCGGCTCGATGTCGTCGAACCATTCCAGTTCGGCAGACGGATCAACGGGGGGCGTGGCGAACGAAACAGTGGCCCCGTGGCTTCCGGCCGGTCCCTCCTTCGCGGCCGCTGCAACCTTGGTGTCCCACTGCCGCATGGCGTAGGCCCATTTGTCGCGGAAGGCGGAAAGGCCACGACCTTCGTCGTCGAGCGTGCTGCCGGCAGCCTGCGGCCGTACCTTGCGCTCGTAGATGGCAAAAACCTCGAGCAGCTTCTCTTCGCTCTCGCGGTCCGACGGCGGGATCGGGCATTCGCGATACCAGTCGACGATCGCCGCCCAGATCATGTCGCGCATGTAGGCGTCGCGGCCGTCGACGATGTGGCCCCAGGCATCGGTGGCCAGCGCTGGTGTCGACGGGCGCTCGGCCGATGCCGTCTGCGTGCGTGTCGACAACGATGGCGACGATGGTGCTGATGATGATGACGGAGCCGGCGTGGCCGCCAGCGGCAGCGCCTCCACCGCGCCGACCTTGTCGAGCAGCCATTGCGGCGCTTCGGCCAGTTCGGTCTCGAAGGGCGAGAACAGCCAGCTGTACGACTTGCCGTTCTGATGCATCGACGGCGGGGCGATGACGAAGCCGCCCTCGGCGCGCACGTCGATGCCGCAAAACGTCTCCTGCGTGTTCCTGATGGTGAGATGGGCAGGATAGCGGAAATGGATGTGCTGGCCGCCACCGCCGGTGCGCGCCCGCCAGGTCTCCGGATCGCAGCCGAGCTCGTGGTCGGCGATCCAATGGTCCCATGTGACGCTGCCGGAGACGCTGCCCTTCTCGTCGAGATCGATGACCA
>ERZ869909.2833-NODE-2833-length-10799-cov-4.258068_pt1 | contig 10799 bp, 10 predicted proteins | sample MGYA00520892_ERZ869909 | MGnify/ENA primary metagenome ERZ869909 (study PRJEB32215, sample SAMEA104723947) | bioreactor metagenome | biome: bioreactor; feature: anaerobic bioreactor; material: water | place: China | collected 2015-03-12 ... | reverse complement strand
CAGCGGGGTTACGCCCGGAGCGGAGCTTGAGGCTTCGACGATATTATCGCCGCCACCGGCACGCTGGATGCCGAGCAGGAACTGCACGCGGCCACGCCAGCCATTGTCGGTGTCGAAGGAGTCATCGTCAGCGCCGGTTACGACGAGATATTTGCCGTTCACCGTGCCACCGAACCATTCGATGCCGTCATCAGAGCTATTGTGAACCTGGATGTACTCGAAGGTCGTACCGCGGCCAACGCCACCCAGCGTAATGCCGTTCAGCTCGTTACCCGGCGCGATCTCGAAGCCAGGATATTTGACCTGAACGAATGTCAGCGAGCCCGAGCTGTCGTCTTCCAGAATGCCGCCATAAAGTGCGTCGGGATTGGTCACGCCCTCGATCAGGTTTTCACAATCGATCGAACCTGGCACAGCCGCGTCGCGGCAGCGATTGGTCGGCGCACGGCCGAGGATCACAAGGCCGCCCCATTCACCGATCGCGTCCTCACGATTGCCGGTATTGGTGATGTCATTTTCCGAGGTCATGATGATCGGGTTCTGACGGGTACCGTTGGCGAAGATCTGCGAACCGCGATTGATCAGCAGATAGTCAGCGCCTGAGCGGCCATAGAGGGTCACGCCCGATTCAATGGTGATGGAGGCAGCAAGCCCGTTTGCGGCATTGCCGTCCGCTCCCACGTCACGGCCAACGCGTACGCCGCCGTCAAGCTCATAGATATTACCGCGGGTCAGACGGATGTCAGACGTGATGACGCCAGAGAGGCGGCACACATTCTGGCCCTGACGCTGGAAGCCGGTGTTGGTGGTTCCGATCGGGCACTCAGGCTCCGGGAACAGGCCGAAGGTCCAGCCAGCAGCCCAGTTATTGGTCTCGGTCTCGGTCGGGCTGAAAGCACCGATATAGTCCGCCGCCTGGAAGAAGCTGTTGATGGTCGTCGCATCGAATGCATCAACACCCTGCTCCACCGGACCGGGGAAGAGGCGCGAAGCCAGCGAGCTTTCTGCTTGTGCGTTATTGGCGTCGGCAGCTACGGCAGCTGCAGCCGCAGCCTGATCGGAGTTAGCTGTAGACAGACCGCCTTCACAGTCAAACAGGACCGAGTTGAAGCTTGGATCGACGCCAACACCCTGATAACCGGCGGTGCCGTTACCAGCCGACGGTTCCCAGCGCATGCAGGCCTGACCGTAATCAACCACGCCGTTCACGTAGCGGCCTACCGTGCCAGTGTTCAGGCGGAAGGCATTGGTGCGGTTACCCACGAAGGTGAAGTTGGCGAACGTCGCGTTCGACAGCGGGGTCACACCCGGAGCGGAGCTCGAGGCCTCAACGATGTTGTCGCCGCCGCCGGCACGCTGGATCGCGATCACATACTGGTTGAAGCCGTTATAGCCGTTGTCAGTGTCGAGCGAGTCGTCATCGGCGCCCGTCACGACCAGATACCGGCCGTTTACCGTGCCGCCGAACCATTCAATGCCATCGTCCGAGCCGTTGTGAACGTGGATATATTCAAAGGTCGTGCCCGAACCCACACCGGCCAGCGTGATGCCGTTCAGCTCGTTGCCCGGTGCAATCTCGAAACCGGCAAACAGCACGCGCACATAGCGCATGATGCCGGAATTGTCCTGCGCGTTGTTGCCGCCATAGAGGGCATCAGGATTGGTCACGCCTTCGACGAGGTTTTCGCAATCCACCGTTCCCGGCGCCGCAGCGTCGCGGCAGCGATTGATCGGCGCACGGCCGAGGACGACGATACCGCCCCACTCGCCGATATTGTCACCGCCAAAGTCCTGCGGATTGGCTGCGCGGCGGATCAGGTCTTCATCCGACGTCATGGTGATCGGGGAGGCCGCCGTGCCATTGGCCTCGATCTGCGAGCCGCGATTGATCACAAGGTAGTCTGCGCCACTCTGGCCGAAAATGGTGACACCCGGCTCGATGGTGAGGCGGGCTGACACGCCACCAGAGCGGTTTCCGTCGGCGCCGACATCGGCACCGACATTCACGCGGCCATCAATGCGGTAGGCCACGCCCTCCACAAAGGGGAGGGTCAAGTTGTTGAGGATGTCGCCGGAGAGGACGCAGGTGGTCAGGCCGGCTACCGGCGTGCCGGTCGTGAAGCCGGTCGGGCAGGTGGCAGTGCCACCACCACCGCCGCCGCCGCCGCCGCCGCCACCGCCGCCCGGCGGGGTTCCGGGGTTGGTCGCACCGGGCGACGAGATGTTAGAGCCTTGACCGCATGATGCGGCAGCCAGGCCGAGCGCAAGTATGGCTGCGTATTTCTTCAACGACATGATCGTCCCCTCTGCGGACGCGCGTGGCGCGCGTCACCTGCAAATGTTTCAGCTCGCAGCGAGACAGGTCTGAACCCATCTCGACGGGGTATCCTGTTATACAAGATTCATGTCAGGCCGGTGACATGTATTACAAGATTCCGGAATTCAGAAAAATTTGTCTGCTGGCTGGCTGCGCACCGCGCCGCCCACGCATGAGGTGGCGGCAAACCAGAGGATCAATGTGTTTTCAGACCGTCGGCAGGGCGCAATTCGTCCCAGGCCGCACGCATCATGCCAAGCCCGCTTGCGCCCGCCAGAACAGCGATCAGAGCGGCCAGAGGCAGGAACCACGGGCCGGCCAGATCGGTGAGCAACGAGACCATGTCGGGGTTGGCGGCGCCGACAAAAACGCTGCCCGTACTGGCGTTCAGCCAGATGCTCACCAGGGTGGGTTCTGCCAGTTCCGCCAGGAACAAGGTGAGGGATACCAGCGTGCAGACCCAGAGCAGCAAGGCGCCGACTGCCATGGTGACGGGAAGCAGCTGCGCGAAACGGTGACTGGCCGGCGGACTTGAGTGCCCAGTGGCAGCCATGTAGCTGCTTGCCAGCGCTCGCGGAGACCCCATCCGGCGGCACGCCTCGGCTTCACCGAGCGAGGCGCAGCGCTCTGCCAGATGGCTTCGGGTTTCCGCCAGAATGTCTTCCTGCTCACCTGCAGGAAGCCCGCTCAGGGCCCGCGCAAGTTCACGAAGATAAATCTCGATCTGGGAAGTTGAGTTCACCGGCCTGTCCCGCAAGTCTGTCCAACTGCAAGCGAAACTCTGCCCATGCCTGGCCCATGGCCGACACGGCGAGCTTACCCTCGGCCGTGAGGCTATAATATTTGCGTGGCGGTCCTGTGACACTCGGCTGCCAGCGGGCGTGAATCCGTCCCTCCAGCTGCAATCTCTTCAACAGCGGGTAAATCGTCCCGTCAGAAATGCCCAGGCCTTCCGCGCCGGACAGAGCGTCGAGCAGCTCAATGCCATACATTTCCTTGCGGGCGAGAAGGCTCAACACGGCAAACTCCGCCGCGCCCTTGCGCAGCTGTGCCTTCCAGCCCCCGATATCCAGTTGCCCTGACGTCATCGCCAGATGATTACTGTGTTCGCAGCGTGTTGTCGCGCCCTGATGCACCCGGCACCTGGAGCTAAACCCACAGGCCCGCCCGCAGCACTATCCACGCCGCTGCAATGCCCGCCGCCAGGAACGGCCCGAACGGAATCGCGGTGCCGGCGCCGATCTCCCTGCCCGCCAGTTTCAGCGCCAGGATCCAGATCAGCCCGGTCATGCTGGCAAAGAGCAGGATTACAGGCAGGAGTGCCGCCCCGCACCAGGCACCGCCAACCGCCAGCAGCTTGGCGTCGCCCCGCCCAAGTCCGTCGCGCCCGCGCACGGCCCTGTAAGCCAGCTCCAGCGCGACAAGGCCTGCATATCCGATTATCGCACCCGCCAGATGCCAAAGGAGGGGGTCACCCAGCCACCAGGCCGCCAGCAGGCCGGCCGGGATCAATGGCAGGGTGAGCCAGTCCGGCAGGCGCATCGTCCGGACATCCATGACGGTCAGCGCCGTGAGGCCCGCCAGCAATACCGATCCGCAAACAATAGTCTCAACCGGCCACATGCCTCACCGCCCGGACGCCTCCGGAGCCTCGTCCGGTTCGACACGCGACCTACAGGAAATCCCTGTCAGCGGCTATACGGACTCGCCGCGCCTGCCTGGTCAGAAGGCGCTGTGTCCGGTGATCGCACGGCCCAGTATGAGGGCATGCACATCGTGCGCGCCTTCATAGGTGTTGACCGTTTCCAGATTCATCACATGGCGCATGACATGCATTTCGCCGGTGATGCCGGCGCCGCCATGCATGTCGCGCGCCTCGCGGGCGATGGCGAGCGCCTTGCCGCAATTATTGCGCTTCATCATGGAGATGGTTTCGGGCACCCATGCGCCGCCATCGAGCTGTCTGCCCAGCGCCAGCGCGCCTTCAAGGCCGAGATAGATCTCCGTCTGCATGTCGGCCAGCTTCTTCTGGACGAGCTGGCGCGAGGAAAGCGCGCGGCCGAACAGCATGCGCTCGCCGGTATAGTCACGCGCCGCCTGGAAGCAGAATTCCGCCGCGCCCATTGCGCCCCAGGCAATGCCGTAGCGTGCCTTGTTAAGGCAGGAGAACGGTCCGCGCAGCCCCTTTACGCCAGGAAGGATATTGGCCTCCGGCACGAACACATCGTCCAGGCCAATATCGCCGGTAATGGACGCGCGCAGGGACAGCTTGTCGGTGATCTTGTTGGCGGTGAAACCGGCAAAATCGCGCTCCACGATGAAGCCGCGGATCGTGTCGTCCAGCTTCGCCCAGACGATGGCGAGATCGGATACGGGGCTGTTGGTGATCCAGTATTTCGAGCCGTTCAGCCGGTAGCCGCCTTCCACCGCCACGGCTTTCGTCTTCATAGAGGCAGGATCAGACCCGCCATCGGCTTCGGTCAGGCCAAAACAGCCCACCAGCTCCCCGGCCGCCATTTTCGGCAGGAATTTGGCTTTCTGCTCATCAGAGCCAAAGGCATAAATCGGGTACATGGCGAGCGATGACTGTACGCTCATGGCCGAGCGATAGCCCGAATCCACCGCCTCGATCTCGCGCGCGATCAGTCCATAGGCGACATGGCTGGCTTCAGCGCCGCCATAGGCTTCGGGCAACATCGCGCCGAGAAAGCCCATCTCGCCCATTTCGCGCATGATCGCGCGGTCGAAGCTGCCTGTCTCGAAGGCTTCGACCACACGCGGCAGCAAGGCTTCGCGGGCATAGCCGCGCGCGGCATCGCGCACCATGCGCTCCTCATCGGTCAGGCGCTCGTCCATGCCAAGCGGATCGTCCCAGCGGAATGTGCGCGGTGAGGAAGACGTGCCATCAGCCATATCAGAAGACCTTTTAAAGCAGGGTGGGGCTTGCGCCGCGGCGGGCGCTGCGATTTAAATGATATAAGACTATATCTTTTGAGCGGGCAAGCATGATGCTGCACGCTGGCAGATTCACGAGGCGCTCCATGGCGCAGGGCATGACCCTGGTCGAAAAGATCATCGCGCGCGCTGCGGGCCGGAGCTCGGTGCGTGCGGGCGAAATCGTGACCGTGGATATTGATCTGGCTTTTGCCCATGACAGCTCCGGCCCGCGCCGCTGGGCGCCAATGCTGGAAGAGCTGGGTGTGGGCCTGTGGGATCCTGACCGGGTCGCCATTGTGTCAGATCACTATGTCCCGGCCGTCGATGCGGAGAGTGCGTCGATCCTGAAATTCACCCGCGATTTTGCCGCCGCGCACGGCGTGAAGAACTTCTTCGACATGGTGGGTATCTGCCATCTCGTCCTGCCCGAACACGGCCTGATCCGTCCCGGCGCGGTCATTGCGGGCGGCGACAGCCACACGCCCATGGCGGGCGCCTTTGGCACATATGCAGCCGGCTACGGCGCCACCGACATGGCCGCCATCGTCGCCACCGGGCGCACCTGGCTCTCGGTGCCCAAAACAATACGGATCGAGTGGCGCGGCGCGTTCGCCGATGGCGTCGCCGCCAAGGACGTCATGCTCTTCCTGTGCAGGGAGCTGGGGCTGGACAACGCTTTCAAGGCGGTCGAATACGCCGGGCCAACGGTGGAGGCGATGGGCATAGCCGAGCGCATGGTGTTGTGCAACATGGCCGCCGAGCTGGGTTGCGAAACCGGAATCGTCGCGCCCGATGGCGTAACCTTCGATTACCTTCGCGCGATTGGCGCGCCGGTCGAGGACGAGGCGGCGGCCCTCGCCCTCGCCTCCGACGCAGATGCCCGCTACGCAGCCCGCCACACATTCGATGCCAGCGCGCTTGAGCCGCAGATCGCCGCCCCGCACAGCCCGGACCGGACCTTGCCGGTCTCCGGCCATCAGGGCGTGAAGATCGATCAAGCCTATATAGGCGCATGCGTGGGCGCGAAGATCGAGGATCTGCGCATGGCGGCGCGCGTCCTCAAAGGACGTAAAGTGGCCCCCGGAACCCGCCTTCTGATCGCCCCTGCCTCTGCACGTACCACCACAGAAGCCAGCGCTGACGGTACGCTGCACACGTTGACGCAAGCCGGTGCCATCCTGCTGCCGTCCGGGTGCGGCGCATGCGCAGGCATGGGCGCGGGCCTGCTGGCAGAGGGTGAGACCTGCATCTCGTCCACCAACCGCAACTTCAAGGGCCGCATGGGCGCGAAGTCCGCCAATGTCTATCTGGGCTCGCCCTACTCGGTTGCCGCAGCGGCGGTCGCCGGTCACATCACCGATCCGCGCCCCATGCTGGAAGGAGTGGCACCATGAGCGGCAGAGCCTTCGTATTCGGCGACAATATCGACACCGACGTCATGGCGCCCGGCTATCTGATGAAGCTGCCGCCAGAGGAGCTGGCCAGCCATTGCCTCAGCGCCATTGATCCGGATTTCGCCCGCACGGTGCAACCGGCAGATTTCGTTGTTGGCGGGCAAAGCTTCGGCATTGGCTCATCGCGTGAGCAGGCCGCCGTGTCGCTGAAACTGCTGGGCGTGAAAGCGGTGATCGCCCGCTCGTTTGCCCGGATTTTCTGGCGTAACGCCATCAATCTGGGCCTTGTCTGCATCACGCTGGACGAAGCGCGCCATATAGCGGCGGGCGACCGTCTGTCGCTCGATCTGCAGGTCGGCACGCTGTTCAACCACACGCAGGACACGCGCTACAGCTTTGCGCCCTTGCCCGGCCACCTGACCGGCATGATCGCCGATGGCGGCCTGATACCCCATCTCAAAAAGCGCCTCGCGGCGAAGGGAGAGCATGCATGAGCCTTACCCTGAAACACAGGCTGGCGAGCGGCCCTGCCCTTCTGGCACCCGGCGTCTATGATGCACTGTCGGCCCTGCTGGCAGAGCAGGCCGGGTTCGAGGCTGTCTACCTGTCAGGCGCATCTGTCGCCTATACCCAGCTTGGCCGGCCCGATATCGGCCTTGTCAGCCTGGACCATCTGGCCGATGTGACCCGGCGCATTACAGAGCGGGTGAACCTGCCCCTGATCGTCGATGCCGATACCGGCTTTGGCAATGCGCTGAACGTCCAGCGCACGGTGAAAATGCTGGAGCGCGCAGGCGCTGCGGCGATCCAGCTGGAAGACCAGACCTTCCCCAAGCGCTGCGGCCATCTGCGTGGCAAGGGCGTTATTCCGGCCACCGAAATGGCGGGCAAAATCCGCGCAGCCATTGATGCGCGCCGCTGCCCGCAGACCCTCATCATCGCGCGAACCGATGCCATAGCCGTTGAAGGCTTTGACGCGGCGATGGACCGCGCCGAAGCCTTCCTCGAAGCGGGGGCAGACGTGCTGTTCATCGAAGCCCCGCGCGATCTGGACCAGATGCGTCAGGCCGCAAAGCGCTTCGCCGCGCGCGCGCCGCTGCTGGCCAATATGGTGGAAGGCGGGGATACGCCGCTCAGCAGCGTCGAGGCGCTGTCAGAGCTGGGCTACCGTCTGGTGATTTCGCCCGGCGCGCTGGTACGCGCGCTGATCCCGGCGGCGGAGGCTTTCTTCGCTGCACTGAAGGCAGATGGTTCGACAGGCGCAGTGCGCGGCCAGATGACCGACCTTGCCGGGGTGAATGCCCGTATCGGGCTGGACGAGATGCTGGCCACCGGCCAGCGTTACGAAGCGTAACCGGAAGGCCAGCCATATGACGACCGCCGATCCCAATCTTTATGATTACTGGCCCTATCGGGACCGCCCCAAAATCGAATGGCCCGGGGGCAAGAAGCTCGCCTTCTGGATTGCGCCCAATATCGAGTTTTACGAGTTCAATCCGCCCGTGAACCCGAAGCGTCCCGGCTGGCCGCGGCCGGCGCCGGATGTGGTGGGCTATTCCCAGCGCGACTGGGGCAATAGGGTCGGCCACTGGCGGCTCATGGAGCTGATGGACAAGTACGCCCTTCGCGGCTCCGTCTCGCTCAATGTCGCCCTGTGCCAGCACCACCCGGAGATCATTGAAGCCTGCGCCGCGCGTGACTGGGAGTTTTTCAGTCACGGCATCTACAACACGCGCTATTCCTACGAGATGGACGAGGCGCAGGAGCGCGCCGTCATCGAGGATTCCATCCGCACCGTGCAGGAAGCTACCGGGCAGCGCATTCGCGGCTATCTCGCCCCTGCCCTGACCCATACTCCGCGCACGATGGACCTGATCGCCGAGTATGATTTCTGGTACACGTGCGACCTCTTTCAGGACGACCAGCCCCAGCCGCTAAAGACACGCTCGGGCAAGCTTGTATCCATGCCCTACTCGCTGGAGGTCAATGACGTCATCACCTATGGCGCGCTGGCGATGACGCCCACACGCTACGCCGATGTACTCAAACGCCATTTCGACGAGCTTCTGGCCGAAGGCGCGCAGAGCGGCACGGTGATGTGCATTCCGCTGCACGCCTATCTGGTCTCACAGGCCCATCGTATCGGCCCGTTCGAGGACGCACTTGCCCACATAACCGCGCACAAGGACGAGGTGTGGTTTGCCACCGCCGCCGAGATCGCCGGGCATTTCCGCGAAAACTACTGGGAGCAGAGCCTCGCCGATATCGAGGCAAAGGGCTGCAAACGCGCCGGAACGGGGTTTGATGATGCCGCTGCCTGAGGACTATCTCAAATACGAGCACCGCCGCCACGGCATGGACCAGAGCCTGTATGACTGGCGTCCGTCTGGTGAGCGCCCACCCGTTACCTGGCCGGATGGCAAGGCGCTGGCGGCCATGATCGTGGTGCCGGTCGAATGGCACCGGCTCAACCCGCAGGGAAAGCCGCTCCGGCATCCCGGCGCGATGATGACGCCCTGGCCAGACCTTCGCCACTACACGACCCGCGACTATGGCAACCGGGTCGGCATTTTCCGCCTTCTGGACGCTCTGGCCGCAACGGGTCTGAAAGCGACTGTCCCGGTCAATGCCGTGCTACTGGAGCGCGCCAGGCCGCTTATCGAGGCCATCAAAGATGGCGGGCACGAAATCGCCGCTTACGGTCTGGAAGCCGACCGCATCCACTGGAGCGGGCTGGAGCCGGGAGAGGAAGGGCGCTGGATCGGCGAGACACGCGAGGCGTTCACCCGTGCCGGCCTCAACCCTCGCACCTGGATGAGCCCAGCGCGCCAGCAATCCTTCGATACGCTGAGACTGATCGCCGAGCACGGCTTTGATGTCTGCCTCGACTGGGAGCAGGACAGCGTGCCGGTGGCGATGCGCACGCCCTCTGGCGAGGTAAGCGCCGTCCCGCTCTACAACGAGCTTGATGACCGCACCCTGCTCATCGACCGCCGCCAGAGTGAGGATGAGTGGGCAGACCAGATCCTTGAAGCCGCTCGCCTGATGATTTCAGAAGTGCCGCGCGCCGGAGGTCAGGTGCTCTCCTTCTCGCTTACCCCCTATGTCAGCGGGCAACCCTTCCGCATGCATGCGGTACGCCGGGTACTGGAAGCGCTGGCAGGCAATGATGATGTGTGGAGCGCTACAGCCAGCCAGATCGCCGGCGCGGCGCGCTAGCGCGCTGCCAGCCAGTCCATCACTTCCTGCGCGGACACGACATCGGCATATTTGAGCTGGAGGTCGGTGAGGTTGGCGTAGTGGTAGCTCTCATGCTTGTCGGCCACACATTCTTCGGCAACGATGGTGAGGTAGCCATGGCTGAGACTGTCCACGGCCGTCGCCCGCACGCAGCCTGATGTGGAGCCGCCCGTTACCAGCACCGTGTCCACCTTGTGCCAGACCAGATAGCTCGCCAGCGGGGTCTCGAAGAAGGCAGACGGCATGCGCTTGGTGAAGATGAGGTCGCGCGCCTCGTCTATCTCGCAGCGAGGATCGAATTTATGGCGTTCGCTGTCATAGCGGATGTTCTGCAGGCTGTCGGGCGTATCAGTGCGCGTGCCCCAGACACCGGCATCGCCTGCATCCGGCTTGTAGGCCACGTGGCTCCAGATCACCGGCATGTCCTTCTGCCTCGCGAGGGCGCTGATCCGGTTCACAAATCCGATCTGGTCGGGATGTGTAACATAGGCCGTCTTTGGAAACAGGTCGGGCCGGGTATAGGCCTGCTGGAAATCAACATTCACCACGGCCAGCTTCTCACCAAAGCCAAAGCGCGCCCGCGCCGGATTGGCCTTCACCGCTTCGAAAAGCTCTCGCGCCGTCTTGTCCTCGCGGACCATGGTGGGCTGGAATACGAGATCGGCCATGTGTCACATCCTCTCAAATCGGGCTGGCTCAAATGTTATAAAAGTAGGCCATTTAAGCAAGCTGCCAGCGCTGCGGCCCGGCCGCCCGCCACCAGCTTGCACGAACGGCTTGCTGATAGGACCCAACGCGGGACAGTATCAAAGAAAAAGGGTGACGCCCCTGGTGGCCGCCTGCCCTGATGCCGGAGGATGACGACTTGCCAAAATCCCAACAGGCCGACGCCGCGTCAGAGGTTGGCCGCC
>ERZ869909.2831-NODE-2831-length-10804-cov-22.775613_pt1 | contig 10804 bp, 15 predicted proteins | sample MGYA00520892_ERZ869909 | MGnify/ENA primary metagenome ERZ869909 (study PRJEB32215, sample SAMEA104723947) | bioreactor metagenome | biome: bioreactor; feature: anaerobic bioreactor; material: water | place: China | collected 2015-03-12 ... | reverse complement strand
GCTCGGAGGTACCAAATTGTCCGCATGCGGACATTCCTGGCCGATGCGATCCCGCTGCCGGGGCGCCAGCCCACCGAAGATCGGCTCCTCGAGCGGAGAAAGACCCCATCAACCGCGGGTACCAGAATGTCCGCATGCGGACATCTCTCAGCCTAGCCATCGTCACTTGAGGCCAGTTGCCTGCAGGACCTGACCCACCCATTCAAATGGCGTAGCCATCATGGCTGGCCACAGGTGAAGGGCCGCCAGAGTGAAGACGGAGCCAAGGACGAGACCACTGAACGAAGAGCGCATAAGGAATACCAGAACGGCGATGGCTAGGCCTGTGGGGGGGATCATGGCGACACTCCAGTTAGGGGGTTAGGAGGCTACTGCCCTGACGACCAATAGCGTGGCGCAGATACCAAGAAGGGCCCCGATGATGGCCCCGTTCAAGAGCACTGCGCTGATCGGCTCTGCATTGGTGATCGTCGGGTAGGACACGATGATCATGACGACGCCCAGGAGAGCGAACACGGCAGCTAGCAAGATCAACATGCTCTTCACCTCGAGATCACCGGGAGTGACTGGTCGGCAGTTCGACAAACGCGGTGGTGCCTTCCATATAGAGGATGCGCACCGTGTCGCCAGCTCGGATTACATCTCCGGACGGTCTGCGAGCGAGGGCTACGCGAAACACGTCTCCTCCGTGGGGGACGCCTAAACCGGTCTCTGCCTCCACTACGGACACCACGGCACCCGGCTCGAGCCGAATGGTGTGGGCGCTGGCATTGGAGCGGGCACTACCATGCCGCCGCGAGAACATGAGCGGCTGGATCAGCTTGGTGGCCAGAAGCAGGAACAGCCCGGTGAGCAGGCAAAACAGCACGAGCTGCGTGGCGATTCCTACGCCAAAGTAAGCCGCCATGCTTACGCAAATAGCGGCCAGCCCCAGCGCCAGCAAGACCATGCTGCCGGACATGACTTCGGCGAGGACCAGCACGATGCCAGTCCCCAGCCAAAGCAATGCCGCCGGGATGGCGAGCATCAGCTGCCCGCCTCCTCGCTCTCGGTCATCATGCGCCGGATGGTCTGAACAAAGGCCTCCGGTGGCTGCATGCCGCCGAGCAGCTGCATGTTGCCGGTCTGGTTATCGACGACCATGGTGGCCGGCGTGCCGGAGATGCCTTGGGAGCGCGCCAGCAGCGTGTCCTGCTCGATCGCATCACGGTGGCGGTTCTCGCGCATACACTGGGTGAAGTCATCGACATCAGCACCCACTAGCTTGGCGATATCCACCATGTTGCCGGCACCAGACCCACCACTACCCGTACGCTCATAGATTTCGTGGATGCTTACCCAGAACGCCTGATTGCCGAGCTGTTCGCCGATGCACTCAGCGGCCTGCGCTTGAGTGACTGAGGTCTCACCCATGACGGTCAGGTGCTTGTACTCCCAGTTGACGTTGCCATTGCTGCCATCCACCAACTGCTTGGGGGTCCCGTGGAAGCGTTTGCAGTAGATGCACTCGGTATCGGCGAACTCCACCAAGGTGAAGCGGGCATTCAGATTCCCGTAGATCCACTGGCCGTCAGGCGACTGCTCCGGGGCATCGTCATAGGGGGCAAAGCGGGCGTCGATCTCGGCCTGCCGAGCCTGCGCGGCATACGCTTCGATGGAAGCCTCAACGGCGCTCTGGAAGGCCTCCTGGTTGCTCAGGGCGGCATTCTCTTCCTGGCGCTCGATCAGGGTGGAGACGGCGTAGGTCAGTTCTGAGACCTGGTTCTCGATACCGGATGTCCTGGTATGAGAACTCCAGGTCATGAAGGCGACCAGACCAACGGTCCCCCCGACAGCGAGTACAGCGAGGGGCGATAGCTTGTTGGCGGAGGTCTGCGACGGTTTCTTGCTCACGGGTCTTCCTCTAAGGGTGCTGCGGCCTAAACCGCGAACAGGATGGCGGTGGCAACCGCCATCGCGTAGCTGAACATGTGGGTATACAGGAACTGGGCAAAGGACCCGGAGATGGCCATCAGCAGCATCCAGGCGCCCACGAGGTACGGCTTGCGGCGGCCAAAAGCATGAACCGCGGGCATGGAGCCGAAGATCCCGATGAGTGCGCCAGCCCAGTACCCAAGGCCTGGGAACATCAGCGCCTGAGCGGCCACCGCAAGTAGGGTGATCATGCCGATCTGCTCGAGCACCTTGCGTTCGCGCTCATTCGGCTCGTGTGGGCTGTCGGGTTCGGCACCCCTTGCTACGTTGTCATCAGTGTTCATGGTTGCCTCCTAGGCAGATGCTTGCTGCGTGCTCGTTGCTTCGTGGCGGCCCAAGATCAGCAAACTCCAACCCTCGGGCAGGGCCTCCAGGATCTTGCCGACTGCGATCTCGTCGACGGGGTCAACATCCCGTCCGAGCCAATCCCCAAGTACCAGGGGGCGAAGCTCGTCACCTGCAGCCAAGCGATACCATCTCTCGGTTCCCGGGCCCGGCGTCCCTCTGCTCAATGTCAGGTACGGACAACCCGGGGTGAGCTGTTCATAGAGCTGCTGGATCAGGACGGCGCGCTTGGCCAAGCTCCACTCCTGTGCGGTCACTCCCCAAAGCGCGAGATCCGTGAACTTAGCCGCTTGCTCCCGGAATGCCCTCGGGTTGTTGTTCCGTCCCAACAGTTCTTCAGCAAAATCCCAAACACACGGGCCGGCTCCTTCGAGCAATACATTCAGTAGGCGCATGCCGTTGCCTGGGTCCTTGGTGTGATTCTTGCCTCCCATGATACGGAGATCCCCCAGAACGCAAGCAGTCACAGAGTGCCCTTGGGGGCCTTCTCGAGAAGCCAGGGCGAGCAAGGCAGGCATCTCCATCAGCGCACACCTACTTGAGCCTGGTGTAGCGAGACAACGGTGCGCTCGGGCAGTAGTCGGACCTTGTGGTACCGAACCCGGTGGCGCGACGGTGCATTGGGGGTGACGGTCCGAATGTACCCAAAGCGGGCTACCGGCCGGCTTCCCTGGGTGTGGGCCAGGATCACGCGGTACACCGACAGCTGAATGATGTCGGCCTGGTCAACGCGGTGGCGGCCACGGACCTTGGTGTCCACAAGCAATAGCTGGCCCCGCCGGCTGAGGAAGACCTGGTCGGGCGTGCCATGCAGCGGGATCGGGGACTGCGTGCTCAGCGGCGCTTCGCTCAGATAGAGCGTCGACAGCATCAGGCGGACCGGCATGTTGTCTTCCGTTGACCACCAGACACTACTGCCCAGAACGGTACGGAGCACGACATCCAGGAGGGCGATGGCTACTACGGCGGGGATAAGCAGCAAGAATGCGAGATGGAGCATCACGACACCTCCGCGATGAGATGTTTGAGGCATACCCGATCTACGAGGCCGTCGGTCAGTGCTACCAGCAGCCACCAGGGGTGCTCTGCCTGAAAGGGTTGCCCTTGGTATACGCAGCGCGCCGAGGCGGAGGGTAGGAACACCCCGTGGGGGACAAGGTCGTCGTCCCCGAGCCACATGCGCAGCCGGAGATCGATCACCTCACCTTCGGGCAATTCGATCCAGCAGTGGGGGCTGACCAGGGCGCCAGCAGTGACATCCTGGACAATGCCGCACATCGGCGTGTGGGGAATGCCTGCCTTCCTCAGGAGCCCGGAGATGGCGTAGGTCATGCCATCGCACTCCACGGGCGCTTCCTCAAGGGGAAGCAGTGCATGCTCAAGCTCGACCAGCCATCCCTCTCTGGAAGCGAGCTCGCTGCCCTCTGGGGCTGAGACATATGGGGTCGTGCGTGGCGGGTCCATCATCGGTCAATACCTCCTTGGCTCCGACGAACCTATCACCCAACCTGGATTACGCCAGACCCGGGGCCCCGGCAGGCCCACCCATCGATCAACTCCATGGCATAAGCGCCAGCATGGCATGGCAGTGAACAGCCGTTACTTTGGCTGTTGGCGCATGCTTCTTGCAGGACCGTTGGTGCAATGTGATATCGAGACGCTGAGTGGCGGATGGGCGGCTAGCTTGTACATAGAAACGGCTATTCTCCGACACGAATGCTGACCGCCTAAAGCCATAGCTAAGGCCTTGTCGAAACATAGCCAGAGAAACGGCTAGGTGAACAATGTTCACTGTATGATCAACATGTTGTGACAGTTCATCTTGTGCGAATACGCAGGAACGAGAAGCAAGGATAGCCATAAGAGTGGCTAAAGTAAGGCTGCCGAGTCGAGTTGTGACCCCTCGCAAGCCTCCCACTGAGTCTCTGCTCGGCTGCGCACATTCAATAGCCATAGAAGCGGCTATATACTGGCTTTTTCTCGCCTCTACCCACCGTAGCGACAGTCCTTCATGGGGGCGTTTTCATCTGGGCCGATGACCATTCGGAACGGGGTGCGTGCCCATCATGCCTTGAGCGGTGGAGCCACAGTGCTGACTCGCACCCCTGGAACATGGACCCAGGTGGCAGCCGGTTGAGCATCAACAGGGGGCGCTGGCGCATCACGCCATGGCGTCGAGGACGATGGCCTTCAGGCCGTGACGGGAGGAGTGGAGCTCACACCAGCAGACAAGGACGGGACACAACCATCCTGGTGCGGCTTCGGGACACTGCCATGAGGATGAACGCCTTGTCCTACATGACGTTCACTAGAGGGTACGCCCCGAGCTCCGCAAGACAGTGACAACGATCCGCAAGCCTGGATAGCGCGACAACCCTGGGTCAGGTCGGCGCTCCTGTTCCGTTGTGACATCCGGGGGTGGCCGTAGGCGCGCTGGCCATACGCAACACTGGGTGGTGACCGGCTCATGAACCTTGCAGAAGCGTTGGAACGCTGAGGGCGCGGCGTGCATCAGAGAATGTCTCAAGGTGCCAAATTGTCCGCATGCGGACATCTCGAAGCGCACCAGGCGTAGGCTCAGCGATCCGCTATGCATTGGCCCAGCCTCTATCCGAAATCAGTCGAACATGGGGTGAGGCGGGTATGGGCCCTGAACCCGCTGAGTGCCCGCAAATACCAGGTACGCTCGCCATCGCCGACCGTCAGCTGTGCAGTAGACGAGGTACTCGCTCGATCCACTGACGTGTCGTTTGTGCTTGAACTCACCGCAGCCGGTGATGGCGTTGGCGGCAAGCGCCATGGCGATCTCTCGGTTGAACGAGTCATCCCATTCCGGGGCATAGTCCTTGGCCAGATCCGCGCCAGCACCACTCGAGACCATCAGGCCCATCAAAGCTGGCACGAGCCATCTCCGCATTTCCACCTCCCTCCATCGACCAGGTGACATGGTCATCACACGGAATGCGTCACCTGTCGGGAGGGCCACGACCTCACTGACGCGATATGACGACCTGGGGTAGGGTGCCGGCCAGTTGAGGCCGGGTCACATCACCATAGGCAACGACGGGCGACGTAGCGAACTGCCACAACGCAACGCTTTGCTGTGACCGAATCAGCCCAGTCGAGATCCAGGGGCTAGGCGTGGGATGGGGGAGGGCAGAGCAGACACACACAGGAACTGTACTGAGGGGACTGTGATCTGTGAGGCCGCGTTGTGAGCGATGCTTCGATGAGTCCGTGAAGTGCCACCGACTGTTTGATGCTCGGGCCCGGAGAACATCCGTCATGGATCTCGAGGGCTCGGTGTTATGACGCTACTTCGGGACCATCAGTGCAACGAGAGAGCGGGGGCGGATCTTGGACCCGGACATGACCAGCGCCGCCATGCCGTGAAGCGAAACCCCAGTGAGCAAACCTTGGGGGCCAGGGTGGCGCTAAGCGACATGGCGGATCGATAGGTCATCGAGCTCGACCCGGGGGAGACTCTGGTTAATTATTAACCAACTCGCCGCAGGGATGCACCACCGAGACAACGGCGCGAGAAATCAGTGCCATAGGGGCTACGGCCAACAACGTGCCCACAGCGTTGTCCACCGTGACTGTGGACAGATGGCCCCGGACGGTTCGGGTAAGCATTTGATCCGGCAAAAGCGCAGTAGGTCATGACGCTGACGAGGTCTGCTCCATTGCGATAGGAGCCATGCATCCTCAGGAGGCCCAGGAAGGCCCGCTGAGGCCCGATGGCACCAACCCCGCACCAACCACCCTCCCAAGAGCTCGATCTCGCCTCCTGGGCCCTCTGTGAGGGCTGAATCCGGGGGAGGGGGCCAGGAGAACCCTGCATAGACGCACAACTCACTACTTAGCCCAACAATCCCAATCCCTTGATCCAATAAAAACGCCCACCTCATGATGAGGCGAGCGCTCGATGTTATTGCAGTAGAAGAGAAATCTGCGACTTCCAGACTCACCTATCGCCTTTCAAATTCAACCGGATCAGGCCCGTGGTTCTTACGACGAACGACCACAGTGCCAGCAATTTTGTCGTGCCAACCTTGTTTCTTACGGTCAAAGGCGACCCATATAATCCCAAGGCCCAATGGAAGCAACGAAACATAATATCCGATGTAACGAAGAAACAGTTTAGCGTTGCTCGCTGTTTGTCCCGTCCGCGCATCTACCACACGTGCCGACACTGCCATTTTACCAGGCGTGGCCTGCTTAATACGCCAGAAACTAATTGCCGCTACCGCCGGGAAGACCCAGGTGATTAACACATCAACAAGGCCCATGGCCCATGAGGAGCTCACCCAATACTCCCAACCATAGACATATGTCAGAAGAGGCCAACTAACGACCATGAGAAGGAGGGTGTCGATCAAAGCAGCACCCGCTCGGGGCCAAAAACCCACGTACTCCATATCTTCGTGTTTCATAGCATTCCCTTACATGGCGCAGGTTGAACAGGGGGCCGGCATGAGCGCCATCATGCACGGCCCTGTTTATATCTCTAATGATTATGAGGGGAGGGGATGGTGAGTCGTCATTACAAAGAGATCATGAGCGCATATAGGATGACAACGACGGGTAAAGACGCAACAGCATAGATCGTCGCTGTATAGATGAGACGCAGACCTGCGCCACGAGCCATGTGTCGTTTCACCTGGCCATGGTAGTAGGCATGCTCGGCGTGCCCTAATAACAGGGCGGTACTATTGGCATCATCGGCCTTGTCTCGACCGGACAATGATGTGGCAGACCTCGATGCCTTAGTCCGCGCCGATGTCTCGCCATGCCAAACTCTATCGGTAGTCTTCATAGCTATCCTCCACCAATTGACGATGCCGCTTCAGCAACCTTCTCCACTTGGCTGTAATTAGAGCACGCTCCCTTTGTTTTTCATAGTGCCCCTCTGTGTACTCAACCAGTTCACGCTCCCACGCGGACAGCCCCATGTAGATGCGTTTCGTATACTTTGGGCTTTCACGCCCTGTGCCCTTTGGAATCTCCCTGGATATATATCGCTTATCCTTGTTGCCAAGCTTGACCGGCCCTGAGGCCTTCATCCAAACAGCCTGGAGAGAACCATTGATAACACGCACCCGCGTGTGCAGCAGCGCAGGCTCCCCTCTCGCCTCCTGCTCGTCGCGCATGTTTTCCCAATGAAGATCACAGATCATTCGGGCATGCGCCGCGGCCAGCAGGAACTCCTGTCCCACAAGCCCCTCGAGAGCCGTGAGTCCCTCGAAGGACGCGAAGGATAGATCCGGCAGCATGAGACCACTCTCTGACCCCTCGGTACCGTGCGCTATGATCCCCTTGAGGCCATCGGGATCTACCACCGAACCCGCCGCCGTTGGCCTTTGCTTTGGCATACCAGTTCCTCCCCATATCTATCTCTTGGTACATGGCAGCTATGTACCTGAACACTGGCCCCAGGGTGAGGGGGCAGGCCCAGCATGCATCTACCCAATTGGGTACATAGACTATCATGAAGGATGCCAAGTACCCAATTGGGTACATAGAGCAAGAGATAGATCGCGCATCGGAGGTGAGGATACGTCTATCGCCTGCCAGGTGCGGGGGCAGGCGCACCCCTTTTCTGGCTGTCCTGAGCTCACAATATAGCCACCGAAATGGCTTTTCCCTGTCCACAGGGCGTGCCTATGGATACGCGCAAAGCCTGCGTAGAGCCATAGAAACGGCTTTTATTCGTCATCAACGGGTATGATGGGCGAGACCCATGGCGCGGGGGTCGGGTGTTGTTAGCCATAGAAACGGCTTTTTGGTGGCCCGCTATTGCTGAGTCGATGACCCTGTTATATATTGAGGGCGTGAGAGCCGGGGGGTGTTAGGCCCCCTGTTTTATCGACTGGAGGAGATGGGATATGACAAGCAATGTGGTTGGTCTGGACATAGGTTATTCTAATGTCAAGATGGTTTTTGAGGTTGATGGTGTCAAAACCACGGCCATCATGCCTGCAGGGGCTGCACCGTCTATTCAATTTACCAACAATCCCGGTGGCCGTATGGCGCAGGGGGCTGCAGGCGCCGTAAAGCCAATTCAAGTAGTAGTTGAGGGTGAGGAGTATTTTGCGGGGGTTGAGCCGGGCAGCTTGGAGAGCTGGGAGCGAAACCTTGGTGATGACTACATCGACTCACTGCCCTATCGTGCTCTGTTCTACGCTGCGCTAGCTCGCACTGGTAAAAAGGAGATCGACCACCTTGTTACTGGTTTGCCAGTTAATCATTTCATGGATGAGAAGTACCGTGAACGGCTTGCCACAATAATGGCCGGCGAGCACCAAATAGCTCCGAAAAAAACGGTAAACGTAAAGAAAGTAACCGTTCTGCCTCAGCCTGGGGGTGCGTACTACCACGCGATCAGCAACATCGACGACATGGAGATAATGGAGCGGATCGAATATGCGCGCTGCATCGTCATCGATCCGGGATTCTACTCAGTCGATTACGTAACTTTCGAAGAAGGGGCAATTCGTTACAACTCTGCAGGAACCTCGCTTGAGGCAATGTCGAAGATCCTGCAGAGGGTAGCCGATTACATCCATAAGGACTATTCGACGCCCCCTTCAATTGCCACTCTGGAGAAAGCGGTCAGGCTGAATCGGGAATTTATTTTTCATCTTTCCGAGAAAATTGATCTTCTCCCTTATTTGATGAGGGCAGGATTGGAGGCGGGTAGCGCAGCGGTACAGAAAGTGAAGAACTCACTCCGCCAGGATAGTGGCAATGCGGATGTGGTTATCATCGCCGGTGGCGGGGCTGAGTTCTACAGGGAGGCTGTAGTGAATGCTTTCCCGAAGGCCCGCTTGTATGTGCCAAAAAACTCAGTCATCGCCGTTGCTGATGGATATTTCATCGCCGCGAAAACATTCGTTTAAGCGGAGGCTAACCAATGAGCCAGGACAAATCGAAGGAATTTACGCTGCGCGTCAAAATTGACGCGCTCACACACCCTCTCTTGTACGATGCGTTAAAGGATCTTACCGGTCATGGGAGGTGTGACAGAGTAAGGCTCCTGGCTCAGCAGGGGTTGCTGATGGAGCAGCTGGGGGCTTTGCGAGAAAGTGAGCCGAGCCCCCCGCCGAAGGGCCGTCGAGGACGCAAAAGCAAGGGGGCAACCACCGAAGCGGAAGCGCGGATATCCCCTGAGAAGGACGACGCAAGAAGTGATCTTGCTGAGAGGCAGACAGCCCAATCCGGATCAGTCCATAGCCGACATCGAGCAGACCATGCCCAGGGGGCTAGTGGGCAGGATGGGAGTGAGAGTATCCCGCCAGCACCTGCCAACCAGGCTCCGCGGGAAAGTGGGAACGGGGGACAAGAGCAGTCGCGCCCAGCTCAGCCGCCTGAGGCTCAAGAGCTGTCGATGAGACTGATGCAGAAGGCAGGGGCGCTGTCCTTCCAAAGCCCTCCAGGCGAGAGCGAGAGCTGATATCTCCTCGGAGCACCTCTTGCCAGGGCGCTCGGTGTACACGAACCTGCGCACTGAGCAAGGCATCGTCACTGCACATACCTTTGATAGACGGCGAACAGGGGCTCCTCGAGCCCCTGATTCGTATGGGCTACTCAGCCCCCTCGTCCCTCGCTTGTGGCTTCTGGTGGCCTTGGGTGCGCTGGTAGCTACCTGACCGGCGATAGCAGAATCTTGTCTTACAGGCTGGTTATGGCCTTGAAGCCCAGAGCTTCGACAAGTGCCACTCTCTCCGCAAAGCCCATATCGCGGACCCTGGCGGCGAGATCGCGCAGCTCAGAGGGGTCGCTAGCGTCGCTGTCCTCCAGTTCCGCATCCAGGTGCTTGATCAACAACGGCTCGACCCGGGAGCCGGAGAGGGTGTTGCCCAGCAGGTGGCGCTCCTTGACAGTTAGTTCAGGGGCTGGCGGCAAGCATAATTGGAGCGCACAGCGATGGTGGCCGGCCGGGAGCATATGCTCTGGGCATCGCGTATGTTAATGGCCAAGTAAATTGACCCAGTAGCGGCCAACGCTTCTGACCCACCCCCGAGGTGGCAGCGTTGCCACCATCCACCTACCGTGTCGGCTCAGCCAAGGGTCGGGACGGAAACGTGAAGGACTGGGGAATGATTCACAAGATCAAAGCGTTACACGATGACGGACAAGGCCTGTCGATCCGTGCCATCGGCCAGGAGTTGGGCATCTCCCGCAACACCGTCCGCAAATACCTGCGTCAGGACGAGGCCACCATCGAGGCGGCGCAGTCGAACCGGGAACGCGAGAAGAAACTCGACGCCCACCGCGACTACATCGTCTACCTGCTGCGCACCTTCCCCCGGCTGAGCAGCGTCAAGGTGGCCCGCAAGCTGCGTGAGAAGGTCGGCGAGCTGGCGGTCTCGGAGCGCACCCTGCGTCGCTACGTGAAGCAGGTAAAGAGCACCGTGGCCAGCCGGCAGCGGCGCTACTACGAACCGGTGCTCGACATGGTGCCGGGGGTGCAGTGCCAGGT
>ERZ869909.2830-NODE-2830-length-10806-cov-4.428372_pt1 | contig 10806 bp, 6 predicted proteins | sample MGYA00520892_ERZ869909 | MGnify/ENA primary metagenome ERZ869909 (study PRJEB32215, sample SAMEA104723947) | bioreactor metagenome | biome: bioreactor; feature: anaerobic bioreactor; material: water | place: China | collected 2015-03-12 ... | reverse complement strand
CGCGTCGCGCGCCGCGTCCGCGTCTGAGCCGCTGCCCAGGCCGCGGGGGTTCAGCTCGGCGACGCGCGCCTCCTCCCGTTCCGCCTGGCCCAGGCGAACCCGCGCGTCGTCAAGCTGGGCGATCGCCAGCGGGCGCGCCGTCCGGCTCACCGCTTCGAGGCGCGCCCGCGCGTCACCGAGCTGCGCCTCGCGCGCGCGCACCGCCAACCGCGCGTCCTCGTCGTCAAGCTGCACCAGCAGCTCGCCCTGTGTCACCCGCTGCCCCTCCGCCGCGTGAACCGCGACGACGCGCCCCGCGACCTCCGGCGCCACCTGATGGGTCGTCCGCCACACGACCCGCCCGGACGTGACCAGCGTCTCCATCACGGCGACCGCGCGCACTTCCGTGAGCGATACAGAGACGACCTGCCACCAGCCGCGCGTGACCCACAGAGCAGCCGCCGCGACGGCAACCACGGCGACGACGACGCGAACAACGCGCGTCCTTCGTGAGCGTGAGGTCGGTTCAGCCATGGGGGCGTACTCCGGAGCTCGGGCCGGCGGGTCAACGCGGAAGCCTGGCCGACGCCAGCCCCGACGCAGGTGACCGCGGCCACACCACGCGTAGCCGACAGCACGACACCGAGCCGTACCACCACCATCAGAACTCACGCGCCGAGCGCTCGCAGACGCCCCGACCACAGCGTCAAGCGTCCCGCTTCACGGCAGAAACGCCTCCGCCGTGTCGATCGCGCGCGCCCCCACCGCGTACCCGACCGTCCGGCCCATGAAGTCGTCCGGCAGGATGTGGATCCCACCCCAGATGCGCGACTGCCCGGCCTGGTCAGCCGCGTCCTGGTACGTCGCCCACTGCAGCCGGACGTCCACCGACGGCCCACGCTCGAAGTGCAGGTACTCGTCCTGGACCGCGACGAACTCCGCCAACCCACCGGGGAAGTACGCGCTGCCCGTCATCCAGGTGAGGACCTCCGCCGCCGCCCGGCTGAACGTGCTGTGCCCCGAGACCAGCCCCGGGAACCCCGGACTCACGAACGTCGCCCGCTGGTACGGCACCCACTCGACGGCACGCATCCAGCGCACCGGCGAGACCTCCGTCGCGGTGTCGCCGGGCTCTCCCGGCCAGCTGTAGACCGCGATCTGCCCCACGTACGGCGCGAGGTGCGCGTGCCGCTGCCCTGTCGCGCTCGACGCCGGCGTGATGACCTCGATGATGCCCGGCACCAGCGGGAGCCCCTGCGGGTGGTACGACGGCCCATCCGGCTCCGAGGACTGCCCAAGACCACCCATGTACCGCACCAGCGTGATCGGGCGCGCCGTCTCGTAGATCCGCTTGATCTCCCACGCCGCGATCGCCGCGTCGTGCAGCGCCCCGTTGAGCACGAGGTACATGCGCACGTCCCACTCGAGCGCGTCGAGCGGCTCACCGACGCCGTTCCAGCGGTTCTCGAACAGCGGGTGGTCCACGACGCCGTGCGCGATGGTGTTCCAGTGACCAGGTGGCGTCTCGGACGACGGCCCGTCCGCCCAGTACTCGGCGAGCACCCGCCCGAAGTCGCCGCGAGGCACGACCTGCGGTGCGTACGGCTCACCGGTGACCGGGTTGGTCGGGTAGCCGGCGCCGTCGTCGGCGCCCAGGCTGTTGTTGCCGTAGGCGCCGGGGCTGATGTCCATCATCGCTCCGTCAAAGGCATCCAGACGGGCGGCGCGCGTCAGCAGGTCTGCTACCCAGAGGTCCATGTCGGGTCCGAGCTCCGGCATCGGGCCCCCGTCGAAGTACGGAGCGCCAGGCGCAGGACGGGTGATCGCGAACGGCGTCACATCGCCCCAGTGTGGTCCGATGTACGGCTGGTCACCGCCCGGCTCGGGGATCCCGTTCTGGGTCACGGCGACGGCGAGGTTCAGCGGCTGCCAGCGGATCGGGTCGGCGACGACCGTACCCGGCTGGTCCACACGCAGCGCCGGGTTGTGCGGTACGTAGGGCACCGACGGAGCGTAGTTCAGGTGCTCGTTCGCGCCGTCGTCAGCCGCCGCAGCGATCACCGCGCGCCCGGCCCGGTTGCCAATCGCGCGCGGAGACTCGCCCGTGTCGACGGTGTCGTCGGGGTCATACCCCAGGTCCTCCATCACGGCGCGGAAGCAGACCGCGGCCCGGTCCCCGCCCACGGCGCCCACGTAGCGATGGGACAGCACGCGGTACGCCGCGTAGCTCATCGCCTCGTGCAGCGCCTCACGCTCGTCTTCACCGCGATCGGCAGGAGCCGGCTCGTCGATCATCCACGGTTCGTGGTCGTCCTGCCACAGGGCCCAGACGTCGTGGAGCGCGACCGAGAGATGGTACAGGTTACGCGCGTGGACGCCGGGGCGCGGCAGGTCGCGCCGGATCGCGGCGAGGTTCTGCTCGAGCCAGCGTCGGGCGACGCTGCGGTGCGCCCCGCGCTGCACGAGGGCCTCCGGGCACGTGAACGGCGGCGGCGGCGGTGTGACCACCGGATCCAGCGCGGCGATCGGCGCGCCGAACCGCACGATCGCGCCGCGGCCCAGCGACGCCGTCAGCACGTCACCACCGACGGCCCACACGTTGCCCTCGGGATCCACCCAGACTGCGTGCAGCGACTCGATCGACGGCGCGAGGCCATGCTCGACCCGAGTGAACGTCTCCTCACCGGCGGCCATGTGGTAGACAGCGCCGCCGGCACCAGCGAGCCACGCCTCACCGTCGGGCTCGACGCAGACCCCCTGAAGCAGCGGCGCGCCAGCCGGCGTGACCACGCGCGGCGCCGCGCCCTCCGCGAGGTCGTACGCGACGCCGAACGACTCGCCACCCACGGCGATGACACGGTCACCGCGAGCGTGAACCGTGAACAGCGTCCGTGGCGCGTCGAGCTCGACGACCTCGAACTCCGTCGCGCCGGCGGGCCGGCGCAGCACGGTGCCCTGGCCACCGACGACCCAGACCGTCCCGCTGCTGTCGCCCCAGACCTTGAACAGGCCCGGACGCTCGCCGTTGGGCAGCTCCGGGGTGTCGTCGGGGAGCGCGACCTCCTGCCAGAGCAGCCCATCGTAGTGCCAAATGAACCCGTCACGGCCCGAGACGCCACCCACCGCCCAGACATCGTCGGGCGCCGCGCCCCAGATCCCGAAGACCGTGTGCCGCGCCAGCCCCGGGGTGGTCATGCGTTCGAATCGATTGTCCACGAGGCGCAGGATCGTCCCCTGACTCCCCCCCGCGTAGACGTGCGCCGCCGAGACGGCGTGCACCCACCAGAGGTCAGCCGCGATCGGGCTGGCGTAGCGCGACCAGCCGCCGCCATCGAAGCGCGCGATCAGCGGACCGTCGCCAGCGTCAGCGCCCACGACCCAGACGTCGTCAGCGGCGCTGCCCGAGACCGAGAGCAGCGCCTCAGGGAGCTCTGTGGCGACCAGCTGCCACTGCGGCTCGATCGGCGGCTCGGTGACGTCCGGCTGCACCGGCGCCGGATCGTCCGAGCACGCCGGCGCCAGCACGGTGACGAGCGCGACGGCGACAAGCAGCCACCACCGCGCGAACGCGGCGCCACCACGACCACCTCGCGCTCCCTGCGCGTCTACCGGAGCCACCTGTCCCATGCGTCGCCCTCATGCCCGTGCGCTGCCGGGCACACCGCCACCAGCAGTCCATCACACGTGTGTTCGTACACGGCGAACGTAGCGGCTGGTGGCGCCGAGGGCAAGGAGCCCGCCACGCCCGGGCGCCGCGGCTCGAGTACCAGCGGTCAGCGCGGTCGGGCAGGCAGACGGAAACGGGCGGTCAGGAGCCGACGGTCAGGAGCCGACGGTCAGCACGACGGAGCCGCTCGCCTGGCGCTGCTCGAGCAGACGATGAGCCTCTGCAGCTTCCTTCAGGGGCAACGACGCGTGGATACGCGCGCGCAGGACGCCGCCGGCCAGCAGCGCGAACACCTCTGCCGCGCCGGTCTGCAGCTCGTCGCGGTCGGCGATGTAGTGGTAGAGTGACGGACGAGTCAGGAACAGGGAACCGTGCGACGCCAGCGTCGCCGGCGCGACCGGCGCCGGTGGGCCCGAGGCGTTGCCGTAGGACACCATCATCCCTCGTGGCCTCAGGCAGGCGAGCGAGGCATCGAAGGTCGCCTGACCGACGCCGTCGTAGACCACGTCGACGCCGCGGCCGTCCGTCAGCGCGCGGACCCGCTCGGCGACGGGCTCGTGGTCGTAGTCGATCACGTGGTGGCAACCGTTGTCCCGAGCCGTCTGCAGCTTCGCGCGCCCGCCGACGGTCCCGATGACCTGCGCGCCCAGGTACCGGGCCCATTGGCACAGGTACGAGCCCATTCCGCCAGCCGCAGCGTGCACGAGGACGCGCGTCCCGGGTCCCACCTCACACGTCCGGCGCAGCAGGTACCACGCGGTGAGCCCACGAACCATGACCGTCGCGGCCTCCGCGTCGTCCACCGTGCGCGGCACGCGCACGACACGCTCAGCTGGCACCACACGCTGCTCCGCGTAGCTGCCCGGCGCAGCGAGGGTGTAGGCGACGCGTTGCCCGGCCAGCGACGGATCGACCCCACGGCCAACCGCCGCCACCACGCCGCACCCTTCCACCCCAAGCCCTGAAGGCAGCGGCGTCGCGTAGAGTCCGGAGCGGTGGTACGTGTCGATGAAGTTCACGCCGACCGCGCGATGCGCGACGACGACCTCGCCCTCACCCGGCTCCGGCGCCGGGACGTCGCGCCACTGGATGACCTCGGGGCCACCGTGGCGCTCGATGTACGCCTGCATCATGCGGGGGTGTCCTTCTTGCGGGAGATGCCGGCGCCCAGCGTTGCGGGCAGATCCGGCGGTGCACAGAACAACGCGACCGTCGCGGTGTAGCTGTGGAGGTAGGTGCGCGAGCCGACAGGGCCGATCTCCCCGTTGCAGAACAGCCCCGCCACTCCACCGGGCCCCAGGCCGTCGCGCAGCACGCCGGCGTCGTGGTTCGGCTGGCCGAACAGCGCCTGGCCGCGCCCCATGCAGCAGAAGGCGACCCCGCCGCGCGGGCGACAGGAACCGCAGGCGCCGCTCACATGCTGGCGGAGGTCCTCGTCTGCCGTGTCGCCGTCACGAACGTAGAACCGGACCACCTGGTAGTCGCGGAGCCTCGCCGCGACCGCGAGGGAACCGGACTCCGGGTCGACACCGATCAGCGATCGGATCAGAAAGTCCGTCGGTTCGTGATCCAGCTTGTCGCTGTCCACGTCGAGCCCGAGAAACAGCGACTGCGCGGCGCGCTCCCGCTGCCCGGGCTCGAGCCCCGACAGCAGCTCACGGATCACATCGACCGGGCGCCCTCGATCCAGCTGGTCGATCAGGTGTCCACGGCGACGCATCACGATCATCGGCTCGCCAAGCGGGCGACAGCCCTGAGCGACCACCGGACGGACCACGATCGATCCACGCAGGACCAGCGCGATCCCTCCCTCGGTCACCGTACCGCCGGTGCAGAAGAACGCGTGCTCGCCCTCGCGCGAGCCACCGCTGGCCAGCCCGCCGACCTTCGGCACCCGCGGCGCGTGGCCATCCAGATGCTCGAGTACACGCTCCGCGTCGCAGGTGAACGGATCCATCAGCAGCAGGACCCCGGCCGCGTCCGCGATGTCCAGGGATGCTGCCCACGCCTCGTGGTCGTCCGACGCCTCAGGGAGCATCATGACATCAGCGCGAACACCCGGGAGGGTCGCGCCCATCAGCACCAGCGCGGCACCCTGCTCGTGCTCCTCACCCTCACCAAGCACGCCCTGCGCCGACGAGCCGAACACCAGGGCGTCGGGGAACAGGGTGGACAGGCGGGCGGGCAGATCCGACCAGCTCTCCCGGTACTCGCTCGAGGCGAACACCACCACGAGGTCGATCGGCTGGGCGTGACGCTCGAGCAGCTGCCCTGTGGCATCCGCCAGCGCCGCTCCCAGGTCCCCCTCGGTGGAGAGCACGCTCGTCCACTGCATCGCTCTGTCCTTCTGTGCGTTGTGCATCCTGCCGACGGTGTATCCTGCATCGAGCGTTCGCAAGCGACCGGGGTGCGCAACACGCCGCCTCCGGACCATTCGCAGCGAACACCGCCGGCACGCCCTGGCGAGTCGTGGCGCCCCCCACCATGGCGGGCTCGACCTGCGTGCGCCGTTCGACTACCGCAGCCCGAGCACGCAGCGCAATGCCCGTCGCTCCCCCGCCCGGTCACCGGACCGGCCATGTCGTCGCCGGGCACCCCACCGTGAGGCCCCCCATGTCACGCACTACCTGTCCCGCCCTGCGCCCCGCGAAGACCACGCGGGCGATCGCCGCCTTCGCGCCCCTCACCGCCGTCGCTGCGCTCGCCGTGTTGGCAACCACCGGCTGCGGCGACGACAGCGACGGCGACGCCCCGGACTACGGCATCCGCGTTCATGACGTGGGTCATCGCACCGCCGTACTCGACGGCCCGCGAGACGGTGAGCACCTCACCGTCGAGATCTGGTACCCCACGCTGGACGCGCCGGAGCCCGCGCTGCTCACAACCTTCGTCGCCGACGCGGACGACCGCGCCAGGCTGCAGAGCTCCCTCGACAACCCGGCCGGCTCCTGCGTCAACGACACGACCGGCGCCAGCCGCGACGCCGGCGTCCGGGACGGCTCCTACCCCCTGCTCGTGTTCTCCCACTGCCTCGGCTGCATGCGCTTCTCGTCGTTCCGTATCGCGGAACACCTGGCAGCGCGCGGGTTCGTCGTCGTCGCGCCGGACCACGGGGGCAACACATGGTTCGACGTGGGCACCGACGCCTACACCGGCCTCACGGCGGGCGCGCTCCAGCGTCGCGTCGAGGACGTCCGCTACCTGATCGACGTCATGACCGGCGCGCTGCCCCCGGACGGCGACACCGACGGGTCGCTCGATGACGACCTGCTCACCGCGGTCGACAGCTCGCGGATCGGGGTGCTCGGGCACTCGTTCGGCTCCGTCACCAGCGGCCACACCGCCGTCGCCGACGACCGCGTCGGCGCGGTCGCCGGCATCGCGGCCCCGTGGGGGCTGCCCACGGCGCTCAACCCCGCAGACATCAACGTCCCCACGCTGCTCTACGTGGCCCGCGAGGACAACAGCATCTCCGAAGTCGGAAACCGCCTCATCCGCACGCTGTTCGAGGCCCTGCCCGAGCCGACCGTGAAGATCGAGCTCGCCGACACCGGGCACTTCGGCTTCAACGATGTCGCCGGACTCGACACATCGTTCTCCGCCGGCTGCGGCGAAGGCGTCCGCCAGACCTCAGGCCAGCCGTTCGTCTACCTGGATCCGGACCGCGTCATCGCGTTGACCGCAGCGTCGCTCGCAGCGTTCTTCGAGGGCAGCCTGCTGCAGGACGAGCGAGCCCTCGTCTGGCTCGCCGACACGTTCCCTCTGGACGACGCGGTCACCCTCGAGCGCCGCCCTGCTCCCTGACCGAGGGCCCCTGACCGAGGGCCCCTGACCGAGGGCCCCTGACCGAGGGCCCCTGACAGAGGAGACATGGCCGAGGGGCCGTGACCGGACGCTGGCGCACGGCCACGCCCAGCACCTCACGCCGCCCACCCATACGGCGACCGGAGATCCACCAGACAGCCCACCGCTACCACCTCCGTCGGTCGCCGCCCGGAAACGAACTGCCGCACAACGTGCGACTGGGGCTTGACGGTCCGTCCCGCCTTCACCACCCTGTCCCCGCCCATGTGAGCAGCTGCTCACGCGCCGGGAACGTCACACCACCAGGACTGAGACGATGTCGGTCAGCATGCCTGTCGCCACCGAACCCACGAACGCCGGACTCGACGCCATCGCGCCCGACCACGACGGCGTCGTTCGCCACGACTGGACCCGCGAGCAGATCCAGGCGCTCTTCGCGCTCCCGTTCAACGATCTGCTGTTCCGCGCGCACTCCGTGCACCGCCGGTTCCACGACCCGAACCGCGTCCAGCTCAGCACGCTGCTCAGCATCAAGACAGGCGGTTGCCCCGAGGACTGCTCGTACTGCCCTCAGTCTGCCCGCTACGACACCGGTGTCGAAGCCGAGCGACTCATGGGTCTGGACGAGGTCATCGGCAACGCGATGAAGGCCCGCGCGGCAGGCGCCACACGCTTCTGCATGGGCGCCGCCTGGCGGAGCCCGAAGGGCCGCAACTTCGACCGCGTGATCGAGATGGTTCAGGCCGTCAAGGCGATGGGCATGGAGACCTGCGTCACCCTGGGGATGCTCGACGGCGAGCAGGCTGTCCGCCTCAAGGAGGCCGGGCTCGACTACTACAACCACAACATCGACACCTCGCCGGACCACTACGCCGCCGTCATCACGACACGGACGTTCGAGGATCGGATCAACACCCTCCAGAACGTCCGGGACGCCGGCATCAACGTCTGCTGCGGCGGCATCGTCGGCCTCGGCGAGACCGAGAGCGATCGCGCCGGGTTCGTCCAGGCACTCGCCAACCTCCCGGAGCACCCGCAGAGCGTACCCATCAACATGCTCGTTCAGGTCGAGGGGACACCGCTCCATGGAGAGCAGGAGCTCGATCCGATCGACTTCGTGCGCACCGTCGCCGTCTCCCGTATCGTCATGCCCCACTCCACGATCCGGCTCTCCGCCGGCCGTGAGACGATGTCGGACGAGCTGCACGCCCTCGCCTTCTTCGCCGGCGCTGCGTCGATCTTCTATGGCGAGCGTCTGCTGACCACCGAGAACCCGGGCGTTGACCGCGACAGCGAGCTGTTCGACCGACTGGGCATCCAGCCGGCGCCCTGACCCCCCGGGAGTGCCACGAGCGGCGCTCCAGGACCGACGCGACGTCCTGGCCCCTCCCGGCACCACACGCACACGATCACGACCGGCTCAGCTGCTGAGCCCGTCGCTCGTTCCGAAGAACTCCACCCTGGGGTGCTGCTCCTTCGTGTAGTTGAGCCGCCAGTTCGACTCCGCGAGGAAGACAGCGCGGCCTCGGACGTCTCGTGCGATCGCGCTGCGCATCGCCGACTCGAAGCGCTCGAGCGCCTCCTCATCGAGGCACCGGTACCAGCGGGCCGTCTGGTACTGAATCTGCTCGAACCGTCCGTGTACATCGTACTCGGCGAGCAGCCGGTGCTGGAGGACATCAAGCTGCAGCTGGCCGACGACGCCGACGATGTAGTCCGGGCTGTTCAGCGGGATGAACAGCTGCACGGCGCCCTCCTGGGCGAGCTGCTCGAGCCCCTTGCGGAGGTTCTTCACCTTGAGCGGGTTCTCGAGGTGCACGCGCCGGAAGATCTCCGGCGCGAAGCTCGGGACCCCCTTGAAGTGCAGCTCCTCGCCATCGGTGAAGGTGTCTCCGATCTCGATGAGGCCGGTGTCGTGAATCCCCACGATGTCTCCCGGAAAGGCCTCCTCCAGGATCTCGCGTTCACGCGCGAAGAACATGATGGGGTTCGCCAGCTTCACGTCGCGTCCCAGCCTCACGAGTCGCGCCTTGTGCCCGCGCTCGAACCGCCCTGAGCAGACCCGCATGAACGCGATCCGGTCCCGGTGCTTCGGGTCCATGTTCGCCTGGATCTTGAAGACGAAGCCGGTGAAGGCCTCCTCCGCCGGAGCCACGACACGCTCGACGGCCTCGCGCGGCCCGGGCGCCGGTGTGTAGCGCAGGAAGTTCTGGAGCATCTCCTCGACGCCGAACCCGCTGAGCGCGCTCCCGAAGAACACAGGCGTCTGCTCCCCGAGCCGGAACGCCTCGGGGTCGAACTCCGCGCCGGCGCCCATGACGAGGTCAAGCTCATCGCGGAGCTTCGTGACCGCGCTGCTCCCGAGCAGCCTGTCCAGCTGCGGATCGTCGAGACCCTCGACGTCGATGACCTCACCGCCCCCGTCACGCCGCGACGCATCGAACAGGTGCAGCGTGCGATCGTACATCGCGTAGACACCGCGGAACTCCTTGCCCATGCCGATCGGCCAGGACATCGGGATGCAGTGGATCCCGAGGACCTTCTCGACGTTGTCGAGCAGCTCGAACGGGTCCAGGCCCTCCCGGTCGAGCTTGTTCATGAAGGTCACGATGGGGGTGTTCCGCATGCGGCACACCTCCATCAGCTTGATGGTTTGCGGCTCGACGCCTCGCGCGCTGTCGATGATCATCAGCGCGCTGTCGACCGCGGACAGCGTCCGGTAGGTGTCCTCGGAGAAGTCCTTGTGGCCCGGGGTGTCGAGCAGGTTGACCTCGTAGTCGTCGTACTGGAACCGCATGACGGAGGTGGTCACGGAGATGCCGCGCTGCTTCTCGAGCTCCATCCAGTCGCTGGTCGCGTGCTTGTCTGCCTTGCGCGCCTTGACGGTGCCGGCCATCTGGATGGCGCCGCCAAAGAGGAGGAGCTTCTCGGTCATCGTCGTCTTCCCTGCGTCAGGGTGCGAGATGATGGCGAAGGTTCTCCGCTTGCTGATCTCACGTTCGAGGCGGTTCATGTGCGGCTGTACTGGTCGTGGGGGCGTCCCTGGTCGCAGGGCGGCGGGAGCCGCGGCCCTGCAGGGATGGGCTGCATACCGTCGAGTCGCTCGTGGAGCAATGGTTGGGCTGCGGTGCTGGTGCGAGCGAGCCCGCGGCGCGAGCCTGCGCTGCGGCGTCCCGCTTCCACAGCGAGGCGCGTCGGTGGGGAGCGCGTCGGTGGGGAGCGCGTCGGTGGGGAGCGCGTCGGTGGGGTGCTCGTCGCACGTCCGGGGCCTGAGCCGGGTCAAAACGCCGAACGCCCGCCTGGTGGGTACCAGGCGGGCGTTCGTTCAGGGGTGCCGGCGGTGACCTACTCTCCCA
>ERZ869909.2829-NODE-2829-length-10806-cov-6.262093_pt1 | contig 10806 bp, 10 predicted proteins | sample MGYA00520892_ERZ869909 | MGnify/ENA primary metagenome ERZ869909 (study PRJEB32215, sample SAMEA104723947) | bioreactor metagenome | biome: bioreactor; feature: anaerobic bioreactor; material: water | place: China | collected 2015-03-12 ... | reverse complement strand
TGGTGCCCTTCGAGCGCGGCACGCTGGGTGCGGCGCGCACCAGTAATCCGAACAGCGCGAACAGCCAGTTCTTCATCACCTTCGCCCACGCGCCGCATCTCAACGGCGAATACACGGTGTTCGGCAAGGTCGTGGATGGAATGCAGCACGTCGATCAGATCGCAAAAGGCGAGCCGCCGCCCAAGCCCGACACGATCCTCAAGATGTCCCTCGCGACGGCCGCGCCCTGAACTGGCGCCGCCGCCTGCGGCGTTTCGTGCCGAGCTGCGCGGTTGCGTGCTCGCCGGACGCTCTTACGTTCCTTTTTCCCACTCAAGTCAGCGGAGCAGCCTCATGGCAGAGATCACCGATCCCGAAAACACGCTCATCATCGAGACCACGCAGGGCCGCGTCGTCATCGCCATGCGTCCCGATCTCGCACCGGGGCACGTGGATCGCATCAAGACGCTCACGCGCGCCGGGTTCTATGACGGCATCGTGTTCCATCGCGTGATCGACGGCTTCATGGCGCAGACCGGGTGTCCGCGCGGGACCGGCACCGGCGGCTCCGACCACCCGAACCTCAAGGCCGAGTTCAGCCGCGAGCCGCATGTGCGCGGCGTGTGCTCGATGGCGCGGGCGGCCTCGCCCGACAGCGCCAACAGCCAGTTCTTCATCTGCTTCGACGACGCGACATTCCTCGACGGCAAATATACCGTGTGGGGCAAGGTGATCGAGGGCATGGAGAACGTGGACAAGATCAAGCGCGGCGAGCCGGTGCAGAACCCCGACAAGATGGTGTCGGTCAAGGTCGCGGCGGACGTGGCGTAACGCGCCAAGCGTGACGGGCGAGGCGTAACGGGAGGGCGCGATGAGCGCGGAGCGTTGGGGGGCAGCGGTTGCGGCGGTTGCGGCTTTGCTCGGCGCGGCCGGGGTCGCGCTTGCGGCCGCGGCGTCGCATGGCGGGGGGCATCCGTCGCTCTCGACGGCCGCCACCTTCCTGATCCTGCACGGCGGCGTCGGGATTGCGCTCGTCGCCGTTTCGAGGACGGCGCTCTCGCCCTTCGCCTATCTCGTGAGCGCCACTGTGATGGTGGCGGGCGTCGCACTCTTTGCGGGCGACCTCGCGCACCGTGCATTTCTGAACGACCGGCTCTTTCCGTTCGCGGCGCCGACCGGGGGTGCGCTCATGATCGGGGGCTGGCTGCTCGCGGCCGCAGCCGGGCTCGTGGGCGCGTTCGGACGGCGCGTCTAGACGATCACGGTCTGACGCTCACGAATATTTCGGATCGCCGGAGGGATCGTCGGGTGGGGGCTCGAGGGGCGGGTCCGGCTCGCCGGGTGGCGGGACCGGGTCGGTGCTCGGGCCTGGCTCGGCCGGTTCGGGCGGTGCTGGCCGATCGGGCGGGGACGGTGGCTGCCTGGGTTCGGTAGGGTCGCGAGGGTTCTTGGGATCTGGCACGTCGGGATCTGGCACGTCAGGCTCCGGGTTGAGCGCGAGGGTGCCCGAAAAACGTCCTGTTGCCGCAGGGGTTCCTCGCCATCCCTCGCTCGGGGTATGAGAGCGGCATGCGGACCGACCTTTTCGATTTCGATTTACCGGAAGACCTGATCGCGCTGCGCCCGGCGGAGCCGCGGGACGGGGCGCGGCTGCTCGTCGTCGATCCGTCGCGGTCGCCGGCCGTGGCCGACCATGCGGTGCGGGATCTGCCCGGCTTTCTGCGGCCGGGCGATGCGCTGGTGTTGAACGACACGCGTGTCATTCCGGCGGCGCTGGACGGTGTGCGCATCCGTGGTGAAGCGCGCGCGCGCGTCGCGTTCAATCTGCTGCAGCGTGTGGACGGCAACAGGTGGCGCGCGCTCGCGCGGCCTGCGAAGCGTTTGCAGCCGGGAGATCGCGTGCGCTTCGGCAAAGGCGGCGAGAGCATGGCCTGCCTTTTGGATGTGCTCGACGCGACGGTGGCGGAGCGGCGCGAGGGTGGCGAGGTCGAGCTTCTCTTCGACCTCTCGGGACCGGATCTCGATCAGGCGATCCATGCGCAGGGGGAGATGCCGCTGCCGCCCTACATCGCGGGGCGGCGTGCGCCGGATGCGTCCGACCGTACCCACTATCAGACCGTTTATGCCGCGCGTGAGGGCGCGGTGGCTGCGCCGACGGCGGGGCTGCATTTCACGCCGGAGCTCTTTGCCGCCCTCGAAGCGCGCGGCGTGTCGCGCCATTTCGTGACGCTGCACGTCGGCGCTGGGACGTTCCTGCCGGTCAAGGTCGAGGATACGGCGACCCACAAGATGCACGCGGAAGCAGGGGACGTGTCGGCTGCAACGGCGGCGGCGCTCAACGGGGTGCGTGCGGCAGGCGGGCGGATCGTGGCGGTCGGGACGACGTCGCTGCGCCTTTTGGAAAGTGCCGCCGCGGAGGACGGGACGATCTGGCCCTATGCGGGCGAAACGGACATCTTCATCACGCCGGGCTATCGCTTTCGCGCCGTCGACCTTTTGATGACCAACTTTCATCTCCCGCGCTCGACGCTGTTCATGCTGGTGTCGGCGTTCGCCGGTCTCGAAACGATGAAACGCGCCTATGCGCACGCGGTCGCCTCGGGGTACAGGTTCTACTCCTACGGCGATGCGTCGCTGCTCTTTCCCGAGCGAGGAGGCGAATGATGGACGAGGATCTCGAAACCATGAGCCGGGAGCGGCTGATCGAGGAGGTGCGAAAACTGCGCGGCGGTATCCGTGCACACCGAGACACCACGGGCCACGATCTCTGCTGGCATCATCCGGCGCTCTGGGGACTCCTGCCGGAGAAGATCGAGCCCGAGATCGCGGTGCCGCCCTGGGAGAAGTTCATGCGCGGATGCATCCGCTATCGCGAGTCGCTCGACCGGCAGAGGCCCGATGCACCCCTCCACGACAAGGAATTCGATGGCTGACACCGGCACGCTCGTTGAAACGTTCCGCTACCGCCTGCTCGCGCGGGACGGGCTCGCGCGGCGCGGCGAGATCGCGACCCCGCGCGGCGCGATCCGCACGCCGGCGTTCATGCCGGTCGGCACGGTGGCGACGGTGAAGGCGCTCTATCCCGAACAGGTGCGCGACGCGGGCGCGGACATCCTGCTCGGCAACACCTATCACCTGATGCTGCGTCCGGGTGCGGAGCGTGTGGCGCGGCTCGGCGGCTTGCACAAGTTCATGCGCTGGGAGAGGCCGATCCTGACCGACTCGGGCGGGTTCCAGGTGATGAGCCTGTCGAAGATCCGCAAGATCACGGAAGAGGGCGCGCTGTTCCAGTCGCACCTCGACGGCTCGCGGCACATGCTGACGCCCGAGCGCGCGATCGAGATCCAGTGCCTGCTCGGCTCCGATATTCAGATGCAACTCGACGAGTGCATCGAGCTGCCGGCCGAGAGACGCGAGGTGGAGCGGGCGATGGAATTGTCGCTGCGCTGGGCCGAGCGGAGCAGGCAGGCGTTCGAAGCGCAGCAGGCGAGTGGCGGCGCGGGGCCGGGGCAGGCGATGTTCGGCATCGTGCAGGGCGGCACGGACGAGGCGCTGCGCCGTCGCTCGGCGGAGGCGCTCGTCCAGATGGATCTCGAAGGCTATGCGGTCGGCGGGCTCGCGGTCGGCGAGGGGCATGACCTGATGCTCGCGACGCTGGAGGCGACGCTGCCGTCGCTGCCGGACGCGAAGCCGCGCTATCTGATGGGTGTCGGCACGCCGCTCGATCTCATCGAGGCGGTGCGGCGCGGGATCGACATGTTCGATTGCGTGCTGCCGACGCGCAACGGGCGTCACGGGCTCGCGTTTACGTGGAACGGACCGGTCAACCTGCGCAACGCCGTGCACGCGGAGGACGCCTCGCCGCTCGACGAGGCGAGCACGTGTCCGGCCGCGCGCGATTATTCGCGGGCCTATCTGCATCACCTGATCCGCTCCGGCGAATATCTCGGCGCGATGCTGCTCTCGTGGGTCAATACGGCGTTCTATCAGGAGCTGATGGCCGCGATGCGGGCTGCCATCGAGGAAGGCCGGTTCGACGTATGGGCGGAGGAGACGAAGGCCCGGATCGCGCGCAAGTGAAGTCTTGTCGAGGGCGGCCCACTATCCGCCGCGGGTCGTGATGCGCTCGCGGTGGATGAGATAGACGCCCGACGCCACGATGATCGCGGCGCCCGCGAGCGTCCAGCTATCGGGGAGATCGCCGAAGACGGCGAAGCCGAAGGCCACCATGAACAGCAACTGCATGTAGAGGAACGGCGCGATGGAGGAGGCGGGCGCGCGCTGGTAGGCGTGCAGGAAGAGCCAATGGCCGAGACCGCCGAAGATGCCGAGCGTGCCGAGCAGAATCCAGGCGAGTGCACTCTCCGGCGCCTGCCAGCCGGCAAACGCGAGGGGCGCGCCCGCGAAGGTGCCGACGAACATGGAATAGAAGAGCGTGACGAGCGGACGGTCGTAGCGCGCCATGTAGCGCGTGAGCAGCATGAAGAGCGCGTAGGCCAGCATGGCGGCGAACGCGTAGACGACGGCGGGATGGACGGCGCCGAAGCCGGGCCGGACAGCGATGAGCACGCCGGTGAAGCCGACCAGAATGGCGATGAAGCGCCGCCGGCCGACCCATTCGCCGAGCAGGGGTCCGGCGAGGAGCGCAACGACGAGCGGCGCCAGGAAGACGACCGTGATCGCCTGGTCGAGGCGAAGATGCTCGATGGCCATGAAGTTGAAGACCGTCGTTGCGGCCATGAGAACGGATCGCAGGAGTTGCAGGCCGAGCTTGCTCGTCGTGAAGAGCGCGCGCGCGCTCATGACGCCGAAGGCCGGCACCATGAGGAGCAAAAGCGAGAATTGGACGATGAAGCGGGCCCAGACCACCTGCACGACGGGCAGGCCCTCGCGCGTGACCAGATATTTCGCGGTCGCATCCAGGGCCGAGAACAGGACCACGGCCGCGATCATGAAGCCGATCGCCTCCAGGCGGCGTCGGCCCTGGGCGTCAGTGGCGGTTTCGTGGCGGATCTCTTGCATGATGGACCAGGGCTCGGGTGGCCATCTCTTAACGCACGGGGCAGGGAAAGCGACGCGGCATTTTTTCTGTTTCCGTACGCGAGTTGCGGGAAGCTTCAAACGGGAGGTGTCGTGCTTTGTGAAGGGCTGCCGCAGTCCATGCGGAGCATGGCTCCCCATGACCCGCGGGTCGCGTCCAAGCGAAGCCTGGCTCCGCCAAGACGCCCCCGGGCGCACTCGTGCCGTTTTTTTGCCTTTAGGCCGGAAAAGAGGTTTGCACTTCCCTGGAAGCGCTCTAGAAAGCGGTCTCTCCATGATGACCGCCTTGCGGGGCTTCCCCCAGGCGGTTCGGGCCGGTAGCTCAGCGGTAGAGCACGTGACTTTTAATCATGGGGTCGAGGGTTCGATCCCCTCCCGGCTCACCAGTTTTTTCAGCTGTTTCCGCAGGGTTGAGTACTAGACCGAGGCGTTCTGGCTACCGATTGGCAACCACTGAGGCATGCGCCACAAGCCGATTGCAGCGGCTGATGCGCTGGGCGGGGGAACGAGCCCACGCTCGTGCCAGTCTGCCAGCCATTTCGACGCCGTGCCCTTGTGGACGCTCCACCGGCCCATACGTGTTGAACGGGGCCTCGGTCGACGGGCGGGCTCGAGATCACTCGGGAAGACGCCAAGCGATGGACGCGCAGCCGCTTCGGGCCGGATGCTTCCTTGATTTCTGATCACGTACGAAGGCCAGCATCGATGCGCCCGCCAAAGTGCGGAGAGACGTTTTGGCGAGTGAAGCGCTCTAACGCCAGCGCACCCCCTATTGCGTACGCTCCTTAAGAACGACTGCTTTAGTGCGCCTCTCAAACTCTTTCTTAATCTCCGGGAATATGTCCTCGGTTCCAAATTTGCGAACAAATCCACTCGTGTTGCCGCCGAAGAAACCATAGAGGGCATCCTCGTAGGGCTGGCACACCGCGAAGCTCGCATCCAGCACGTCAGCGAGCGGTTCGTTCGACTTTGCAAAGCGCGTTCCTGTCGTGAACAGGCATTCTTGCCACTCGTCCTGAAGACGGACTTGCGGGTCACCTTTTTCCTCCGCACCTTCGCTACGGGCCGCCTCTTGCGTGTGTGGCAACGCTTCGTCGGGGCTTGTGGGCAAGGCGTTCTGTGGCGGCGGTAGCGGTGAGCGCTTCTGCTCGATGATCGCCCGTCGCGCCTCAACGATAGCGGCGGCATTACCTTTAGCGCTCAGCTTCTTCGCGAACATCAAATGATCATATGCGCGCCTAGCACTGAAGATTCGCACTAGAGCGTTTATTAAGGCGTTCTCTTCAGCTGGGCACATTTCATTGGCTGCCAAGCCCAACGACACAGGGTCGCCCTGCTGGTTGGCTATGGATCGGGCCTGCGCGAAATTACAGCGCTTGTAAGCCGCGAGTTCCTCCCGAGGAAGCCTGTCTGCCTCGCTTTGGGCGCTCGCACACGTTGACCAACTTAGGGCAATGATCAGGATGGCAAACACGCGATTCATCGTAGCCCCCGAATAACGTGACGCGAAATCATCATAGCGCTCCGCACGCCAACAAGTCTTTCCTCACCTTGGCTACCGCGCCGACACTTGCCTTGGTGGCCCTGGCGACCTGGCGTACCGAGCCACCGGCAAGCAGGCGTTCGCCGATGTCCTTGGTCGAGTAGTCGGCACCCTTCGGCCGGCCGAACGGCTTCCCGCTCTTGGTGCCCTCTGCCTTTGCACGAGCGATGCCGGCGTTGACGCGGCTCTGGATCAGCTCACGCTCAAACTCGGCGAACACCCCAAGCATCTGAAACAGCGCCTTACCGGCTGACGTCGTCGTATCGAGCGCCTGAGTGTGAATGTACAGGTTCAATCCGGTCTGTCGGATGACCTGCAAGACATCAATGAGGTGCTGGAGGGATCGGCCAAGGCGATCCGAGGACCAGACGGCCACGATGTCGAACTCGCGCCGCACGGCACCCTTGAGCAGGGCATCGAAGCCTGGCCGCTTGTCTCGCCCCTTGGCCCCGCTGATTCCCTGGTCCTCCAAAACAGCGACAACCTGGTGGCCGGCGCGCGGAGCCCAAGCCTTGAGTTCGTCGATCTGGTTAGCGGTAGTCTGCTGATCGGTGGAGACTCGAGCATAGATGGCGACACGACTCATGAAGCATTCCTCTCGGCGTGTTCACAATCACCACCATATGAACACTCCAGATGAGGTTCGCAACAGTCCGTATTTGTGGGCCTTGGTCGGATCGTTTTCGGGGAGGGTTTTGAACACGGGCGCCGCGCCGAGAATTGAATGCTGTCCGTCCGCTTAGCACCACTCAGGCGACGTCGAAATTCGCAAAGTGGAAGGCTGCTCAGGGCCAATAGCGACCCAAACGCTCTATTTGAACTGTGCGCTGCACAAGGGTGAGGCGTCCCAGAAGCGGAAGTCGACATCAAAGCAGTCGGCGACGCAAGAGCGCCGCCGACAGTGTCCGGTCTTGGGGGTATAGTGTCAGAGGATCAGATGTCGATCTTCTCAGCGATCTCGATGGCATCGTCGACTTCGATGGCCGAGGTATCAGACGGTGCTCTCGATCTTTGGAATGTCCAAGCAGAAGTACCCTAAGCGTACATGAGCTGTTGTGGGCGACTAATTTTCTCCGGCAACCGGTGGCAAATCAGGGGCGGACGGCAGCGGCGGGTTGTTTTGGGGTGTCCACCCGCCATGGAAATCCACGTGTAGCGGCTGTCAGGGAGGCTCAGCGGCTCTGGGCAGCTCAAGATACGCGGCGAGCCCGCCGAGGGCGGACTTGCCGAGATGCACATCGCCACCGTAAAGCCGCGCGAGATCGCGCACGATCGCCAACCCGAGCCCCGAGCCCGGCTTCTGACTGTCCCACCGCTCGCCAATGTTGAACACGATCTCATAGGCTTTCGAAGGCAGACCCCTTCCATCGTCCTCGACGGCAATCGCGATACGGGTAGCCAGCGAAGGCTCCGCCAGCGTCATGCGAACACGACCGTCGGCATGCTTGCACGCATTATCGACGAGGTTTGCCAGCATCTCGTTCAGGTCCTGCGCATCGCATGCGACCGATAGCGCGTTCGGGATGTCGTTCTCAATCGAGATCGACCGCGCCTTGTGGAGCCTGTGCAGCGCACTCGCGACTTCGGCGGCCGCTTTACCGACGGAAGCCACCATGCCCAGTGTATCGCGCATGCCGACGGCTCGCACGCGGGCAATCTGATAGTCGATGTGCTTTTGCATCTTTCGGCACTGCTCGAGCACCGTTGCCGCCGAGCGGTCCAGCCCTTGCTCCTCGATGCGGTCGGCCTCGTCAGTCAGGACCGCGAGTGGCGTCTTGAGACCGTGCGCCACGTTACCGGCCTGGATCCTGGCGCGCCGAATGAGCTCCGCGGTAGACTTCAGCAGCGCGTTGAGATCGTCCACCAGCGGTTGCACCTCCGTCGGAAAAGCGCCTCCAAGTGTCGGGGATTGGCCTGACCGGACCGCACCAAGGGCGGCGCGGAGCTGGTCGAACGGCCGCATGGCATAGAAAAAGAGAAACGCCGACGCGCCGATCATAAGCGCAGCAAACGCCGCAAGCGAATAGCCAACCATGCTGTCAAAATCGTGCACGATATCGTCCAAGTGACGCTTGTCCGTGCCGATGATGAAGCGAACTGGTGCGCCAGCCGGTTCGATCCATTTCGCCTGCTCGAGGACCATCAGCGTCCCCGTCGGTCCGGTGATCGAATAGGATTTTACGCTGGCGTCCGTCGGCGCCGTCTCCGGAACCTCCAGCGCCGGACCTGCAAGCGACTTCGACCGTGCGATGCTGCTGCGGCCCTTCTGGATTTCCCAGTAGAAACCGGACTCCGGCACGTCGTAGCGAGGGTCACTCAAATCACGCTGCAGAATGGTTCCCATCGCCGATATGTCCGCAAGGCGCAGCAGCTCGTCGAGGTGGACGTGGAGCTCGTCCGTGAATTGCTGCGTGACAAGCTCCCTGAAAATCGCCGACAGCAGCAGGCCGCCGACCACCGTACCGGCGACGATCCAGATGGAGGAAATTACGATCAGCCTGCGCCTCAAGCTCATGCTGCGCCTCGTCAATCCATACGGTAGCCAAGACCTCGAACGGTCTTGATGACGTCCGGTCCCAGCTTCCGGCGGAGGCGGCTGACATACACCTCAATCGTGTTGGACTCCCGGCTGCCGTCGAGCGTGTAAAGGTGCTCGATCAGATCAGCTTGCGAGATGATCCGCCCAATGCGGTGCATGAAATAGTTAAGCATGCGCAGCTCGCGAGCTGTAAGATCGACAGGCTTGTCGTCGAGCGTAACCCGGCCCGCTGCCGTATCGAGCGTCAAGCGTCCGTGGCTGAGGACGGGGGTTGCGTGCCCCGACGTTCTGCGGATCAGCGCCTTGAGCCGCGCCGCGACCTCCGGAACGTGAAACGGCTTCGATATGTAGTCGTCGGCCCCTGCGTTGAGGCCGTCGACCTTCTCCGACCATGTGCCCCGTGCCGACAGGACCAGGACGGGTAGGGCATGTCCTTCACGGCGCCAACGCCGCAACACTTCCAGTCCCTCGATTTCGGGAAGGCCGAGGTCGAGAACAGCCGCATCGAAATCGTCATCGGCGCCCATGGCATATCCATCGAAGCCGTTGTCCGCGCGCTCGACCGTGAACCCGGCCTGGGTCAGCCCGGTGGCAATCCGCCCGGCGATCTCGTCGTCATCCTCAATCACCAGGATGCGAATTTCAGCCTCCATCCTCGATCGCTTCATTCGTCATGGTCTTGCGCAAGCGACCTGAAACCAAGCTGAAAATTCCGGTCCCGATGGTCGGGATTCATTTCATGTGGCGTTCAGCTTGGGGTGGCACTCCCGCTCCTGTCATCGACAGGAAAGGGATTGCAATGGCAAGCCGCGCCGAGATCGGACTTTTGGCCTCCCTCGCTCTCATCGGTTGCTATTCCATCGCAGAGGCCCAGACCGTCACGCTTAACATGGCGCAAGTGGCGCAGATGGAAATCAAGCTGGCGGAAGTTAAAGAGGCCGAGACCGAGGCCGTCGCCCTCCTGCCGGGAACCGTCGTGCCGGCTCTCAACGCGCGCGTGGTCGCCGCAGCCTCGTTTGCAGGAACCGCAATCCAAGTCCTCGTGCTCCCCGGCCAAACGGTGGCGAAGGGAGCCCCGCTCGCAATCATTGAAAGCCGGGATCTGCTCGATGCATTGAGCCAGCTCAAACAGGCTGAGGCGGAACTCCAGGTCGCCGAGGCGGTCGCCCGCCGGAAGCGTGATCTCGCCGACAAGAGCATCGCGAGCCCGCTCCTTGCCGATGAAGCCGAGGCCCAGGTCATAAAGATACGCGCCGTTCTGGAGCAGCACAGGCGCACCCTTTCGCTCGGCGGTGTCAGCGTCGGCGAGGGCGGCCGGTATACGATCACGGCACCGGAATCCGGCGTCGTGATCGAAACCGAGGCCATGCCGGGCGCTTCGCTCGAGGCAATGGCGCCCGCCGTCACCATCGCCGCCCGTGCCGAGGTTTGGGTCGAGGTGCAGGTTCCGGCCGGCCTCGTGGCGCGGATCCGGCCCGGAGATGTCATTCAGGTCCTGGACGGACCGCAGGGCACCGTCGTCTCCATCAGCGGATCGCTCGACCGCATGACGCGCTCCGCGGTGATGTACGCCTCCGTGCCGAGCGATGCCGGGCTGCTTCCGGGGCAGATGGTGACCCTCAGCGTGATGCGCCCTACCGAAACGGGCGGGTTGAACGTCCCCGCGGCCGCCGTCGCCTGGGTCGGCAACACGCATGTGGTGTTC
>ERZ869909.2828-NODE-2828-length-10807-cov-33.263001_pt1 | contig 10807 bp, 10 predicted proteins | sample MGYA00520892_ERZ869909 | MGnify/ENA primary metagenome ERZ869909 (study PRJEB32215, sample SAMEA104723947) | bioreactor metagenome | biome: bioreactor; feature: anaerobic bioreactor; material: water | place: China | collected 2015-03-12 ... | reverse complement strand
AGCAGACCAAGAACATGCTGGTCAGCTACAGCCCCAAGGCTCTGGGCTTCTTCTAAGGCTCGGCCAGGCTTTAGAAGCGGTTCCCTCCAAGACAGCGCGGCCGCAAGGCCGCGCTGTTTTCCTATCCACCACTCTCACTCCGATCCGGGATGACCCTATGACCGACGCACGTCCGACGCTCCGTTCCCTGCTTGCCCTCCCCGACACGCCCGCGCCGCTCTCGAAGTCGGCGCTTGTGCTGATCGACTGTCAGAACACCTACCGCGAAGGCATCATGCAGCTCGAAGGCGTCGAGCCCGCGCTTGCCGAATGCGCCAAGCTTTTGGAGCGTGCGCGCGCGGCCGGCACGCCCGTGATCCACATCCGGCATGACGCGGGGGCAGGCTCGCCCTATGACGTGACGGCGCCGATCGGCCAGATCTCCGATCCCGTCGCGCCGAAGGATGGCGAGAAGGTCATCACCAAGGCTTATCCGAGCAGCTTCGAGGGCACGGATCTCGATGCCGAACTCAAGCGGCTCGGCGTCGAGGACCTCGTGCTCGCCGGCTTCATGACGCACGTGTGCGTGAACTCGACGGCGCGCGCCGCGTTCAACCACGGCTACCGGCCGACGGTGGTGGCGAACGCGACAGCGACGCGCGCACTGCCGAACCCGGTCGGCGGCACGGTGCCGGCGGACGCGGTGCATACCGGCGCGCTCGCAGCGTTGGCCGATATCTTCGCGATCGTGGTACCGTCCGGAGACAAGGTTCCGGCATAGACGGACCACAAGGGAGGTCAGGATGGTCGAGCGCGTCACGGCAACGCCCGAAGCCCAGGCGATGATCGAGAAGCTTGCGGGGCTGCATGGGCCGCTGCTGTTTCATCAGTCCGGCGGGTGCTGCGACGGCAGTGCGCCGATGTGCTACCCGCGGGGCGAGTTCCGCGTCGGCGCGCAGGACGTCTATCTCGGCGAGATCGCCGGGCAACCCTTCTACATGGGGGCTGCCCAGTTCGACTACTGGCAGCACACGCATCTCATCATCGACGTGGTGCCGGGCCGCGGCTCCGGCTTCTCGCTCGAAGCCCCCGAAGGCGTGCGCTTCCTGACGCGCTCGCGCGTCTATACGGATGCCGAATACGAGGAACTGGAAAAGCTCGGGCCGCCTCCGACCGGCGCGGACCGGCCGGCTGCGGCTTAGGGCTCGGCCAGACAGGCACCAAAACAAAACGGCGGCCGATCCGGGCCACCGTTTTTTCTATTCAGAAGCCCCGTTACTTCTTCGGAGCGACGATCAACTCGGAGACCATCGTGGGCAGGTGCGCCGAGCAGACGATGCTGTGACGGCCGGGCCTGTCGGCGGTGAACGTCACGCTGTGGACGTGGCCGCGCTTCAGCTCGAACGACTGGCCATAGGCTTCGATCGTGGTCGGGTGGCTCGCGCCGTTGATGCCGACGAATTCGAGCGTCACCTCGTCCCCTTCGTCGACGAAGATCTGGCGCGGCTCGAACACGTAGACCGCGACCTCCCAGCGTCCGGTGTCGTCCGGCTTCTTGAGCACGTATCCGCCGCCTTCGGGAAGCGGACCGGGAAACGGCTCCTTCTCGACATTGGCACCGCCCTTGGGCTCGACGGCGGTCACGACGATGTGCCGCTTGGTAGGCTCGGCGAGCGATGGGGGTGCCAGTGCGCCGACACCGAGGGCGATGGCGATCGCGGCGCGACCGAGCGACGACATCGAGATCATTGGGATACTCCGTGATGGATCCTGACGATCCTTACCGCATCCGATCGACACTTCCGTGTCAAGACGCGCTCCCGACACGAAGGTTCGCGCCTTCAGCCTTTTTTCGACTTGCCTTTTTTGGAGCCGCCCGAAGTCGTCCCGCTGCCTTCGAGCACGAGGTCGGGGCCAACCTCGGCCATCTCCTTCAGCGCGGCCTCGGCCTCTGCCGCGGTGGACTTGCCGGCCATGTCCGTCTTGAGCTGCTGCAGCGCCTTGAGCGCCAGCGGGCTCAGCCCTTCGCCGCCGTGATCGAGGTGCTCGAAGATCTGCTTCTTCATGCGCGGCTCCCAGAAGAGGCGCACGTGGTTTGCGATGCCGGGCACCGCCTTCTCCTCGCCCTGAGAGCGGAAGAACTTGCCGATATCGTTGGCCATGCGGATGAGCGTCTCAGCGGGCGAGGACATGCGATAAAACCTCCTGGCGATCGCCGTCGCCAGTCTCAGCGGCCAGCGTGATGCGTTCTGGGTGGGTAAAAATCTCGAAAGCGTCGGAGCGCGCGATGGCGACCAGCGTAATCCCGGCCTCCTCTGCAACGCGGAGAGCAAGGGCCGTCGGCGCGGACACCGCGACGATGATCTCGGCTCCCATCATCGCCGTCTTCTGAACCATTTCGACGGAGACGCGGCTCGTCAGCACAACGAAGCCTTTCGTCGGATCGAGACCGGCTGTCGCCACGGCGCCGACCAGCTTGTCGAGCGCGTTGTGCCGGCCGACGTCCTCACGAACGGCGGCGAAGGCGCCTGCGCCCGCATCCCAGAACGCGGCTCCGTGCACCGCGCGGGTGGCGACGTTCAGCGTCTGGGCGGGCGACATGGCCGCAAGAGCGCGCTGGATCTCGGCCGGCGTCGTGGTCGTGGAGCGGCTCACGCGGCGGGGCTCGGCGACGGCCGCTTCGAGGCTATCGACCCCGCACAAGCCGCACGACGTGGGACCGGTGATGCGCCGACGGCGCTCGACCTGTTTGCGGCCGGCCTCGGGCACGAGCCACATGCGCGCTTCGAGACCCTTCTCGTGCTCGACGATCTCGAGCTCGCGAATCTCGTCGCGGGCCGCGACGATGCCCTCCGTGATGGAGAAGCCGATGCCGAAATCCTCGAGGTCGGCCGGCGTCGCCATCATCACCGCGTGCGTCGTGCCGTCATAGACGAGCGCGACCGGCACCTCCTCGGGAATGAGGCGGCTCGTGTCTTCCGCGCGGGTCTCGCTGACCCGGCGAGACAGCACGCGGCGCGACGTCTCCGTCATTGCCTACTCCGCAGCCTCGGCCGGCGCGATGCGGCGCGTCCGCTCGGAGAACTCCTCGTACTCCTCCTGGTAGGCCGTCGGACCGTTGGAGCGCGAGACCTCGACCGCCGTCACCTTGAACTCGGGGCAGTTGGTCGCCCAGTCCGAGAAGTCGGTGGTGATGACGTTCGCCTGCGTCGTCGGGTGGTGGAACGTCGTGTAGACGACGCCCGTCGCCACGCGATCGGTGATGACGGCGCGCAACGCCGTCTCGCCGGCGCGGCTTCTCACCGTCACCCAGTCGTTGTCCTTGATGCCCCGATGCTCGGCGTCGAACGGATTGATCTCGAGCACGTCCTCGGGATGCCAAGCCGTGTTCTCGGTCCGGCGGGTCTGGGCGCCCACGTTGTACTGCGACAGGATGCGGCCCGTGGTCAGGATCAGCGGGAAGCGTGCGCCCGTCCGCTCATCCGTCGGGATGTACTCGGTGAGCATGAACTTGCCCTTGCCGCGGACGAACTCGTCGACGTGCATGATCGGCGTGCCGTCCGGCGCCTCGTCGTTGCACGGCCACTGGATCGAACCGTGCTCGCGGATCTTCTCGAACGAGACACCCGTGAAGGTCGGCGTGAGACGCGCGATCTCGTCCATGATCTCAGACGGATCGGTGTAGTTCCAGTCGAGGCCAAGCTTCTGGGCGATCATCTGCGTGACCTCCCAATCAGCGTAGCCGTTCTTGGGCGTCATCACCTTGGTGACCATCTGGATGCGCCGCTCTGCGTTCGTGAACGTGCCGTCCTTCTCCAGGAAGGTGCAGCCCGGCAGGAACACGTGCGCATACCGCGCCGTCTCATTGAGGAAGAGATCCTGCACGACGACGCATTCCATCGCCGCAAGACCGGCGGAGACGTGATGCGTGTTGGGGTCGGACTGAAGAATGTCCTCACCCTCGATGTAGATTGCCTTGAAGGTGCCCTCGATGGCGGCGTCCAGCATGTTCGGGATGCGCAGACCGGGTTCGGGATCGAGCGTGCAGTTCCACTCCTTCTCGAAGGCCGCGCGCGTTTCCGCGTCCGAGATGTGCCGGTAGCCGGTCAGCTCGTGCGGGAACGAGGCCATATCGCAGGAGCCCTGCACGTTGTTCTGGCCGCGCAGCGGGTTCACGCCGACGCCCGTGCGGCCCATGTTGCCCGTCGCCATAGCGATATTGGCGATGGCCATCACGGTGGTCGAGCCTTGCGAGTGCTCGGTGACGCCGAGGCCATAGTAGATCGATGCGTTGCCGCCGGTCGCATACAGGCGGGCCGCCCCGCGGATCAGCTCGGGATCGACGCCCGTGTACTGCGCCATCGCTTCGGGAGAGTTGACCTCCTGCGAGACGAACTCGCACCATTCCTTGAACTCGTCCCAATCGCAACGCGCGCGCACGAAGTCCTCGTTGACGAGACCTTCGGTGACGATGACGTGGGCCATCGCCGTGACGACAGCCACGTTGGTGCCCGGCTGCAGCGGCAGATGGTAATCAGCCTTGATGTGGGCCGACTTCACGAGATCCGTGCGGCGCGGATCGATCACGATCAGCTTCGCGCCTTCGCGGATGCGCTTCTTCATGCGGCTGCCGAAGACGGGATGCGCGTCCGGCGGGTTGGCGCCGATGACGAGGATGACGTCCGTATTTTCGACGGAGTCGAAGTCCTGCGTGCCCGAGCTTTCGCCGAACGCCGTCTTCAGGCCGTAGCCGGTCGGCGAGTGGCAGACGCGGGCGCAGGTGTCGACGTTGTTCACGCCGAAGCCCGCACGGATCAGCTTCTGGACGAGGTAGGCTTCCTCGTTCGTGCAGCGCGAGGAGGTGATGCCGCCGACGGCCGTGCGGCCGTACTGCTCCTGAATGCGGTGGAAATCGCCGGCCACACGCGCGATCGCCTCCTCCCAGGAGACCTCACGCCACGGATCGGTGATCTTGTCGCGCACCATCGGCTTCGTGATGCGGTCCTGATGGGTGGCGTAGCCGTACGCGAAGCGGCCCTTGACGCAGGAGTGGCCACGGTTGGCCTTGCCGTCCTTCCAGGGCACCATGCGCACGACTTCCTCGCCGCGCATCTCGGCCTTGAAGGCGCAGCCCACGCCGCAATAGGCGCAGGTGGTGATGACGGAATGCTCCGGCTGGCCGATCGCGATGACATCCTTCTCGATGAGAGTCGCCGTGGGGCAAGCCTGCACGCAGGCGCCGCAGGAGACGCATTCGCTCGAGAGGAAGTCCTCGCTCATGCCGGGCGACACGCGGCTGTCGAAACCACGGCCCGAGATCGTCAGAGCGAAGGTGCCCTGCACCTCCTCGCATGCGCGGACGCAGCGGTTGCAGACGATGCACTTCGAGGGATCGTAGCTGAAGTAGGGGTTTGTCTCGTCTTTCGAGAGCCAGAGATCGTTGGCGGCACCGTCGAGACGGGACCTGTCGAACACGTGGTTGGCGCCGTCGTAGCCGTAGCGGACGTCGCGCAGGCCGACTGCGCCGGCCATGTCCTGAAGCTCGCAGTCGCCGTTCGCGGCACACGTGAGGCAGTCCAGCGGGTGGTCGGAGATGTAAAGCTCCATCACACCCTTGCGGATGGCCGCGAGGCGTGGAGTCTGCGTCTTGACCGCAATGCCGGGGGCGACGGGCGTGGTGCAGGAGGCCGGCGTGCCGTTGCGACCTTCGATCTCGATCAAGCAAAGGCGGCAGGAACCGAAGCTCTCGAGCATGTCGGTGGCGCAAAGCTTGGGGATGGTGGTGCCCATCTCCATAGCTGCGCGCATGATGGACGTGCCTTCCGGCACGGTGACCTCGACGCCGTCGATGGTCAGCGTCACCATCTTCTCGGACTTGGATGCGGGGGTCCCGTAGTCAGTTTCTTTGATCAGGGCCATTGTTCTACTCCGCTGCCTCGGCCAGCTTCGTCGCCGGCCGCCCGAAATCCTCAGGGAAATGTGTCAACGCGCTCATCACAGGATATGGGGTGAAGCCGCCCAAAGCGCAAAGGGAGCCAAACTTCATCGTGTTGCAGAGGTCCTCGATCACGGCAAGGTTCTTGTCCCGGTCGATGCCGGCGATCACCTTGTCGACCGTCTCCAGACCCCGCGTGGAGCCGATGCGGCACGGCGTGCACTTGCCGCAACTCTCGACCGAGCAGAACTCGAACGCAAACCGCGCCTGCTTGATCATGTTCGCCGTGTCGTCGAACACGACCACGCCGGCGTGGCCGATGAGGCCATCCCGCGCTGCAAAAGCCTCGTAATCGAAGGGTGTATCGAAGTAGGCGCGCGGGAAATAGGCGCCCAGCGGGCCGCCGACCTGAACGGCTTTCACCGGGCGGCCGGTGAGCGTCCCGCCGCCGATGTCGTCGACGAGTTCACCGAGCGTGATGCCGAACGCCGTCTCGAACAGACCGCCATGTTTCAGATTGCCGGCAAGCTGGATCGGCATCGTGCCCCGCGAGCGGCCCATGCCATAATCGGCATAGGATTGCGCGCCCTTGTCGAGAATATAGGGCACGGCAGCGAGCGAGAGCACGTTGTTGATGACGGTGGGCTGGCCGAACAAACCTTTGTGAGCGGGAAGCGGCGGCTTGGCGCGCACGAGGCCGCGCTTGCCCTCCAGGCTTTCCAGGAGCGAGGTTTCCTCGCCGCACACATAAGCGCCCGCGCCGATCCGCACTTCGAGGTCGAACGCGTGCCGGGTCCCCTGAATGCTGTTGCCGAGATAGCCCGCCTTGTGCGCCGCAGCGATAGCCTGATTCAGCGCGATCGCAGCGTGCGGGTATTCCGAGCGCAGGTAGATATAGCCCTTGGTTGCTCCGACGGCGATGCCTGCAATCGTCATGCCCTCGACGAGCACGAACGGATCGCCTTCCATGATCATGCGGTCGGCAAAGGTGCCGCTGTCGCCCTCGTCCGCGTTGCAGACGATGTATTTCTGCTGGCCCATCGGCGTGTCGTGGACCGTCTTCCACTTGATGCCGGTGGGGAAGCCCGCGCCGCCGCGGCCGCGGAGGCCCGACTTCGAAACCTCTTCCACGATCTCGATCGGCTTCATGCCGAGCGCACGCTCGAGGCCCTTGTAGCCGTCGTGGGCGCGGTAATCCTCGAGCGAAACGGGGTCGGTGACGCCGCAGCGCACGAAGGTCAGGCGCGTCTGGCGCTTCATGTACGTGTGATCTTCGACCACGCCGATCGCGAGCGGAGAGGAAAGAGTGGCCGCCTTGCCGTCGAGAAGGCCGGCCTCCACGAGGCCGTCCACGCCCTCTTTCGCAACGGGGCCGAAGCCGTAACGAACGCCGTCCTGTTCGACTTCGACGAGCGGCTCGAGCCAGAGCATGCCGCGCGAGCCGTTACGGATCACGGTGACGTCGACGCCGGCCTTTTTCGCCGCAGCCGCAAGGGCGCTGGCGACCTCGTCGGCTCCGCAGGCGACGGCCGCGGCGTCACGAGGCACGAATACGCGAAGTGGTTTCGTCATGACTGGGCCTCTTTCAGAAGCTCGTCCAGCCGGTTCTCGTTGAGCCGGCCTACCACGCGTCCGTCGATCATGGCGGACGGAGCCGTGGCGCACAATCCGAGACAATAGACGGCCTCGAGCGTGACGCGCCCGTCGGCGCTGGTGCCGCCGCATTCGACGCCCAGGCGGCTCTCGGCCCGCTCCACCAGGCTATCGCAGCCCATGGCCTGGCACGCCTCGGCGCGGCAAAGCTTCAAGACGTGCTTGCCGGGCAGCTCGGGGCGGAAATCGTGATAGAAGGTGACCACGCCGTGGACCTCGGCGCGAGACAGGTTCAGCTCCCGGGCGATGACGGGAACAGTTTCCTGGGGCACATGGCCGAACGCGTGCTGCAGGGCGTGCAGAATGGGCATGAGCGGCCCCTCCAACGCCTTATGCTGCACGATAATTTCGACCGTGCGCTCCTCGCTCCAGGGCTCGAAGCGGCTCATTGGGCCCTCCACTTATACTTTATAGTTATTCGACTTTAGATCGCTTCTAGAGACCGTCAGGTCAATAGGGCTCTTTCGTATGACGATAGAGCGTATCTATCGTCCTACACGCGCCCTTTGGCCCGGGCCGGCCCCTCGGCTCCCGCACGGTCGGCTGCCGCCGTCGCCTTGAACTGCGAGACGACCCGTTTCGCGTGTGCCAGGAATGCCGCTACCACCGGCGAATGAGGCTCCCTTTTTGTTACGATCAAACCGATCTTGTGGGTCACCGTCGGCTTCACGAGCGAGATCGACCGGAGCTTGCTCGGGCGGTCCAGGGTCTCCGCAAGACGCGACGGAAGGATGCTTGCCCACTCTCCCGAGCGGACATGCGCGTAGAGCACCAGCATCGAATTGCTCTCGAGCGTGGGCGTCTGCTTCGCTCCGGCCTCTTCCAAATGGCGGTCGATGAGGCGCCTGTTCTGCATGTCGGGGGTGAGCAGGCAAAGGGGAAGCTGGCCGGCCTCCGCCCACGTCACTTGCTCGCGCTTGGCAAGCGGAGATTCGGGCGCAACCAGCAGGACGTAATGCTCGTCGTAGATGCGGGTGGTGTCGAAGCGGGGCGGCGGCTCGGTATCCACATAGGAGATCCCGATATCGACCTCCAGATTTTCCAGCCGGTCGAGGATCGCATCCGACGTCATCGACAGGACCGTGAGATGCACGTCCGGGTAACGCCGGCGCATGGGGACGGTGAGCTCGGCCAGGAAAGGAAGAGACGTTGGAATGACCGCGAGGCGGAGGTGGCCCGAGAGGCCTTTTTTGAGGGCCTCGATCTCTTGGCGCATGGCGCGCGTGTCGCCGACGATGCGGCGCGCCCAATCCAGAATTCGCTCGCCTTCGGGCGTGAAGCAACGGAACCGCGAGCCGCGCTCCACGATCAGCACACCGAACTGATCCTCCAGACTTTTCAAGGCAGAGGAGAGGGTTGGCTGGGTCACACCGGCCGAGTCGGCCGCTCGGCCGAAATGGCGTTCGCGGGCAAGTGCAAGGAGCAGTTCGAGTTTGTCGATCATAACGGGATCTAGAGCCGCTGGGCCTCGAGTATAGACGAGGGACGGCCCAGGCGCACGGTCCACGGCACTCGGTGGCACCGATTTTCCTCGCCAAGACGGCGGACGGGCCAGAATCGGCAAGTCAGCACATTGATTTTATTATGTTATTTGTTGTTTTCGTCTTTCGACTTCTCGCTTCGGCGCCCGCGCGCGCAATCGGCGTGCAGCACTTTTCTCGAATGCCAGCCACTTTCTTGAATCTTTCTTCATCAACTCCTCAGGAAGACCGTCAGACAACGGCCATAAGATGCCGGAGTTAACCGCTTTTAAGCTGCTCTGGACTGAACGTGGCGCATTATCCCGCATGGAGTGCGTATTCATGTCTGCGTCCCTTTTTCCGCGGTCTTCCGCAACGGAGGCCAGCCGGACCGGTCGCGAGGTCCCGAACCGTCGCCGGCTCGCGATGCGTTGGCGCCGCCTGGGCAGCGACGACACGGGAAGCGTCGCGGTCATTTTCGCGTTCCTGCTGGTGACCCTTTGCCTGTTCATCGGCGCGGCGGTCGATTTCGGCTCGGCTCTCCGCGCGAAGGCCGCCATGCAAGGCGCCAGCGATGCCGCGGTTCTTGCCGCAGCGATCCACCTCAAGACCTCTCCGAGCGACACGGCCACCGCGGAAACGAAGGCGCGGGCCGTCTATCTGGCCAACCGGGAAGGGAAAGGCTTCAAGATCGACGGGGAAGATGTCCGCTTCACGCTCACGCGCGAAAGCGACGGCGCGTTGATGGCGGAGGCTTTCGCGGAAGGCTCGGTCCCGACGCATTTCACCAAAATCATTCACATGAACAACTTTCCGGTCTCATCCTATTCCGCAGCGCGGATCGAACGGATGAACATCGAGATGGCGCTCGTGCTCGACGTCACGGGCTCGATGGCCGGAAGCAAGCTCACGACGCTGAAATTGGCCGCGAAAGATCTCATCGGCGACGTGATCTGGGACGACCAGAGCGTCTGGAAGAGCCGGATTTCCCTCATCCCTTACTCGTACGCCGTCAACGTGTCCGATCTTTCAGGGCCGATCCCGACGACCGCGACCACCGCGACCGGAAAAAACTGGTACCTGCAGGACCACTGCGTCTCCCAGCGCCATGATGCGCAACGGCATTCCGACTCGCTCGCTGCCGTGGGCAAAGTCTATTCGAACACGTCCGCCTGCGTCGTCCCGCCCGCGCGCCGGCTCAGCGACAACGTGCAGGCCCTTTCAAGCGACATCGACGGCCTGAGCGCGGCCGGTAGCACGGCCACGCATATCGGCGCGGCGTGGGGCTACTATGCCCTGTCACCGAACTGGGCGAATCGTTTCGGCCATTCGGTGAACCCTTACAGCGACAGAGACACGGCGAAATATCTCGTGATCATGAGCGACGGCGACAACACGATCCAGTATTGCCAGAACGGTCGCCCCGACAAGAATTCACTCGGAACAGGCGGATCATCGAGCGGCCGTGACACCGGTTGCTCATCGACGGAAGGGGCCGATTCCTATCTCCGCAACGTTTGCTCCGCTGCAAAAGGCTCCGGTATCGAGGTCATCACGGTCGGCTTCCAGGTTTCGACCGCCGCCCGCAACCTGCTGACGCAATGCGCCTCGCCGAACTCCTACTACAACGCCAATTCCAACGCGGCGCTGCGTCAGGCGTTCAAGGACATCGCGGCCCGTGTGAACAAGCTGCACCTCTCTCACTAGGCTCCAAACCCAATCAGGATGGCATCACGACGCGAGGGCTTTTGTTCGGCCGGAAGGAGCGAGGGCGCCGCAA
>ERZ869909.2827-NODE-2827-length-10808-cov-4.050228_pt1 | contig 10808 bp, 8 predicted proteins | sample MGYA00520892_ERZ869909 | MGnify/ENA primary metagenome ERZ869909 (study PRJEB32215, sample SAMEA104723947) | bioreactor metagenome | biome: bioreactor; feature: anaerobic bioreactor; material: water | place: China | collected 2015-03-12 ... | reverse complement strand
TTAAGTCTTGGTTATGCTGATTATTCGCGTGGCTTTGACGGTGTGTATTTCGGTGCTGGTATTACGCATCCGCTAGATACCAATATCCACAGTATTTTCGAATTAAACCACGATACAGCTGGTGATGGCTTTTGGCGTTTCCGCAGTGGTTTGATGTACCATCTAAACGAGAATCTCTCGGTACAAGGCAGCTACAGCTTAAATACCGACAGCGTTCGCAACGAATTTAAGCTGGGTGTTGCTTATCGCTTCTAATGAGCCAGCGAATGTTTAGATGAACATGTTCATAAGCAAAAAGCCCCGATATTCGGGGCTTTTTACTTGCTCACACAGCTATTTACTCAATCTAGCTAAAATCGGTAACTCACAGCAAGAAATAAACTTCGTGTTGAGCGCCCTCTTACCATTGGACTATTGCGAATGGAGCCGTCGTTGCGAGCGATTGTATAGCTCGCAACAGCGCTGAATTGTGGTGTGAAATACCGATACACATTAAGTCCAAGTAATGGGCTTATCGCGTCGGACGGTTGGTATTCAGCTAGCCCAGAGCGCTGTGCTTCAGCGGCACTCACTGCATAGTAATAACGAACGTAGCTACGACTATAGTAATTAAAGCCAATCTCTGGCGTAACTTGCCAAGCCTGACCCGGGCGATTCAAGGGGTAACCATAGCGAAAATTAAACAGTTGCCCTTCATGACGTCCCGTAATGTCGGTCTTTAAATGTGACGAGAACACACCGTAACGACTACTGTAACGGTGTTGTAAGCCAAGCGTTAGACTTAGGTTTCGACGATCCAATTGCTGCATTTGTGCATCAGTAGACTCCGCAGGACGGAAGCGAAACAGCTCGCCATTCAAGGTTAATGCCAGTTGTTGCTGGCGATCTCGTTGCAAATACCAACCCGCGGTAAGACCACGAAGATAAAATTGTTCGCCCTCGTAACCAAGAAAAGGTACTGCCACTGAATCTGCGCTTAGTCCGCGATAGCTTTGGTTCGACGAAACATACGCAGCACCAGCGCTTAGGCCTTGCGGTGGTCCTGTCATCACGGGTTCATCCGCAGACGCATGAGCTTCCGATGTCATTATGGCTGAGGCAAGCGTTAAGGCCAGGACTGCTTGTGCTATGGGGCTTTCCATTAACGTTTTACGGTAGTTAGGTACACGGGTCATCAATGACCTCCTCTATTCCAATCGGTCGGTTTGTTGGCGACGGTAGACATTCATGTCATTCAGCATTGCGTAACATGCGAGAAGCTTCACGCAGCACCGTGATTCACGTATGATACGGCAATCTTTGTGGCTTAGTTTATATTTAACATAGATTTTTATGTTCTGGCTTCGTTGTGAACTTAACGGTATGTTAAAAGTTCATTGGCGCTCTTGCTTTAAATATGTGTCCAGCCACTGCTAGCAAACGGAATCAAATCGATACATGACAACCTCGCAAACTTCGGAACTCAATTCAGAACAGCAGATACAAGCAAAACGGCAAAAGCTTAGGTTGCTTGTCGAACAGTTACAAGCCGATGTTAGGCCATGGCTAGAACATTTGCCCGCCGTGTCTAATCCCGATCCCTTGGTTGGTCAAACACGCGCAACAACGGCAATTGCAAGAGCACAGCAAATTCGCTCCAATCTTTCGCATATCTACATGGCTACCCCTGCGGGCGTCATTGTTGAGGACGTGCTCGATACAATGAGTCAACGGCAACAATGGAGTTGCGCGAACTTACGTGATTGGGTTTATTTAGCGAATCCAAGTGATGAGCGTGCACCTATTTGTGTGAGCTTGCCGCCAGGAACCGCAGAAGCAGCGCTGACTGGCCTCTGGGAATATTTAGAACAAGCACCTGAGCAACGCGAAGTTAAGTATCAAGAATTAATTGATAACTTTAGCTCCGCTGAATTCCGACACTATTTAGATTTAGTCAAAACCATGTCGTTCGATGATATTCCTGGCTCCGAACTAGCCACAGTAATCGTCTCCCATACTGAACGCAAGGCGTGGTATTTTTGTGATCGGGTGTCGCAAACGACTTTATTTGGCGATATCCGCCTGCAAAGTGTCGAAGGCACAATTAGTACGGAATTACATTTAATTAAACCAGGCGCAGTATTAAAAGCGAATGGCGGCACCCTTGTCGTCAATGCATTGCAGCTGTTAACGCAACCGGACCTTTGGAACCAATTAAAGCACGTGTTACGCACGGGCAAATTTGAATGGGCGCAGCCGACAGCGCAGCAAACTGCAATCCATTATGAACCTGATCCGGTTCCGATCGACCTTAAAGTCATTCTCGTCGGTGGGCGCGAGCTGTATAGCCAGCTTAAAGACCTCGATGGCGAGTTTTCTAATCTATTCCCCTACTTTGCTGAGCTTAGTTCTTACTACCCAACTAAGAAAGAGCCAGTTGCGCCCTATTTCGACTTTCTGACCTATGTCCAAAATCGCGCGCGCTGCCGTCCTTTAACGGCTGACGCAATTGCTGAACTATTAGCCACAGCGTCGCGATTTACTGAGCACCAACATGAGCTGAGCTTAGATGCGGTAATGTTAGTGCAGCTTCTTGAAGAAGCGGAGGTACTCGCTGCCTTAGAGGGCGAACCGAATATATCCGCTGAACATTTGCGCGAAGCTGAACGTGAAAGCGAGCATCGAGACCGTTTGTTAGCAGAATTGAACTGGCAGTCGATTTTAGAGCAACAAATCAAAATTGACACCGACGGCGAAGTTATTGGCCAAATTAATGGACTTACAGTTGTCCATATGGGCGGTGTCGAGTTTGGCGAGCCTTCACGAATAACGACAACTATCCATTATGGTGACGGCGACATTATCGATATCGAACGCAAAGCTGAGCTCAGTGGCGCGATTCATACCAAAGGTATCATGATTCTGACGGCCTATTTGGCTAACCTGTTTGCTCGCCAAGAACCAATGCCGTTGTCTGCGACTTTAGTGTTCGAGCAGTCGTATCATGAAGTCGACGGCGATAGCGCATCATTGGCGGAACTCTGCTGCTTGGTATCCGCATTGAGTGAACTGCCGATTCAACAAACCATTGCTGTAACCGGTGCTATTGACCAGTTTGGTAATGTCCAAGCAATTGGCGGGATTAATCAAAAAATTCAAGGCTACTTTGAAATCTGCAAACGCCGTGGCTTAAATGGTAAGCATGCGGTGATTGTGCCGCAGTCAAATGTGATGAATATCCACTTAAGCCCTGAGGTGCGCGCAGCAGTTTTAGCCAACCAGTTTTCGATCTATGCGGTATCACATGCAACAGAAGCGTTCGAGTTATTGATGCAAACCCCATGTGGCGAAGCGCTGAAATTCGATGACCAAACCATCTTTGGGCTGATCTATCGGCGCCTACAAACAGCGTTAGCCGCTCAACAAAGCAGTCCGGAACCATGGTGGAAACGCTTATTTTCCGGTCGCCGTGCTGAGAATTCTGCAGAAAACTAACTGTTCGGACTTGTTAGGCGTACATGTGTTCGCTAATCTTGGCACCTGATTTTATTTTCAATGTAGTGCCTACGCAAAAACGTGGGCCCATCAGGTGACAATTTATGCAATCGAGTTATACCCGTGAAGAACTTTTAGCTTGTAGCCGCGGCGAAATGTTTGGCCCAGGCAATAGTCAATTACCTGCGCCTAATATGCTCATGATGGATCGTATTACGATCATGAATGATGATGGCGGTGACCATGGTCTTGGCTATATCGAAGCTGAACTCGACATTCACCCAGACCTGTGGTTCTTTGCCTGTCACTTCCCAGGTGACCCGGTGATGCCCGGTTGTTTAGGTCTTGACGCCCTGTGGCAAACTCTCGGTTTCTTCCTTGCTTGTTCTGGCGGTCCAGGGCGCGGTCGTGCGTTGGGTGTCGGTGAGGTTAAATTTACCGGACAAGTTTTGCCAACAGCAAAAAAAGTTACGTATAAGATTCATATGAAACGCGTTGTGAAGCGCCGTTTGTTTATGGGTATTGGTGATGGCTATGTGGAAGTGGACGGTCGTTTAATTTACGAGGCGAAAGACCTCAAAGTTGGCCTGTTTACTGACACTTCAGGCTTCTAAAAGCCTGCGACTGTACTAAGTTCGCTGCTTTTGCTCGATACAACAAAGCCCCCAAATGTGGGGGCTTTTCTCGTTAACCAATAGAACGTCTTATATTCGGAAGAGTCCGTCGGTTCGGGCTTCGATTGCGTCTCGCCAGCCTCCCAACCATTGTGAGCGTACATCGCTATTTTGATAAGGACAGGTTTCTTTTGAGCGGCCTGATACGCCGGCTTTAAAACCTTGAGAATGCGCACGTTCCATCCGGTCACGTTTTTGTCTTCTCATTATACTTTCCTCTCTGTTTTCATTGTACTCAGTATTGCCTTGAACAATACTTGCGATACCTCGTTGTTCGCATGTGCGAAGTAAACGAGTTGGTGAAACTTTGGAAAATAGCTCCTATTTTTTGTGGAATTGAGAATTGTCTAGATTTGGTTACGGCAGTTAATTTTTTTTCCGTACTTATATGGATAGTGATTTAGGCAGGAAAGTTCAATATAAAAAACGGAACCTCAGCACTGTTTTTGATTAACGTGTTGAGGTTCCGTTGAATTTTAGGTTAGACCAATAAAGACTAACGCTTTGACTTTTGGCGACGTATCGCTATAAGTGAGAAAAAGCCAAGAAACGCAAGCCAAACCGGGTGAAAAGCTGCGCCTTTGCGACTCGTTTGATCATCACTTTGCTCTTGGCAACCGGTTTCGCTGCTATCTGGCGTTAAGATCAAGGTTCGCAAACGGTTCACATTGACAGGTTCACCATCAACACTGACTTCCATGTTGCGCACTGCGGTCACAACAATCTCACCGTTATCATTGATTGCAACTGCTTCATTGATGTTGTAACCACTGTTACACGGCAGAAACGAATTCAAGTCATAAGTCATATCGGTATTTATGTCGTATAAAAAGCCGACATTCCGAGCTTGAACGCCTTGCACTGAGCGTAATGTTGCGGCGCCCACCACCTGACCGTGGTTATTAATTGCGCGCGGCGTCCAGTTCGTATCCACAAATAGACCGTTAGGGAATACTGCTTCCCCCGGTCCATTGCTGACGTCCATATAAAACATGCGCTGACGCTGAACACCGAAAGCAAATACGGTTGCTGAACCAACAGCAATATTTGCATTATTGACGTCAATAAATGAGCTTACATCGCGATAAGGGCTGTCGTCAGCAAAGCCTTTGACGACACCTTCGTCCGTGAATAGCGTTGCGCGCGTAAACGCACCTTGCACGAGTTGGCGAACTGAACTACCGACGATGATACCATTGTCATTGATCGCATTCGCCATACTGACATAGCGCACGGTTTGCCATGGGTCTTCTTCATCTTCCTCTGGATCGAAAGCGACGCCAAACGAACGTGAGTCGAGCACATCGCCTGTTGCACTTAGTTCCCACACAAAGGCGCGTTCTTCGGTAATCGGGGCATTGACACCAACACGCGAGCTATTGTTGTACCAGAAGCGGTACAGGCATGCAGAAAGCGGCTCAAGGTTAATCGCTTCGCCATCTTCGTCAACCTCGGTTGTGCACTGCTCGTAAATTTGTTCTAGGCGGACGCCATTTAAGAAGGTTCCAAACCCAACCGCTACGTTATTGTTGTTGATATCGGTAAACCCAGACACGCCACCGAGAATTTTATCTGGGTCGGTGCCGACTAATTTAAATTCAACACCGTCAGTCCATGCTGCAACTGGAAAGCCGTCACGCAAATGAAAACGTGCTTCTTCACCTTCTAGGTCAGTCCCCTCGCCCCAGTAGAAAGGCAATGCAGATTGTCCTACCATAATTCCTTGATCGTTGATTGCACGAAGACGCAAATCAACACTGTCGGTGCGCAGGCCGGTTTCAGAGTCAAGACTATCAAACCCTGCTACTTCACTTAGGTTTCCGCCTTGAAAGAGATAACCAAGCTCAACCGCAATCTTTTGGAACTTTGGATTGCCACCAATTTGTGTACCATTGATCAATGCATTGCGAACTCGCAATTGTTGTTCTTCGGTCAAGTCAGTCATGTCGACATCTTCACCTAGAAACGGGAAATCTTCAGGATCAAGTAATTCAAAGCGAATATTCTGATTACGAAGGTCAGCGAGTTGACCAACGATTTGTCCTTGGTTGTTCAAATCGCGAGGTACTGTATGCAGGACACCATCGACACTGCCGATGTCGGTGACTCGGTAGCCTACATCTGCATGTGCCATGCTCAAAGAAGTGGCGGCTAGCGCTGCAATAGCTAGTGAAATCTTAGTTCTGCGCATTTAATTACCTTGTAAGTTTTCTAAATAATCCCAACGCTCAAGAGCTTCCATCAGCATTTGCTCCACGGTGGCGAAGCGTTCGGTAATTGGTTGCGTCTGCTCAACCGGTTTGCGGAAAAACTCAGGATCATTGATCTGTTGTTGTAACAATTCTAGCTCTGCTTCTAATTCGTCAATTTGTTTTGGCAGCAGCTCTAATTCCCTCTTTAATTTGTATGATAACTTGTTCGAGCTCTTAGCTAAAGAGGATTGCTTGTCTGAGTGCTCGCTGGTTGAAATAGTTCCTTTTTCTTTCGCTTTTTCCGACACTTCTTGTTGTGCAGCTTGGTAATGAGCCACTTCATTGAAGCCACCGACTATCTCTGTGACTTTCCCAGCACCTTCAAAAAGCAATACAGACGTTGCTGTGTTGTCAATAAATTCTCGGTCATGGCTAACAACAAATACGGTTCCCGGATACTCAACAACGACCTGCTCTAATAGTTCAAGGGTATCGATGTCGAGGTCGTTAGTCGGTTCGTCCAATACTAATAAGTTGCTTTCGCGAAGTAAGATTTTTGCCAGCATCACGCGGTTTTTCTCACCGCCAGATAACGCTCGGACTGGCATCTGCGCTTGCTGTGGTGAGAATAAGAAGTCCTGCAAGTAACTAAAGATATGACGTGTACGCCCGCCGTGAGTAACTTCTTTCTTACCCTCAGCAACGTTATCTGCGACCGAAAGGTTTTCATCGAGTAATTGCCGGTGCTGGTCGAAGTATGCAACTTGTAAATTAGTGCCAAGTTTGTAGGTGCCGCTTTGCGGCTCTAAGTCGCCCAAGATACAGCGAATCAAACTACTTTTACCGCAGCCGTTCGGCCCAACGAGTGCTAACTTATCACCACGTTGAATCGTAATGGTTAAATTTTCAATCAATGTCTTATCGCCAAAGCCCAATGCCAAGTCTTTAGCTTCGAAAACCACCTTGCCTGAACGTTCCGACGTTGTGCTATCGAACTTCACTTGACCTTGTACTTGTCGCCGTTGCGAGCGCTGTTTCCGTAGCTCTTGTAGCGCACGTACGCGGCCTTCATTGCGTGTGCGACGGGCTTTAATTCCTTGCCGGATCCAAACTTCTTCTTGAGCTAATTTCTTATCAAACTCAGCATTCTGACTAGCTTCAACCTCGAGTAAACGTTGTTTCTCCACGAGAAAAGCTGCGTAATCCCCTGGAAAGCTAGTTAACGTGCCGCGATCAAGGTCAACGATTCGAGTTGCCAAGCGACGAATAAACACCCGGTCATGGCTGATAAAAATAATCGCCCCACGAAATTCGAGCAGCATATTCTCAAGCCATTTAACGGCGTTGACGTCAAGGTGGTTGGTCGGCTCGTCAAGGAGCAAAATATCTGGATTGGTTGCCAAGGCCCGTGCAAGTGCAGCACGGCGCAGCCAACCGCCGGATAAATTCGCCATCGCCTGCGCGCCATCGAGACTTAAGCGACTTAAGACTTGTTCGACTTGAGTTTGTAACTGCCAGCCTTGAGCCGCTTCGATACGACTTTGAATCTGCGTTAATTTACTTAATGCTGCTGCGTCATCAGGGTGGTTCGCTAAGCGCTGACTGAGCTCTTGATACTGCTCTAATAAGGCGCCAGTTTCCGCGAAAGCACCGATCACATAGTGAAAGACACTGCCTTCGGTGCGCGGCGGCGGATCTTGCGGTAACATCGCGACACGTGTATTGCCGACATAGTGCAATTCACCACCGTCGAGTTGAAGATCCCCTTGCAATACTTTCAATAAACTTGATTTACCAGCACCGTTTCGGCCAGTAATACACACACGTTCACCCTGCTCCACGACCAATTCAGCTTGATCGAGAACGGGCGCGGTGCCAAACGCAAGTTGGGCGTTAGCTAAGCGCAGAACAACACTCATGATTGCAAAAATTCCTTCAACTTCTCCGCCTGAAACGGCCACTTCAATTCTTGTTCGTCACTGCCACGGATTAGCACGGGTACCAAGGTGGCGTACTCTTCTAGCAGATCAGCATCTGTCGCGATGTCGACTACCCCGAGCTCAATCGGCTCTTCTAGCTCAGTGAGGTGAATAATCTGAATAGCTTGGATACAGAGTGGACAGTTGTCCTTCGTCAACAAATAGAAACTACGCATGACGCAAATACCAACAGTAATGAATCGCTCGCTGTTTCGCGAAGTCAGGCGGAATACTGTCACGGGTGTGATCTTCACTCACTAAACCAAGTGCAGCGAGTTCCTCGCTAGCAAGCTTAAAACCGCGCTTATTGGTGGTGAAAATAAGTAAACCATTCTTACTCAGTAATGATTTCGCTGCGCGAAGAATCGCAACATGGTCGCGTTGCACGTCAAAGACATCACTCATACGCTTTGAATTCGAAAACGTTGGTGGGTCGATAAAGATTAAATCCCATTGTTCTGGTTCAGCTTGCGTACTTTGCTCTTCGAGCCATTTCACACAGTCCGCTTGGATAAACTCGTGACGATTAATCGTCAGATGGTTTAAACGGAAGTTATCTTTCGCCCAATTCAAATAGGTTTTTGATAAATCAACCGTGGTAATTTGCTCTGCACCACCTAACCCTGCATGCACCGATGCCGAGCCTGTATAAGCGAACAAGTTAAGCACGCGTTTACCCATTGCGCGTTTTTGAATATCTTTACGCACCCAGCGATGATCGAGAAATAACCCGGTATCAAGATAGTCGGTGAGGTTCACAAGGAACTTAGCGTTATACTCTTGAACTTCAATCATAACGCCTTCTTCAGCAACGCGATTATACTGAGACTCGCCTTTCTGACGTTGGCGTTGCCGGGTATGTATCTTGTCAGCATCAATCGGTAAGCTATCGAGTACGGCTTCAATGATTTGCCACCAACGTTTCTCGGTGACTTGCACCGGGATATTTGCAGGTGCTGCATATTCTTGAATAATCAAATGACCATCGTAAAAATCAATGGCAGCATTAAACTCAGGAATATCGGCGTCATACACTCGAAAACAGTTAACCCCTTCTTTGGCTGCCCATTTTTCCCGTGCTTGCCAATTCTTAAGTAATCGGTTTTGTAATGCTTCAACTTCTGGTCGAGCAAACTCTTCTTGCTCATCATTGAGTTGCAGAATTGCGAGCAAAACAGAAATACCACCGTTATTCAGTTTGTATTTTTTTTCAGTGCGAATACGCATCGCTTTAATCATGGCTTCATCTGGTGCCAAAATTGCCGCTCGCCAACCTGGAATGCCTTTACGTAACTGACGCCCGAAATCGCGGTAGAAACGCCAAGCGCTGAAGGTATTGCCGAGCCGCTCGCCATAAGGTGGGTTCGCCAACATTAAACCGCTACTGGCGTGACGGTAACGCTTCAATACCCAGTCAGCTGTTGCATTGCCCTGCTCGATTTTAATCAAATCATCAAATTCAAGCGCATGAATATTCTGTTGTGCTGCTTGCACAATCTGTGCATCTTCTTCAACACCATGAAATTGCGTTTTGCATGCAGCACGGCCGCGCTCAAAACGTTCTTGCGCCGCAGCTTTAACGTCATTCCAGACTTGCGCTTTGTGTCCACGCCAAGCGTTGAACCCCCAATCGCTGCGCCCCAAACCGGGTGCTCGGTCAGTGGCGACCATGGCTGCTTCGATTAATAGAGTCCCTGAACCACAGGTTGGGTCCGCAATTAACGCAGGCCACTGGTCTGGTGCAAGAATTGCTGATTCGGTTAGTCCAGCTCTTTGCACCAATGCGGCAGCTAATGTCTCGCGAATTGGAGCTGCGCCTTTGGCTTGTCGATAACCGCGCTCGTGTAGGCCACTGCCGGCCAAATCAAGGTAAATCGTTACTTCACTCTTATGTAAGTAACCTTGGATATTAATTTCCGGGCGCTGCACGGCTACATCAGGACGCCGCAAGCCACGGCGGCGAAATGAATCGACGACACCGTCCTTAATGACTTGTGCTGAAAATTGTGTATTTTTGAGTGTTTCGCTCGTGCCGTTGAAGCGCACCGCAAAGGTATTGCGCTCATTAAAAATCTCGGGCCAGTCAAACTGGGCGGCAACTTTCTCCAATCCGTAGCGATCGTGAACTTCGCCTGCGGTTAAGCGCATGAGTACACGGCTGCCGAGTCGACTCCATAAACATAATTCATAACCCAATTGGAGGCTACCAGTGCAATGAACACCTGAATTGGTGGCTTTCACTTGTTCGCCACCAAGACTTGTTACTTCGGCGAGTAAAAGCTCTTCAAGGCCTCTCCCGCAGGGAATAAAATACTCAAACTGTTGCATGTAAATTTCGCTAATCACAGAGTCAAATTAATAGCGGTCAGTATAACCTAATCACAACGAACTGTCTGTTGCGGCAAGACTAGATAACAGCAAAAGCTGAGTAAAAAGCCAGGTTTTGCTGTTTATTTCAGCAGTTAGACGGCAAACGCCTATTTATTTAA
>ERZ869909.2826-NODE-2826-length-10814-cov-5.938437_pt1 | contig 10814 bp, 8 predicted proteins | sample MGYA00520892_ERZ869909 | MGnify/ENA primary metagenome ERZ869909 (study PRJEB32215, sample SAMEA104723947) | bioreactor metagenome | biome: bioreactor; feature: anaerobic bioreactor; material: water | place: China | collected 2015-03-12 ... | reverse complement strand
CCGCAGACCGTGGCGCTGCCGTAGTTCTCGCCGAATTCGAGGAAGTCGGAGCCGTCGGCGATGCGCGCGATCACCTGGCGCATGTCCACGGGGCGCTTGTGGTCCGCCGGCATGATGCCGAGAAGGTCGCGCGCGTCGTGGAGCGGGGGGCGGAAGGCGCGCGCGCCGTCCCGCGGCATGTCGCGGTTCCAGTCGATCCTCGCCACGATCTCGCGCGCGATGCGGACGGCGTCGCGGTCGTCCTCCGCGAGATAGTCGCCGAGGCCGGAGATCGAGGTGTGCATCTGCGCCCCGCCCAGTTCCTCCTCGGTCGCCACCTCGCCGGTCGCGGCCTTGAGCAGCGGCGGGCCGGCGAGAAAGGCGCGCGAGCGCCCGCGCACCAGCACGATATAGTCGGAAAGCCCGGTCTGATAGGCCCCGCCCGCGGTGGAGGAGCCGTGCGTGACGGTGACGACGGGAAGCCCTGCCGCCGACATCCGGGCGAGGTTGCGGAACGTCGCGCCGCCATGGATGAAGTCGGCGACGCGATAGGTCATCAGGTTCGCGCCGGCGCTCTCGACGAGCTGGACATAGGGCAGCTTGTTCTCGAGCGCGATCTCCTGCGCCCGCAGGATCTTGTCGAGTCCCATCGGCTGCAAGGCGCCGGCGTCGATGCCGGAATCGGAGGCCATCACCATGCAGCGCGCGCCGGAGACGAAGCCGATGCCGGCGATGACGCCGCCGCCGGGCACGCTGCGCTCCAGGTCGGGCGTGTCCATGCCGAAGCCGGCGAGCCCGCACAGTTCCAGGAACGGCGCGCCGGGATCGAGCAGCAGCGCCAGCCGGTCGCGCGGCAGAAGCTGCTGCCGCTTCTCGAACCGCTCGCGCGAGGCCGACGACTTCGCTTCCGTGCGCCGGTGCAGCGCGTTCACCCGCTCGATCAGGGCGAGCATGCCGTCGCGGTTCGCCTTGAAGCTGTCGCTGCCGGTCGAGACGGTGGATTCGATCGCTGCCATGGGCAATTCATCCCGAAAATGCCGATGCCGCCGCTCGCCTGAACGACGGCACGTTGAATGCTTCGCGAAACTACGCGCAAGCACAAGGCCGTTCTTGTATCCAGTTGCTATGTCCGGCGGAGGGGCCAGCACCTTCCTGCAAGAACGGCGCGGCGACCTGCGATAGGATCGGCGCGACCCGAACCGGCAGGAGAAGCGAAGATGGCTGAAGGATTGTTCGAACGCGGCGCCGGCCTCGGCCTGCTGCGCGAGGAACACGTCGCGCTGCGCGACACGGTGCGCAGCTTCGTCGCGCGCGAGATCGTCCCGCATATCGCCGAATGGGAGGAGGCGCGCCGCCTGCCGCGGTCGCTCTACCGCAAGGCGGCGGAGATCGGCCTTCAGGGGCTGGTCTTTCCCGAGGCGCTCGGCGGTTCCGGCGGCGATTTCCTGATGCAGATCGTCGCCAGCGAGGAGATCGCCCGCGCCGGCGCCGGCGGCGTGTGCGCCTCGCTCGGCTCCTACATGATCGGCCTGCCGCCGATCGTGAAGCTCGGCAGCCCCGAGATCCTCGAGACCTACGCGAAGCCGGTCATAGCCGGCGAGAAGATCGCCGCGCTGGCCGTGACCGAGCCGGGCGGCGGGTCGGACGTCGCGGCGCTGCGCACCGTGGCGCGTCGCGAGGGCGATCATTATGTCGTCAACGGCGAGAAGACGTTCATCACCTCCGGCATGCAGGCGGACGTCTTCACCGTCGCCGCGCGCACGGACCCGGATTCGCGCGGCGCGCGCGGCATCTCCTTCCTCGTCCTCGACGGCGACGCGCAGGGTCTGGAACGGTCCGAACTGCACAAGATGGGCTGGCACGCCTCCGACACCGCGCATCTGGCCTTCCGCGACGTGCGCGTGCCGGTGAAGAACCTGCTGGGGCGCGAGCACGAGGGCTTTTCCGCGGTGATGCTCAATTTCAACGACGAGCGGCTGACCATCGCCGCGCAGGCCGTGGGGCAGGCGGAAGCCTGCTATCTGGAGGCGGTCGGGTGGGCGCGGGAGCGCCGGACCTTCGGCCGCCCGCTGATCGACAACCAGGTCATCCGGCACAGGCTGGTCGACATGGCCATGCGGATCGACGCCGCGCGCACGCTTCTCTACGACGTCGTCGAGCGGCGCATGGCCGGCGCGGATTCCCTTGCCGTGCATGTCGCCCGCACCGCCATGGCCAAGATCGGCGCGACGAACGCGCTGTTCGACGTCGCCAACGGCGCGGTGCAGATTCTCGGCGGCCTGGGCTACATGCGCGGCACGGTCTCGGAGCGGGTGTTCCGCGAGACCAAGGTGCTGTCCATCGGCGGCGGCGGCGACGAGATCCTCAAGGATCTCGCCGCGCGGCAGATGAATCTGTGACGGGCGGACGGCGATGAGCTGCTGGCGTCCCGCCAGCCAGATCATACAATCTCCGATCGAGGCGGCTTGATAGCCTCCTTCCCATAGCGCATCCACGCATCAGGGAGGAGTTGATGCCGCGATCCTACGTAGCCGTGCGGCTCGCCGCGTTGGCAAGGCGACAATCATGCTTCAGGTAGTGCTTTCGGGGCTGGCGCTCGGCTGCATCTACGCGCTGATCGCGCTCGGCTTCACCCTCGTCTACAAGGCCACCGAGACGGTGAACTTCGCGCAGGGCGACTTCATGATGCTCGGCGCGATGGTCACGGTCGTCCTGACGGTCTGGCTCGACTTCCCGATCTGGGCGGCGGTGATCCTCGCCGTCGTCGGCATGACCGGATTCGGCGCGCTTTTGGAGCGGCTGGCGATACGGCCCGTCCTAGGCCAGCCGCAGTTCACCGTCATCATGCTGACCATCGGGCTGGGCTACATCTTGCGCGGGGGCGTGACGATGCTGCCCACGATCGGCACCCGCACCAATGTCGTGGCCATGCCCTATCAGGGCCAGGTCTGGACCTTCGGCTCCGTGGCCATCAGCGTCGAGCAGGTGATGATCGTCGTCATGACGCTGCTGCTGTGCGGCGCGCTGTTCGTCCTGTTCCGCTTCACCAAGCTCGGCATCGCCATGCAGGCGACCTCGCAGAACCAGATCGCCGCCTACTACATGGGCATCCCGGTCAAGCGGCTGAACGCGATCGTGTGGGGCCTGTCCATCGGCATGGCCACCATCGCCGGCATCCTTCTCGCGCCCATCACCTTCGCCCACGCGAACATGGGCTTCATCGCGCTCAAGGCGTTCCCGGCCGCCATCATCGGCGGCTTCGGCAGCCTGCCCGGCGCGGTTCTGGGCGGGCTCATCATCGGCCTCGTCGAGGCTCTGGCCGGGTTCTACCTGCCCGAAGGATACAAGGACGTCGCCCCCTATGTGGTGGTGCTGATCGTGCTCGTGGTGCGCCCGACCGGGATCCTCGGCGAGAGACTGGGGAAGAAGGTATGAGGTTCCTGTTCAAGACCTCCTACGAGGCCGACATCAGGCTGGCGAAGCACGCGGGCCACGTCTTCTGGTACGGGCTGCTGATGGCCGTCCTGGTCGCGGCCCCCTTCACGCTGGGAGCCTACTGGCTGACCCAGATGTCGATGGTGATGATCTACGCCATCGCCGGCCTCGGGCTGATGCTGCTGTCGGGCTATACCGGGCTGATGTCGGTGGGGCATGCCGCCTTCCTCGGCGTCGGGGCCTACACCCAGGCGCTGCTGGTGGGGGCGGGCGTGCCGTTTCCGCTGGCGCTGCTGGCGGCGGCGCTGGTCTCGGGCGCGGTGGGCGTCGTCGTCGGCCTGCCGGCGCTTCGGGTCAAGGGCATCTACCTCGCCATCGCCACGCTGGCCTTCGGCTTCATCGTCGAGGAGATCCTGGTGCGCTGGGAAAGCGTGACAGGCGGCAATGGCGGGCTCCCCGTCGACACGCCGAGCCTGTTCGGCATGCGCCTTTCCGGCGCGGTCCCGCTCTACTGGATCGTGCTCGTCGTCACCGTCCTCGTCACCCTGCTTTTGCTCAACCTTCTGCGCTCCGGCACCGGGCGCGCCTTCATCGCCATCCGCGACAGCGAGATTTCCGCCCAGTCGATGGGCATCGGGCTGGCGCGCTACAAGACCATGTCCTTCGCGCTGTCGGCGGCGATCGTCGGCATCGCCGGCGGGCTCTACGCCCACCAGATGCGCTACCTGTCGCCGGAGCAGTTCGGCGTGCTGGTCTCGATCGACCTCCTGATCCTGATCGTCATCGGCGGGCTGGGCTCGCTGCACGGCGCGTTCTTCGGGGCGATCTTCCTGATCGCGACGCCGCAGCTCATCTCCGCCTACAAGGCGTGGCTGCCGGCGGCGATCGGCCAGGCTCCGGGCATCCTCACCTTCGTCTACGGCGCGGTGCTGGTCGCGGTCATCCTGTTCGAGCCGGAGGGCATATACGGCCGCTGGCGCAAGATACGCACCTATTTCGAGCTGTTTCCGATCTACCGCAAGGGCATGCTGCGCCGTGAGCGCACCTTCCAGAAATCGGAGCGCCTGAAATGAGCGCGCGCACGCAACCTATGCTCAGGATCGAGGATCTGAGCCTGCATTTCGGCGGCGTCGTCGCGGTCAAGGACGTCGGCTTCGAGGTGGAAAAGGGCGAGGTCTTCACCCTGATCGGCCCCAACGGCGCCGGCAAGACCACGATCTTCAACATGATCTCGCGCATCTATCGCCCCTCGCAGGGCCGCATCTTCATGGAGGAGCGGGAGATAACCGCCATGCCGGCGCATGCCGTGGCCGGCCTCGGCATCGCGCGCACCTTCCAGAACATCGAACTGTTCGAGCATGCCACGGTGTTGCAGAACCTTCTGATCGGCGCGCATTGCCGCTCGCGCTCGAACCTTTTCCACGACATGTTCTTCACGCCCCGCGCGCGCGCCAACGAGCACGAGATACGGCGCAGGGCCGAGGACGTGATCGATCTCCTCGACATCGCCCATTATCGCGACATGCGCGTGGCCGGGCTGGCCTACGGCATCCGCAAGGTGGTGGAGATGGCGCGCGCGCTGTGCGCCCGGCCGAAGCTCCTGCTCCTCGACGAGCCGTCCTCGGGGCTGAATCCCGAGGAGACCGACGACATGGCGTGGTGGATCAAGGACATCCAGCGTGAACTCGGCATCACGGTGCTGATGGTCGAGCACGACATGTCGCTGGTGTCGCGCGTGTCGGACCGGGTGCTGGCGCTGAACCAGGGCGCGATGCTGTCGCTGGGCACCGCCGCCGAGGTGCAGGACGACCCGGCGGTGATCGAGGCCTATCTCGGCACCGCCGACGACGTTTCCAGCCTCAGGAGGAGCGGATGAGCATCGACGCGATACTCGCCAATCCCGAGCAGCTGAAGACCTCCAACCTCGAAGCCGCCTACGGGCCGGTCAAGGCCGTGCGCGGCGTGTCGCTTTCTGTGCCGCGCGAATCGATCGTCACCATCCTCGGCTCAAACGGCGCCGGCAAGAGCACGATCCTGCGCGCGCTGTCGGGCACGCTGGTGCCGACGCGCGGCCAGGTCCATTTCAACGGCGACAACATCACCGGCGACGACCCGGCCGCGATCGTGCGCGCCGGCCTGGTCCACGTACCGGAGGGGCGCGAGGTCTTCCCGCTGCTCTCGGTCGGCGAGAACCTCCTGATGGGCAGCTACGCCCGCGGCGACGGCGATGCCTACGCCCGCAACCTGGAGGCGGTGTTCGGTTTCTTCCCCATTCTCAAGGAACGCGTGCGCCAGCCCGCCGGCCTGCTTTCGGGCGGGCAGCAGCAGATGCTCGCCATCTCCCGCGCGCTGATGGGCGATCCGGACATGATCCTGCTCGACGAGCCTTCGCTCGGCCTGTCGCCGCGCCTGACCAAGGAGATCTTCGAGATCATCGTGCGCATCAACCGCGAGCGCGGCACCACCATCCTGCTGGTCGAGCAGAACGCCAACATGGCGCTCAACGCCGCCGATTTCGGCTACGTGCTCGAGAACGGCCGCGTGGTGATGGAGGACCGCTGCGACCGGCTGCGCGAGAAGCAGGACATCCAGGAATTCTATCTGGGCCGCAAGGAGCAGGGCGTGCGCGAGACGCGGCGCTGGAAGAAGAGGAAGACCTGGCGATGAACGGACGCGCGCAGCTTTCCGGGTCGCAGGCGTCGGCGGCCGGGCCGGCCGGGATCGGCTTCGATAGTTTCGGCACCAGGCCGCAGCCGCTGCCCGGAGCCGACACCTTTCCCAAGGTGTTCTTCGCGGCAGCCCGCCTGCGCGGCGAGGCGGTCATGTTCCGGGAAAAGAAGCTCGGCCTGTGGACGTATACGCGCTGGTCGCAGGCGCTCGCCGTCGTCGAGGAGCTGGGGCTGGGGCTGATCGAACTGGGCCTCGCCGCCGGCGAAACGGTGTCGGTCCTGTCCAACACCCGCAGCGAATGGATCTACAGCGACATCGCCGCGCAGGCGGCGGGCGCGGTCGTCAGCGGCATCTACCCGACCGATTCCGCCGAGCAGGTGCAGTTCCTGTGCGAGGATTCGGGCAGCGTCTTCCTGTTCGTCGAGGACGAGGAGCAGCTCGACAAGTTCCTCGCGGTCGCCGACCGGCTGCCGCGCATCCGCAAGATCGTCGTCTACGACATGGAGGGGCTGCACGATCTCGACGATCCGCGCGTCGTCTCCTACGAGGCGCTGCTTGAGGCGGGACGCGCCGCGCGCGGGCGTCTCGGCGAGCTCGAGGCGCGGTGCGCCGCCGGCACGCCGGAAAAGGTGGCGATCCTGGTCTACACGTCGGGCACCACCGGCAAGCCCAAGGGAACCATGCTGACGCAGGGCAACGTGGTCTCCGCGGTGCGCTCGCTGTTCGAGGTCTTCCCCGACGTGTCGCGGCCCGAGCGCATGGCCTTCCTGCCGCTGTGCCATGTCGGCGAGCGCGTCATCGGCTGCTACTACGCCATCTTCGCCGGCCACCGGCTGAACTTCGTCGAGGACCCCAACACCGTCTTCGAGAACATGCGCGAGGTCCAGCCGGGCATCTTCATGGCGGTGCCGCGCGTCTGGGAGAAGCTCTATTCGGCGGTGCATATCGCCCTGAACGAGGCGACCGCGCTCGAAAGGCTTGCGGCGCGGCTGGCCTTCTCGGTCGGCGAGAAGGTGGCGGCGCGGCGCATCGCCTGGCAGCCGGTGCCGCTGCATCTGCGCGCGGGCTACTGGCTGGCGCGGGTGCTGGTGCTGAACAATCTGCGCCGCTTCCTCGGCGTGAACCGCGTCGAGGTGGCCAGCACCGGCGCGGCCCCGATCTCGCCGGACCTCATCCGCTGGTTCCTGGCGCTGGGCGTCGAGATCCAGGAGCTGTGGGGCATGTCGGAACTGGCCGGCGTTTCCTCGCTGGTTCCCAAGGGCAAGCTGCGCCCCGGCTCCATCGGCGTGCCACTGCCCAACATGCGCATGCGCATCGCCGAGGACGGCGAGATCCAGGTCCAGGGCACGCAGGTCTTCTCCGGCTATCTCGGCCAGCCGGAAAAGACCGCCGAGACCTTCCAGGACGGCTGGCTGTGCTCCGGCGACATCGGGCGGGTCGACGAGCTCGGCTATTTCTACATCACCGACCGCAAGAAGGACATCATCATCACCGCCGGCGGCAAGAACGTCACGCCCTCGGAGTGGGAGAACCAGCTCAAGTTCAGCCCCTACATCACCGACGCGGTGGTGATCGGCGACAAGCGCAAGTACCTGACCTGCCTCGTCATGATCGACCAGGAGAACGTCGAGCACTGGGCGCTCGACCGGCAGGTCGACTTCACCGACTACCGCTCTCTCACCCGCGCGCCGGAGGTGCGAGAGCTGATCGCGGACGAGGTGGAGAAGGTCAATGCGCGCTTCGCCCGCGTCGAGCAGGTCAAGGATTTCCGGCTGATCGACATCCTCTTGTCGGCGGAGGACGAGGAGGTCACGCCGACGATGAAGCTCAAGCGCAAGTTCGTCGAGCAGAAATACGCTCATCTCATCGAGGAGATGTACCCGAAGGGATGAGATCGGGTGCCGCAAGGAAGACCGGAACGGTCATGAAGGAGGAAAGCATGTCAAGGACAGTGAAGACGATTGCATTCGCAGCGGCCGTCGCGACCGCGACCGCCGCCCCCGCCCTTTCCCGGGGCGTCGGGGAGGACGAGATCAGGATCGGGATGATCACCGACCTGTCGGGGCCGGTGATCGAATACGGCAACGAGGCCCGCAACGCCGCCACCATGGCCGTCGAGGAGATCAACGCGGCCGGCGGCATCCACGGGCGCAAGATCAACCTCATCGTCGAGGACAACGGCTACGAGCCGCGCAAGGCCATGCTGGCGGCACAGAAACTGATCGAGCAGGACGACGTGATGGCCATCCTCGGCCATCTCGGCACCGCGACCAACATGGCCGTCCTGCCGACGCTCATCGAAAGCAAGGTCTACAACTTCCTGCCGCAGGGCGGCTCGCCGGCCTTCTACGACCCGCCGGACCGCTACAAGATCGGGCTGGCGCCATCCTATACCCAGACGGCCTTCGACGCGCTGACCTGGATGTACGGGCAGAATTCCTACGAGCGCCTGTGCACGCTCTACCAGGACGACGACTACGGCCGCGAATCGCTCGAGGGCCTCGAAATCTTCGCGCGCAAGAACGACATCGCGGTGGCGGAGAAGGTGTCATACAAGCGCGGGGCGACCGACTTCTCCTCGCAGATCGCGCGCCTGAGGGCAGCGGATTGCGATCTCGTCCACAACTCCACCACCGTGCGCGAACTGGTCGCCTCGATCAGCGAGGCCAACAAGATCGGCTTCAAGCCGACCTGGCTGGGCAACATCGCCAACTATTCGATCCAGGCGGCACAGCTCGGGGGCGACAATCTGGAAGGCGTCTACAACTACTACGTCTTCCCGATCCCCTATCTCGACTCGGAGAACGAGGGGTTGGCCAAGTGGGCGCAGACCTATGTCGACCGGTTCGGCTCGGAGCCGGGCATCTTCTCGATGTACAGCTACTACGCGGTCCGGGTCTTCGCGCAGGTCGCCGAGGCCGCCGGCCGCGACCTGAACGACGACAGCTTCGCCGCTGCGCTGGAGAGCACCAAGATTCCCCCGAACGAGATGGGCGTGCCCGGCTTCGGCATCACCGCCGACAACCGTCTCGCCACCTCCGCGGCGCGCATGGTGCAGATGCAGAACGGCAAGTGGGTCGAGGTCTCCGACTGGCTGCCGGTCGGCGAGCTGGACTGACGCGGCGCCGCGCGGCGACGCGATTTCGCAACCGCGCCGGCCCGATAAGGGGCCGGCGACCGTTCTTCGGCGCGGCCGGAGGAACTTCGCCTGGAAACAGGTCTCCCCATCATGCTGCACCGAAAAGGAAAGAACATGTCCCGTCTATCCGGCGCGCTTGCGCGCATTCCCTTTCCCGTCATCGGCGCGCCGCTGTTCATCGTCAGCGTGCCGAAGCTGGTGATCGCGCAGTGCAAGGCCGGCATCGTCGGCTCGATGCCGGCCCTGAACGCGCGGCCGCAGCCGCTGCTCGACGAATGGCTGGCCGAGATCACGGAAGAGCTGGCCGCTCACGACAGGGCCAACCCGGACAATCCGGCAGCCCCTTTCGCCATCAACCAGATCGTGCACAAGAGCAATCCGCGGCTCGAGCAGGACATGGAGCTGTGCGTCAAGCACAAGGTGCCGATCATCATAACCTCGCTCGGCGCGCGCGAGGACATCAACGCCGCCGCCCATTCCTACGGCGGCGTGGTGATGCACGACGTCATCAACAATACCTTCGCGCGCAAGGCGGTCGAGAAGGGCGCCGACGGCCTGATCGCCGTCGCGGCCGGGGCGGGCGGCCATGCCGGCATCAAGAGCCCCTTTGCGCTGGTGCAGGAAATCCGCCAATGGTTCGACGGTCCCCTGGCGCTGTCGGGGGCGATCTCGACGGGCGCGGCCGTGCTCGCCGCGCAGGCGATGGGGGCGGATTTCGCCTATATCGGCTCGGCCTTCGTCGCCACGGAAGAGGCGCGGGCCGCCGATGGCTACAAGCAGGCCATCGTCGAAGGCGACAGTGACGAGATCGTCTATTCCAATCTCTTCACCGGCGTTCACGGCAATTACCTCAGATCGTCGATCCGCAACGCGGGACTGGACCCCGACAATCTGGCCGAAAGCGATCCGAGCAAGATGGACTTCGGCAACGCCGCCAAAGCCTGGAAGGACATCTGGGGTTGCGGACAGGGGATAGGCGCGATCGACAAGGTTCACGCCACGAGCGGCTATGTTGCCCGGCTGAAACGGGAATATGGCGAGGCGAAGAGCCGGCTCTGCGGCGAGGCGTAGGGAAGCCGCCTTCCCAGCGCGCAGCCGCGATATAGGATCGGAGGAAGGGGACGGCGAATCAGCCTATCGGCTCGAAGAGTTCCGGCTTCTCTTCGCCGTCCACGTCCAGCCATCCGGCCAGGCCCCGTTCTACGCGGGAAAGCGAATGGTCGACCAGCACGTAGCGGCCCGGCACGTCCAGGCCGAATTCCACGATGGTGGCGCCGCCGGCCGGAACCGTCACCGTCTGGACGTCGGTCTGGGGCGGCGATGTGACCGAGCCGTTCACGTAGACGCGGTCGAATATCTCCCCGATGACGTGGAACGAGGAGACGAAGTTCGGGCCGCCGACGCCGAAGAAGATGCGCACCGTTTCCCCCACCGACGCCTTTAGCGGATAGTGTTCCGTCAGCGCGCCGACATGGCCGTTGAGGACGAAGTACTCCGGTCGTTCGTCGAGCAGCTTGTCGTAGCTCTCGGTCAGGGTGCCGTTCGATCCGAACGGCTCCTCGGTGTAGATCTCGCCCTGCATGACGTAGAA
>ERZ869909.2825-NODE-2825-length-10817-cov-3.305214_pt1 | contig 10817 bp, 9 predicted proteins | sample MGYA00520892_ERZ869909 | MGnify/ENA primary metagenome ERZ869909 (study PRJEB32215, sample SAMEA104723947) | bioreactor metagenome | biome: bioreactor; feature: anaerobic bioreactor; material: water | place: China | collected 2015-03-12 ... | reverse complement strand
CCACTAGCTTTTCCCGGAGCCGTTCTGATAGCGGGCGCTGTCGCTTGATCTTGCCCCGCATCCCCATCTTTCCGGGTGTCATCCCTTCCGGGACTGGAATGCGGGGTGTCACCACGACAGGCCCTCCTGTTCCTGCTCGGTCCCCGTTTCCGGGTTCGACCATTCGGGTTTGTAGGTGCGGTTCTCGATGGCACCGCCGGACAGGGCCTGCTCGAACGCGGCGGTGGCCTCGGCGCAGCCGATCCCATTGAAGCCTTCTGCCTCGATCTTCGGTGCGCCATAGGGCGGGATGGTGATCAGGATTTTCTTGTCGAACATGGTCGTGGCCTTTCGATTAAAGCTGGACTTCGAGGTGAATGGTTCCGTCCTCGGCGGCGCGCTCGGTAACCATATAGCCCTGTGCAGCGGCTTGGTTCTTTGCGGCGTTGACGCCGTAACGCTGGGTGAAAGCGCCGATGGCGTGCTCGCCTTCACGATCCCGGTCGGTGCTGGGGAGCGGGCAGGCCGCTCCGATGGCATTCCGGACGTCGCCGCCCCACGTATCCATATAGGCGGTGTATTCTTGCTTCTCGGCGTCCCATTTCAGACCGACGTCATAGCGGCCCGGGAGTTTCAGGACGTATTCGCAGACGCCGATTTCGCGCTCCTGCTCACGGAAATACATGCGCGGGGTCGTGTCGCGCAGGAGAGAGATGCTGACGCCTTTGGCTTGCAAGTCGGCGACCGCCTGTTCAATGGCGGTGGTGTCCTTGATGGCGATGCCTTTCAGTGTCGTGGTGTGAGACATTCTGGGTTCCTTCTCTGACAGGGGTTTCCATAGCACCTTGATAACAAGTGCTAGATTGTTTGTCAACAGATTTAAGTTGCAACGGGTTGCAATCAGTCGCCGAGGTCGATGGCTCGCCGCATCTTGACGGTCTGCACCTGCACCGCCTCGCCGCGCTCGCCCTTCACGGTCTCGACCGTGGCGACTGGTCGTGCCGAAAGCTCGCCGTCGATTTGGTGGACCGCGAAAATCTGCCGCGCGGCTGGCGAGGTGAACTGTCCGATCCGATCCATCGGCAAGGCCGCACCCTGCTCTGCCGCGTCTCGCAGAGTCAGGACGTCGAACCTGCCTTCCAGCGTGACCGTGGTGACGGACGCCTGCCTGTCCGGGACGCGCAGGCAGGTGATGCGCCGGAGCGCGGCAGATGCCCGGGTCTGGATCAGCATCGCCCCGATGCCGGTAACACCCCGATCCGCCCCGATTGCAGCCCCGGACAAGGTGCGCTGGCCCCAGACCTTGAGGATCAGCCCATCGGGAACCTCGAACGTGGTTTTGGTCCACGATCCGAGGTCTACCATGGACCCGGCGGCTGCGGGAGACCGCTCTGCCGATACCTGCCTGACAGGGATTGAAGGAAGGTTGAGGCGCTGGACGATTCCGATGTGCTGTTCCTTGCGGTCGGGAAGGTTGTAGCGCGTGCTGGGAACGACAAAGACGTGATATTTCGAGGCACCCGTCTTGAACGACTCTGATCCGGTCGTGACCTGAATGAGCATTTCATCCTCCTGTGATATGGTGCCCCGGCGATCTGGGTCGGAAGGATCGCCGGGGCAAGGTGGGCACGCGGCTGGGTGTCGAACGGCCAGCCGCGCCGGGACCGTTTACCCACCCATTTCGAGGCTGCGGCCCATCCCGGGGCGGGTGCGAACCGGGATGATGGCCTTTTCAGCCTTTCTCTGAATGATGGACTTCGACGCCGGGCGTGCGTTGTTCTCGGCCCACGATTGCATCCGGTTGAAGTCCTCGGCAAAGGCTTCGGACAGGGGCTTGATGTTGTCAAGCTGGTGCGCGATCAGGTCTCCGGTCACCGGAACCTGATCGGTGAATGCGTCGATCAGCGCGTCCTTTACCGCCTGCTCGATCTCGGCAGGGACATAACCGTCCGACTTCTGCGCCGCGATTTGCAGGTTCGCCACCGTGTCCGGGTTGTGGCCGCGCTTGCGCAAGTGGATTTTCAGGATTTCCAGCCGCTCACCTTCGTCCGGAACGGTGACCGCGAAAATCTCGTCAAGGCGGCCCTTTCGCAGAAGTTCGGGCGGCAGGTTGTCCACCCGGTTGGCCGAGAAGACCCAGAAGATCGGGGCCTCGGTCTCCTGCATATGGGTCAGGATCGCGCCCAGAACCCGCTGGCTCACGCCGCTGTCGCCTCCGCTCGACCGCTGGAACGCCTTGTCGATCTCGTCCAGCAGGACGACGCAGGGGGCCATTGCGTCGAGCATCTTCAGCGCCGCGCGGACCCGCTCTTCGGATTGTCCGACCAGCGATTGGAACACGCGAGAGACGTCGAACTTGATCAGCGGCAACCCGAGGGCATGGCCGATGGCCTTGGCCGAGAGCGACTTACCCGTGCCGGGCGGTCCGAACAGGCCGCAGCCCTTTGGGGCCTCGATCCCGTAATCCCGGGCGTCCTGCGAGAAGCACCGAGACCGTTTCCGCACCCATTCCTTCAACTGGTCGAGGCCACCAACCTGCGACATGTTGGTGGTCGGCATCACCTCCAAGACCTCGGAGCGTTTGACCACTTCGGTCTTGACCTTCATCACCTCGTCCACGAGGTCATCGACCGGCACGGCGGGCAGGAGGTGGCGATGCGTAACCACGGCCCTGCTGACGGCGGTGACGAACTCTTGCTGCGACATGCCCATGCCTGCGGCGACGATGCGGTCGCGGTCCTCTTTGGTCAGGCGCGGTTGCTTCGGCAGGGAAGACATCAAGCCGTCAAGCTCCGACATAAGCTCTGCGTAGCTCGGGGCGTCAAAGTCCAGCACCACGACATCTTCAGAAACCTCGGGCGGCAAGGTGAAGCCGATGGGGGCCACCATGATCAGGCGCTGTTTGTTCACCGCGAACATGCGGGTGTATTCCTTCAGGGCGAAGATCATCGGAACTCGCTGCCCCACGCCGTCTTTCAGCCAGAAATGCGGGAACATGAAGGTGTAGAAGCCGTTCGGCATCGCCTCCCCCGGGTTCGGGCCAACGGCACCGATCTTGTTCAGCGCATCCACCGGGTTCTGGTTTCCGTCGGTCTTCGGTGGATCGGTCGGGCTGGTGCGGGAATAGGTCTCCCATCCGTAGAGCAGCGACCAGTTGAAGAAGTCCCGCTGCCGGGAGAAGGCGTAAGCCTTGACCGCCTCGACCACGCGATGCGGTTCGCGGGTGCGGCAGAGGATCACGCCGACGGCGGCTGCGTCAAGGATGTTCAACTGGTCGCGGAAAGTGTCCGCGTTCCGGATGGACGCCTGAATGGCGGTCATCGTCGTATTCATCGGTGGTCCCTTTCAGTTTTCCGTTCGACCCTTGCTTTATACCGTATCTTAAATCCTTCGTCAACACAATTCGACTGTGGGACTGGGCAAAAAAGAAGGACGCCCAGCCGAACCCGGCGGACGTCCCTGAAAGTCAAATCAAACTTGAGCACCCGCTAGGGTGCGTGAGCAAGTTCACCCTAGCAAACGGTGCAACCCGTTGCAATAAGGAAGTTTAACTTTGTCGAATTTTCTCTCATGGGGCCTTTCCCGCTACCGTGTCATACCATGCGGCGCAGCGTGAAACCCGGGAATTCTGGGTGCTTAGGGCCTGATCGTAGTGCAGGACCGCAATATCCAGTCGCATCCCCGTGGTCAGACCGGCGCGGACCTGAACCCTGCAATCTTCGGGAAGGTCCGGAAGCCCGGGCGCTCGGACGGCAGCGAGAGACGCCCCTGCCCGTCCAACGCGCTCGGCAATCGGATCATGGGGCGCGCAGGCGGCCAAGCAGGCTGTCACCGACAGCGCAAGTGTCAGGAATGCGGTTTTCGCGTTCATAGCGGTCGATCCTTGCTTGTGCTTCTCGGGCCTCGGCTTCCGCTTCGGCGGCGGCCTTTCTCCACTGACGCCCGGCATTGTCGATCTTGGTCAACTGGTCCCGGAGAAGCTGGTTCTCTGCTTTGAGGGCTTCAGTCTCGACCAGACCTAGTGTTTCCATGGTAGCGCGGCGGACGGCCTGCTTGACCTCCTCGGCGCGCATTACCCCGACATAGACGACGGTGCCGAGGATGATCCCCAGCACCGCAACGATGGCCCAGATGGGCGAGATCAGCCGCGCCATGTCACAGCCCTTCGAGGCACATGGCGCGTTCGGCGTCCCGCCGCTTGGTCAGGCCGGACATCGTGCAGAGGTATTTGCCGTCGGCTTTCTTCGTGCAGGTTTCGCCCCGCGCCCGCTGTGCGATAGCCGCCGACGCCGAGAAGGTCGCCTTGTTCCACGACATGATCGCGTTACATGCCCCCTTCAGATCGCCCGCCTCGGCGCGCTTGCGGACGGTCGATCCGCAGAACGCGCCGGTGCCGATGTTGTAGGTCAGAGACAAGAATGCGCCGTAAGGCTTGTCCGGGATGGTGGCGTGGTTCGACAGGCATTTCTCCATCCCGACCTCGTGTTCGGCGAGGCTATCGGCCAACATGGCTTCGCACTCGGCGCGGGTCTTGGTCATGCCCATCTTGACCCCTTTGGTCTCGCCAAAGCAGATCGTCGGGATGCCTACTGGGTCGAGATAGGCCGAGGAACGGTAGCCCTCGAACCCCCCGACCGCAGCGACCACGACAGCGGCGAAGGTGGCGGATTTCTTCATGCGCAGCCCAGTGCGCGGCGCGGTCTGGGTGATCTTGGGCTTGGACTTGAAGACACACATGGCGATCATTCCTTCTCGGGTTCGGCATGGGTGATGCCGATCTGGGCCAGCAGTCGGGACACCGCCGAGGCGACGATGCAGAGCGTGATCAGGAAGCGCAGCGTCCCTTCATACTCCTGCGGCAGCACGATTTGCAGGATGGGTAGGCTGGCTTCGAGCGTGCCGTGCAGCCAATCCACAGAGGACAGCAGCGCAGCCAGCACGGCGAACCGGACGGACCATGCCCGGGTCAGGACGTATCGCCAGTTGGGGATCAGCTTGAAATACTTCATGTGTCGCTCCGTTGCACAGACAGACGCTGCGCCTTGGTGCTGCTCACGGCTCCGGAGTCGCGTAGCAGCGTGTGAACCTTGTCGCGAAGCTGATCGAGAGTGCCGGTGTTCTCGATCTCCGCGTCGGCAGGCAGCACCGGCCACCACGCTTCGCTTTCGTGCATGTCGATGCCCAGCAGACGGACCACCAATCGACCCCAGCGCCTGCGGCACAGCCATTGCGCCACCACCGCGCGCCCTTTCTGACCGTTGGTGATCCGGATGACGCGCACCCGCCCGGGGAAGGCTTCGTTCAGCGCCTGAAGCTCATGCGGGAACCGCATGTCATCCACGACGACAAATCGGCGCTCTTCTGGAAGGGCGGCAAGCCGTGACACGAGGATGTTGGCCCAGAGATGCTTGCCGATCATGTTCCGCCATTCTGTTCCCAATGTCTGCATGACGTGGCGCGGGGTCTTGCCGCAGAGGGCTTCCATCGGCTCCTCTTTTCGGCAGCCGTCCAGATGCTCTCGGGTCAGGCCGAGGCATTCCGCCATGTCCTTCAGGGGGTCTGCAAACCGGACGCGGTGGAAGCCGTATTCGGTTTGCAGGTGACTGGCGACGGTGGTCTTGCCGACCTGCTTCGGCCCGATCAGCGCGAGGATGGAAACCCCCTCGACCGGGGTGGCGACGACTTTTGGCGGCAGACGACGCGGAACGGCCATAGGCTCCTCCTTTGCAACGGGTTGCACTAGGGTTTCGGCAAACCGCCGAAGAGACCCAGCTTGGCGGATACGCCGATGCCGAGGATCAGCAGGAAGGTCATGGTCAGGCTCTTGACGATGGTATCGAGCGCCGTGGATTTGACCGACCGGAAGGCATTCAGCAGCGAGCGCAGTTCGCGCACGTCGTCACCCGCCGAGGTGGTATCAAGTCCGACCTCCTTCAGGGCTTGCTCTGCACCACGCCGAGCGGCCCCTTCGATGATGTCTTCGAGGTCGCGGCGGGTCAGTTCGATGATGGCGTCCGGATGGTCCCGGAATTCGTCGCCGCTGGACATGGCATCCCCCATGTGGACAGTTTGGGCACGATACCATGCCAGCATTGACAGCTACAAGTGTTAATGTCTTGCAACCCGTTGCACACTTCATGCCAAGTTCCCGATCTTGACGCGCAGCGTTCCCGTAGCATCGAAGACCCTGATCCTGTCATCCGAGATGACCAACCGTGCGCCGCTAGACGCGGTCTGGAAAAAGCCAATGTTCGCCGATATGGCGGACAAGCTCGTCACGTTGATTTTGTCAGCCGTGACCGCATTGGCTGCCAGCTTCGCCGTGGTGATGGCTCCTGCCCCGATCTTGTCAGCCACCACCGCCCCGGCGGCAATCGCCGCCGCCTGAACAGCGCCAGCAGCGATGGCGTCTGCGGTGACCGAGTTCGTCGCAAGCTGGGTCGAGGTGATCGAGTTCGCCGCGATCTTCGAGGCGTTCACCGCATTGGCGGCCAGCTTGTCGGTGCTGATCGCGCCAGCCGCAACTTTTCCCGCGACCACCGAGTTGGCAGCCAGTTCGTTTGCCGTCACCGATCCGGCGGCGATCTTGGCCGTCGTCACCGCATTGGCAGCGATTTTTTCCGAGACGATGGCCCCGTCAACGATCAGCTTACCGTAGTTTTTCCGCCGGACTTCGGGCGATCCTACAATCGCTCTACCAACCGAGTTGGTGCGGGCGACATACCAGCGGAACCGCGCGCGGGTAGCCCCTGCCGGTGCCACCAGAGATTTGGAATAGGTGGCGGCGTTACGGGTGATCGGCCCTTCTGTCACCGGGTCTCTGACGAAGGAGAAAGAGATCGAGGTGCCGTCGGTTTTCAGCCACTGGATGTTGCATCCGAAATAGATCGTTTCCGACGCGCCGTTGCTGCGGGCTTGGATAGATGCGAAGTATTCCACCCCGGTATCAACCGAGAATTCCTGCGATACGACGACAGGCGAGTTCCCAGTCTCCCCGGCGGCAACGTCGATACTGGTCCAATGCGACCCTTTATAGGCCGAACCAGAGACGCCCAAAACCCACGGGGACGGAATGGTCCACGACGCTTGGTCGGATATGTCCGCGTTGGGAACAAGGTTCGTGAAGTCTCCGACCATGAGGTGGCGTGCGGCGATGGCGTTCGCCGCGATTTCCGTGGCGGTAACGGCCCCAGCCGCGATCTTCGCGGTAGTCACCGAATTCGACACGATCTTGTCGGAGGTCACGGAGTTGGCCGCCAGTGCGTCTGCGGTCACCGCGCCCGAGACGATCTTCGCGGCGGTGACCGAGTTGGCTGCCAGTTCATTAACCGTCACCGCACCGGCCATGATCTTAGCCGTGGTGATCGCGTTCGCGGCTACTTCATTGGCGGTCACCGCGTTGGCGGCGATCTTGGCCGTGGTCACAGCGTTGGCTTGGATTTTGTCCGATACGACGGCGTTTGCCGCGACCTTCTCTGCCGAGATTGCTCCGGCAGCGATCTCGGTAGCGGTCACCGATCCGGCGGCCAGCTTGGACGTGGTGACGGCCCCGGCAGCCAGTTCATTGGCGGTGATCGAGCCAGCGGCGATGGATGCGGCGGTTACGGCGTTCGCTGCAATCTTCAGAGCGGTAATCGCCCCATCCACAATCAGTTCCGAGGATGCCCGGCGCTGAAGCTGAAGGCCCGTCAGACGTGCCCCGGCCATGGAGTTGTATCCGGAGGTGGTTCTGACTTTTGCACAAACATAGGAACAGCCCGCAGGGACCGTATAGGTGCCGCCTTCGCGCACTCCGTCGGCGGTCGCATGGGTGATCGTTGCGACGGTCGCGGTTCCAAGCTGGTTGGCGCTGCTATCCAGTGCAACCAGTTGCAAGATGAACCCGTAGGTCGCGCCCCCGGTTGAGGTGTTCCAACCCTGTGCCGAATAATATAGTTCCCAGCCAGCAGAGACAGGAATTGGGTTGGAATAGACCTCGCCCCACGTTGCCGCGCTGGCGACACCAATGGCCCCGATGCTGTCCGCCCCGGGCACCGCTGCGCCGACGTTATGCCCCAGCGCGGAACCGCTCGTGCTCCAATATCCCGGGTCCACCATGGAGTGGTCGGCGATCAGGTTGTTGTTGCTCGCGACGGTCAGCTTGGACGCAAGGATGGCCCCGGCAGCGATTTCAGTCGCCGTGATCGCACCAGCCGCGATCTTTCCTGCCACTACGGAATTGGCGGCCAGCTTGTCGGCGGTGACCGCGTTTGCCGCGATCTTGTCGGCTGTGATGGCGCTGGCGGCGATCTTATCCGCCACGACAGCGCCCGCCGCCAGCTTTGCGGTCTCGACCGCGCCTGCGCTGATCTTGGCAGCGGTCACGGCATTCGCCGCGATCTGGTTGGCCGTGACTGCGTTCGTCGCCAGTTTCGCCGTCGTGATGGCGTTGGCGATGATCTTGTCAGCGGTGACAGCGTTCGCAGCGATCTTGTCAGCGATGACCGCACCCGCAGCGAGGCTGGCAGTTTCGATAGCCCCGGCAGCCACCTTGGCAGCGGTCACCGCACCCGCGCTGATCTTTTCAGCCGTCACGGCATTGGCAGCCAGTTCGTTTGCCGTTACCGATCCGGCGGCGATCTTGGCCGTCGTCACCGCATTGGCAGCGATTTTTTCCGAGACGATGGCCCCGTCAACGATCAATTCGCCGTTGTTCTTAAGGCGAACAACCGGGGTTCCAAAATAGCCTTGCGCCCCTTCCATGTTGGTTGCCTGCAAGTGGATTCTCGCCGCAACCGCATCGTCCGGGGGGATAAAGGATGCGGTTTGAAGTGTGGGGGAAGTCGTGTTTGTTGAACCGACAACGGGGCCGATTTGGGTAGACCCATCACGAAGCTGATAGATAATTTGCGCTCGTGCAATTGCGGGGCTAGTGACGGGTCTTCCCCGCCAAGAAACAAAATATTCTCTTCCCGCCTCAACCCCAAAGAAACTACCTACCGCTTGGCCGTAATTGGCGGTCGCGGTTACGGTCAGGATGTTTCTCCCCCCCGGATAGTTGGAGTTTGCCGCTCCAACAGCCAGGGTTGAGTTCTGTGCAGTCCAGTATGCGGATTGTTCGGTGAAATCTGGGTCGGTAATCAGGTTTGTGAAATCACCAACGGCAATTTTACTGGCAAGGACGGCACCCGCCGCGATTTCCGTCGCGGTGATGGCCCCAGCCGCGATTTTCCCGGCGGTGATGGCATTGGCCGCGACCTTATCGGCGGTAATCGACCCGGCAGCGATTTCATTGGCCGTCACAGCACCCGACGCGATCTTGGCAGTCGTGACAGCGTTCGACGCGATATTAGCCGCAACGATAGTTCCAGCGGCGATCTCGTTTGCCGTGACCGCGTTCGCCGCGATTTTTGCCGTGGTGACGGCGTTCGCGATAATCTTGTCGGCGGTGACGGCATTGGCAGCCAGCTTCGCCGTCTCTACCGCACCCGCCGAGATGGCCCCGGCGGTCACCGCGTTCGCGGCGATCTTGTCGGCCACGACGGCATTGGCGACCAGCTTCGGAGTGGTAACCGCGTTGTCGGCAATCTTCGTCCCAGTGATGGCCGCGTCCAGAATGTCTTGCGACACGACTGGCGAAGTGAGTTCGGCCCGGACAAGGCGGCAAGGCGCATCGGTGGCGGTGTGGTTGATTTGCCAGCATGGCTGAAGGTATGCCGCGCCCGTCGGAACAGCCCGTGTATCCGTATAGCTGACGGTTTCCCCCGGGGTGGCGTGCTTGGTCGGCCATGCGGAAGCCTGCGCCGCTACCGAGGCACCCGCCGCGTTGTAGAACCGGAACAGGTTCCGAGAGAGGACACCGCCCGTTTCACCAGAAAACGCGACATCGAGCCTCATGCGATAGCTCTCGCCTTCCCGAACCGGGATCATCGGGCCGCGCAATTCATCGGTGCCGGTTTCGCTGGCGACGTTGTCATGCCACCACGTCCCGTCCCGGAAATTCCAATGCGAGGCGTTGGCCGGGGTCCAAGACCCCTGATCGGCGACGAACTGGTCAAGGATCAGGTTGGTCCCGGGGATATTTGCCAGCTTCGACGGGGTCACCGCGTTCGCGGCGATCTGGGCTGCCACGACTTGGCCGGTCAGCTTGGCTGCATCGACAGCCGCGATCTGATCATTGGAAAGCTGACCGGAAATGTCCCCTGCCGGGGTGGCAGCGGTGAAACCCGTTGCACCAGCAGGCGATCCGGTGTGTCGGTAGAGCTTGCCGTCGGTGGTCAGGAAAACGACGCGGCCCGCGAAGTTCCCGGTCCCCGGCAGCGAAGACACGATTTCTACCGGGCGCAGGCCCGAGGCGAACTTTGCCACCGTGATGGCGGCGTCCGCAATCTGGGTGGCAACAACCTGTCCCGTCAGTTTCGCAGCAGCGACCTGCGCGATCTGCCCATCGGTCAACTGGCCGGTGATCTTCGAGGCAGCCAGTCCCGCTATTTTCGCATCGGTGATGGCGCTGTCGGCGATCTGAACCGAGGTGATCTGTCCCGTGAGCTTCGCGGCATCCAGAGCAGCGATCTGCGCATTCGACAATTGCCCGGTGATCTTGGACGCGGTCAGCCCGGCGATCTTCGCGTCGGTGATGGCGCTGTCGGCGATCTGAACCGAGGTGATCTGTCCCGTCAGCTTTGCCGCCTCGATAGAGGCGATCTGGGCACTCGTTAGCTGCCCAGTTATGTCAGCCGCAGGTGTTGCTGCGGTGAAGCCAGCGGCACCTGCCGGGCTTCCGGTATGGCGATACATCTTGCCGTCGGTGGTCAGGAATACCGTGCGACCCGCGACGTTTCCCGAGGTAGGCAGAGCGG
>ERZ869909.2824-NODE-2824-length-10817-cov-3.825885_pt1 | contig 10817 bp, 9 predicted proteins | sample MGYA00520892_ERZ869909 | MGnify/ENA primary metagenome ERZ869909 (study PRJEB32215, sample SAMEA104723947) | bioreactor metagenome | biome: bioreactor; feature: anaerobic bioreactor; material: water | place: China | collected 2015-03-12 ... | reverse complement strand
GAGGATGCGCATGCCGGTAAGGAACGGTGTGACCGGATCAAGCTTCTCCTTTACGGGACGCGCCTGACGCACCGGCCACGGGTGGTACATCCTGATCTCGGTGCCGTCCTCGAGCGTTGCGACGACTTCCTCGATCGTGTACTCGCCGGCGGCGGCGATGCTCTTGATCTTGCCGCCCTTGCCGGGGGGAACCAGGATCTTGTGGGTGAACTGGAACTCGGGCACGGTGCCCAGGACCTGGCCCGCAGCGATCTCGTCGCCGACCTTCGCAACAGGCGTGAAAGCCCACTTCGCTTCGCGTGAGAGCGAACTGACCACGATGCCGCGGTCGATGTACGTGCCCGAGGCTTCCTGGATCTTGTCCAGCGGCCTCTGGATGCCGTCAAAGATGCCGTTGAGCATGCCGGGGCCGAGTTCGACTGCGAGCGGCAGTCCGGTCGAGATGACCGGCTCGCCCACGGTCAGTCCGGCCGTGTCCTCGTATACCTGTACGAACGCCGTGTTGCCGTCCAGACGGATGATCTCACCGACCAGTCCCTCCGTCCCGACACGCACGATGTCGTACATCCGGGCGCCCATCATGTCTTTGGCGATGACGGCCGGACCCGAGATGCTTTGAATCTTGCCTTCGATGGCCATTTAGCCTTCCTCCTGCAGGTCACTGACGACCTGAACTTGCCCGGGGTGCTTGTCCCCGCTCATTCGAGTTTGATGTCGAAGCCGATCGCGCTCCGAACGAGGTCCTTCATGTATTCAAGGGCGTCAGCACCGTCGTCTGCGAAGGCAGCCGACAGGCTTCCGACCGGCAGGATGACGGGCAGCTGGCGTCCGCGCATGCTGCGCTCGGAAGCGCGCACGGGGTCGTTCAGCAGTCCCTCGTCCACAACGACCAGGCCGTAGCCGTCACTATGGATGAGGTCATCGAGTGCCTGCTGCGCCTCGTCCGGACTCGCGACGCGCGTTTCGACGCCGGCAAGCCGGTAACCGGTCGCGGTTTCCGCGTCCGTAAGAACTATCACCTTATGCTGCGCCATCGCTCAGCTCCTGTTCCAGCTGTTCCCTGGGGACCGAATAGTACGTGCCCCGCGCGAGAAGCCGCAGGCGCGCGAGTTCGCGCTCCTTGCGGCGCAGGAAGTCCAGCACCACGAACGGGCCCAGCGGATCGCCGAGCGAGAGCCGCCGGACTTCAGCGTCCAGCACGGCGCGGATGGCCGCGTCAGCCTCACCGAGCGACTTCGTGTCTGCCACCGCACCGAAGCGCGTATCGGCGAGCGCGCTCAGGCCCTCGCTGCCGGTGTCGGCGATGATCGAGTCGAACACGTTGCGGGCACCGAGCGCGGCCTTGCGGGGAGCCAGGAAGAACTCCTGGGCAGCGACGTCGCGCCCACGCAGCTTGAGGGCCGTGCGGAGGTTGGTCGCCTGGAGCTCCAGGTCGAGGTACCCGCGGAACGATTCCGGCAGAGGCAGCTCTGAGGCAGCCTCTGCGATCGCTTCATGGAAGGCCCGGTCCAGGGTCACTTCGAAGGTGAAGAGATCGCCGGATTCGCCATACGCGCGGGCTGCCTTGCGAACAGCCTGGGTGAGCGGGTGCTTGGCTGCGCCGAGCACCTGCGCGAGCGCCGGGATGTCCGCGGCAGCCACGAGCGCATCGAGCAGTGAGGGGCGCATCTCGCCGGCGGGCAGCAGCGCTGATGCCGTGTCCTCGGGAGCGCGGCCGGCGTGCTTGGCGCGGGCGACCGCCTTGATGTTTGCCAGGTCGTAACGCCTCAGCAGCAGTGCGATCAGATCGTGCGGCCAGCCGTCGGAAAAGCCGAGGATCGAGCGGGTGGTGTTGTAGAAGTTGCGGGCGAGCGCACGGTCGACTGCGGGAAGGCCTGACGCCTGCGTCCTTGCTTCCTCCAGGTCGGTACCGTACCCGGTCTGGCCGAGACTGGCCAGGAACGAGTCGAAACTGCCGTCCGCCAGCGCAGTTGCGTAAAACTCAGGGCCGAGCAACCGGGACTTGAGTCCCCGGATGCGGGCGTTGATGTAACCGAAGTCAGCAGACACGAGTCCCTCCCGGGGGCCTTAAGCTCCGGCCGAACCGGATAGGAGCCGTGAGACCTCGGCTGCCAGATCATCGTGGGCGCTCTGAAGGCGCTCAGCGAGTGAGTTCTCGATCACGACATTGGTTTCACCGACCGCGACGCGAACTCCCAGCCTGACGCTTTCGTCGCCTTCTACCGGGGCCGCAAGTCCGAGCTCACCCGCTGCGGCCTTGGCAGCCTCGACATCGGCAGGGTTCACCTTGATGCCGGCAACCGCGCCGCCGGCTGAGGTGGCGGCCGAAGCCGCGTCCTTCAGGAGGCTGGTCAGGTGAGCGGGCCAGGCATCTGAAGAAGCGATGCGGGTGAACTCGGCCCGGACGGCGTCGAACACGGCTTCAACGGCCTGGTGCTGCGACCGGAGCCTCACCGAGGCGGCCTCGAGCTGAGCGGCGCTGCGGGCACGCACCAGGGCGGCCTCCGCCTGCCCACGTGCGCTGCGCTCCTGGGCAGCGACGTGTGCGTCGGCCTCCGCCTGCGCGGCAGCTGTGATCTCCGAGGCGCGTTCCTGCGCCTCGGAGAGGATGGCTGTGATCTCCGCGCCCGCCTGTTTGTCTAGCAGGGCAGCCAGATCGGACATTTTACCCGCCGATCTGGTTGTTCAGGAAGAACGCGATGACGAAGGCGAAGATGATCAGGGTCTCGGGGATGACGAGGTAGATCAGGATCTGGCCGAAGGCCTGCGGACGCTCTGCGAGCGTGCCGGCACCGGCGGAACCGATGGCGGCCTGCGCGATGGCTACGCCGATGGCGCCTACACCGATGGCGAGGGCTGCGGCCAGGGCGATCATGCCGTCACCGATGGTGCGGCCCGCCTCAGCGGCTTCCTGTGCGAAGCCCATGCTGAGCAGCGAAACGAATGCGACAAGACCGAGAACAACTGCGAACTTCTTCATGCTTTTCCTCCAAGGAGACGGAACGGCTTGTAGGCACGTCCAGGGTGCTCGTAAAAGCCGAACTTGGTAAAGAACTCCACGTACTGCAGACGGAGCGGCTGCAGCGTATGGCCAATGATGGTGAGCGCGATCGCCAGCAGGTGGACGAACAGCGCTACTGCGATGCCGAGCAGGGCGCTCAGGACCGGCACGGGGATGGCGCCTGCGACAGCCATGCCGAGTGCGGTGGAAAGGTTGGCGACCAGTGCGGCGGACAGCCCGACCGCGAACAGTCGGAGGTAGCTCAGGATGTGGCCCGAGTTGGAGATCAGCTCGACGAGCATGAGTACGACGCCCGAGATCGCCACACAGATCACGAAGATGCCCAGGCCGATGCCCGAAGCGATGAGCATGCCGGTGCCAAGGGAGTCAGTCAGGAAGCCGTAGGCGAACAGGACGAGGCCGGCGAGACCGGCGGCCATGCCGATGCCTTCGAACAGGTGCTTGCGGTCGCCGTGCAGGTAACCGTAGTACGCCCGCACGACCCAGCCGCCGATGACCTGCAGGACACCGAAGCCGAGCGTGAGGATCAGCAGGGGCTGGAACACCTCGACGCGGAAGAGAAGCACCTCGAACATGCCGGTGCCGTGTCCTTCGACGTAGAAGATCGGGTTGCTGGCCGGCCAGTACTCCAGGAAGTTTCCGAAGAACTCGCCGTAGACGACACCCCAGATGATGCTCCAGACGGCACACCAGATGGTGATCACGCCGATGCGCGGCAGGGTTGCTGCGTCGAGTGTGATGCCCAGCGGACCGAGCGAGAGGTCGTTGCCCTTCAGTCCGCGGCTCCTGAGCCAGAGGCCCAGCAGCAGGAACCCGAGTCCGAAACCGAAGTCCCCCACGACGATGCCGAAGTAAAGCGGGAAGAAGACCGCTACGGTCCAGGTCGGGTCGAACGCGCCGTAGCGCGGCGGGTCGAACAGCGAGAGGAGCAGCTCGAACGGCCTGGCCCAGCCACTGTTGACGAGCTTCGTGGGCGCGGCGTGGTCATGGTGCGCGTCAGCCGTGCGGCTCTCTGCGATGATGTCGTCTCCGAACTGCTTGCGCAGTCCCTCGATGACCTTCCTCGTAGACTCGCTCGGAACCCAGCCGCGCAGCGCGAAGCTGTACTGTCCTTCGCTCAGGTTCGACATGGTCTGGAAGCGCTCGTACTGGTTACCCGCGAGCAGGTTGAGGGCGTGCAGCTTCGCACCGAAGCTGGTGGCCAGGCGGGACAGTTCCTCATCGATGGAAGCAAGCCGGCGCGGAAGTGACTGCGAGCGTTCCTCCATCACGTGAACGGCCTTGGCGGTGCCCTGGTCGCGGTAACGAAGCGGGAGCTCCAGGCGGGCAAGCCCGAGCCGGCTCAGCGCCTGACGCACCACGGCGTCATCTTCCTGCACGGTGGCGAGGATCAGGACTTCGTCGCGCCCGAACTCGCGGCTGGCGAACTCGACGCGGCCGTCGAGAGCCTCGGTCAGTTTCGTGCGGATGCCTTCGGAATCGGAGCTGCCGATCAGCACGGCGGTACCGGTCAGGTAACGGCTCTCCTCGAGGCGGGCGAGCAGCGGGGCCACCAGCCTGAAGACGGGGAGGTTGTCCGAGATGACCTGGAGTTCCTCAACCGCGTCGCCCCGTTCGGCAACGAGTGCGTCGATGCCGGCGGCCGCGCCGCGCAGCCAGGACTCGGCCTCGTCAAGCGAAGCGGGTGCCTCGGCGCGGGCAGGGGTCGCCGGCAGATGCGGAGTGAGCACCTCGAGCAGGGCGGAGCTGCGGCCGTGAAGCGCCTGCCACCGCGATTCCTCCCTGAGGTCCTCGCCCTCGAGCCTGACGCGTGCGAGACCCGGTTCTGCCGTGTAGTCCAGCGGATCGACATGCACCACTCCGAGGCTCTGCAGTGACTGCATGACCTCGCGGGCGATGTCGCGCCGACCGACCACGGTCAGCTGGTCCATGGTTGCGATCACGGCAGGATGCGCTCCAGTACCAGCTTGACGGCCTCAGCCTGCCTGGGTTCAGCGGCGGCCCGTGCGGCACCGACATCGGCTTCGGCAGTGCTGATGATCTCGGCCCTTGCACGCTCGGCATCCTCGGCAGCCTGCTTGCGAAGCTCTTCAGCGCGTGCTGCAGCATCGGCGTGCGCCTTCTGAATGAGGCTGCTCGCCCCGGCTTTTGCCTGCTCTATGAGCTCGGCAGCTTCCTTGCGGGCGTCTTCGACTTTGCGGGCAACAGACTGCTCCTGATTGATCAGGTTCTGCAACAGTTTTTCCCCTTGAGCTTCCAATCGACCCTCCTTCCACCCAAGCCGGGCCCTGACTGCCCGCTAGTGACAAATCAGTGTGTATCGGCGATCGGGATTCACAGAAAAACAACGCGTCGGGTGGAGCTTACCAGAGGCTCCCGCGCGCCTTGTCCGCAAGCATAGCAATCCCCCAGATTGAGTGTCAATCCGCCCGCTACATCGGCATCCGCGGGATTGTGAAAAAATGCGCTAGCGACGCTGGTTGCGCAGGCGGCGCTCGGCATCCCGGGCGGCCAGCAGTGCCTCCAGCTCGGAAAGCTCCCGGTAACACTCATCCAGCTGGCCACCTGCCACCTCCCCTGCCGAGATGCGTTCGGACACTTCCGAGATGCGCTGCAGGATCTGGCCCCGCATCGCCCGGCTCTGTGCGTTCAGCTCAAGCTCCCGCAGCCTGGAGAGCGCGTTCTCGATCTGAAGCGGCATGTCCCTGCGAGGTCCGTCCTCGCCATCGGCTGCCAGAAGGCGTTCGAAAACGAGCTCGAAACCCTCGCGTTCGCGGAAGTGATCCAGGATCCGCGGCAGGCTGAAGCCGCTCTCGACCGCAAAGGCGTGGAACTCCGCCAGGATCGAATCGGGACGCTCGGGCACAGAGCCGTGCAGCTCCGCCAGCCGTTTTTCCAGCACATCCTGTTCCTGCAGGAACAGTGCGATGATCTCCAGCTCGAGCTGCCTGACCAGGTCGCCTCCCCGCAGCAGTCCGCGCGCCTGCACGCTGTCGACCCGGCCCGTCCGGCTCGCCCTCACCATCTGCTGCAGCACGCCTTCATCCACCCCGAGGCGGTCCACAACGAGCCGCTGCAGTTCCGAGGCGACGGGATCCATGATCGCGCGGGGCCGCAGGGATGGCAGGAGCTCGTTGAGCACCGCCTGGCGCCCGCTGTCAGTGCGCGTGTCGTAGCGGGAGACGGTGCTCAGGAACCTGAACTCAACCTCCGACATCCCGGTCGCAAGCGCCGCCTTGAAGTCGCGCGGGTCCCCGTTCAGGACCACGTCCGCGGGATCCCGGTCCGCAGGCAGCCGGACGGCACTCACCAGGAACTGCCGTCCCACGCTGCGGTCAAGGCCCGCCAGTATCGCGCGCTGTCCGGCCTCATCCGCATCGAAGGCAAGCTGCAGCCTGAGCACTTCCAGCCGGGAGAGCGCGTCGGCGTGCTCGGCGGTCAGCGCGGTCCCCAGAGCGGCAACGGTGTTGTCGAAACCGGTCTGATGCAGCGCGATCACGTCCATGTAACCTTCAACCACGATGCACTCACCCTGGCGCCTGATGCTCTGGCGAGCCAGCTGGAGCCCGTACAGCACCTCGCCCTTGTGGAAGATGTCCGTCTCGGGCGTGTTCAGGTACTTCGGCCCGTCATCCCCGAGCGCCCGCCCCGCGAAGCCGACCAGCCTCCCGAGCGCGTCGCGGATCGGGAACATGACCCGGCCGCGGAACCTGTCGTACGTCCGGCCGTTGTCGTTGGTCGCCACAAGCCCGGCACGCGAGAGCGCGTCCGCCTGGACGCCGCGCGTGGCGGCGAACCGCAGCAGGCCGTCCCAGCCGGCCGGTGCGAAACCGAGCCCGAAACGCTCGACCGATTCGGTACTCAGGCCCCGCCCGCTCAGGTAGGCCGACGCCGCTCCCTCGAGGTGAGACCTGAAGTACTCCTGTGCCAGCTCGTTAACCCGGTAAAGGTCCCCGCCCCTGTCCTGGCTCGGCTCGAACCGCTCTACCTCGACGCCGAAGCGGGCACCGAGGCTGCGCAGGGCATCGGCGAAGCCGAGTCCCTGCGTCTGCATGACGAAATCGAACACGTCGCCCTTGGCCTGGCAGCCGAAGCAGTAATAGAAGCCCTTGTCCCGGTGCACGTGAAACGACGGGGTCTTCTCGTTGTGAAACGGGCACAGGCCCTTGAGCCTGCCCCCTCCGGCCGGCTTGAGCACGACCGACTCCCCTATCACCTCGGCCAGGTCGGCCAGCTGGCGTATGCGTTCCTTGCTGTCACTCGTCATCGGCATTCCACCCCCGATGATACCGCCGCGCAGGACGGTTGCAGGTTCAGGCGCTGGGGAACAGCGGGAGGTGGCCCAGCGCGACCACACCGTCCCTCTCGTCACCCTCCGTGAACACCACCAGCGTCGCGACTACCTCGCCGCCGATCTCGGTCAGCAGGTCGGTCAGGCTTCCGAGCGTGCCGCCCGTGGACACGACGTCATCGACGATCGCCACCCGCATCCCCCTGATCCGGGCGATGTCCGCACCGTCGATCACAAGCTGCTGCGGTTCCCCGGTAGTGATCGAAAGCACGGTCCGGCTGACACTGTCGACCATATACGGCTTCACGGTCTTCCTCGCGACCACGTAGGGCACCCCGGTCAGTCTGCTCATCGAGTGGGCAAGCGGAACCGCCTTGACCTCCGGCGTGACGAACACGTCGATGCCGGGCGGCATCCTGTCGGCCAGCTCGCGTGCGGCTGCCTCCGTAAGTTCAGTGTCCCCGAGCAGGTTGAGGAGCGCGACCGACACGCTGCCGACACTGACAACCTTCAGGTCCCGCCCGACCCCACCCACCGTGACGCGGTGGGTCCTTCCACTGTTGCTGTTCATGCTTGTCCGTGGCTCCTTGCCTGCGGCGGCATCCGTGCCGCACCCTGTGAATGACTCCGCCCGAAGTGTAAGACATGTAGACTTCTCGGCAGTGAAACGCGCGTTCGCCTCCATGATGCCGCACTTCGGTCCCGTATGGAGGCTCTCAGTACCGGTCATCCTCACAAACGCACTCCAGTCAGTCGTCAACCTGGCCAGCATCTTCATGGCCGGCCGCCTCGGTCCGGTGGAGATCGCCGCCGTCGGCATGGCGAACAGCGTGAACATGCTCGTCCTGGTTGCCTTCATGTCGATCACGGCCGGCTCGATGACACTGGCGGCCCAGGCCCGGGGTGCAAGGGATGAATCCGAACTGAGCCGGGTGGCGCGCCAGTCGCTCTCGCTCGGCGTGGTCATGTGGCTGGTCCTCGGCAGCGCCGGACTGCTGTTCGCACAGCCGCTGCTCGAGTTCCTGAACGGTGGGGCAGGTGACCCCACGGCGGTCGAACTCGGCACAGGCTACCTGCAGATAATGTTCGTCGGAATCATCTTCCTGGTCATGAACCTGACCGTCAACTCCCTCATGCAGGGCGCGGGCGACACGGTCACGCCGCTGTACATCTCGATCGGAATGAACATCCTCACCGTGCTGCTCAACTGGGTGTTCATGTTCGGGCCGGGGCCGTTCCCGGCCATGGGTGTACCCGGCGCCGCGCTGGGGATCGTCGTGAGCAGGGCGGTCGCTGCGGGCGCGGGGATACTGATAATGGCCAGCGGACGCAACAACGTCCGGCTGGGCAGGGGCAACTACCTGCCGGACTGGCAGGCGTTCCGGGAGATCCTGGCGATCGGCGTGCCCTCGGGCCTGCAGGGCATCGTCCGCAACACGGCCCAGCTTCTGGTGATCAGGATCGTCACGGCAACATCGGCGGGCACCATGGGCGCCGGCGCCCTCGCCATCGGCCTGCAGATCGAATCGCTCGCGTTCATGCCCGGCCTGGCCATCAGCGTGGCCGCGACCAGCCTGGTGGGTCAGGCGCTCGGTGCCTGGCAGGTCGACGAGGCCAGGCAGCGCGGCAACGCCTCGATCCTGCTCGGGCTGCTGGTGATGTCGGCGATCGCCGTCCCCATCATCGTGTTCGCTCCGCAGATCATCCTGCTGTTCGACCCGTCGGCGGACCCGACGCTCGTCTCCGCAGGCAGCAGCTACCTGCTCATCAACGGCATGGTGCTGCCCTTCCTGGCCTTCGCCATGATCGGAAACGGGGCCCTGCGCGGAGCTGGTGACACCACGCCGGGCCTTTACGGTGCGATCGTGAGCCGCTGGCTGATCGTCGTCCCGCTCGCCTGGTTCCTGGCGCTCCGGCTCGACATGGGCGTCAGCGGCGTCTGGTGGGCCCTCGCGATCGGCACCATCTTTCAGGCGGTGTTCGTGCTCTGGAACTGGCTGCTTCCACGCTGGATCCGCATCAGCCTGCACCGCAGCCGCATCTACCGCCTGCATCTGCTGAGGCTTGCCCCGGCGCAACAGGAGGCGTTCCTCGACCGGCTGCGCCAGCCACTGCTCGCCCGCGGCGACTGCGCCGAGATCGTCGACGGCGAGGGCGTGACATACCGTCTGCCCGAGGGTGAAGCGCGGATCGAGTTCGACCGCGACTACCACGTGGTCACCGGCCAGGAACTGCTCGCAGCGCGCCTCGGACGCCCCTGAGCGCAACCGGAATGCGCCGGATCGCGTGCTAGAGTCAAGCCCGTGGAGGACACGAACCTAAGGCCTCAGGTACTGGCAGATTACGTCGGCCAGGCGCGGTTGAAGGAGAAGCTTGGCGTCTACCTTTCAGCGGCCAGGGGCAGGGCCGAAGCGCTGGATCACGTGCTTCTGTATGGGCCTCCCGGCCTGGGCAAGACCACGCTGGCACACATCATCGCCTTCGAGCTGGGCGTCAGCATCCGCGTCACCAGCGGGCCGGCCATCGAGAAGCCCGGCGACCTGGCCGCCATCCTCAGCGCCAGCGCGCCGGAACTCCAGCGCGTGCCCGGCATCGGCCCCAAGATCGCTCGCGCCATCACACAGATCGACGTCGACGCCACCAGCCGCGCCCTGGAACGCTGGCAGAACGCCGATGTGCGGATTCTCACCCACAGTGACCCGGCTTATCCCCGCCTGCTGCGCGCCGTCGACCGCCGCCTGTGCAGCGGCCGGGAGCGTCTGGCCCGCCTGGAAACACGCCTGGCCGCGCAGCATCCGGGGCGCACGCTGAATCTGCTGCGCCAGCGCCTCGTAGCTGTCGGCACTCAGCACATCCGGGCACTGCTCAAGCAGCAGCCTTGCCTGGGCCCGGTTGCCGAACAGCATTTCGCGAATCAGTCGCAGGCTGTCACGCTCGCGGAAGGCGTGGTTGACCTCGGAGCCGGAGATGGCCATTTCCTTGAGCAGGATGCGCCGGTTCAGCAGCAGCCAGCCGTACTGGTCCTCCAGCCGGCCCAGCCGGCCACACAGCTGATGGGTATCAAAACCACTCATCATCGGGTGAGGTCCGACCCGCCGGCCGCGGCAGTCCAGCCACAGCGCCGAGCGCGGCGGTATCAGCGACAGGCCCTGATCGGCAAAGCGAGGCTGCGGATGGCGGATACCGGCGGCGTAGTTCCACATCTGCCCGAGGCGCAGCACCCGACCGCCGAGCTCGGCCACCTGATCGTGCAGATGGCCGTCGGCCTCCGGGTGCGAGCCGTTCAGCAACAGCTGCGGCGGCTCGCCATAGCGGGCCCGGTCCCAGACCTGACGCACCCGCTGAAGATTGCCGTTGATGCCCCCGCTGGCGACCACCACGGCCCGTCCGTGCAGCTCGAACGGCTGGCCATCGGCCTCGCCCTGCACGCCACAGATGCGGTCCTGCTGCTGGAAAAACTGCTCGACCCGGTGACCGAAGCGCAGCTCCAGCAGACCGCGTTGG
>ERZ869909.2823-NODE-2823-length-10819-cov-3.855986_pt1 | contig 10819 bp, 12 predicted proteins | sample MGYA00520892_ERZ869909 | MGnify/ENA primary metagenome ERZ869909 (study PRJEB32215, sample SAMEA104723947) | bioreactor metagenome | biome: bioreactor; feature: anaerobic bioreactor; material: water | place: China | collected 2015-03-12 ... | reverse complement strand
CGTAATAGGCCTGCGCCTTGTCGATGTCGTGAACCACGATGCAGATGTGATGCAGCTTGTCGAAAATGCCCATCGGCCTACTCCTTGACGGGAACGGTGTAGTTCAGCACGCGGCGGCCGCCGTCGGGATAGATCGTCTCGCCGGTGATGCCGCCGCCCAGCCTGTCCGTGATGAGCGACAGGGCCAGTCCGGCCACTTCCTCCTGCGTGATGTTGCGGCCCAGCATGCTCTTGCGGCCCGCCTCGGAGTACATGTCGCCGAAGCCGGCGATCGACCGGGCGGCCACGGTCCGCACCGGGCCGGCGGAGATGGCGTTCACGCGGATGCCTGCCGGCCCGAGATCATAGGCGAGGTAGCGGGAGCTGGCCTCGAGCGCGGCCTTGGCGACGCCCATCATGTTGTAGTGCGGCACGACGCGCTCGGCCGCCAGGTAGGTGAGCGTGGTGATGCTGCCGCCGTCCGGCATCAGCTTCGCCGCCCGGTCGGCCACGGCGACGAGCGAGTATGCACTCACGTCCATGGCGGTCTGCCAGTCCGCGCGCGACGTCTGCCTGAAGGGACTTGAGAACGTCTCGGGCGGCGCGTAGGCCACGGAGTGGACGACGAAGTCGAGCTTGCCGAAGCCGTCCTTCACGTGCGCGAAGAGCGCGTCCAGCTGTTCGTCGCTCGAGATGTCGCACTCGAACAGCAGCGGGTTGTCCAGGTGAGCCGTGAGTTTCTGGAGCGCAGGCAGTAGCCTGTCGGACTGGTAGCTCAGCGCCAGCCTTGCGCCAGCGGATGAGACGGCGTCCGCGATGCCCCAGGCGATGGAACGCTGGTTGGTTACTCCGAGGATCAGGCCATTTTTTCCCGACAGGTCGATGTTCAGCATGTTTGGTTCACTCCAGTCAGCGGCCGGTTCGGCCGGGTTTGGTGCACGGCGGACTCAGCCGCTGGTCATCAGGCGTTCGAACCGCTCACGTGTGTTGTCCGCCCGGGTCGCGTCGCCGCGGTCTTCCCACACCTGGGCGAGTCCGGTCCAGGCGACCTCGGAATAGGGATCGTGCTCGGTCATGCGCTGGAAGTAGCGCGTGACCCGCTCGAGATCCCCTTCCTCGCGGGCCAGTTCCGACGCCTGCATCAGCACCGAGAGCTGCTCGCCATGCAGCGCCTGCCGGGTCTCGTCGACCCATTCAGAATCGAAGCCCACGAGGAAGTCACCCCGGTAGATGTTGAGGGCATCGTCGCAGCCGGCCAGCGTGCGGAGCTCCCGCGCCCGGAGTACGGCCGCGCGGTAAAGGTCGACGTCGTAGTCGATCCTGAAGTTGTTGTGCAGGTAATAGCGCCGGTTGGCGCTCTCGACCAGTTCGCCGCCCATGACCTTGCGCAGGCGGTAAAGCGTGGTGTGAAACGAGCTGGACGCCTTGGACTCGGTCTTGCCGGGCCAGAGCGCTTCGGCCACCTCGAAGGCGGTAACTCCGTTGCGGTGCTCGAGCAGGTAGAAGAGAAGCTCCAGAGCCTTGAGTGAGTCCCAGTCCAGGCGCTTTCCGTCCCGTTCGATGGCGGGATGGCCAAGGCCCCGGGCGGCAACCAGGCCCTCGACCGGATGGCGCAGCTCCGAGATGCGCTGCTGCCGCACCGTGACGGCATCGACCAGCTCCTGGCGTTCGAACGGCTTGGTCAGGTAGTCGTCCGCGCCGAGCGTCATGCCGCGCCGGACGTAGCTGCGGTCCTCCAGCGCCGTGAGGAACAGGAAGGGAACCGACCTCAGCTCGGCGATCTCGCGCACGCGCTTGTAGAAGTCGAAGCCGCTCAGGCCCGGCATCGAGATGTCCGACACGATCACGTCGGGCCGCAGGCCCTCCTCGAGTTCCTCGATCGCGTCGCGGGGATCATCGAACGCCAGGACGCTGAAGCCGGCTGCCACGAGGGTCAGTTCGACCACCTTGAGCACACCAAGATCATCATCCACTGCCATTACAAGACTGGCCGTCATCGCTGACCATTGTAAGCCCACGAGACGCCCTGTGGTTATGAAGAATGTTGCGCCTGCGTGTACATTGGCTGGCATGAACCCTGATGACGGCTTGCCGCGTGGCGCACTCGTCACCGGCGCCAACCGCGGCGTGGGCCGCGAGATCGCGCTTCGCCTGGCCGGCCTTGGCTTCGCCACGGTCATCAACTACCGCACCAGGGAGGCGGAGGCAGAGGCTGTGGCCGGCGAGATCCGTGCTGCGGGCGGCCGCGCCTTCACGCTCCGTGCCGACGTGACCCGGGAGGACGAGGCCGGGGCCCTCATCACAGGGGCCGACCGGCTGACAGGCGGCCTCGGCGTCCTGGTGAACAACGTCGGCAACTACCACGAGGATCCGCTCGCGGAGCTGGACTTCGCCACGTGGCGTTCCATGATCGCGAGCAACCTCGACAGCGTCTTCCTTGCCTGCCAGGCCGCCGCGCCGCTCATGCGCGAGCGCGGCTGGGGCCGCATCATCAACCTGGGCTTCGCGGGCACGCACAACCTGATCGCGCGTCCGGCCATCACGCCGTACGCGATCGCGAAGGCCGGCGTGCTCACCTACTCCAGGTCGCTGGCGAAGGTGCTGGCGGGCAGCGGCGTCACTGTCAACGTTGTCAGCCCCGGGGTGCTCGAGAACAGCGTGAGCTTCCCTCCCGGCAGGCTGCCGATGGGCCGGCCGGGCCGGCTTGCGGAGATCGCCGGTGCGGTCGAGTACCTGGTCGGAAGCGAGGCCGGTTACACGAGCGGAACCAACATCGAGGTCGCGGGTGCCTGGAACACCTGAGGCTCACAGCTCCCAGAGTGCCGACACCGGGAGCGAGCCGAGGCGGTCGCCCAGGGCATGACCTGAAGCGGCCGTGTTCAGGACTATGCCCGCCACGAACCGGTCACCCAGCCTGGCGCGCAGTGTTTTCAGTCCTTGCAGATGCTTAGGCCTGACGGTGCTGCCGGCCTTGACCTCAAGTGCGACAACCGCGCCATCCACGTACTCGATCATCAGGTCGACCTCGGGACCGTCACTGTCGCGGTAGTGGCTCAGCCTGTAGTCAGCGGTCGTTATTTGGTGATTTCACGACGGCTGGCTGGGGGTTCTGCGGCAACTCTCCCGCCGGGGGCACTGCTGTAAGGTGTAAGCCATGACAGCAGTTACCGCAACTCCGGGACATCAGCGTTGAGCGGGCCGCAGGCAGACCTGTTCGGTGACGCATCCGGCAAGCCGGAAGCCCGCAACGGCAGCCGCGTCGCCCTGATCGACGGTCACGCGCTCGCCTTCCGCAGCTACTACGCCATCCGCGAACTCAGCACATCGCAGGGTCGCAGCGTCAACGCCGTCTACGGTTTCCTGCGCTCGCTGCTGCGGATCATGGCCGAGGAAAAAGACGGCGATGTGACGGTCGTGACCTTCGATGCTTCCGAGAAGACGTTCAGGCACGACCAGTTCGAGGACTACAAGGCCGGCCGGCCGCCGATGCCGGACGACCTGAAGGACCAGATCAACGTGATCAAGCGCGTCGTCTCGCTGCTCGGGCTTTACCAGATCGAGGTCGACGGGCTCGAGGCGGACGACCTCATGGGCACGCTCGCGACTCGCTGCGCCGCGGACGGCTATTCGGTGGAGATCATCACGAGCGACCGCGACGCCTACCAGCTGGTCAACGAGCACATCGTCGTGCGCGGCCTGGACAAGACGGAGCGCATCGGCGCGGCCGAGGTGCTGGAGAAGTACGGCGTCACCGTCGACCAGTGGACCGACTACAGGGCCCTGATCGGCGACGCCAGCGACAACATCCCCGGCGCGAAGGGCGTCGGTCCGGTGAGCGCCAGCAAGCTCCTGCAGCGCTACGGCACTCTTGACTGGGTCCTGGAGCACCTGGACGAGGTCGAACCGCCCGCGGTGGCAAAGAAGATCCATGCCTCGCTGGAAGCCGTGAAGTTCTCGCGCGAGCTCAGCCGGATCGTGACCGACGCCGACCTGGAGTACGACCCGAGGGCCTGGTCGCAGCGCGAACCGGCCGAGGACGAGCTGCGCGAGCTGCTGCTCGAGCTCGAGTTCAACAGCATCCTGGCCGAGCTCGGCCTGGTGGAACGGGTCAGGTACGAGGAAACGGCGTGGCCGCCGGACCTCGGCGCACCCGCCGCCGGCTTCACGCTGTCCGAGGCATCGGCGAGCCAGGCCCGGCTGACCGGCCTCGCGCTGGCCGGCGACGGCAAGGTGGCGAGCGCACCCGACACCGAGGCCGCCCTGGCGGAGCTGTCGCGCCTCGGGACCGTCAGCGCGGTGGACGCCAAGGCGCTGGTGGTGTGGGCAGCGTCGCAGGGTGTGCAGCTCGAACCCGGGGACGACCCGCTGCTGATGGCCTACGTGTTCGATCCCTCGGCCTCGCAGCCGGTGAGCGCCACCCAGAAGTTCGCAGCCGGCGAGTGGAACGACTCCCCCCGCGACCGCGCGGTCGCCGCTGCCGAACTCATGAAGCGTGTGCCCAGGCACCTGGAAGGCTCGGTCCGCAGCGTTTACGAGGACATCGAGAAGCCGCTCCAGAGGGTGCTGGCCGACATGGAGTGCAAGGGCGTGCTCGTCGACCGTGACGTGCTGCTTGAGCAGTCGGAATCGCTCGGCGAGCAGCTGCTTCAGATCGAGGCCCGCGTCCGCGAGATCGCGGGCGATCCGGCCATGAACCTGCTCTCGACCGGGCAGGTGGCGGCGCTGCTGTTCGACAAGCTTGGCCTGCAGGCCGGCCGCAAGACGTCCGGCGGCAAGCGCAGCACGGCGGTCGCCGTGCTCGAGAGCCTGCGCGACTCGCACGAGGCCGTCGGGCTCATCCTCGAGTACCGGGAACTGAACAAGCTCAAGGGCACCTACCTGGATCCGCTGCCCACGCTGATCAACCAGCGCACCGGCCGCATCCACACGACGTTCAACCAGACCGTTGCCGCGACCGGCCGCCTCTCGTCCACGCACCCGAACCTGCAGAACATCCCCATCCGGACCGAGCTGGGCCGCCAGATCCGGCGTGCCTTCAAGGCCGGCGAGGGCCACGTGCTGCTGGCGGCGGACTACTCGCAGATCGAGCTGCGCGTGCTCGCGCACATTGCCGGCGAGGACGCCCTCATCAGCGCGTTCCGGGAGGGTGCCGACATCCACCGCGTCACCGCCGCGCAGGTTCACGGCGTGGACCCGGCGGAAGTGACCCAGGACATGCGCCGTGTGGCCAAGATCATCAACTTCGGCGTCCTCTACGGCATGTCCGCCCACCGGCTGACCCGCGAGCTAGGCATCGACTACCGCAGCGCCGAGGCCTTCATCGACACGTACTTCGGCCGCTACCCGAACGTGCGGAAGTACATCGACGGCACCCTCGACTTCTGCCGCGCCAACGGGTACGTCGAGACGCTCGCCGGCCGGCGCCGCGTGATCCCCGACATCAACTCCCGCGAGCGGCAGGCGCGCGAGTACGCCGAACGCACCGCCTACAACATGCCGATCCAGGGCACGGCCGCCGACATCATCAAGGTGGCCATGCTCCGGCTCGCCCCGGAGCTCGAGCCGCTTGGTGCCGGCATGATCCTGCAGGTGCACGACGAGCTCGTGATCGAGGCTCCGCAGGACCGCCTGGCTTCGGTTACGGAGACGGTGAGAACCGTGATGGAGGGCGCCTGGGAGCTGTCGGTTCCGCTGGTCGCCGAGGTAGCCTCGGGAGACAACTGGCTGGAAGCGAAATGACGCACAGGGCGGCGTAGTAGTACACTCAGGCGCATGGGATCGCGTGAGTACTTCGGAACCGACGGAATCAGGGGCGTTGCGGGCGAGGAGCCGCTTACAGCGGAGTTCGCCTTCCGGCTTGGCACCGCCCTGACTGAGGTACTGCGCGAGGACGGCCTGCGCCCCCACCTCGTGATCGGCATGGATACGCGGCGCTCCGCACAGATGCTGGCTCATGCCGTCACGGCCGGAATCACTTCGCGCGGCGGGGACGTCACTTTCCTCGGCGTGATTCCCACGCCCGGAGTCGCATACCTTACCGGCCAGCTCACGGCCACCGCGGGGCTCGTGATCAGCGCCTCACACAACCCGTACCCGGACAACGGCATCAAGGTTTTCGGTGCGGACGGCCGCAAGCTTTCCGACGCGACCGAACACGCGCTCGAGGACTTCCTGCGCGAGCCGCCCGCACTCGCGCCCGTGACCCACAGCGAAGTGGGCGCCTCAAGCCGCTACCGCACCGAGGACGGCCACTACACGAAGTTCCTCCTGGCCAACGCGCCCTACCTGGACGGCCTCAAGGTCGGCCTGGACTGCGCCAACGGCGCGGCGTTCCAGATAGCCCCGCAGGTGTTCAAGCAGATCGGCGCGCGCCTGGACGTGATCAACGCCCAACCGAACGGAACGAACATCAACGAAGGCTGCGGCAGCACCTCGCCCGCAGGCATGCAGGAGCGCGTGCAGCAACAAGGGCTTGACGTGGGAGTCTGCTTCGACGGGGACGCCGACCGCGTCCTGCTCGTCGACAGCCGCGGCCGCCTCGTCACCGGCGACCACCTGCTCGCGATCCTCGCAGTAACGCGTGGCGAGCGTGAGGTCGTCGCCACCGTCATGAGCAACCTGGGCCTGGAGCGCTTCCTTGCCGACAACAACGTCGTGATGCACCGCTCCGCTGTGGGCGACCGCTACGTGAGCGAGGAGCTGCGCAGCCGCCAGCTGACCCTGGGCGGTGAACAGTCCGGGCATCTGCTCATGCTCGACCGCTCCCCCACCGGCGACGGCCTCCTGACCGCCCTGCAGGTGCTAGCCGCCCTGCGCGGGACCGGCACCACGCTCGAGGAGTGGATGGACCGCATCCCCGTCTATCCGCAGCTGCTGCAGAGCGTGCCCGTGCCGAACGGCAGCAAGGGCGACGTCGCCTCGCATCCTGATGTGATCGCTGCGGTCGCGGCGGCCGAGGCCAGGCTCGGGTCCGACGGACGGGTCAACCTGCGACCCAGCGGCACCGAGCCGCTCGTGCGCGTGATGGTCGAGGGTCCGGACGACGCTACCGTCACCGAGCTTGTCGCAGGCATCATCGCTGAGGTCGAGAAGGCGGCTGCTGGTGGCGTGGGGACCGCAGCCGCCTGATCATTCGCGCGCCGGGTCAGCCCATGCAGTACTGCCCGAAGCCCTCGCTCAGCGCCACCCACGTGTTCGGCCTGATGGTGAAGGTCTCCGAGCCGTGCCGGCCGCTGTACGTGACCTCGATGTTCGATCTGGTGCCAAGCAGCCGGCGCACCACTGATCCGTCGATCTCCTGAATCGTGATCACGTCATGCGAGACTGACCGCGACTGCTTGTTGCCGGTTCCCCGGGGCCTGTACTCGCGGACCGCGCCCTCCGGGAACCGGATCGCTACCGGAACGTTGGATTCCGCACGTTCCGCACTCAGCCTGTTCTGGTTGGCGCGCATGAAGTTCCGGGTCAGTATCAGCTGGAAGTGGCCGACGTCATTCGTCAGCACGACCGAGTACCCGCCCAGCTGCGTGTCGCAGTTGTCAACATTCCGGGCTGGCACCAGCAAAAACCTGGAATCAGTACTTACTGAGCCACTGACCAGCAAATCCACAACCAGATCGAACCTGGCTGCCGCGCCCGACAGCGAGCAAATCCACCCGGACAAGCCCTGAAACCCACAGCACATCAGATAGGCGGTGGATTCAGGCCGGGGTTGGGTATTGACAGGACTTCGCGAGCGTGCTACAGGTCAATAGACTGAATACATAGGCTAATCGACTGTCAGAAGCTTTCGAAGGCAACTTGGTCTCACAACTCACTTCGCATGAATCATGGAAGGAGGATTACTTCGAATTACGCACTCACTGGTCATGACGCTGGGACCAACGACCCGCGGCAGCTAAGGAGTAGCGAGCAATGGCAAATTTGGGCAGAAAGTTAGCTCTGGGAGTTACCATGCTGGTGGCATCATTCGCGATGACTGGCTCCCAGAAGGAGGCGCAAGCCGCATACATTAGCCAGTTCGAAATCAATGCCTACTTGGAATGCGCGCTGTCAGATGATTCTTCCGTTCTGCAGGCGTGCTCATGTGATGTCAGCGGAGGAGAGTTCTGTCGTTGTGGAACTACGTGCTGCGACAGCTGGGTCATGGATTCGTGTGAGCGAGTGAACTATTATTATAGACCTCCAGAACTCCCGTTCTGCCTTGAGTACTGCGACTATTACATATTCTTCTGTGTCGAATGTGGCTGTCGGCTGGGAATAGAAACATGATTCGGTGGAGCAAGCACAGCCAATCGATCCTGGCCTCAGTTTTTATCGCTTTTGTGGCTGCCTCGTGTGCCGATCCCATAGAACCTGCCACAGCGAGTTTCACTCAGGCTGAATCCGGAATAAGAATCAGCGAACTCGACGCACCTCCTGTGCTTGCAGGAATGTCAGGGGCGGAACTGCTTGACTACGTTGACTCTCGGAGTGAAGCGCGCTCGGCTTCCGCTGCGGACTCGCCCGCGTTCCACAGGACCACGCTCACCGAGGCGAGTCAAGACGCGGCTGAGGTATGGATTCCCGCGAGAGTGCCTCGCATGTTTCCCCAGGAACTCGCGATTGCCATTACACCAGCATTCGATATAGACCTGCTGCTCGACTCGGAACACGCTCCACCACTGCCCCGAATCATCTATGCCGGACGAGACGGCAGCATTCTCACGATCACTGCCTCCAGGCTAATGAGGGACGAAACGGGGCAACTGGCTGTCCGCAACATTCCGGTTGGCGCGAACTCAACCGCCGAAGTGGAGGTGGATGCGACTACTGGGGGCTTGATGGTTTACGGACATTGGCTCGTACAGGTTAACGAAGCCGGAACGAGTGTCGAGCAGAGCTGGGATCACAGCGGAGCGAAACGACTCCTGTTTGCTCGCGAGGGAATGATGTTTGAAGTTGACATCATGCCCGCAAGCGCCCTTACCGATCAGCAGCTGATCGATATTGGTGCTTCCCTGGAACTGGCAGGAGCAAGCTAGGCCTGGTAGCCGGACGAGCGGCCAGGCAGGTCCGATGCAATGCGCACAAACTCAGAGGCAGCCCCGTAGCACCGGGACCGCCTCTGAGTTTCTGCCGTGTGGGACAGAGTATTTCTTGGTGCACCCGTAGGGATTCGAACCCCAGGCCTTCTGATCCGTAGGCAGTCGAATCAACTCTGTTCCAACACGGGCCACTAGGGAGAGCACGTGTGGGACGCATAAACAGCGTAAGACGGACCATGTTTGATTACAGCCTGTCCAGTGAACAATATGCCCTGACAGGCACAACGGCACAACGACCGGCACAATTCGGCAAGCCGATACACTTAGAAGAGACGCCACTACATGTGACAGGCTGTGCTCACCATGCACAACACGTGGTATGCTCCTGGCGTGGCAACGGATCTGACCAGCCTGGCCAAAGGCATGCAGAAGCGCAACGCGGAACTTCTGGAAGCCGCTTCGGAACTTCTCGGACAGCCATTGCCCTTAAGCCAAGCCTGGGAAGAACAGGCCGATCAAATGAAGCAATTCGCGCTCGATTTAGTGAGACGAAGCAGAACACAGAGACAAGCCAGGCAACTCTACCGCCAGCTGACTCAATCCGTCAGCAAAGGGTACTTCCTTTCAGGAGGACGGCTCGGACAGCGGCTCAAGCGGATAATGACTGGCCTCGAGCACATGCCTTACTCAGCTGTCTTAGCGCAGCTCGACGCGATGGTGCAGGCTATCCAACTGTGGCTGAGCGCCGTACGAATCACGCTTGCGTCTGCGGGAACGATCGCCGTCCTGGACCCCACCCAACACGACGGCTCCTCGGGCCCCAGCAAGCCGCCACGACTAGAACAACCCTTGATAGCAACACCAATAGCCGCAAACGCTCCCAACGTACTGATCTAAGGCCGCAACACACCTTTAGATCAGCCGGTACAACCTTGTGCCGTGACACGTTTGGAGTAGCTCCATGACAACCAGCCTGGGCAGCATCCTGCCACCCCCCGCACCTAAGCACAACCGGGCCAAGCACCGGAGGCTCGGACGCCCCCTCGCGGTCGCCGAGATGCTCGACATGCCCCTGAGCAGCCTGTATGACCGTACGAAGCGCGGCCTTATGCCTGGCACAATCCGCATAGGCCGCCGCATCATGTATGACCTCGACATGATCGACGCCTGGCTAGACGCCGGCGGCGATCAAGCAGGAACAGAAGAATGAGAACGCCCGCCGTGACCAGCGGCGGGCATCAGAAGCGCATAACCCTTAGGGACAAGGCGAGTATACCCGACTTGGCGCTTCTGAACCTCGCCACAATCAACCCGCCTACCGCAACGGTGTCAGCATGAGCGGCAACTTCCAAGATGACCCGCTTGTGTTCGGCTCTGCAGCCGCCACGGTATGTGCCGCACTTGGCGTTGATGCCGTTCGTGTTGCCCGCGACTGCGTTGCGTGTGGCCTGGCCTTCGAGGGCGACACGTTTCCTCCGGGGGTAGGCAGCACCCGTGTCAGGCCAGGTATCGCCATTGCATTCGTTCTATGCGAAACCTGCGCTGCACACCAAGACGACCGGCTCAGGTCCGTTGTTCAAGCTCAGCTGAAGTCTGAGTACGACCAAATGCGGTCGGCAAGTCACGCTGCGGTGCGAGCATGACTGGGCGCTTGATACCCCATCAGGCGGCCAGAACTGAGCACCGTCCAGCACGCGCATTGCAGACCGCGTTGTGCGGCCGTTGTGCAGGGAGACCGGCATGATCGGCACCGATGTACCCCCCGGCCCCGAAACACTCAGCATCCTGACAGTCTCGGATGGCAAGACTCTTGC
>ERZ869909.2822-NODE-2822-length-10819-cov-4.332806_pt1 | contig 10819 bp, 6 predicted proteins | sample MGYA00520892_ERZ869909 | MGnify/ENA primary metagenome ERZ869909 (study PRJEB32215, sample SAMEA104723947) | bioreactor metagenome | biome: bioreactor; feature: anaerobic bioreactor; material: water | place: China | collected 2015-03-12 ... | reverse complement strand
GCGCGAGCCGGGACCTCTGGCAGAACTGGCCTGAGGCCCCGGACAGCCCTGCGGGCTTCCGGGGGTTCAACTGCTGGCTAATCAGGAAACAAGATCAACGACCACCTCCCGCTCACACACCCGTTTGCGCAACGCAGCAATGAGCGCTAAACGCGTGAGCTTTCCAACGCCCAAGGGAGGCGCGTGAAACGATGCGGCATTTCCTGTCTACCGCTGACTGGTCGAGACAAGAACTTCAGGCCCTGATCGACCGCGCGCGCCGATACCGCGAAAGCCCACAAGGCGATGCCCTCAAAGGCAAGTCCATCGCGCTGGTCTTCTTCAACCCGTCGCTTCGCACGCGCACCTCGTTTGACCTTGGCGCCCACCAGCTGGGCGGCCATGCCATTGTGCTGGATGCGCGTGGCGGCACCTGGCCGGTGGAGTTCGAGGACGGGGCCATCATGGATGGCACCGCAGAAGAGCACGTGAAGGAAGCCGCGCGTGTGCTGTCGTCCTACGTCGATCTCATCGCGATCCGCTGCTTCCCCAAGTTTGAGAACTGGACGGCCGAGCGCGAGGATCCGCTGATCATGGCGTATGCGAAATACGCCACGGTTCCTGTCATCAACATGGAAACAATCGTCCATCCCTGTCAGGAGCTAGCGCATATGATGGCGCTGCAGGACGCTATCGGCGATGTGCGCGGCAAGGAGTTTCTCCTCACCTGGGTGCCGCACCCGAAACCGCTCAACACCGCTGTGGCCAATTCCGCGCTGCTGATTGCGTCGAAGTTTGGCATGAATGTGCGCCTTCTGATCCCGGACGAGGTCTACCGCCTCGATCAGCGCTACATGGATGCGGCAGAGAAATTCTGCGGTGATGCCGGTACGTCGCTTACCGTCACCACCGACGTGAAGGCGGCCTATAGCGGCGCGCACGCCGTCTACGCCAAGAGCTGGGGCGCGCTGCCCTTTTTCGGCCAGTGGGACGGTGAAGCGCCCTACCGCGCCAAGGGTGCCGGCTTCATGATCGATGATGCCAAGATGGCGATGACGGACAATGCGGTCGTCAGCCACTGCCTTCCCATGCGCCGCAATGTGAAGATTGCGGATTCTGTCGTGGATTCGCCGGCCTTTATCGGTATGGCGGAAGCGGAAAACCGCCTGCACGTGCAAAAGGCGATCATGGAAGCCCTCGTCAAAGGAGGGGCAGCGTGATCGATCAGGCAGCCGGTAATTCGGCAAATGAACGCGGCGGGGCCGCTGTTCCCGTACGCTCGGCCATTGTCCAGCTTCTCTCCCAGATGCGCGACGGCAAGGAGATACGCGAGTATCTGACCCGCTTCTCGCGCCTCGATCAGGAGCGTTTCGCTGTCATAAAGGTCGGCGGCGCGGTGATGGAAGAGGACATGGCCGCGCTCTCGGCCTCGCTCGCCTTCCTGCAGACGGTGGGGCTGGCTCCCATCGTGGTGCATGGCGGCGGTCCGCAGCTCGACAAGGCGCTGGCCGAGGCGGGCATCGAGACCGTGCGCAAGCAGGGCCTGCGCGTGACCCCGCCCGAAGCGATCCCCGTGATCCGCGATACGCTGACGCGCGTGAATCTCGAACTGGTGCAGGCGATCCGCGATTGCGGCGGGCGCGCAGCCGCTATTCCCTCCGGCGTCTTTGAAGCCGAGCTGATGGATGAGGCGGAGCTTGGGCGCGTCGGCGATCCCAAGGCTGTGCGCCTTGATCTGGTTGCAGCGGCTGCGCGCGCCGGGCAGGCGCCGATCCTGGCCTGTCTTGGCGATACGGCCGACGGGCGCATGGTCAATATCAATGCCGATGCTGCCGTGCGCGCGCTCGTACATGCGCTCCAGCCCTACAAGATCGTCTTCCTCACGGGCACGGGCGCGCTGCTGGACGAGGCGGGCAAAGCCATCTCGGCCATCAACCTCGCCACCGATTTTGACGAGCTGATGGGTGCGGACTGGGTGTCGGGCGGGATGCGTCTGAAAATGGAAGAGATCAAGCGTCTGCTTGATGATCTGCCACTGTCCAGCTCGGTCTCGATCACCAGTCCGGGGGAACTCGCCAAGGAGCTCTTCACCCACGCCGGGTCCGGCACGCTGGTGCGCAAGGGCGAGCGCATGCTGGAGATCACGGCCAAGGCCGATCTCGACACGGCGCGTGCGGCCCCGCTGATCGAACAGGCTTTCGGGCGCAAGCTGGTGGAGGGGTATTTCGACCGGCTGGACTTTGACCGCGCCTTTGTCACCGAGAGCTACCGGGCCGCGGCGATCACCTCGCGGCTTGATGATGTCATCTATCTCGACAAGTTTGCCGTGCTGGACGATGCGCGCGGCGAGGGGCTGGGCGGGGCGGTATGGCGCAAGCTGATCGCCTATGCGCCGCGCCTCTACTGGCGTTCGCGCACCGATAATCCGGTCAATGAGTTCTACTTTGCCACCTGCCATGGCGCGGTGAAAACCGGCCACTGGACGGTGTTCTGGCGCGGGGAGGATGATCTGTCGCGCATTCCGGCCATGGTGGAACGCATCGCTGCCTTGCCGCCGACGCTGAGGAGTTAGGGCCATGCTGACCGTCGGTCTTGTGGGCGCGCGCGGACATACCGGCAAGGAGCTCATCGCCATCCTGTCGCGCCGTAGCGACATGCGGCTGGTGTTCGCGTCCTCGCGGGCGATGGCGGGTGAGCCGGTATCCAATCTCGCCCCTGCGGCGCGCGATGGCCTGATCTTTGAAGCCATGGGGCCGGAAGACGTTGCGGCGCGCGGGGCGGACGCCGTGATACTGGCGCTGCCCAATGGCGAAGCCGCGCCCTATGTGGCGGCGATTGAAGCCGCAGCGCCGGGCACAATTCTGGTCGATCTCTCCGCAGATTACCGCTTTGACGGCAGCTGGACCTATGGCCTGCCCGAGCTGTACGGGCGGGAGCGCCTCAAAGGCGCGGCGCGCATCTCCAATCCGGGCTGCTATGCCACGGCGGGACAGCTCTGCGTGCATCCGGTGCGAGACCTCTTGAGCGGTCCGGCGCATCTGTTTGGCGTGTCGGGCTATTCAGGCGCGGGCACCACGCCCAGCCGCAAGAATGATGTCGAAGCGCTTCGCGACAATCTCATGCCCTACAGCCTCACCGGCCATATGCATGAGCGTGAGATGAGCCGTCATCTGGCCCACGAAGTGCGCTTCTCACCCCATGTCGCCGCCTTCTTCCGGGGCATCACCCTGACCGCGCAGCTGAACTTTGCCGCGCCGGTGATGCTGGAAGCGGTCAAAAGCCGCTATGCAAGAGCCTATGGGGGCGAAAAGCTGATCCGTCTTAGCGATGCCATCCCTGAAATCCGTGACGGGCAGGATATTCCCGGCGCAGTGATCGGCGGCTGGTCTGTGGGCGAGGGCGGACGCAATGCGACGCTGGTGTGCGCGCTCGATAATCTCCTGAAAGGCGCCGCCGTGCAGGCGGTGCAGAACCTTGCCCTGGCGGCGGGGCTGGAGGAGCTGGGCGGGATCGCCTGAGGCTTGTCCGAGGCTGGCCCGGTCACAATTTCGCGTGCGGGGCTTTCCCTGACGGCAGTCTGCGTCATTTACTCACTGTCAGTTGACCGGAAGGATACCGCCATGCGCCTGCTTGCCCTTATTGCCGCAGCCTTCCTGATGGCCTGCTCGGACAGCTCTGCCGGCTCCGCACACGAGGCTGGCGAACCCGCCGCCCTGCCCGACGGTCAGGCCCGCGCGATCCTCGCCTCTGGCTGCTTCTGGTGCACCGAGGCTGATTTTGAACGTCTCGACGGGGTGATTGATGTGGTCTCCGGTTTTACCGGCGGGCATGTCGAGAACCCTGAATACCGTCAGGTGGTCAATGGCAATACCGGCCATGTCGAGGCGGTCGAGATCATCTATGACCCGCAACTTGTCAGCTATGAGGCGCTGCTCCGTCACTACTGGCGCAATGTCGATCCGTTCGACGGGGGCGGGCAGTTCTGCGACCGGGGGGCGGCCTATGCGCCTGCCATTTTCACGCTCGATGAGGCGCAGCGCGCCGCTGCCGAGGCCAGCGCCGCCCAAATCGAGGCCCGCTTCGGCCAGCCGCTGGCGGTGCGTATCCGCGAGGCTGAAACCTTCTGGCCAGCGGAGGACTATCACCAGAACTATGCGGCGAATAATCCGATCCGCTATCAGCGCTACCGCTTTGGCTGCCGGCGCGATCAGCGCCTGCGCGAAATCTGGGGCAATGAGGCGGGCGGTTACTGAAGGGCTGCGTCGCGCGCCTCTCGAGACAGGCGGACCGCATCCTCGAACTGGTCGGTCCTGACGACAGGCCGGTAGCCTTCTGCGATGAAGAGCTGGTAGTGGCGCTCGCGCCCGCCGCCCAGATCAATGCGGATATCGCCAGCGCGCTCGAGACTTTCAAAGTCGAACGCCATGACCGGCACTTCCAGCGGGCGTTCTGACGCGATCAGGACCGGGCCGTCATAGCCTGCTGGCAGGGCCCAGCCCTGTTCGGCGTGATTGGTGATGCCGGCATAGCGCATCCACATGAAAAACTCTGCATTGATGGCCCCGCCATAGCGTTGCATCTGGTGGAAATCATTGCGGTTATCGAAGACGAGCGTCTCGACGCCGGTGCGCTCTACGGCTTCCGCCAGGGCAGTTGCGGTTTCCGGCCAGCCGCGCACGCGCTTGAACGCGTTGGCAAGGCCTGCCTGCTCGGTCAGGGCCGGGCTCATGGCGAGCGTGGCAAAGGTCACGCCGACAAGTGTGTGTAGCGCAACCGAGCCGGTCAGCACCCAGCGCCGCCAGCGCGGACCCTGCAGCAATACGGCCACCACGATGATGGTGGCGGCGGCATAGGCGCTGGCCGCCCAGTTGGCGTGGGCGCGGCTCAAGAAGGCCTGCCCCGTCACGACCAGAATGGCGGGCACGCAGAAACAGGCCAGCACGATGAGGCGCGGGTCGGCGCTGCCCTTGCGCCACTGGCGTGCCAGCATGACGATGATGGCACCAAGCGCGATGAAGAAGGCCGGGCCGAACACGCCCATCTGGTCAATCAGAAAGGTGATGGCCTCACCGGGGTTGAACATGTCTCCGCCCCAGTTGGCATTGGCCGCCGTGTGGGAGACGGTCGCAAAGTCATTACGCCAGTTCCAGATGAGGTTTGGTGCCATGATGAGCAGGGCCAGCGCGCCCGCCACCAGCAGGCGCGACCGGACGAGCGCGCGGCGCGAGACCGGGTCGAGAATGGCCGCCAGCGCCAGCCCGGCAGCGAAATAGCCCATGGCGTATTTTGCCAGCATGCCAAAGCCGAACCCGGCGCCGAGCAGGAGAACGGCGCTCCAGCCCGCGCCGTCGCGCAGGCGGACAAAGCCGTAAAGCGCCAGCGCCCAGCAGGTCAGCAGCACCGCATCGGTGGAAATGACCGCCGCTGACAGCCAGACCGAGGGCAGGGTGATCCAGGCAATGAAGGTCCATGCGGCTACGGCCCGGCCAAACAGCCGGTCAGCGCTGAGCGCCAGCAGCAGCGCGGTTGCGGTATGCAGCAGAGGCGCGGCGAGCCGGATCGCCCAGTCCGAATCACCGAAGACGGCGGTGGTGGCAGCAATGATCCAGGCGATCAGCGGCGGCTTGGAGAAATAGCCCCAGTCCAGATCACGCGACCACACCCAGTATTGCGTTTCGTCGGCATAGAGGCTGGACGGGTTGACGATCAGCCCGATGATCCGCGCGGCCAGAAGCAGCAAGCCAAACAGGCCCGCCGCAAGGACGAGCCTTCGCGTTGTCAGATCGGTCAGGGAGGCTTGCAGCAGGGTCATTTGTGTGTCGGGCCGGGCAGGCAGGAATGTTCAAGGTCCAACCTACATAGAGCGTATGGGCGACCAGCGCACCTGGCTTGCGGTTATTGCTGCAGGGAGCGGTGATGGGAGGCGGGTGACGAGAGGCGTTGCGCAGAAGTCACGGTTCCTGAGATGTCGCTGCAACGCCGGTCCAGTCCCGCATCCGTCAGCGGATGCCTCAAAAGCACAACCGGCGGCGGGAAATGCCTGCAGGGCCTTGAATTTGCGTGGCTGTGCGTCTGCTACAGTGTCCGTATGCACCCTAACGCGCTGTTAATAAACCGGTAGCATTGAAATAAAACCTTCACACTTGTGTCACCGAACCGACTCCCACCGCCCGTAAGCGGTCCCCCGAACGCCCGTATTCCGGCGGGCTTCGCTTCATTTTGGTCGATCCAGGGGGACCTATCCCATGAAACTCTTCAAGAAGCTTGCTTATGGCGCTTCTGTGGCCGCGCTCGCCGCGATGGCCCCGGTTGCCGCCGTACATGCCCAGCAGACCGCCTCTCAGGTGCGCGGCACTGTTGTGGACCAGAACGGCGCTCCGGTTGCGAACGCAGCCGTGACCATCATCCACATCCCGACCTCCACCGTGTCGGTTGCCACCACCAGCGCCAACGGCAACTTCGCCGCGTCTGGCCTGCGCGTGGGCGGTCCTTACCGGATCACGGTCGACGCCGCCGGTTATGAAGGCGATCTGGTCGACAATCTGAACCTTGCTCCGGGCGTCAACCCGCCGGTGCGTGCCTCGCTGCGCCTGATCGAAAACGTCGAGACGATCGTCGTATCCGGTACGGCCACCTCGGCGATCAGCCTGAACAACGGCGCTGGTTCGTCCTTCACCGCCCGTGACATTCTCAACCAGCCTGCCTATGGCCGCGATATCTCCTCTCTGCTGTCGCGTGACCCGCTCACGAACGCATCTGGCGGCCCGGGCGTTCTTCAGATCGCCGGCTCCAACCCGCGCTTCAACGCGTTTGCCGTTGATGGCGTGCTGCAGCAGGACGATTTCGGCCTGAGCTCACGTACCTTCGGCACCAATCGCTCACCGATCTCGCTGGACGCTATCGAAGCGGTGTCCGTTGCCGCGACCGATTACTCGGTGTTCGCCGGCGGCTTCCAAGGCGGTATCGTGAACGTCGTCACCAAATCGGGTTCGAACGACTTCTCCGGCTCGGCCTACTACTACCGCTCGGGCAATGACTTCATCGGCAACACGGCGTTTGACAGCTACGTCGCGCAGGCCGATTTCATCGAGGAAGAGTATGGCTTCACGCTCGGCGGCCCGATCCTGCGCGACCGTCTGTTCTTCTTTGTGGGCTATGAGCGCTTTGAAACCGCTCAGCCGCGTAACTTTACGTCCAACGACGCCAATGCCGGCATCCAGCCTGGCTTCTTCCCGGCTGTTCGGGATGCGATCCTGGCTGGGACAGGCTATGATGTGGGTGAGCGCCCGACCGTGTTTGGCAGCCCGACCGAGTCCGAGCGCATCATCGCGCGCGTTGACTGGAACATCACCGACGATCATCGCTTCTCATTCACCTACCAGGACGTCCAGGACCTCGACTCCGCCGGTGATAACAACAGCTCCAACTTCAATACGACCTACTATCCGACGGATCGCCGGGTGACGACGTATTCGGCCCAGCTCTATTCTGACTGGAATGCGAACTTCTCCACGACGCTGCGCGCATCGTTCAAAGAGTTCGAAAACCTGCCGAACTGTAACGCTGGCACCAATGTCGGCCAGATCGAGATCGTCGGCCTGAATGCTGCTTCTGTGGCGGGCACGCCGCTGGCCGGTCTCGTCAACAGCAACACAACGGTTCTGGGTGGATGTGACCGCTCGCGTCAGGCTAACGAACTGTCCGACGAGCGCTGGCAGTTCTACGCGCAGGGCGATTATCGCTGGGGCGATCACACGATCAGCTTCGGTGGCGGCTACGAGATGTACGAAGTGTATAACCTGTTCATGCAGGACGCTTCGGGCCGTTTCGTGTTCAGCACGCAGAACAACCACAGCACCGGTGATATCTATCAGGACATCATCGAGGGCCGCGCCCGCGTCTCCTATCGCGGCGTTCAGTCAAATGTCCGCGAAGAAGGCGCCACGGAACTCGATTACGATATCCTGACGCTGTTCGCGCAGGATGACTGGCAGATCCTTCCGAACCTCCAGATCACTTATGGCCTGCGTTATGAGCGTTATGTCAGCAGCCGCTCGCTTATCGGCCGTGCTGATTTCGACGCACGCTATGGTGCCAGCCAGCGCCGTGATCTCGAAGGCCTGGACATTGTCATGCCGCGCTTCGGCTTCCGCTGGGACGCGCTTGACCGCACAACGGTGACGGGCGGCTTTGGCCTGTTCTCCGGCGCTGATCCGAAAGTATGGTTCGGCAATAACTTCCTGCCGCAGCAGTTCGACTTCAGCGGCGATTTCATCGGCGTTGATCCGCTCACCATTCCGGCGTCCCTGATTGCCCAGGTGGCGGCAGCCGATCCCACAACGCTGGCTCCGATCGACACGATTGATCCGGGCTTCAACCTGCCGTCAGAATGGCGTGGTTCGCTCGGGGTGACTCAAGAGTTTGACCTCGCCTTTGGCGCTTTCGATCTCGGCCGCAACTACATCGCTCAGGCCCAGGTGATCTACACCGACACGCGCCACGGCTATACCTGGCAGAACCTGGCCCAGATTGCTCCGCGTCTTAACGGCCCGACCCCGTCAATCGGCGTCGCTCCTGACGGCCGCCCGATCTATCTCGACCTGGGTGCAATCTCCGGCGAGCAGAACGCTACCCGCCTGACCAATACCAGCGGCGGTGGCGGCTGGATCTACACCCTGTCGCTGTCCAACGAGTTCGAAAACGGTTTCGGCTTCTACGTGTCCTATGCCCATCAGGACATTGAAAGCCAGAGCCCGGGCAGCTCGTCGGTTGCCATCTCGAACTTCAATGGCGCGGTAACAGCCGACCGCAACAATCTTGAACTGGCGCGTTCTGACTATGAGACCGAGCACAGCTTTACCTTAAACCTCTCCTACGAGACGGCGGTCTTCGGTGATCTGACGACCCGGTTCGACATTTTCGGCCAGGTCCAGACCGGAAATGCCTACAGCCTGACCTTCGGTCATACGGCCAACAACCCGCTGTTTGGCCGTTCCGCCGTGCAGAACCTCAATACCGCGCAGACCGATCTGCTGTACGTTCCCACCCTGAACGACCCGCGTGTCAGCTATGCGCCGGGCTTTGATCAGGCGGCGTTCAATCAGTTTATCGACGAACGCGGTGTGGCACGCGGCCAGATCTTCGAGCGTAACTCCCTGCGGGCCCCGTGGAGCCAGTCCTGGGATCTGCGCATCCAGCAGGATCTGCCGTTCGCCTCGCTGGGTGTTGACCGGTTCCGCAATAACCGCGCCAGCCTTGTGATCGACGTTCAGAACTTCCCCAACATGCTCAACAATGAGTGGGGCCGTCAGTATCGCCGGCCGGGGGATGCCTCGAACCAGTTCTTCTCGACGGCTGCGCCGATCGTGAACGCTGATATTGTACAGACGGGCGACCCGACCTTCCGTCCGCTGAACTCACGAGCGAATGCCAACAACACCGGTGCCTACTCCGCCGCCCACGACCCGTCGATCGTGTGTGCGACCGAAGGGGCCTGCCAGTACCGGTTCAATTCGTTCACGCCGCGGACGGTCGCGACCAATCCGAACGCGTCGCTCTACCGCATCCGCATCGGCCTGCGTTACGAGTTCTAGTAACCAGCCTTTACGGCTCTGAGACCAAGGGGAAGGGCGGCTCTTTTGAGCCGCCCTTTTCTTTTGGTAATCACCTGAAATCCCGGAGGCCCGCAGGGCCATCCGGGACCTGTGGCAGGATGAAGCGGAGAGAGGCCCCGGATAGCGCTTTGCGCTTTAAGGGGTTTCAGTAAGAGGTGCCCCGCTTAACCCCATCGCTACGCCTTGACGGGCATGGTATGGCAACGCTCTACACAGCCAGCTGCGCGGATTGCTCATGACCACTCCCCTCCATATTCCACACGAAACTGCCGCCCAGAGCTTGATCCACACCTGCTGGCCGGCCGACGGCGATCTGTGGGAGGATAATCTCGATCCCGCCCGCGCCGAGTTTGCGAGCTTCGTCAGCCATCTGGTGCGCGGCGGCCAGGCCGTCACCGTGCATGCGGCCAATGAGGAAACGGCCCGCGATGTTCGCGCGCGTCTAGGCGCTACGGTCGATATCGTGCGCAATCCTTATGGCGATGTCTGGGTGCGTGATACCGGGCCAGTGTTCGCGGTGTCGAACGGCCAGCTGAAGGCAGTGCGTTTCCGCTTCAATGGCTGGGGCGGCAAGTATGAGCTCGATGGCGACCAGCAGATCGGTCTTGCCGTCGCCGCGCTGGCGGGAGCCACTCTGAAAGAGATCGATCTGGTGTGCGAGGGCGGCGCGCTGGAATTTGATGGCGAGGGCACGCTTCTCACCACGCGCCAGTGCCTGCTCAATGCCAATCGCAATCCGGGTCTTAGCGAAGCGCAGGTGGAGGACCGGCTGAAAGAGGCGCTGGGGATCAGCACCGTCATCTGGCTCGATGAGGGCCTTATTGGCGATCACACCGATGGCCATGTCGACAATATCGCCCGCTTCATCGCGCCCGGCATCGTCGCCTGCCAGAGCGCCAGCGGCAGCGATGATCCCAATGCAAAAATCTTCGATGCCATCGCCCGGCATCTGGAAAGCGCAGCTGATGCGAAGGGGCGCAAGCTGAAAGTGGTGCGCATTCCCTCTCCGGGGCGGGTTGTGGACGAGGAGGGCGAGCCAAAGGCCGCCTCTCACATGAACTGGGTGATTTCGCCGAAAACCGTTGTTATTCCATCGTTTAATGAACACGCGGATGCGGCGTTAGAGGTTTTGAAACCTTACTTTGCGTTGCACACTCTTGCGGCCAGCCCATCTTCGCATATCCTGTCTGGCGGCGGGTCCTTTCATTGTGTGACGTGCAACCAGC
>ERZ869909.2821-NODE-2821-length-10823-cov-4.083287_pt1 | contig 10823 bp, 12 predicted proteins | sample MGYA00520892_ERZ869909 | MGnify/ENA primary metagenome ERZ869909 (study PRJEB32215, sample SAMEA104723947) | bioreactor metagenome | biome: bioreactor; feature: anaerobic bioreactor; material: water | place: China | collected 2015-03-12 ... | reverse complement strand
AGTCGATCAGGATGCGTGCGGCAACCAGGCCGGTGCGTCCAGAGCCCCCTTTGCAGTGAATGGCGATGGCCTTGTCAGCCGCCAGCAGCTCTTGAATCTGCACAATGGTCGCCGCCCAGGCCGCATCAAAATCTGCCTGGGGCACCTGTTCATCAGCCACGGGTAAATGCAGCCAGAGCAGGTCCTTCGCGGCGCACAGCGCAGGCAAATCGCTGGCCGCGTTTTGCGCCAGTTCGGCGGATGGCATCAGGGTCAGCACTGCCTCGGCGCCGGCCTGTTTGAGTGTATCGAGGGCCTGATCGATGCTGCCGTCCCTGGTACTGGGGCAGGGCGTAAAGATCAGCCGACCGGGGCGGGCAGGAATGTCGAGAGTGTCGAAAGGGTGGGGCATGATGATGTGATCCTGCAACTGATTAGATGGATGCCTGATTGACCCGTTTGGACAGCTGCTCGGCGGACTCTTTGCGTTCGGAGTAGCGATCCACGAGGTAGTCGGTGCGGTCACGCAGCAGCAGGGTGAACTTGACCAGTTCTTCCATCACATCCACCACCCGGTCGTAATAGGCCGAGGGCTTCATCCGTCCGGCTTCGTCGAATTCGAGCCAGGCCTTGGCTACGGAGGACTGGTTGGGGATGGTGAACATGCGCATCCAGCGGCCGAGTACGCGCATCTGGTTCAGCGCGTTGAACGACTGGGAGCCGCCGGATACCTGCATCAGCGCCAGAGTCTTGCCCTGGGTCGGACGGATCGCGCCCATGCTCAGTGGAATCCAGTCGATCTGTGTCTTGAACACTCCGGCCATCGCGCCGTGGCGCTCGGGCGAGCACCAGACCATGCCTTCACTCCACAGCACCAGTTCACGCAGCTCCTGCACCTTGGGGTGGTCCTCCGGGGCGTCATCCGGCAGGGGCAGGCCGCTGGGGTTGAATATTCGCGTCTCGGCGCCGAACTGCTGCAGGAGGCGCGCGGCCTCCTCGGTCAGCAGGCGGCTGTAGGAGCGCGCCCGGTTGGAGCCGTAAAGCAGCAGTATGCGCGGCCTGTGTGTAGCAGTCGGTTGTACCGGCGCTGCCTGACTGGGCAGATCCAGCAGTTCGGGGTCGATATTGGGCAATTCAACGGTCATGGATGTTCTCCGGGTACCGGTAGATCAGCCGCACAGCGATGTGCGATCGGGACGGTCGCGCATGCTGTGCAGACGCAGGCGATCTTCGGCCAGTTGCGGGTCTTCGGCCTTGAGCACCTGGGTCAGGGTTTCTCCGACCCAGGCCGGCAGTTGCGGGTGCAGACGGTAGTAGACCCACTGTCCGGCGCGGCGATCCTGCAGCAGGCCGCAGCTGCGCAGCTGGGCCAGGTGGCGGGAAATTTTCGGCTGGCTTTCCTGCAGTGCGGCGGTCAGTTCACAGACGCACAATTCACCCTCTACCACGATCAGCTGGGTCATACGGGCGCGGGTGTCATCGGCCAGACACTTGAACAGGCTGACCGGTGCGAGCATCTGCACGGGTGAATGGGCCTTGCTCTTGACCAGCACAAACATCCTGATGCGTTCGTGGATCTGCTGGAGGGTGGTCTTGTAGGCGTCGCGCTGGCGGCTGCTGGCCGGGTCTTTGAAGTCCCAGGCGATGTACTCACTGGCCCCCGGCAGGGTGCTGCACTCGAAGGCAGTTTTGTCGCACAGCGTGATCACGTAATCGAACTGCTGACCGTCGAAGTCTTCCAGAGGCTTGCTGTGCAGGCCCTCGCAGCTCACCCCCAGTTGCTCAAGCGCCAGGCGCGCACGGGGATCGACTTCTCCCGGCACTGTGCCGGCGCTGAAGGCCTCATAGTTTTCGGGGTCGGTGTGGCGCAGCAGGGCTTCGGCCATCTGCGAGCGAGCGGCATTGGCCACACAGAGAAACAACACTCGGGTTTTCGACGTCATTGCCACGGTGCGCCATTAAAATTCGGTTTGGCGAATATATTTAAATCCGTATATATTGTAAACCATATGTATTGAGGGGCCGCTTGCTGTGGCAGGCAACCTAGGAGCGACTGCATGACGACGCAAGCGCCGCTGGATGTGCTGGTGATTGGCGGTGGTCAGGCTGCGCTGGCCACCGGCTACTTTCTGCGTCGCACTCAGCTGTCGTATCTGCTGCTGGATGACCAGGCGCAACCCGGCGGCGCCTGGCAGCATGGCTGGGATTCGCTGCGGCTGTTTTCCCCGGCAACCTGGAGCTCCATCGCCGGCTGGCAGATGCCCAGCCAGGAGCCTGGTTACCCGTACCGCGATGCGGTGATCGATTACCTTGCCCGGTACGAGGCCCGCTATCAGTTGCCCATTCTGCGACCGATGCATGTCGATGCCGTGACACGCCAGGGGGAACTGTTTGTGGTGCAGGCCGGCCTTCGGCAGTGGCGTTGTCGCGCCCTGGTCAGCGCCACCGGCACCTGGAGCAAACCCTTTATCCCGGCCTACCCAGGCCGCGCGCAGTTTGCCGGCCAGCAGCTGCACTCGGCGCATTATCGCGATCCGCAGGCTTTTGCCGGCAAGCGAGTGCTGGTGGTGGGCGGTGGCAACTCCGGGGCGCAGATTCTCGCCGAGGTCTCCAAAGTCGCCGACACCCTGTGGATCACCCCGGAGCCGCCGGCTTTTTTGCCTGATGAGGTCGATGGCCGGGTGTTGTTCGAGCGCGCCACCGAACGCTGGAAGGCCCAGCAGGAAGGCCGCGTGATCGATCAGCCGGTGGGCGGCCTGGGCGATATCGTGATGGTTGAACCCGTCCGTGAGGCCCGCGAGCGCGGCGTGCTGGTGGCCGAGCGGCCATTCCAGCGTTTCACGGAAGAGGGCGTGGAGTGGGCCGATGGTCGCCGTGAGGCCGTGGATGCAGTGATCTGGTGCACGGGTTTTCGCCCGGCGCTTGATCATCTGCAAGGTCTGAATGTGCTGGAGGCCGACGGCAGGATCGCTGTCGATGGAACCCGCGCGCTCAAACAGCCCGGGCTGTGGCTGGTCGGTTATGGCGAATGGACCGGGGCAGCATCGGCCACCCTGATCGGCGTCACCCGCACTGCCCGCAGCACGGTCAGTGAGATAGCAGAAGCCCTGCAGGGCGATACAGCTCAATAGAAAGCCTCCGAGTGCCGTACAGGCCGTCACTCAGTTACCAGGAAATTGCAATGTCCAGCCAGTGTGAAGTCGTCGCCAAACAAGCTGCAGGCGCCCCTCTGGGGTTTTTCGAGCGTTACCTGACGCTCTGGGTCTTTCTGTGCATCATCGGTGGCACGCTGCTCGGTCTGTTCGCCCCAGAGACAGCCCAGGCCGTAGGTGCACTGGAGGTCGCCCAGGTGAATATTCCGGTGGGCCTGCTGATCTGGGTGATGATCATTCCGATGCTGATGAAGATCGATTTCAGCGCCATCGGCGAAGTCTATGAGCAGCGCGCCGGTCTTGGCGTGACGCTGAGCATCAACTGGCTGATCAAGCCTTTCACCATGGCCTTTATGGCCTGGCTGTTTCTGCGCCATGTCTTCGCCGGCTGGCTGCCGGCCGAAGAGATCGACAGCTACGTGGCCGGGCTGATTCTGCTGGGTGCGGCGCCCTGCACGGCCATGGTCTTCGTCTGGAGCCACCTGTGTAACGGCAACGCCAATTTCACCCTGACGCAGGTGGCGATCAACGACCTGGTGATGGTATTCGCCTTCGCGCCCATCGTCGCCCTGCTGCTGGGTGTGTCGTCGATCCCGGTGCCCTGGGACACCCTGCTGCTTTCAGTGGTGATGTACATCGTCATCCCCCTGGCGATTGCCCAGCTCATTCGCAAGCGCCTGCTGCGTCAAGGTGAAGCAGCCTTGCAAACTTTGCTCGCACGCATCGGCCCGTTCTCCATCGTTGCCCTGCTGGCCACGCTGGTGCTGCTGTTTTCCTTTCAGGGCCAGACCATTGTTGCGCAGCCGCTGATCATCGCCATGCTGGCCGTGCCGATTCTGTTGCAGACCCTTTGCATCGCCGCGCTGGGCTACTGGATGTGCCGCAAACTCAAGGTTCGCCACGATATTGCCGGGCCTGCGGCGATGATTGGTGCCTCGAACTTTTTCGAGCTGGCGGTGGCGGTGGCCATCGTGCTCTACGGCTTCAACTCGGGCGCGGCGCTGGCCACAGTGGTCGGAGTGCTGATCGAGGTGCCGGTGATGCTCTGGCTGGTGAAGATGATCAACAACAGCAGCACCTGGTATGAGCGTGGGCTGGCGCATCACTGAGGAAAGCAGCGTGGATATTTTCAAATGGCTGAATGATCAACTGCTGCGCATGGACTGGTTGCACTGGCTGGTGCAGCTGCTGGTGGAAGATGTGTTCGGCCTTGACATGGCCAGCCGCCTCGGTGGCAGCCTGCATTTCTTCATCTATGACGTGATCAAGATATTCATCCTGTTATCGGTGCTGATCTTCGCCATTTCCTGGGTGCAGAGCTATTTTCCACCCGAGCGCACTCGCCGCATTCTGGGTGGCCTGCGCGGCTTCCGGGCCAACCTCACCGGGGCATTGCTGGGCACGGTCACGCCGTTCTGCTCCTGCTCGTCGATCCCGCTGTTCATCGGTTTCACCAGCTCGGGTCTGCCGCTGGCAGTCACCTTCTCGTTCCTGATCTCCTCGCCGCTGGTCGATCTGGCGTCGATGATCCTGCTGGCCAGCATCTTCAACTGGTCAATTGCCCTGGCCTACGTCGTGGTGGGGATTGTGCTGGCGGTGGTCGGTGGCACCCTGATCGGCAAGGCGCGCATGGAGCAGTACGTCGAAGCCTTCGTCACCCAGCAGAAGGTGCTGGAACTGCCGCAGGACCAGCTGACCCTGGGCGACCGTCTGAGCTACGCCCGTGAGCAGGTCGGGGAAATCATTCGCAAGGTCTGGCTGTACATTCTGATCGGTGTGGGTATTGGGGCGGCCATCCACAACTGGATTCCACAGGACCTGATCATTGCGCTGCTCGGCAGCGACAACTGGTGGTCGGTGCCGCTGGCGACCCTGGCAGGCGCACCGATGTATGCCGATATCTTCGGTACCCTGCCGATTGCTGAGTCGCTGGTGGCCAAGGGGGTCGGCCTGGGTACCGTGCTCGCCTTCATGATGGCGGTAACCGCGCTGTCGCTGCCATCGCTGATCATGCTCAAGAAGGTGGTCAAGGCGCCGTTGCTGATCCTGTTTCTGGCCATCGTCGTGTCAGGCATCATGCTGATCGGCTACCTGTTCAACACCTTCACCGACCTGTTCCTCTAACCCGAGAGAAGCATCATGATCATCAAAGTCCTTGGTTCAGGCTGCAAGAAGTGCGTGACACTCACCGAAAACACTCACGCGGCGCTGACCCGTCTCGGGCGGCAGGCCGATGTGGTCAAAGTCACCGACTTTGCCGAGATCGCTGCCCATGGCGTGATGTCGACTCCAGCGCTGGCCATCGACGACGAGGTGGTGTCGGTGGGCAAGGTGCTCACCTGCGACGAGATCGAGACTCTGCTCAAGGCCCGCCAGTAACAGCATCATCGGCCCCGCCGCCACAGGCTCCGCCGTGGCGATGATTCGGGCCAGGCCACCGACTTGTTCTCGCAGCGCACGATGCCGGCGGCGCCCAGCCGCAGTGTCCAGCGTTGCGCCAGGGGTTCCTCCTGCCCCGGCTGTCGGCACACCACCAGCAGGTTGTAGTCGTGCTGCTTTTCGATGGTGTGAGCCTGAACGACCGGTGGCTGACCCTCTTCTCGCTTCCACTCGAACAGCTGCTGGTGACTGGCCTGGATCAGCGCGGACAACGGCTCGAAATCCAGAATCAGGCGCTCCTGGATTTCGTCCTGGGTCAGGGCTGCCTTGTCCAGTATCAGCCGTGAGCGGTAGCAGACGATCTGCCGCTCCTCGTTGGTCGCCCATTTTCCCGAATGCTCGCGCACCGCTTTGCTCAGTTCGGAGAGCTTGCGGTAATCGAGCCAGACCAGCTGCTGCGCCATCAGCTTCTGGGTGTAGGGCATCAGCAGGCGCAGCCTCCAGCGCGGCTTGCCCTTGCGCAGCCAGCGGGTGACGGTCTCGTTCAGGTCGTCACGCAGCAGATCGCGCACCGCATAGATCAGCGCGATACCCACCAGCAGCGTCAGGGAAAGTTTCTGGCTGGCGTCGCGCACGTTGAACAGGAAATAGGTGAACAGCGACATGATCAACATGGTGGACGTCGCCTTGACCAGCTTGCGGGTGCCGGCACCCAGCTCGATGACCTTCTGGCGCAGCACCACCGGATACTCCAGTAACCGCTGATACAGGCTCATGCGGTTCCACACGCGGGTCGGCGGACCCTTGAAATCACCGAGGTAATCATGATCGGTGCGGTAGCGCTGCTCCTGCTGAAGAAATTCCTGCACCCCCAGTTTCAGCTCGTCATCGAGGTCGTCGTAGCCTTCCAGCATCATGCTTTCCAGCAGGAACTGCTCTGCCAGCCAGGAGAAATAGATATCCAGCTGGCGGAAATAGCGCGCTTGCTTGCTCCCCTTCGGTTCTGCCTTGCGCAGTCGCTGGCCGAAGTTCTGACTGAGCCGTACTGCACGTCCCAGAGGTTCGGCGCTCGCCTTGCCCTGAAATTGCTGGCGCAGACGATCGAGGGACGCCTGGTACTGGAAGAACCAGGCGCCGTGCATGATTTCGTAGTGCGGCGAAAGCAGGGAAAAGGAAGTGTCCAGCTTGCTGGCCCGGTCCTGTGTCGGCAGGCCGAGCAGGCGGAAGCGATGGACCAGGGCGCTGTGAAAGAACTGATCCTCGGTCAGGGTGCGGGTGGAAAAGGTGGTCTCATGGGGGGTGAACAGGTACAGCTCGACCAGATGCCGGCCCGGTTTGGTCAGCGTGCGGGTCAGTTGCAGGCGAAAATCGCCCTGGCGCTTCAATGAGAACACGGCACCTCCGATGACAGTACGCGATGAGCATATCAAGCCTGGATGCGCTCCGGCGCAGGTGCCAGCGCTGTCTACCTCGCACGCGCCAAGCTGCAGGCGCGACTTTCGTGGCTTTCCGGTATAATTCCGCGCCTTCAAACCAGCGCGTCCGTTGGTTTGCCCTGAACGCGAGCCACGCTCCTGATGCGCGGCTTGTTGGTTTTGTAGCGCTGCGCTGCGCACAACGAGAGGCACAACGATGACCGCACTGGTAGGCGTGATCATGGGCTCCAAGTCCGACTGGTCCACCCTCAGCCATACCGCCGAGATGCTGGAAAAGCTTGGCATTCCTCATGAAGTCACCGTGGTGTCCGCGCACCGCACGCCCGACCTGCTGTTCCAGTACGCCGAGCAGGCGGAAGCGCGCGGTCTGCGCGTGATCATTGCCGGTGCCGGTGGCGCGGCGCATCTGCCGGGCATGTGCGCGGCCAAGACGCATTTGCCGGTGCTGGGCGTGCCGGTGCAGTCGTCTATGCTCTCGGGGGTCGATTCGCTGCTGTCCATCGTGCAGATGCCCGCTGGCGTGCCGGTGGCGACGCTGGCCATCGGCAAGGCCGGGGCGATCAATGCGGCGCTGCTCTCGGCCAGCATCATTGGCCACGAATTCCCCGAATATCATGCCGCGCTGAAGAAATTCCGCGATGAGCAGACGCAAACCGTGCTCGACAATCCGGACCCGAGGAACGCGTAAATGAAGATCGGCGTAATCGGTGGCGGCCAGCTGGGCCGCATGCTGGCTCTGGCGGGTACGCCGCTGGGGATGAACTTCGCTTTCCTCGATCCTGCACCGGACGCCTGCGCCGCCGCGCTGGGTGAGCATCTGCGTGCCGATTACGGCGATCAGGATCATCTTCGTCAGCTGGCCGACGAAGTGGATATGGTGACCTTCGAGTTTGAAAGCGTACCGGCTGAAACGGTGGCTTTCCTGTCGCAGTTCGTGCCGGTGTTCCCGAGTGCCGAGGCGCTGCGGATCGCCCGTGATCGCTGGTTCGAGAAGTCGATGCTCAAGGATCTGGGTATCCCGACACCGGAATTCGCCGATGTGCTGTCCCAGGACGATCTGGATGCCGCCGTGGCCCGCATCGGCCTGCCGGCAGTGCTGAAGACCCGCACCCTGGGTTATGACGGCAAGGGTCAGAAGGTACTCCGCAAGCTGGCCGACGTGGTCAATGCATTCGCCGAGCTGGGCAGCGTGCCCTGCATTCTCGAAGGTTTCGTACCCTTCACGGGCGAGGTTTCGCTGATTGCGGTGCGTGGTCGGGACGGTCAAACCTGCTTCTATCCGCTGGTACACAACACCCATGAAGACGGCATCCTGCGGCTCTCGATAGCCAGCAGCAGCCATCCGCTGCAGGCGCTGGCCGAGGATTACGCCAGCCGCGTGCTGAGCAAGCTGGATTATGTCGGTGTGCTGGCTTTCGAGTTCTTTGAAATCGACGGTGGGCTCAAGGCCAATGAGATTGCGCCGCGCGTGCACAACTCCGGACACTGGACCATCGAAGGCGCCGAGTGCAGCCAGTTCGAGAACCATCTGCGGGCCATCACGGGCTTGCCGCTAGGCTCGACCGCCAAGCTGGGCGAAAGCGCGATGCTCAACTTCATCGGTGAAGTGCCGCCAGTGGCCAAGGTCATCGCCGTTGAGGATTGCCACCTGCATCACTACGGCAAGGCGTTCAAGGTCGGGCGCAAGGTTGGCCACGCCACCCTGCGCTGCCCGGACCGTGCCACGCTGGACCGACAGATTACTGCAGTGGAGTCGCTCGTCGAGCGGGACTGAGGGCCTGTTCTTAAGTAGTTGGCGGCGAACTGGCTGTTATGCTCCCGGTCCGAAGAGAGGCAAATATTTTTTGGACTTGAGGGGGACTGCCCATGGGTATCATCGGAATCATCATCATTGGCCTCATCGTGGGGCTTGTTGCGCGCTTCCTGAAACCCGGCAACGACAGCATGGGCTGGATCATGACCATCCTGCTGGGTATCGGCGGCTCGCTGCTGGCCAGCTATGGCGGGCAGGCGCTGGGCTTGTACGAGGCAGGAGAGGGCGCGGGCTTTATCGGTGCGGTGGTCGGCGCGATCATTCTGCTGGTGATCTACGGTATGGCGACTGGCCGCAAGGGCTAGTGGACCCCTGGCGACTGTCGCCCTGACGAACTACGCCTTTTCCAGTCGACCCTGCAACCTGCATGGGCTCTGCCTGATGCAGGTCGTAGGGCACACTTGTTCGGTCTGCCGTGGCCGAATGAATTCGGCCCTTGTATGTTGATTCCATCTAATTTGAGTGCTCTGCTCCATGCGCCGTTTTTGCCTGTCCCTGCTTATTGCTTTGCCGCTTGCCATCCAGGCCGCGCCCGTCGAACTGGATTGGCTTGAGCTGATGCCGGAAGCGGATCGTCAGGCGCTGGAGGCCATGCCGGATATCGAGCACAACTCGCCCGAAGCTGATGGCTTCAGCGACCAGGGCGGCCTGAAGCAGGGCGGGGGGCTGCCTGCGGTGATGTATTCGGCCAAGACCGTACCGTCACTCGATGGCAAAAGCATCCGCCTCGGCGGCTATCCGGTGCCGCTGGAAAGCGACAGCCGCGGGCGCAGCATCGAGTTCTTCCTGGTGCCCTATCCCGGCGCCTGCATCCATGTACCGCCGCCGCCGCCGAACCAGATTGTGCTGGTGCGCTACCCGCAGGGCATCACGCTGGACGATATCTATGCGCCGCTGTGGGTCGATGGACGGCTGCATGTCGAGCCGGTCAGCAACGACCTGGCCGACGCCGCCTATGCGCTGGTGGCCGAACAGGTCCAGCTGATCGAGGAAGAGGATTTGTAGCAGGCCGCTTTAGCCGTCTTTCAAAGTGGCTCGCTGCCGATGGTGACGGCAAGGGTGTGACTGGCACCCGCGGCGAGGCATATCCGGTCATCCATCACATTGGCGGTTTCGATGCAGAGCATCCGTTGCCAGGCGTCGTCGGCAAACTGCGAGAGGCGCTGCGCCTTGGCGGTCCAGGGATTCCACAGGATGGCCGAGCGCGAACCGCTGGTGTGCAGCGTAATGCGCCGATTCCAGGCCCGGTCCAGCAGGTTCAGTACCGGCGGCAGATCGAGGTAGATGCGGTCGGTTTCGCCCTTGAAGCGCAATTCGCCCTGCTGCTGGCGTTGCTGCCACTCATCCAGCGTTTCCAGATAGCGGCAGTCATCCAGGCCGTCTACGGATACCTGATGAATGTCGCCGATAGCGAGATAACTGTGCAGCGCCTGGCTGATGGCGACGGGCTGCTCGCCCTGGTTGCGGCTGGTCAGGCTGATATGCAGTTGCTTATCCAGGCGGATCTGCAGTCGCAGATCCACTTGATGCGGCCAGCCCGGAAGCTCACCCAGGGCCTGCGCGCAGACAAACTCCAGAATGCCGGTGTCGCCTTCGCAGCGCTGCCCTCGCAGTTGCCAGTCCAGGTTGCGTACCAGGCCATGAAAGGGCGCTTCGCTTGCTTGTTCATGCATTGCCTGCACGTCTTGCGGATTGCACGTCAGGTCGCCAAACCAGGGCCAGCACACTGGCACGCCGCCGCGAACCGGCTGGCCGTGCTGAAAGGCCGCTTCTTCGCTGAGCCAGATGACCGGCAGATCACCCTGGCGGTAGCTGAGTATCTGCGCGCCCTGTTCGGCAACCAGCAGTTCATCGTCGCCCCGGCGGACGCGCCAGCAGGTGAGCTGATCCATTTCGATACGTTGGATGTCAACGGGCATGGGAAGATCTCGTGGTGGGCTCTGATGTGGCTCTGACAACGCTCGCAAGGCGGGATTTCATCTGTCTGCGTAGATACCGTCTTGCCCGTCACTTCGCAATAGCGAGTTTGGGATTGAACGGTTCACCGGATTTCAGTACGCCATA
>ERZ869909.2820-NODE-2820-length-10828-cov-4.263696_pt1 | contig 10828 bp, 8 predicted proteins | sample MGYA00520892_ERZ869909 | MGnify/ENA primary metagenome ERZ869909 (study PRJEB32215, sample SAMEA104723947) | bioreactor metagenome | biome: bioreactor; feature: anaerobic bioreactor; material: water | place: China | collected 2015-03-12 ... | reverse complement strand
ACCCATGCCTCTTTTAGTTCCGCAACGCATCCGCGTTGCGATGTTCCGCGAAAAGTCGCGGGCGCGCGTTCGCGCTTGCGGGCCGCTAATGCGCCCCGAAATACAAGCTCTCAGGCATGGGTGGCCCGGACAAGCCGGGCCATGACAACTTGAGAGACTATTGGTGATGCCCCGTTTCCCCGACGAAAGTCGGGGCCTAGAAAAGATTGGGCACCGGCGTGCGCCGGTGAAACGAAATCTGGGTTCCGGGTGTCGCTGCGCTCCCCCGGAATGACGAGGGTAGGAGGGGGTATCACGCAACCCCTACCCCGCCTTCGCGCGTATCGCCTCCACGACCGGTTTTGCCAGCGCATCGAAAAAGGCTTCGAGATGGTCGGCCGGGCGGGCGGCGGCAGCGTCATTGCCGATCACTATGTGGGCGCAATCGGCATTGGGGTGCGTCCATTCATGGTGCATGGGCCGGACCGTCCCCAGATACTGGCCGACGACCGACTGGGCGGTACGCCCGCGCTCGTTCACATCGCGTAAAAGGCGCCGGGCGAGGCGTATATCGTCGGGCGCATCGACATAGACGCGGATATCAAACAGCTCTTTGAGCCGGTCGTCGCAGAACAGGTGAATACCCTCCACCAGCACGACATCCGCCGGCGCGATGCGGCGCGTATCGGCGCGGCGGCGGTGAATGGTGAAATCATAGATCGGCGCATCCACGCTCTCGCCGCGCCTGAGCGCGTCCAGATGATCGGCCAGAAGCGCATGATCACGAGAGGCCGGATGATCGAAATTGAAGCGGGCGGCATCAAAATCGGGCGAGGCACCGTGATCGCCGTAATAATCATCTTCGGCCATGACGAGCGCGCTCAGGGGCGCAATGGCGCGGGCGGCGGCGCGCGCAATCTCGGTCTTGCCGGAGGCTGACCCCCCGCTTACCCCCACGATCAGCCGTGCCATACGCCAGTTCCTTAGCCCTTGTCGTCTTCATCGACGCCCGGATCATCGGGCGCAAAGCGCGGACCCGCAGCCGGGGTTTCCTCGCGCTGTCTCGTTTCCCGGTCTGGTAAAGGGGCAGGCGCGATGATGACAGGAGCCGTGTCAGTGGCAGGCGGTTCTTTTGCAGCAGGCTTTGGTGCCTCAAGGAGAACCCGGTCAGGGATGGCTTCGGCGATCATCTCAAAGCGCTCATGGCGCGGATGGATCAGCCGCTCCTCATCGCCCCAGGCATAGACAAGGCGCTGCCAGTCGCTCTCGGCAAAATTGAAGGCTTCCCCGTCCCCGTCAATATCCGACCAGTCCGGTTCGCCCGGCGCGTGGGCAGCGCGGGCGAGATAACGCTGGGCAGCGTCCTCATCGCCCTCCAGACGCGTCAGGCGGGCTGCCAGCGTACACACGCGCGCCGAGAGCGGCGTTTCGGCCAGCAGGGGCGTAATGGCGCTGCGCGCGGCCTCGATATTGCGCTGCTGCAGGGCGATGCCGGTGAGCAGCAGGCGCGATTCCCGATTGTCAGGATTGAACCCGGCGAGCGTACGCAGACGCGCCGCCTTCTTCGCCGCCGTATCGGATTTACGAAGCTCGCCATAGGCCCGTGCAATCGCCGGGTGGGGCCGCAGCCGCCAGGCGGTTTCGAGGATGTCTGCCGCCTTGCGGTGGCGGCGGCGCGCGGGCAGCAGATCCCCGGCCAGCACGGCGGCGGGCGCAAAGCCGGGAGAAGCACTTGCTGCCTTCTCGGCCAGCTCTGCGGCCTTTTCTGCGTCGCTCTGACGGGTCTGGCGTGCCTTCACGGTCAGGATCACCGCCCGGCGGCGCGCGGCGCTGTCCGGCGCGATATGGCGGCGCTTCTCGCCCTCGGAGAGGGTTTCCAACGCGTCGTCCCAGCGCGCGGCGGCAATTTGCGCATTAAAGAGGCTGTCAAACGCCCAGCGTGCGGTGCGCGCTTCTGCAAACGCCTTGCCCGCATGGGTTATGACATTGCCGGTCTCGCCTTGCGTTTCGGCCAGCACGGAGAGGCCACGATGGGCAACGAGACGCGTTTTCGGATCTTCCAGCAGAGCTTCATAATGGCCGCGCGCGGCCAGAAGATTGCCTGCGGCCTCTGCGGCTCTGGCAGCCAGCAGGCGCGACAGGGCAGGCCGCTCCAGCAGGGCATCGGCGCGTGCGGCTTGCCGGACGGCCAGCTCGCCTTCACCGGCAGCAGCGGCGATCAGCGCGCGTTCCAGCGCATCAACGCCCTGTTCCCGGCGGCGGCGCTGGCGCAGCTTGCGCCAGGCATCAGGCGCGCCCCACATTTTCGCGATCAGCCACCACAATACGGTCAGCAGGAAAGCCGCGAGGATCAGCACGCCCATGAAGAGCGCAAAGCTGGTCTCGGCCTGCCAGCCAAGGAACTCAAAACTGGCCGTGCCGGGATTCAAGGTCAGCCAGACAGCGAGGATCGCCGTGACGACGCACAAGGCAACAGTGAGGATTAGGCGGATCATGGCGTGCTCCTGCCCGGAGTGGCGTCGCTGCTGAGCGCATTGCGCAGTGTGATGAGACCGGCCTCGATTTCAAGGCGGGCGCGCGCGCGGAGCAGCCAGTCAGAGGCTGCTTCAGCTGCCGGGCCTTCCAGCCGCCCTGCCGCCTCTACCGCGCCGGACAGATCGCCGCGCGCAAGGCGGTTTTCAGCCTGCCGGATCAGAGCCAGCGCGCTATCAGGGCTGGTATCGGCGGGGCGGATTTCAAACAGACCCAGAAAGCGGCGCGTCTCGCCCGATGCCGAACGTATCGCCGCTGCGGGGAAGCTGTCTGCCAGCTCATCAGACGATGGCACGCCCCGGCGCGCATGAGGCTGCAGGGCGGCAAGGCCCGGCGCGTTTGGCCAGAGCCGGGCCATATTGGCGCGCTCGGCCTCAAAACTCTCTGAAGTCTGAGCCGCTTCGCGCAAAGCCGTGAAGGCCAGAATGCGCGCCGCCGACCGCTCGACAGCCTCGGCCTCGCCGCCAGCGCTGGCTTCGGCCTCGCTCAGCCGGGCTTCAAGGGCATCAAGCCGGGCCTGCACGCTCTCATCACGCGAGGCCAAGGCATCGCGCATCTGCTCTGACAACGCCCCGGACGCTTCGTCCTGCCGCGCAGACAGGGCCGCCAGGCCTGCCTCAGCCTGTTGTGCAGTTTCGTTCAGACGCCTCTCAAGGGCCGCAACCGCCTCTTCCAGCGGGGCGAGATCAACCTCCCCGCCGCCAGCCGCAGGCCGGTTTTCAATGGCCCTGCGCAGACCATCGATCTCGGCGCGCAGCCCCCCTTCGCGCTCATCCAGCAGCGCTTCCAGCGCGGCCTCATCAAGCCCGGCGCCCGTCTCACCCGCCGGGCGCGCCTCCATCGCCTCCACACGCTCTTCCAACGCGCGTATTTCGCTGTCGAATGTGCGCAAGGCTTCGGTGGGGACCATTTCGGTCAGCGGCCGGTCTTCTGCCGCGTTCAGGCGCGCGTCCAGCCCTGCCAGCTGGCTTTCCAGCCGGGCGATCTCCGCGCTGGAATCTGCCGGTTCGCCCTCCCGGTTGAGGCCCGCTGCAAACCAGCCCGCAGCCCCGCCAACACCGCCTGCCAGCACCAGCAGCAATACAAAGCCGGCAAGACGCATCGCTGCCTTGCCGCCGCCGACACGCTTTTCAGGCTTTGCCGGTTCAAATTCGGCATCGATGGGCTCTGCCTCGCCGGGCGGAGGAGTATTTTCGGGGGAGTCCGCGTGCATGATCGGGTCTTCGCGCCTTTTCTGGGTCGGCTTCCTGCGCACTCTAGGGTGCGCCGCGCCGCTTCGCCAGTTCATCCAGTGCGGCCAGAAGACTGTCTTCAGCCGGTTGCGCGGCGATATGTGCCTGCAGGCCACGCGTGTGCAGCGGCACCGCGGCACGCTCCGATATGGCGATGAACTCCAGACGCGCGGGGGCGGCAGTGAGTTCCGCCGCATCCACAAGCGCCAGAAAGCGCTGTGCGCCGCGCGCAGAGTGGATGAGCACGATGGCCGGGCCGTCTGCAAGCGCCGCTCTGGCACGCGCTGTCAGCCCGCGCGCCAGCCGTGTGCGGTAAACGGTGCGGGTCGTGGCACTGAGACCCAGAACCTCCAGCATGCCGGCCAGATCGCCCGCCCTGTCCTCCCCGCTCAAATGAAGGACATGGCTGCCGGGGGGCAGAGCTCGCGCGATTACCCGCGCCAACGCTTCGGCATCGCCATCGGCACTGGTAACGGACGCAAAGCCAGCCTCGCGCGCCGCCTGCGCCGTACCTTCACCCACCGCGAACACCGGCAGGTGAAGCAGCGGTCCGGTATCGCGGACGGCCTGCAGCGCGTTGGCGCTGGTCAGGGCCAGAGCATCAGTGCCATTAGCGCCAATCACCGCTCGCGAGCGAACGACTTGCGAAACCGGGCAGGCTATCGCGGCAAAACCCATTGCCCGGACGGCCCGGACGGTGCGGGCATTGCCCGGCTGGGTGCGCGTCACAAGGACTGGCGCATGCGCGGTCATGACCCTGTGCCGGTGAGGATGGCTTCCACCGCCGCCCCTCCATCCTTGCGCAGGGTCTCTCCCAGAGACAGGCCGAAGGCGCGCGCCGCTGCAACCGTGTCGATTCCGGTTCGCGTATCATTCATGCGCCAGCGCTGTGATCCGTCAGGTTTCAGCACTTCTGCCGTCAGATGGAGCGTATCGCCCTCAAACACGCCATGCGCCGCCAGCGGCGTGCGGCAGGACCCGTCCAGCGCTTCGAGAACGCCGCGCTCGGCGGCGATGGCAAGGGCGGTGGGCACATGGTTGAGAGGGGCAAGGGCTGCGCGGGCGACATCATCATCGCTGCGGATCGTCACACCGATAGCGCCCTGCGCCGGAGCAGGCAGGCTGTGTGCGAAATCAAGGCCCGGCCAGTCCCCTTCCGGGCGGCCCAGCCGTTTCAGTCCCGCCTTGGCGAGGAAGGTCGCGGCAATGGGGCCCTCATTCAGCTTTTGCAGGCGTGTGCCGACATTGCCGCGCAGAAGCGTGATCTGAAGGTCTGGCCGGGCGTGAAGCGCCTGTGCCTGACGGCGCAAGGAGGCTGTGCCGATCAGCGCCCCTTGGGGCAGGCTCTTCAGCGTGCCGGGGCCGGTCGCGGTCAGTAATATGTCTGACGGGTCTTCACGTTCGAGCACACAAGCCAGCTCCAGCCCGTCCGGCAGATGGGTGGGCACGTCCTTCATGGAATGGACAGCAAACGCCGCCTCGCCGTCCAGCTGCGCGCGGTCGAGCTCTCGGGTGAAGAGCCCCTTGCCGCCGGCATCCAGAAGCGCCCGGTCCGTGATCTGGTCGCCCGTGGTGACAAGGCCGAGGATCGGGAAGCCTGCTTCGATGTCCTCCACACCGTGCGCGGCCGCCAGCTGTACTTGCACCATCAGCGCCTGCGCCATGGCCAGCGGAGAGGTGCGGGTGGCTAGCGCCATGACGGGCAGGGAAGCGGTCAAGATGATCTCCGTGAGTTGTCAGCCTGCCGGGGCGGCGCTAACGGATGGGTATGGCGTTATCCCATACCCACCCCGGCGCGCAAGAAGGCCAGCCCGTTACCGTGCTGGGCCTTGAATCGAGCTGCGATGACAGCGCGGCGGCGATTGTGCGCCTGAACCCTGACGGAAGCACTGAAGTTCTGGCCGAGCGCGTCGTCAACCAGAATAGCGATCATGCCCCCTTTGGCGGTGTGGTGCCGGAGATTGCCGCGCGCAGCCACGCCGAGCGCATGGACCATCTCGCGCGCGAGGTGATGGAGCAAGCCGGGCTGGAATTCGGCACGGTCGACGCCATCGCCGCCACCGCCGGTCCCGGCCTGATTGGTGGGGTGATGGCCGCGCTGATGACCGCAAAAGGGCTGGCACTCGGTTCGGGCAAGCCGCTGATCGCCGTCAATCATCTGGAAGGCCACGCGCTCTCCCCGCGCCTTGTCGAACCGCTTCCCTTTCCCTGGCTGCTCTTGCTGGTCTCTGGCGGGCATACCCAGCTTTTGAGCGTGGACGGCGTGGGACAGATGACCCGGCTCGGCTCCACCATCGATGATGCGGCAGGCGAAGCCTTCGACAAATCGGCCAAGGTGCTGGGCCTTGGCTTTCCCGGCGGGCCGGCGCTGGAAAAGCTCGCCGCGCAAGCAACCGACCCGTCACGCTTCCCCCTGCCGCGCATGCTGGCCCACGACAAAAGCTGCAATTTCTCGTTTGCGGGCCTGAAGACAGCCGTGAAGCGCAGCTTTGACGCGCTGGACGCACCGGCAGACGCTGACAAGGCCGATCTCGCCGCCGCTGCGCAGTCTGCCATCGCGGCGCATCTGGCCGAGCGCACGGGCCGCGCGCTCGATCTGTATGCACAACAAAACTCTAAAGGCCGGGTGCTGGTCGCGGCAGGCGGTGTAGCCGCCAACCGGGCGGTGCGCGACGCACTGGTGAAAGAGGCCGAGGCACGAGGCTTCCGCACGCTCTTCCCGCCTCTGAGATACTGCACGGATAATGCCGCAATGATTGCGCTGGCGGGCGCAGAGCGTTTCCGGCTGGGCATCACCGATGATCTGGATGTGCCGGCACGCGCGCGCTGGCCGCTGGATTCCGGTGCCGCCAGCGATGATCCGCTGCTAGGGTCTGGCAAAAAGGGACCAAAGGCATGAGCGCAAGACTGGGCATTATCGGGGCGGGCGCCTGGGGTACGGCGCTGGCGCAGGCGGCCGCGCGCGCCGGTACGCCCTCCATCCTGTGGGCGTTCGAGCCAGAGGTGGCAAAAGCCATCAACGAAACCCGCGAAAACCCGGTCTTCCTCAAAGGCGTGACGCTGGATGCAGCCATCCGCGCCACCAGTGACGCCGCAGACCTCTCGGCCTGCGATGCCTGGCTGGTCGTCACCCCCGCCCAGCACATGCGCGCGAGCCTTGAGGCGTTCGGCGCGTATCTCAAACCCGGCACGCCGGTCGCACTGTGCTCCAAAGGCATTGAACGCGGCAGTTTGAAACTAATGAGCGATGTGCTGGCCGAAACCCTCCCCTCAGCCATTCCCGCCGTCCTCTCCGGCCCGTCCTTTGCCGCCGATGTGGCGCGCGGCCTGCCGACGGCCGTGACGCTGGCCTGCACCGATGCGCGCGCGGGCGAGAAGCTCATCGCCATGATCGGTTCAGCCAGCTTCCGGCCCTATCTGGCTGATGATCTCATCGGCGCGGAGATTGGCGGCTCGGTGAAGAATGTGCTCGCCATCGCCGCCGGGATCGTGGAAGGGCGCGGGCTTGGCAAATCAGCCCATGCCGCCCTGATTGCGCGCGGATTTGCCGAGATGACGCGCCTCGCCGTAGCGCTGGGCGCGCAGCGTGAAACCCTCACCGGGCTTTGCGGGCTGGGCGATCTGGTGCTCACCTGCTCCTCGCCGCAATCGCGCAACATGTCGTGCGGGCTGGCGCTGGGCCGGGGCGAGGCGCTGGCAGACATCATGGCGGCGCGCAATTCGGTGACAGAGGGGGTGGCAACGGCGCCGGCGGTGATGGAGCTGGCTGCGCGCCATGGCGTCGACATGCCGATCTGCGAAGCGGTGGCGGCGATTGTGGGCGGCAAGGCCAGCGTCGATGATGCCATCAACGCCCTGCTCTCACGTCCCTTCACCAGCGAGGGCGCGTGAGTATGAGCGACATGCCCCCACCCGGCACGGTGCTGGGCCGTCTGGATGCTCTGGCCGATCCGGGCGCCTTCCCGTCAGACTATGGGCCTCTGCCAATATTGCTGGTGCGCAAGGGCGATGAAGCCTTTGCCTATGTGAATGTTTGCCCGCATCAGGGCCGCCCGCTCTGCCTGCCTTCAGGACGGACACTCATCAGCGAGGAAAGCTTCATCGTCTGCCCGTTTCACGGGGCAAGCTTTGCCATTGAGAGCGGCGCCTGCACCGGCGGGCCGGCAGGCAGGGCCAGGCTCAAACCTGTGCCGGTGAAGGTATCAGGCGGCGAAATCATCGCCGCCTGAACCTTTTCTCTAGTCCTTAGCCGCGTTCTGCGCCAGTTCACGCAGCTCGGTCGAGGCAATGGCGATCTTGGAAAGAGTCCACCCGCCAGACGCTGACAACTGTTCGATCAGGTGATCAGTGCGGTCAACCTCGTGGGCGTGGGTCACCTGCCAGGACGAGACCAGCTCTTCGGCCCATTCCTCTGACGGCTCTTCCGCGCCGGCTTTGAGCTTGCCGCCCGCCGCATCAGCATAGCGGGCAATGGCGGTGGAGATGGCCAGCTGGCTGGCAAACAGATCTTCCACCAGACGGCGCGTGGCCAGCCGGTCCCAGTGCTGGTCCGAGGTCAGATAGCTGGCGGCAGAGCGTAAAGGATCGAACCCGAAACGTTCCCCGATGGCATGATAGGCGCGCGCCGCCGCCGCCAGCGGCCAACCCGCACTCGTGGCCAGATCGATAATGTCCGTAGCGGGAATCAGCGGCTGCAGTAGCGCCGCCGAGCCCGCCAGCTTTGCCGGTGCGCCCTCCTCGATCAGCCGCGAGCGGCGGCCGGCCACACCGGCCCGCTCATGGCTGGAGAGGATGCTTTCGCCCCATTCACGCAGCTGGTCTGCGCCTTCCTGGTAGCGCGCGATCATGTCACCGACCGGCGTGGTCTTGCCCGCTTCCTCAGCTCGCGACCGGCGGGCCAGCCAGACCGTCTGCTTGAAGAGCAGGCGGCGCACCTCCTGGTGCAGGCTCGTCTGGGCGCTGGCAGGCACCTTGTTGTCGAGCGCATTTATCTTCGCGGTCAGATCGTCAATGCGGAAAATCTCCCGCGCGGCGGCAAAGGCCCTTGCGATGGCCGGGGCATCCGCCCCGCTCAGCTCCAGTGCGCGCTGGAGGAAGTCCGGCCCGCCCATATTCACCAGATCATTGGCAATCCGCGTTGCAATGATCTCCCTTTTCAGCCGGTGCCCGTCCATGGCATCGGCAAATTTGTGCAGGGCTTTCGGGAAATAGGTGACCAGCGTGTCCTTGAAGTGCGGGTCGTCCGGCACGTCACACGCCACGATCTTGTCGAACAGGGCGATCTTCACATAGCTGGTGATAATTGCGATTTCCGGCCGCGAAAGCCCGTCATTCTGGTCTTTGAGCTCGCGGATCGTCTCCTTGCCGGGAAGCCCCTCCACGGCCCGGTCCAGACGCCCTTCAGATTCCAGGCTCTCCATGACACGCTCGTGCACATCAAGGTCCTCTGCCGCCCGCTCGCGCGCCAGCGTCAGGGTGAGCGTCTGGTCGTAATTGTGGCGCAGCACATGCTGGGCCACATCGTCGGTCATGGATTCCAGCAGTTTGTTGCGGTCCTCCCGGCTCATGTCGCCCGAACGCATCATCGGGTTGAGCAGGATCTTGATATTCACCTCATGGTCGGAGCTATCGACGCCGGCTGAATTGTCGATGAAGTCGCCATTCACGCTGCCGCCCCCGCGCGCAAAGGCAATGCGGGCGGCCTGCGTCATGGCCAGATTTGCCCCCTCGCCCACCACACAGGCCTTCATCTCTTCGGCATCAACCCGGATGGCATCGTTATTCTTGTCGCCTACCTGGTAGTTCTGTTCAGACGCCGCCTTCACATAGGTGCCAATGCCGCCGAACCAGAGAAGCTCGGTCTCAGCCTTGAGAAGGGCATGCATGAGCTCACTTGGCGTCGCGCTCTTACCTTCAAGGCCGGTCAGGGTCCGGATCTCGTCATTGAGCTGGATGGCTTTGGCAGAGCGCGAGAATACGCCCCCGCCCTTTGAGATCAGCTTGGAATCGTACTCCTGCCAGCTGGAACGGTCCATCTCGAACAGGCGCTTGCGCTCCTTCCAGCTGGCTTCCGTGTCCTGCGGATCGGGATCAATGAAGATGTCGCGATGGTCGAATGCCGCCAGAAGGCGGATCTGCTTCGACAAGAGCATGCCATTGCCGAACACATCGCCAGACATGTCGCCCACGCCAATCACCGTGAAGGGCTCGCTCTGGATGTCCTTGCCCCGCTCGCGGAAGTGGCGCTTGACCGATTCCCACCCGCCGCGCGCGGTGATCGCCATTTTCTTGTGGTCATAGCCGGCTGACCCGCCAGAGGCGAAGGCATCGCCTAGCCAGAAATCATACTCGTCCGTGGCGACACCATTGGCGATGTCGGAGAAACTCGCCGTTCCCTTGTCGGCCGCGACAACGAGATAGGGATCTTCCCCGTCCCAGCGCACGACATTGTCCGGCGCCACGACATTACCGTCCGCGTCGAGATTATCGGTGATGTCGAGAAGACCGCGCAGGAAGGTGCGGTAGCTCTCCTTGCCTTCGGCCATGAAGGCTTCCCGGTCAGACGGCTTGGGCAATTGCTTGGGATAGAAACCGCCCTTGGAGCCGACCGGCACGATGACGGCGTTCTTCACCTGCTGGGCCTTCACAAGGCCCAGAACCTCGGTGCGGAAATCTTCACGCCGGTCAGACCAGCGGAGCCCGCCGCGCGCCACAGGTCCGAAACGCAGATGCACGCCCTCCACGCGCGGGCTCCACACGAATATCTCGCGATAGGGCTTGGGCGCAGGCAGGTCGCGGATCTTGCGGCTGGCAATCTTCAGCGAAATCCAGGGCTTGGGCTGACCGTCCTCATCGGTCTGGTAGAAATTGGTCCGCAGCGTATATTTGATGAGCTTGACCAGCCGGCGCAGGGCCTTGTCGTGGTCCAGGCTGGAGACCGCATCGAGCTTGCCGCGCAATTCCTTCTCCAGCGCATTGGCCTTTTCCTCACGCACCTTGTGGTCAAGATCGAGCGAAGGATCAAAGCGCAGGCGGGCAAATTCCAGAAGGCAGCGCGCGATTTCAGGATGCCCGGCAAGGGCTTC
>ERZ869909.2819-NODE-2819-length-10828-cov-261.752302_pt1 | contig 10828 bp, 15 predicted proteins | sample MGYA00520892_ERZ869909 | MGnify/ENA primary metagenome ERZ869909 (study PRJEB32215, sample SAMEA104723947) | bioreactor metagenome | biome: bioreactor; feature: anaerobic bioreactor; material: water | place: China | collected 2015-03-12 ... | reverse complement strand
CGGGACAGGACGATGATTAGTGCCTCGCTGGGCTCGGGCGAGAGGGCGCGGACGTCGGCAACGCGGCCGTCTGCACTGCGGGCGTGAAACTCGTAGGCGCCGGTGGGGCCGGCGACGCTGAGGCCTTCCCATGATTCCTGCCCGCGCAGGCGCAGCTCGGTGTTGCCCTCGTATGTGGGCGCTACCGGCGGTGTGGCAGTGGGGTCGCCCGGGTCGATCATGAGGCGCTGGACGTTGTAGTTGGCCACCAGGTGGTCGAGGTCGGCGTCGTTGGCGTACGCGAGCATGACGGCGCGGGCGGCTTCATTGACGCGCTGCCGCCAGTGGAGCTCGCGGTAGGCGTTTTCCTGCAACAGCAGGGTGAGTGGCTCGGATTCCAGTTCGAGGGTGGCTTCGACGTCGGCGCGGCGATCTGCCGATACCAAGCTGAGCAGCGCGGCCTTGCGCTCTGCATAGACGGCCTCGTAGTCGAGATCTTCGACGACGCGCGGCGGTGGGAGCTGGGAGAGATCGATAGGGCCGCTCATGCAATGGGCACCTCGAGCTGCAACGGTTGGCCGGTGCGGGTCTGGCCGTCGATCTCGAGCACGGCGCCGCCTGGCTGGGTGGTGCTGACGCGGCGACGTATGGCGGTCACGCGGATGCGCGGCTCCCAACGGATGATTGCCATGATGCTGGCGGCGTAGGCTTGCAGCAGGGTGCCGTCATTCAAGGGGGCGTCGATCAGCTCGGGCAGCAGGCTGCCGTAGTCGCGGCGCATCACACGACTGCCGATGGGCGTGGTGAGGATGTTGCGCACGCTCTGACGGATGTGATCGAGGCCTTCGAGGCGGCGGCCGGTTTGTGCGTTCATTCCGGTCATCATTCGACTCCGTAGGTGCCGGCGGAGCTGCCGGCGGTTACCTCGACCTCAGCGTTTTGCTGGATCTCGTCGACGACGGCGTTAGCGATGGCCTCGGCCATGCGGTTGACCCATGAGTGTTCGCCGCCTGGGTTGGCCCCCTGGTTTTGCATCTCGCTGACGATGCGGTTTTTGAGCTGCCCCTTGCTGAGTGCCATTGCTACTCCCCCGCCGTTACGGTGCTGGACCCGTCGCCGTGCGGGTTGCCGGTGAAGTGGCAGATGTGCCCGGTGGTGACGACGGGCTTGCCCTGGTTGTGATGGATGCTCTCGCCGTCGATGGTGACCTTACCGGCTGCCTTTACGTTGACGGCGCCGACGCAGTTGATGGTGAGGATGTTGGCTTCGTGGTCGTACTCGATGCGGGTGCCGTCGGGCAGCCAGCGGCCGATGACGTTGGGGCTACTGCTGGGGGCCGGATGGGCCTGTTGGTTCAGGCCGGTAAGCACGACGCCTGCGGCGAGATCGCCACCGGGGGAGAACACGACGACCTGTTCGCCGACGGTGGGCGGATCCCAGGTACGGGTTGTGCCGGCGCGGCCTTCGAGCCAAGGCAGCCAGGCAGTGAGGAGCTCGCCGGCCTTTACCCGTACGCGCGCGGTGGCGTGATCCACCTCGGCGATGGTGCCGAGGCGGATCAGGTTGTTAATCAGGCGGAGTAGTTCGGCGACGTTGTTCATGGGGCGATGTTCCCTTGCCGTTCGCGCGGTGCTCCAGCGCAGGCGGTTGTAAATCGACGATCTACAACGGGCGGGACTATTCGCCGGGGGAGTCCCACTCGGCGGCAATCTCGTATTCGTCGCTGCCGGGGGCCTTGGTGTGGAGCTGCCAGTGGGTGGCGGGGCACGTCTCGATGGGGTACTCCGGTATGCGGTGCTCGCTCTCGATCATGCCGGTTGCGCAGTTGACCCTGGCAACGACGCGCTCGGTGAGCGTGACTTCGATGGCGAGATCCCAGCTCTGGTCGGTGAGCAGCTCGGCTTGGAAGCGCACGGCTTCGTCAGGGTCGAGGTCGGGCTGGTAGTGAGAGAGCCACTGCAACAGCGGGATCATGACGGTGTCGATGTCGGCGCTCTGGTCTGTGAGCACGATCTTTACCGGGATGCGGTACTGATGCGACAGGCTCTCGCCGCGCTGGAAGGCAATGGCGCCGTCTTCGATGAAGGTGAGGAGGCGCTCGGGGTTGCCGCGGATGCCGGGAACGCTCTTGACCAGGTGTTCGCGCAGGCTGTGGAGCTTTCTCATTGGCGGGCCTCGATGGCGTCGACTAGGCCGTTATGCCGGGTTGCGCATTCGTGGTACCGGCTGGCCCAGGCGGACATGGTAAGGGCGACGTCGGCACCGGTGCCGTCAGTCAGTTCCGGCAGTTCGGTCGGGCAGCGCTGCAGCAGGCTCTGTTGCAGCAGGGGCGCGCCCGGCGGCGGCGTCGTTGAGCAGGCGGATAGCGTCATCGCCAAGACAGACGTTGCGATAGATCGGCTTCTCAATTTCACGGATCAACCCCCGGTCGATGATGCGTTCGTTGGCCTGTAGCTCGGCGAGGCGAGCTTCGACGCCGGCGGCGATCTCGCTTTCGCGTGCGAAGGCGGCATCGACGGCTAGGCGCAGGGCGCGCTCGGCGCTGAGGCGCTGGCTGTCTTCGTACCAGCCGCGGGCCTGCCAACCGGCCGCCAGGGTGGCGGCCAGTGAGAGGGCGAGGGCGGCGAGGCGGGCCTTGGTCATGCGGCTTCGCCGTAGGTGTCGACACAGACAGCCTCGATGAGCACGTTGCCGACGGCTTCGACGAGGCGGCGGCGGTTGGCGATGTACTTGGCGAGGTCGCTCTTGTTGGTGATGAAGAACAGCTCGACGATGATGCCGCCGCCGGTGGCGATGAAGCCGAGGCGGCTGTGCTGCCCGCTGGCTTCGCCCTTGGCGCCGCGGTTGGCGATGCCGAGGGTTTCGCTCACGGCCTTGCAGATGGCGTTGCCGAGGGGGTAGTGCTCGCGGGCGCTGAGGGTTTCCACCCCGGTGGCCGACGGGTTGGTGAATGCGTTGCAGTGGAACTCGACGGCGATGTCGTGCGACTTCGCGGCGCCGATGGCTTCGCGCAGCGGCAGGTTCTGGCCGGGCTGGCCGTCTTTGTCGAACAACACCTTGCCGCGCAGGTAGCCGGCGAGCAGGTCGCGGAACTCGAGGACGATGTCGGCCTCGGTGTAGCCGTGGCCGACGGCGCCGGGGTCGGTGTCGCTGTGGCCGGCGGCGATGAACAGCGACTGCACTTGGGTGGCAGCGGGCTTGAGCGGATGAGCCATGGCTAGTGTCTCCGGCGTGGGCGGAAGAGGTGGGCGAGGTTGCCGCCGGCGCGCAGGACCAAGGCGGCGATGGTGGCGAGCAGCAGGGCGAGCCACCAGGCTTCAGGTTCGCCGGCGGCGATGATGCGAACGGCAATCCATGTGCAGGCGGTGACGAGCAGCCAGGCGAGCAGGGCGACGCCAGGCCGGTACCGGCTGCCGTTGCGCCGGAACGTCAGGATGCGGGCGATGATGGTGAGCGCGGCGAGCACGGTCACCAGCTCTGTGATGGTCACTTGCGGCCTCCTAGCCAGGCTTTGAGGTCGAGGGTTTTCACTCCCTCGATGGCCCGTAGCCCTGCGGTGACGGTGACCGCCGATGCGATGAACGCGGCCACGGCTGAGTGATCGATGAGACTGCCGAGCGTTGCCGGCCCACCGAGATAGCCAATCAGAAAGCTGATGACGAGGTAGGCGAGGCGCTCGAACATGGCCAGATCCTTGGCGGAGATGACGAACAGCGAGGCGCCACAGAATGCGCCGATGACGGCATTGGCATCGATGCCGGGCAGCATGCCGATGGCCACGGCGGTGAGCGTGGCGGTGGCGGCGGCGGTTGTGGTGCTGGGGTCGGCCATGATGTTCCTCTGCGTTTGCCGCTCTGTTATGTCCAGAGCTGTACGGTTTTCGTTCTGGGTTGTACGGGCTGGCCTTCGGGCAGCTTGACGGGGGTGCCCTCGGGCAGCACCGGGCCGAGTTCGGCGAGGCCAGGGTTGAGGCGCAGCACTTGCTCGGTGACGCCAGCGGTGACGCCGAGGATGCGGTAGCAGAGCTGATCGAGGGTTTCGCCCTGGTGGGCCCTGACGGTGCGCACTAGATGAGCTCCACGACGGTGTGGTTACGGTCTTGCAGCTCGGCGACGGCCCAGCGGGCGTCGCGGCGGTAGTCGTCGGCGGCATCGGCCTTGGCTTCGCCGCGCTCGTCGCCGGCGTTGGTGGCCGATACCTCGCGGTACCGCTCGAGCAGCGATGCATGGGCGGTGGCGTAGACGGCCCGGCGATACAGCAGCGGATAGACGCCGGGGGCTTGCCAGCTTGGCGGGGTGACGTCGGCGATGGTTGCGGCGCCGTCGGCTTGCCGTTCGGCTTGCCAGGTGCGGAGCTGCCGGTTGATGTCGGCCATGGCGGCGCGCAGGGCGTGCTCTACGCGCTCGACCGTGACCGTGGTGAGGATCCGTTCGGCGGCGCGAAAGTGGGCCGGGTCGACAGCAGGCCAGAAGCCGTTGTTTTCAATCGGCTCGGGCGCTTCCGGTTCGGGGTTGTATCCGGCGGCGATGAGCGACATGGCGACCTCGGTAGAAAAACGGGGGTGGGCCGGGATTCGAGCGTGACCCAGGAGAGAGCATCTGCTCTAACCCGGCGCCCCCGTGGCGTCGGCGTGCGACTCGGGCGCGGCGGTCAGGACTGAGCCTGGCCGCCTTCGTTCTGCTGCTGCTGCTGCTGTTGTTGCTTGGCCTGGCGTTCGAGCTGCTCGATGTCCTTTTTCACGCCGGCCTTGTCGTTGAGCTCGAGGGCGCGGCGCAGGTGGGTGAGCGCCTCGTCGATGCTGTTGCCCTTGTCGCGGTAGGCGTAGCCGAGTGCCTTGTGCAGCTTGGCGCGCACCTGGTCGTGCATGTCGGCCTCGCGGGTGAGCGCTTCGGCTTGCACCAGGTGCATGACGAGGTAAGCGGCGGCTTCGCTGCTGTCGTCTTCGCCCTTTTCGTTCTTGGTGACCTGCAGCTGCCTGAGGGCTTCTTCGGCGACCTGCTCGGCGACGAGCGTTGCGGTATCGCGCTCGAACCGGTCGGGCGCATCCAAGCCGTGCCTGATCGCGTATTCGGCAATTTCCAGGCCGGTGGCAATCTCGCCAATGTCGAAGCACCAGAGCATGACGGTGACGAGCACGTCGTCTTGCGCGCCGGTACCGCCCTCGAGCACGCCCTGTACATAGGGCCCGAACTGGGGCAGCAGCTCGCGCTTGGCGGCGATCTTCGCTTCTACCGACTTGATGCCCTTGAGGGTCTGTCGGGCTTCCCAGAGCGCGGCGGCGAAGAGCTCGTACTGCTGGCCGCCCTGGGGGCGGCCGGGCTGGGCGTCACCGGCCGCTTTCGCGGCGGTGACGCGCTGGTAGTGACGGCGGGCGGGGCTATCCATGGGCTTCTCCCTTACTCAGTCCAGTCGCCGAACTCGATGTTCTCGACCAGACAGCCGGCGCCGAAGTCTTCGACGACGTAGGCATCGTTCGAGCTCTCGTAGTTCTCGACCCGCTTGCGCTCGGGCTTTTCCTTGATGTAGCGGCGGCGGCTGCCGAGCTGCCAGTAAATGGAGAGGTTCTCCGGCATGGTGATCAACAGCGTGCCTTCCGGGACGAAAGGAACCCGGGCTGCCTGCTGGCCACCCATGCGCTTCTGACTGATCACCATGTCAAGGGCGCGGCTTTCAGTCGGCGTGCCGGCGTGCTCCTGCAGCATGGGGAAGTACTTGTCGGCGAGCATCTTGCGGCCACAGATAACGCGCAGATCCACGGACTCCTGGTGCCAAGGGTCGATCAGCTCGTTGACGACATCGAACACCAGCGCGTCGATGTTGGCGTAGTCACCACCGGGGCCGACGCGTACCTTGCCGGCCTCGGCGCCCTCGCTCAGAACACGCGCCGGCGCGCGCTCGCGGTAGTGCTGCAGCCAGCCCTTGTTAACGTCCTGCAGCATCGGGTTGGCCACCCGGTCGGTTTCGGCGGCAGCGGTGACGCCGTTGAAACCGATCATGATGCGGTCAAGTGCCTGCTGCCGAATGATCGCGTTGCGAACCCGAGTCTGGAAGTCGGAGAACTTGGCCCAGGCATCCAACTTGCTCCACTTGAGGAAGGTGTCGTACTCGGTCGAGAAACACTCGTAGCTCTGCGGATCCAGGGTGGTGAGGTCGCGCGGCTGACGGTCGTTCTGGTCGACATTCGTGCGCCCAGCAATCGGTCCGCTGAGGCCAAGGCCCAGCTTTTCACCCTTCAGCTCGTCAACACCGATGATGTTGATGAGGCCGAGGAAAGCGCTGGACTCCTGAATCTTGCTTTCCAGGGTCTGTTGCACGCTCGGCTCTACGGTGAAGCTGTGCCCGGCATCGCTCACACCAGAGAGCGAGGCCACGCGAGCCAACAGAGCGTTGTAGAGTTTGCGGGTATCGTTACGCATTGGCGGCGGTCCTTATCAGCAGTCAGTCAGTACGGCGTCACCGCCGCCAGTGGCGGTTCCGCGGGGCGGGGTGGTGGGCTCGTTGTCGAGCTGGGTGTAGAGCTCCTCGAAGCGGCGCTTGAGGTCTTCGTGCGCTGCCTGCAGCTCGCTGAACGCGTCAGCCGTCGGCCGGCCGGCGACGTCGTCGGCCAGGGCGCTGTAGCGCTGCACGAACTCTCCGAGGGTCTCTTCCAGCTCGGTGCGGAAGGCGGCGAAGCCTGCCGTGGTCTTGGCGTCATGCTTCTTGAACAGCGCCTTGACCCGCTCGGCCAGGGTGGGGCCCTTGTCGGCCGGCTCGTCGTCGGCTTCAGAGAAGTCGAGCTCAGTCTCCACGGCCACCGAGAAGAGGTTTTCGGGGCGCTGCTTCCGGTTCGCCAGCGGCGACGCGGCCCCCTTGTTCGCGCTGAACTGGAGCATGTCGGTGCCCAACGAGGCGGGCGTGTCAGTGACTCCCAGGCCGACAAGGTAAGCCTCGCCGGTGTCGGCGAACTCGGGATCGACCTCGATGCTGGTGTAGATCTTCTGCCGCTCGGCATTCATCTGTTTGAGGCGGTCAGTCGGGTCGATATCAGCGAACAGAGCGAGCTTGGTTTCGCCGTCGACCTGTACTTCCTCAGCCTTGACGGCCTTGACGTCGCCCAGGGCGGCGAACGGGCCGTCGTGGAACATGCCGCGCATGTGCTCGAGCCACACGCGGGCGCCGTATTTCTTCGGATCGAAGTTCTTGGCCATCTGCTCGATCCACTTGCGGGAGATCGAGCGGCCGTCGGTGGTGGCGCCTTCGGTGGCGACTCGGAACCAGGGCATGCGGCTTCCTCGGCTGGATTCTGGGCTTAGCTGGGTTCGGGGCTTTCAGTGCCGTCAGGTTCCGCGCCGGTGCGAGCGGACTCAACCAATGGCCGTTGTAGATCGCGGATTTACAACAGCGGGCAGATGGTGAGGAAGGGCGCCGGGGATAGGCTGGCCGCATGACTACGATGCCCCCCGAGCTGAACGAATCGCCCCGCCTTACCGCCCGCCATCTGTACTGGCAGGGGTGGCGAGTGGCGCGTATCGCCGAGCACATCGGTGAGAAACCCGCCACGGTACACAGCTGGAAACAGCGGGACCGCTGGGAGGATGCGACGCCAACCGAGCGCGTCGAGCACACGCTCGAGGCGCGAATGGTTCAGCTGATCGCGAAGCCCGACAAGGAGGGAAAGGATTACAAAGAGATCGACTTGCTCGGCCGCCAAATGGAGCGGCTGGCCCGGGTGCGCAAGTACGACGAGACGGGGCGCGAAGGGGATTTAAACCCGAACATCGCGGCCCGTAACGATGCCCCGCGGAAGCGAAAGGCTCGCAAGAACTACCTCGACGATGAGCAGATCGAGGCCTTGAAAGCGGCGTTCCTCGACTCGCTCTTCGAGTACCAGATCGAGTGGCACGAGGCGGGCCAAAAGCACCGCATTCGCAACATTCTCAAGAGCCGCCAGATTGGCGCGACCTGGTATTTCGCCCGGGAGGCCATCGTCGATGCCTTCGAGACGGGCCGCAACAAGATCTTCCTTTCGGCCAGTAAGGCCCAGGCCCACATTTTCAAAAACTACATCATCCAGTTCGTGAAGGAGGTGACCGACGTCGAGCTTAAGGGCGACCCGTTGGTGCTTGATAACGGCGCCGAGCTGCATTTCCTCGGTACCAACTCCAAGACCGCCCAGGGCTACCACGGCGACACGTACCTTGATGAGTATTTCTGGATTCATCGCTTTGCCGAGTTCCGCAAGGTCACGTCTGGCATGGCGATGCACAAGAAATGGCGCCAGACCTATTTCAGCACGCCGAGCTCGCTGGGCCACGAGGCCTATCCCTTCTGGTCCGGGGAGATGTTCAACAAGCGCCGGAAGAAGGCCGAGCGCGAAGAGTTCGATGTTTCCCATGCCACCTTGGCCCGGGGCCTTGTGTGCCCGGACGGGCAGTGGAGGCAGATCGTCACGGTAGAAGACGCCATCGCCGGCGGCTGTGATCTCTTTGACCTCGAGCAGCTGCGTCTTGAGTACAGCGACGACGAGTTCGCCAACCTGCTGATGTGCCAGTTCGTCGATGATAGCCAGTCTGCGTTCCCGCTCAGCCTGGTGCACCCCTGCATGGTCGACTCTTGGGAAGTGTGGAGCGACTACCGGCCCTTCGCACCTCGGCCGGTGGGCGACCGGGGCGTATGGATTGGCTATGACCCGACCGGCACCGGCGAGGATGGCGACGGCGCGGGGCTAGTGGTGGTACTGCCTGCGCGCACGGCCGAGGAAAAACACCGGATCCTCGAACGGCACCGACTCAAGGGCGACAACTACGAGCAGCAGGCGGCATTCATCCGGTCGTTCCAAGAGCGGTACCGTATCGAGCATGTCGGCATCGACATCACTGGCCTTGGCGAGGCGGTGGCCGAGTACGTCGAGAAGTGGTTCCCGACGCTCGTCAGGTTCCGCTATGACCCGGCTGTCAAGGGCCGCTTGGTCATGCAGGCACAGCAGATCATGCGAACCCAACGGCTCGAGTTCGATGCCGGCTGGACCGACATGGCCGCCAGCTTCATGGCGATCAAGAAAGTGATGACCGCCACCGGCCGCCAATACACCTACATCTCTGGCCGGAGCAAAGCGACCGGCCACGCTGACCTTGCATGGGCGACCATGCACGCCCTCAGCCGCGAACCCATCGACGGGCCCGCCCAGGGCACCGGCCAATCCGTAGTGGAGTTTTCCGAATGAGCACAGCCGCTAAGCCCCGTATCCGTCTGCCGGCCGGGTACCGCCACGATCCGGCGACGACCGCCCCCAAGGCCGAAGCCTTCACGTTTGGCGACCCAGTGCCGGTAACGTCGCTGCGAGACATGTTTTACGAGGGCCTTTGGCTTTCGCCCGATGAGTGGTACGAGCCGCCTATCCCATTCGACGTGCTGGCCAAGAGCTACCGATCGACGGCGCATCATGGCAGCGCGTTGCAGGTCAAACGCAACATTCTGCTACGCACCTTCAAGCCGCACCCGCTTCTCGGCCGGCAGGCTTTCAGCGGCCTGGCACTCGATTACCTGGTGTTCGCCAATGGCTACCTCGAAGAGGTGCGGGGCCGACTGAACAAGCGGCTGCCGTTCCGCCACCTGCGAGCGAAATACATGCGCCGCGGTGGCGAGAACGGCGAGCGTTACTGGTGGGTACCCAACTACATCGACCGGACCGAGCTGCCGCGGGGCAGGGTGGTGCATGTGCTCGAGCCCGACATCGATCAGAGCATCTACGGCGTTCCTGACTACCTGGGTAGCCTCCAGTCTGCCTGGCTCAACGAGAACGCTACGCTGTTCCGACGGCGGTACTTCCTCAATGGGTCGCACGCCGGTTTCGTCATGTACGTGAGCGACCCGGCCAGCAATCAGGACGACATCAACGCGATGCGCAAGGCGTTGAAGGGCTCCAAGGGTGTCGGCAACTTCAAGAACCTGTTTTTCTATAGCCCCGGCGGCAAGAAGGACGGGGTACAGATCATCCCCATTTCAGAGGTGGCCGCCAAAGACGACTTCTGGAACATCAAGAACATCACGAGGGATGACCAGTTGGCCGGTCACCGGATCCCGCCGCCGCTGATGGGCATCGTGCCGCAGAACACAGCCGGGTTCGGCGACGTGGAGAAAGCGGCCAAGGTGTTCGTAGCCAACGAGCTCGAGCCGTTGCAGGCGGCGCTGATGGAGGTCAACGACATCGTCGGCGAAGAGGTCATCCGCTTCCGGCCGTACTCACTCGACGACGGCGCGGCGCCGCTCGACCCGACTAAGTAAGGCACCCCGCTCAATACCCAGCCGCCCACCCGGGCGGCTTTTTTGCGCACCCGCGCGAAAGGGAATTTTTGAATGAGTCGTATTGGATTTCTATTTCGCGTTGTGAGGCGCGAGCGCCCACCTAGCCCCGCCCTCGTCTTCCGAGCGCGTACGGCTCACGCGGCCACAGCGGGCCGCCTGCCCCCATATCCGCCGCAGGGCGTCGCGCGCCATCGGCACCCCGCCCCGCCCGCGCTCTTCGGAGGTCGTTTTTTATGCACTCCTGCACCCCTAGCGGAGGCCGCGCGGTCACTGGGCTTGCTTATGGTTATGAGTGGCCTTGTTCTTATGCATTTTCATGCGCATTTCTGCATTTTATGCACATGTGGATTTATCACGGTGAGCACGAAAACGCCGGCGGCCACATGGTGACCGACCGGCGCCGTTTAATCTTGCCGCTTTGAATATAGCTGTACCAATAGTGTACCAAGCAGCCATGAAAGCCCGTGGCTATGGGCTATGTTGTCCTATCCATCATGGGGGCCACGGAAAACCGGCGCGCCCGAGCCAGCGGGTCGTTTCCAGTCGTGTTGTTCATCTATGGCCT
>ERZ869909.2818-NODE-2818-length-10837-cov-3.699442_pt1 | contig 10837 bp, 11 predicted proteins | sample MGYA00520892_ERZ869909 | MGnify/ENA primary metagenome ERZ869909 (study PRJEB32215, sample SAMEA104723947) | bioreactor metagenome | biome: bioreactor; feature: anaerobic bioreactor; material: water | place: China | collected 2015-03-12 ... | reverse complement strand
ATGACGTTTGACGAGGCCGACCGGATGAGCGCCTCGACCGACAACCAGTTCATTCTCGACCTGATGCCCACCCACCCGATCTATCTCGACCATCTGCCCTCCGGCGTGCGCGAGGTGATGGGCAAGACCCATCCGCACGGCGTGAACGCAAAGCGGCTGCTGGAGTGGGAAGGGTTCGAATATCACCGCTATGTCGATATTTTCGATGGCGGACCGCTGGTGGACTGCCCGGTCGAGCGTATCCGCACGGTGCGGGAAAGCCGCGTGCTGACCGTTGGCGCTGCGGACGGCGAGACGGTAGAGGCGATGGTCTCCACCGACCGGATGGATGATTTCCGCCTGGTGCGATGCGAAGTCCGCGTCCGCGAAAACACGGTAGCGCTGGGCGATGATGCGCGGCGCGTGCTCAATCTGGTCGATGGGAACACAGCAAGAGTATGGGTGAATACATGAGCGGCAACAGCCTCTTTATCGACGGTGGATGGCGCAGCGGGAAAGGCGATGCCTTTGCCTCTCTCGATCCGGCAAGCGGCGAGACGGTGTGGAGCGGCAATGCTGCCGGCCCGGCCGATGTACGCTCTGCCTTCGCGGCGGCCCGTGCCGCCTTCGCTGACTGGGCGCTCACCGATTTCGAGACCCGGCGCGCCATTGTGGAGCGGTTCGGCGCCATCCTGGTTGAACGCAAGGAAGCCTTCGCCGAGCTGATCTCGCGCGAGACGGGCAAACCTTTATGGGAAGCGCAAGGCGAGGCGGGGGCGATGGCGGGCAAGATCGCCATTTCCATCAAGGCCCGCGAGGAGCGGGCAGGGCGGCGCGTGGAAGCGTCCGACTTTGGCGAGGCCGTGCTGGACCACAAGCCGCTGGGCGTGTTGTTCGTGCTGGGCCCGTACAACTTCCCCGGCCATCTGCCGAACGGCCATATCGTGCCGGCCCTGCTGGCGGGCAATACGCTGGTCTTCAAACCCTCCGAGCTGACGCCTGCCACGGCTGCGCTGATGGTGGAATGCTGGGAAGAGGCGGGCCTGCCAAAAGGCGTGCTCAATCTGGTGCAGGGCGCGCGCGAGACCGGCGCGGCGGCGCTGGACGATACTGATCTGGATGGCGTGCTCTTCACCGGCTCCTGGACGACCGGCGCCTTCATCCACAAGAAGTTTGCAGGCCGCACCGGCATCCAGCTCGCGCTGGAAATGGGCGGCAATAGCCCGCTGGTGGTATGGGATGCGAAGGATGCCGACGCAGCGGCCCGCATCGCCATCCTGTCAGCTTACATAAGCGCGGGTCAGCGCTGCTCGTGCGCGCGCAGGCTTATTGTGCCGGCGGGCGCAGCCGGTGATGCTGTGGTCAGCGCCGTTGCGGATATGGCCGCGCGCCTGACCATCGGGGCGTGGAACACCAATCCTGAACCCTTCATGGGGCCGCTGGTGACGCCGCACGCCGCAGACGCGGTGATCAAGGCGCAAGCTGATCTGGCTTCGCTCGGCGGCAAACTGCTGCTGGAAGCAAAGCGGCTGGACGCTGGCCCCGCCTTTGTCAGCCCCTCCCTTATCGATGTGACCGGCCTTGAAACGCCCGATCACGAGGTCTTCGGCCCGCTATTGCAGGTGCGCCGCGCCAATAGCTTTGAAGATGCGCTCAAAGAGGCCAACAACACCGCCTATGGCCTTGCCGCAGGGCTGGTCAGCGATGATGCCGCCCTGTGGAAGCGCTTCTGGGCGGGTTCGCGCGCCGGTATCGTCAACTGGAACCGGCCCACCACAGGAGCTGCGTCCTCCATGCCGTTTGGCGGGCCGGGCCAGTCCGGCAATCTGCGCCCCAGCGCCTATTATGCGGCTGATTATTGCGCCTATCCGGTCGCGACACAGGCCGCACCTGAGCTTAGCTCCCTGCCGGTGAAAGGCATCTGATGAGCGCTATCGAAGCCAATTTCGACGGGCTGGTCGGCCCGACGCATAATTATGCAGGCCTCGCCGAAGGCAATCTCGCCAGCGCGAAGAATGCAGGCAACATTGCCGCTCCGCGCGCCGGTGTGCTGGAGGGGCTGGCCAAGGCGAAACGCCTTGCCGATGCAGGGCTGGTGCAGGGCTTTCTGCCGCCGCACGAGCGCCCTTTTATTCCCGGCCTGCGCGCGCTCGGCTTCACCGGCAGCGACGCCCAAGTCTGGGAGAGCGCCTTTCGCCGTGCGCCGGTACTCGCACGCAATATGGCCTCGGCCAGCCCGATGTGGGCGGCCAATGCGGCCACGGTCTCGCCCAGCCCAGACACGGCCGATGGCCGCCTGCATATGAGCGCTGCCAATCTTCTCTCCACCCTGCACCGCTCCATCGAGGGACCGCAGACCGCGCGGGCCTTGCGCGCCATCTTCCCCGATGAGGGCCGGTTCGCGGTGCATGACCCGCTGCCGATGCAATCTGCCTTTGGCGATGAAGGCGCGGCCAACCATGTGCGCCTGTGCGCCGAGCATGGCGCGCCGGGCGTGGAAATCCTCGTCTATGGGCGCGACGCCTTTGAAAGCTGGCAGGCGCGCTTCCCCGCCCGCCAGACCAAGCAGGCGTGTGAGGCGATTGCCCGCCGCCATGGGCTCGACCCTGAACGCACCGTCATCGTGCGCCAGTCGCGCGCCGCCATCGAGGCCGGCGCTTTCCACAATGATGTCGTGTGCGTCGGCAATGGCCGGGTTCTCTTCTTCCACGAGCTGGCGTTCGAGGACACTGAAGCGACGCTCGATGCGATCCGCGCGGCGGCCAAGGGCCTGTTCGATCCGGTCTTCGTCGAGGTGGCGCAGGACGAAGTGCCGATAGAGGACGCCATCACCAGCTATATCTTCAACTCGCAGCTTCTGGGCTGGCCGGGCGAGGACCGCATGGTGTTGCTGGCCCCCAAAGAGACGCAAGAAACCGCCTCAACGCGCGCCTATTGCGAGCGCATGGTGGCAGGCAATGGCCCGATAGGGCGCGTGGATTATGCCGATGTGCGCCAGTCCATGAGGAATGGTGGCGGGCCTGCCTGTCTGCGCCTGCGCGTGGTGCTGACCCCGGCGGAACTGAAGGCTGTCAATCCGGGCGTGATGCTCGATGACCGGCTGTTTGCCGCGCTGACCGACTGGGCCAAGACCCATTACCGCGAGAGCCTGAGCCTGACGGAGCTGGCTGATCCTGCGCTGGTGGATGAAAGCCGCGCGGCGCTGGATGCGCTCACGCGCATCATGGGTCTGGGCGGCGATTTCTACGATTTTCAGCGGGTCTAGACAGGCAGCTAGAGATCAAAAGTCCCGACTACGGGTACGTGGTCGGAGGCTTTTTCCTTGCCCCGCACATCCTTGTGAATCTCGATCGATTTCAGGCGGTCAGCGGCCTGCGGCGAGCACAGAAGGTGGTCGATGCGGATGCCGTTATTCTTCTGCCACGCACCCGCCTGATAGTCCCAGAACGTATACTGGTGCGCGCGGCCATCGAGATGCTGGAAGGCTTCGGTGAAGCCCAGCCATTGCAGCGCGAAGAAGGCATCGCGCGTCCGGGGCAGGATCAGGGCATCGCCCTCCCACGCGGCCGGATCATGCACATCGGAATCGCGCGGGATAACGTTGTAATCGCCCGCCAGAACCAGCGGTTCTTCATAGGCCAGTAGCTTGGCGGCATGCGCGTGCAGGCGCGCCATCCATTCCAGCTTGTAATCGTATTTCGGCCCCGGCGCCGGGTTGCCGTTGGGCAGGTAGATGCTCGCCACGCGCACCGGGCCACCCGGCGCGCTGATCACCACCTCGATATAGCGGGCCTGTTCTTCCTCGCCATTGCCGCCGGGCAGGGCGCGCTCGGCCACTTCCTCGATAGGAAAGCGCGAGAGCAGGGCGACGCCGTTATAGCTCTTCTGGCCCACCGTCTCGATGTTGTAGCCCAGCCGCTCGATCTCCTCGCGCGGGAAGCCCTCATCCTGGCATTTGATCTCCTGCAGGCAGGCAATGTCCGGCTTTGCTTCGCCCAGCCATTCCAGCACGTTGGGCAGGCGCGCCTTGATGGAGTTCACATTCCACGTCGCGATTGAGAGAGTCATGCTAGTATGCCTTCGGCGGGGGAGTGACAATTCGGGCTGAACGGGGCCGGACCATGAACGCAGACCCGGTGGACAACATTTCCGGCCAGCGCCGACGTATCACCTTTCTAGCAGTTCTCACCCTGTTGCTGGCAAGTGTGGCTGCAGCGGCGGTGGCGCTGTTCGGCGCAGCGACAAGCGCCGCATCTATGATGGCCTATTCCGGCGCGGTGGAAAGCGGAGCCAGCCGCGATCTCATGCGGGTGGTCCTCTATTTCCTGCTCGCCGGGCCGTTCGTGGCCGGGGCAGGGCTGCTCATCGGCTGGATCGTGTTCTGGACGCGCAGGCCCGGCGCTGGCGTGGCGTGGGTCTTCCTGCCGCCGCTGATCTGGGCGGCCCTGCTGCTCGGCTATATGTGGGCGATTTCCGCCTTCTGCGAGGGCGAGTTCACGTGCGGAGTATAGGGGGCAACCGTTTTCTCCCCCCGTTTACGGGGGGAGTGGCTCGAAGAGCCGAGGGGGGGATTCCACAAAAGTTCCCCCCTCCGTCTCGCTGACGCTCGACACCTCCCCCGTAAACGGGGGAGGAAACCCGAGGGAGGCGGACCTCGCTCACGCTCGGCCGGAGGATGACAAGGGTTGGAACCCTAAAACCCCTCAAAGGTCGCAAACTCATCCACTTCGGCGCGCCGTGTGCGCAGCTGGTTCACTTTTGCGGATGTGTCGGCATAGCCGAGTGCCAGCCCGCAATAGACGATTTGCGGCTTTTCGATGCGAAGCGCGTTTGCCACGGTACCTGCATGCACCGTCCACGCTTCCTGCATGCAGGTGGCGAGCCCTTCGGCTTCAGCGGCCAGGCAAAAGCTCATCATGAACATGCCCAGATGCGCCCACTGATTGGGGTTCATCCGCTCATCGATCGAGAAGAACACGCCCACCGGCGCGCCGAAAAATTCGTAATTGGCCATCAGGTGCGCGAGGCGCGCGCCCTTGTCCTCACGCGGTATGCCCAGAAGCTCATACATGTCCTCGCCGACCTGAAAACGGCGCGAGCGATAGGGCTCCCACAGGCTTTCCGGGTAGACGGGAAAGGCGGATTCGTTGGTGAAGGGATCGGTGGAGAGCTTTTTCTGCACCGCATCGATCACGCGCTGGCGGGCCTCACCGGCCACCACATGCACCTGCCAGGGCTGGAGATTGCCGCCAGAGGCCGACCAGCGCGCGGCGTCGAGAAGCTCGCGTATTTCAGCCTCGCTGACGGGCGTGTCCAGAAAGGCGCGCGTGGAAATGCGGCGCTTCAGAGCGTCGATAACGTCCATGGTTCAGCCCCCGGAAAGTTATGGAGAAATCAGATTGAAAAGCTCGTCCCGCAGCCGCAGGCAGCCGTCGCGTTGGGATTGTGGATGCGGAAGGATGCGCCGATCAGCTCGTCGACATAGTCGATCTCGGACCCTTTGAGGAAATCCACGCTCATCGTGTCGACCAGTACGGTTGCGCCGTCGCGCTCGATGGCAAGGTCATCATCGCTGCGCTCGCTCTCCAGATCGAACTGGTAGGAAAAGCCCGAACACCCGCCGCCCACGACCGAGACGCGCAGGAATTGCTTGTCCTGGCCTTTCAGGATCTGAAGGATCTGGCGGGCGGCTGTCTCTGACAGGCTGATCTGGGCTTCGCTCATGGCGTTCTACGGTTCCCGACTGGCAATACACCCGATATATGGACGTAGTGGGCCGCCGATGGAAGGGCGGGCCGTGAAGGAGTGATGTAGATGGTGTTTGTCCGCGCGCCCTATGCCTGTGATCCGGCGAAAACGCGCGGGCGGCTGCACCCGCAGGCTGAGAGCGCGACGCGCTCGGCCTTCCAGCGTGACCGGGACCGCATCATCCATTCCACGGCCTTCCGGCGGCTTAAAGAGAAGACGCAGGTTTTCGTCGCCCATGAGGGCGATCATTTTCGCACACGCCTGACCCATTCGCTGGAAGTCTCCCAGATTGCCCGCACGCTGGCGCGCGCCCTGCAGGTGGATGAAGACCTCGCGGAAGCCGCTGCGCTGGCACACGATCTCGGCCATCCGCCCTTTGGCCATTCAGGTGAGGACGGGCTGGCCGAGGCGATGAAGGGCTTTGGCGGGTTTGACCATAATGCCCAGACGCTGCGCGTTATCACCCTGCTGGAGCGGCGCTATCCCGAATTTGACGGGCTGAACCTCGCCTGGGAGACGCTGGAGGGCGTCGTCAAGCATAACGGCCCGCTGATGAGACAAGGCGATGATCCGGCCAAGCTGCCCTGGGGCTTCACCGCCTATGAGGACTGGCGCGGGCTGGAGCTGCACACCCATTCCTCGGTCGAGGCTCAGATTGCCGCCCTGTCGGACGACATCGCCTATAACAATCACGATATTGATGACGGGCTGCGCGCCGGCATTTTGAAGCTGGACGAGGTGATGGACTTGCCGCTGGTCGGCGATGTGTTCCGCGCGGTGCGTGCACAATATCCCGATATCGGCACCAGCCTGACCATTCACGAGGCGATCCGCCGCCTTATTGGCCTGATGGTCAATGATGTGCTGGAGGAAACCCGCGCGCGGCTGGCGGCATCGGGTGTGGACAGTCCCGAAGCGGTGCGCGCGCTGGACCATCCGGTGGTGAGCTTCTCCGAAAGCATGCTGGTGCAGCTGTCTGCCGTGCGGCGCTTCCTCTACGCAAACATGTATCTGCACTACAAGGTCAAGCGCGCCAAGGAGAAGGGCAAGCGGATCGTGAGGGAGCTGTTTGAGGCTTTTCTGAATGATCCGGCCCTGCTGCCGACCGAGTTTCACCGGCAGGCCGACACACCCGGCAGCCCGGAGACGGCGCGTGTGGTGTGCGACTATATTGCCGGGATGACAGACCGCTATGCGATCGACCAACATCGCCAGCTCTTCCATGTGGAAGCCTGGCGCTGAAACCTGTGGAAGCTACGCGCCGCACCCGCGCAAGACAGTGTGCATCTTGATACTCTGTTAACCAGAGGCGCGTGGACTGATTCGCGCCCATCGCCGTCAACAGGAAAACCATGCCCTCTCGGGACCGAAACTCGACCGATTACGATCCGGACGCCTACGACACGTTCGATGCCCGCGATGACGGGCAGGGGCGGCGCGGGCCAATCCTGCTGCTGGCCGCTGCCATCGTGCTGGTGCTGTTCCTCGGCGTTGTCTGGAGCGCGTATAATCTGGGCGTGCGCGAGCGCAATACCGCGCCCATCCTTACCGCTGACAGCCAGCCCTGGCGCACAGCGCCGGAGGATCCGGGCGGGTTTGAAACGCCGGGTCAGGACATTGAAGCCTATGCCCTGCGCGAGCGTGAACGCGGCGCTGTCGAGACGGTGGAGATTGATCCGGCTGTCCGCCCCGGCCCGGAAGAACCCGCTGCCAGTGAACCGGAGCGTCCGGCCCTGACCGTTGAGACCGAAGATTCCGACCGGCTGGCCCTGCCGCGTGAGGAAACGCCGCGCGAGGAAGCCCCCCCGGCGCAGAGCGCGCCAGTTATCGAGGACACGCCGCCGCCCGCGCCGGAAACGCGCCAGCCCGAACAGCAGCGCGCGGCCGAAGAGCGCCAGCCAGAGCGCGAACAGCCGCGTCCGGCCCCGCCGGCTGCCAGCGCGAGCGGTAATTTCGTGGTGCAGATCGCCGCCTTCCGCACGATCGAGGAGGCCGAAGAGGCCTGGATTGCCTTCGTGACCCGCTTCCCGGACCTCTCCTCAGGCCGCAGCCCGTCCATCGTCGAGGCCAATCTGGGCGCGCGCGGCATTTATCACCGCCTGCGCATTGCCGCGTTTGAAACGCGCGATGACGCCTCGCGCTATTGCCAGACGCTTTCTTCGCGCGGGCAGGACTGTCTGGTGGCGGCCCGATGAGCGTGACAGCGGCGATATATGGCCTCATGGGCGAAAGCCTGACGCCGGAGGAGAAAGCCTTCTTCCGCGATGCGGACCCGTGGGGCTTTATCGTCTTTGCCCGCAATATCGACCGGCCAAAGCAGATCACCCGGCTGATGGGCGAGTTGCGCGATTGCGTAGGCCGCGATGCGCCCATTTTCATCGATCAGGAGGGCGGGCGCGTGCAGCGCCTGAAAGCCCCGCTCTGGCGCGCCGCGCCGCCTGCTGCCCGCTTTGGCGAGCTGTGGGACCGCGAGCCGGAACTGGCGCTGGAGGCTGTACGCCAGAACCATCGCCTGCTGGCGCAGGAGCTGCGTGATCTGGGCATTGATTGCGACTGCGCGCCGGTGGTCGATCTTGCCATTCCCGGCGCTGACGCGGTCATCGGCGACCGCGCCTTCCACGCCGAACCCGGCCCCGTCGCCGAGATGGCGCGCGCGGCGCTGGCGGGCCTGAAGGATCAGGGCGTGGCCGGTGTCATCAAGCATATTCCTGGCCATGGCCGCGCCGATGCCGACAGCCATTTCGCCCTGCCGGTCGTGCGCGAAGATCACGAAACCCTGCACGAAACCGATTTTGCCGCCTTCAAGGGCGTGGCAGAGGTGGCGGCAATGGCGATGACGGCCCATGTCACCTACACCGCGATTGACCCGGAAAACTGCGCCACGCTCTCTAAAGACGTCATCGCGCGCATCATCCGCGGCGAGATGGGCTTTGACGGCCTGCTGATGAGCGACGATCTCTCCATGAAGGCGCTGTCAGGAACGCTGCGCCAACGCGGGGAGCGAGCGCTCAAAGCAGGCTGCGACATGCTGCTTCACTGTAATGGCGAACGCGCGGAGATGGTGGAAGTGGCGCATGCCGCTGTCACGCTCTCCGGCAAGGCGCTGGAGCGGGCAAAGGCGGCAGAGGAGGCGCGCGGCACGGCCCAGGGGCTGGACGTGGCCGCCACCCATGATGCCATGGCGCGCTGCTTTGCCGAGGCCGGGCTGGAGGCGCCAGCGCCGTGAGCGATCTGTTCGAGGAAGATGTGCGCTTTGAGGCCGTTCGCGATGCGGACGAGGCCGGTAGCGCGCTGATCCTCGATATTGAGGGCTGGGAAGGCCCTTTGCACCTGCTCTTGCATCTGGCGCGCAAGAACAAGGTGGATCTGGCGAAGATTTCCATTCTGGCGCTGGCCGAGCAGTATCTCGTTTTCATTGAGGAGGCGCGCGAGAAGCGGCTGGACATCGCGGCTGAATATCTCGTCATGGCGGCCTGGCTCGCCTACCTGAAATCCCGCATGTTATTGCCCAAACCGCGCCCGCAAACCGATGAGCCGGAGCCGGAGATGATGGCGGCGGCGCTCGCTTTCCGTCTGATGCGCCTTGATGCGATGCGCGCAGGCGGCGAAGCGCTTTACGACCGGCATCTCTTAAAGCGCGACGTGTTCGAGCGCGGCGCGCCCGAAGGCGTGCGCTCCATCCGCGCGCCGCAATACGAGGCGAGCCTGTTTGACCTATTGAAAGCCTATGCCGGTACGCGCGAGAAGTTTGCCTTCTCCACCTACGAGCCGGAAAAGCCCAAGGTTTACAGCCTGGAAGCAGCCCGCGCCCGCCTCAGCCTGCTCTCAAAGCGCCTGACGGGGTGGGAGCGGCTGGACAGCCTGTTGCCGGGCGCGGACGAGCTGGGGCCGGATGCGCCGCCGCCGCAATCGCTGATGGCGTCCTCGCTGCTGGCGGCGCTGGAAATCACCAAGGATGGTGAGGCGGCGCTGCGTCAGGAGGCGGTCTACGGCCCGATCTGGATGCGCGGGCAGGAGGGGCGTCCATGAGCGATCCGATTGCCGAAGCGATTGCGCGCCTGCGCGCCCGTCAGGGACCGCAAGCCGCTGCATTGGCCGAACCCTCGCAGCAGGCGATACGCATGGCCGAGGCGCTTTTGTTTGCCGCCTCCGAGCCGCTGGACGCTGAAACGCTGGCCGCGCGCCTGCCCGCGGGCACCGATATTCCTGCCGCCATCGCTGCCCTGCAGGAGAAGTACGCCGATGCGGGTGTACGGCTGAGCGAGGTGGGCGGGCGCTGGCGGTTTGAAACCGCGCCGGATCTTGCCCATTTGCTGGCGGAAATCCGCGAGGAGCCGAAAAAGCTCTCCCAGGCCGCCTTGGAGACGCTTTCCATCATCGCCTATCACCAGCCGGTCACGCGCGCCGAGATCGAAGAGATACGCGGCGTTGCCGTCTCCAAGGGTACGATCGACCTATTGTTCGAGCTGAAATGGATACGCCTGCGCGGCCGCCGCCGCAGCCCCGGCCGGCCCGTCACCTTTGGCACGACCGACACTTTCCTGGAATATTTCGGCCTCGCCGCGATCACCGATCTGCCGGGGCTGGGTGATCTGAAAGCCGCCGGGCTTCTTTCTTCGCGCCTGCCGGCCAATTTCGACATTCCGGACCCCGCCCGGCTTGCCGATAATGAAGACCCGCTGGACGATGAAGATAGCGCGCACTTCCATCTCGACTTCCTCGAAGGCGCCGAGGAGTAGGGCGCGCGCCAGCAATTTCCTGTCATGGCCCGGTTTATCCGGGCCACCCATGCCTGAGAGTTTGCTTTTCCCTCGTCCTTCGAGCGCCACCGCGTCCGTAAGGATGAGGGGGAAAAGCGTACCCCAAAGCCCTCATCCTGAGGAGGCTTCGTAAGAAGCCGTCTCGAAGGACGAGGGCTTGGGAAGCGAAAGCCAGAGGCATGGCTCCCCCGGACCGCTACGCGGCCGGAGGATGACAGCTTTGTGTGCCCCCCCCACCTGAACCCGCTATTGGACCCTTGCGTGATAATCCTTTACGGGTATAGGCCAGTGGCCGTAACGGCATTCCCGCACGGAGAGCGCATATGGGACCGCATTGGAGCATTTTTGTC
>ERZ869909.2817-NODE-2817-length-10840-cov-3.338474_pt1 | contig 10840 bp, 6 predicted proteins | sample MGYA00520892_ERZ869909 | MGnify/ENA primary metagenome ERZ869909 (study PRJEB32215, sample SAMEA104723947) | bioreactor metagenome | biome: bioreactor; feature: anaerobic bioreactor; material: water | place: China | collected 2015-03-12 ... | reverse complement strand
AATAACTTTATCACCGGATGTTCCTCATTGACCTGATATCCAACCGAAGGTAAGTGGGAAGAATTTAGGACAATCCCCCTCGGACTATAGATATTGATATCATCGACCGATAGTTGCTGTTGAAGCAATGACAGATTCACCTGATCATCATAGAGCAACTCTGATGCAACAACATTGGCCAAGCCAACCATTCGGGTAACCACCACTTCTTCCAACTGCAGCCTCTGCTCTTCCTTATCGTTCCACCGCGACTCAAGTGTAACAACGGATTTGGCCAACCGGGATTGCCATTCATTTTGCTGATACCCGACTAACAAGGTTTCTAGCAAAGTCATGACTAAAACTAAAACAATCAGACAAACAAACCAGAATGTCCATAGTTTTTTTTGTTTCATTTTCTACACATCTTTCTATGGATCTACCCAACATTTACTTTCCCCACTGTAACTATCGGATTAAACATTAAATACTTAAGAAAAAAGTGATGAATTAACACCACTTTTCCAACTTATTTTCCTTCATTCATAAATTCGACAATGATCTGTCTTGCTTCATTGACCGAATCCACATTCGGCAACGACACATACAGATCACGCCCCGGAACACTGTATGTCTGTCTAAACGCATCCGAACCTGTTATAACAGCTGATTCAAATTCCCAGTCAATCAGCTTATTGATTTGAAGTCTGACCAATTTCTGAATATTGTTACCTGACATATTGGTGTCTACACTTTTTGACACCTGGTTCAAAATATCCTCAATGCGTAAGAGTGATCCTGGCGAGATTGCTTTTCTGATAATGGCCTGAATGACTCTTTGCTGGTTCTGAATGCGCATACCATCACCTTCAGTGAAAGACTTACGTTCACGCACATACTCCAAAGCCTCAAAACCATTAAGACGAACATTCCCCGCAGTAAACTGAACCTTATGTGTCCAGGAAGTAAATGTATGGGGATTGTAGAAGTCGACTCCACCCAATACATCGACAATCTGGATAAATGAAGTGAAATTCAGTCGTGCATAATAGTTAATATCCAATCCTAAAAACTGCTCCATCGACTGTACCGTACAGTTGACACCATAGATACCAGAATGAGTTAACTTATCCATTGCGTTGTTTTTACATGCCAATGGCACATACAAGTCACGAGGCATGGACACCGTCAGAATCTTACCTGTACGAGGATTAATGACCATAAGCATATTCACATCACTACGTGAACGTAATGTAATCGGCCCCTCCACATCAATACCACTGACGTAAACCACAAAGGAATCACGATCCACATTCACTTCCTTCACAATTTCTTCACGAAGAACCTCTTTTTCAATTTCATGAATAATGCGAATCTTCGATGCAAAGGATTCATCATGTTCCTCCAGCGTTTCCCAATAAGCCTTATCCATAATCATCACATCGACTTCCTGACGATACAGACTATCAAGTAACGCAAAATCATTGCTCTTCTTCACTGCTGTCATCGCGATCGAATGATTATCCCTCAATTCAGCCACAATATGAACATACAACTCATGATCCAATGAGTCTGAATATCCAAAGGTTTTCCCAACGGTGTCCTCAATAGACTGAAGTGGACTATCTTTAAGTACTGCAAAAGCCACAAGGCTCTTATCCTTATCAAAATCGGTAAAGATTCGATCCGTGACACTCTGAGTATAGACCAAAAATACCGAAAGAATCACAAGTACTCCCGAAAGAATCAATTGAAGCCACTTCTTAACACTTCGCTTCGCCACAATCATATAGAGAAAGGCAACCACGAAAACCCCCAGCTTGTACTGCCATGGAATTAATCGGTTGTAAAGAAGTGATACTCCAAGAAGCATGGTAGACACCACCGTAAGTAACCATATCATATTTAATTTACGTTTTTTAGATTTCATACATTCATCCTCATTACTGTTTATCACGGTACATTTTATCACAATTTAAGACCTTGTCTACAATTCCACTAAAAAACACACACAAAACCCACAATTGAAAACGTGATTCAAAGACTTGAACCACGATTATTCACACACGTTCATCTATTTCTATCTTATGCCTTTTTTGTTTGTGATGTCGAGTAGAGACTAGATATAACCCAAACAATAAGATTAAAAGACCCTCACCAATCAGTACTGGAATCAACCATGGACGCCCCTTCGATTCCACAAGCATTCGATCTGAAAGAACCAGCTGACTACTCGTCAAGACATCAAACTCCACAATACCATCAATGACATTCACCTGATCCCGAAGCAACGTAAACTCACCCTGATCATACTGATAGACTGATACGGCATCACTGTACCCCAACACTTCACTGATATTCAATTGTAACCGGGTATTTGGAGGAAACACTCCAGACTGACGAAGAAAAGCAAAGGACATATTTGCGTTCTGACCTGCCTGCAAGACCTCCATCTTACTAGATGGATGCAACTCAACGAACAAGTCCAACGAATCAAGTGGTAACATGGCTCGACCATCCAGATACCAGCCATACAGTAGTTGACCACCCAAAGATTTAAAGAAGTAAATCGTCTTTCCCGATTGTCTAATTGCCTGAATCTTCGATGAGCTTAAAACATAGTCATCCTCAAGTTGTACACTGACCACAGATACCGTCGATGTACTCAAGTACTCACTCATATTATTCATTGTTAACACTGGCAAATCATTGGCACGGCTCACTTCTAGCTGATACACCTTACTTTCACCACTTTGAGAAGTCACTGTAATCTTCACGATATTTTTACCAACGTTTAACCGTGTATGACCTTCAATGGACACACTGGCACGATCATCCTCCGCCGTCGCCAAAATAAGTAAAGACGTCACCTGATTTTCAACTGACATTTCATATTTCAATTGAGCCGAACTAAAATCCAAAACATACCCCTCCACAATGAGAGAAGATAAATTATTTATCGTGGAAACATCACCGATATTCCCGTTCGCATCCCTTCGCGAAACATTAAGAGTATACACTCTTCGTTCACCATTCTCTGCCATCACCGGAATCTGAATCCGATTCTCATAGATAGACAAAGGGTATGTTGCATCGCGATTGACCGAAGCTTTACCATCCTCTGGCGTCGTAACAACACGTAAAAATGCTACACTATGATCCACAATCACATGATACGTAAATGTATCTCTACTAAATACGATTTCTCCAGCACTCAATTGCAACTGCCGCAAATAATTATTAGAACTACGTGCATCCGCTCGTTCAACACGTACTGTATAGACCTTAGTCGAACCATCCTCTGCAGTTACTGTAATCGGAAAACTCTGTTTACCAAACCCCAGAGTAAACTGACCTGTCCCACTCACCGTCGCTTTGGAATCCATAGCAACCGCTCCCAGTGTCATCGACGTTTTCTCCACAACGCCAAGGTCGACGATGGTCGATGTTGCTGAAAACCCCGCAATCGCTAAACCATCGACAGAAATACTCGCCAGATTGGCATTGGAACTCTTTGCGGCAGACATCGTCAAGGTAATGGAAGCCCCTGTACCCGCAACATCCCTTTCGCCATCCGAACCACTCACACCCGAAAGTCGAATGGTCGTCGATTCTCCGACCTTGAAGTTTTCCGTTGCTTTCATTGAAACCTCAGCCACTAGAAAATTACCATTCATCGTCGTCAGATATTCCATGACCAAACGAGTCCCGACATTCCCTTCAAACGAACCTGTTTTCAGGTTGCTATCAAAAACCGTCAACTTGGTACGGTCATAGTCAAAATCCGCTTCATAGGTCAGTAAATCACTCACATTGGCCACACTGACCCGCAAAGTAAATGACTGATTCAATGAGAGTGTCGTTGGCGCTTGCAGCGAGGTTGAAAACCCCACTGCACGCACAGTAAGATTGGGTAATCCCAATAATAATAGTAGTAATAATATGCTTATTCGTTGTTTCATCTTAGTCCAACCCCGCTAATTTCCTCCTACATACTACCATATCTGTCGCACTAATTCGAGAGTCATTGTTCAAATCACCACTAAATAGAGCGATATCATCCAGATCAATGATCCCTGCCAGATGACGACGTATCATGACTAAATCAGTTGACGTGAGTTTACCATCATGATTCACATCACCATTGAGTACCACATGGATTTCAACGTGAATATCTGAAACGATATCTAATATTTCACGAGTATCTCTACTTAGAATGTCACCATTGATCTTAATCGAAAAGATCTTGTATTCGCTACTGATAGTTTCAAAATGAATGGACTTGCCCTCAATGGCCAAATTGGTATCGAATATAATGGCATCCTCGATGCCTACAATATGAACACTGAACTGATAGGTCTTCAATATATGCGTAATTTCCACGGTATGAACCGATACATTCCCCGCTTCATCGGTTGCCACAAAGGTAAAACTACCATTGGAAACAAACGTAAAGGATTCCTGATTTAGCGTTCCCTTATCTACCGAGGCAAAGACAGTGATCGGCTCGTGGGTTGGAATCAGGGAATACTCACTTAAAGTAATAACAGGATTGACCTTGTCGATATGAGTAATGACAACTGTCACTTCCGATACATTCCCCGCTTCATCAGTGGCCACAAAGGTAAAGCTGCCATTGGAAGTAAACGTATAGGAGTCCTGATTCAGGCTTCCCTCATTGGTCGTTGCATACACCGTGACATCCTGATTGGTCAGTCGGGTATCATAAGGAACAATAGTAATTTCCGGAGGTGTAATATCTTTCTCTTCCATACAAACCACGGTACTACTACCAAAACCAAAACGATCCATCCAGCCATCACTCACTGATGGATTCTTCAGTTCAATGGTTGCACAATCCCCAATCACAAAGGATTCGGTGGGGACAAAGGTTAGAGCATAGAGATCCATATCACCGGATTTGACTTCATGAAAGTCAATCAGAATTCTTCTGCCCACAAACACACTATGTCCACCATTCACTTCTTCCACGGTTTGCAACGTTAGTTTGGTTTTATCAAAGACTAAATCGGACTCAAACGCCTCACTTACCGGCATATTGGATACCGAAATCATCACGGAAAACGACTCCATCGGCTCAATCACATCGATCGCACTTAGTGTAGTCGAAAAAGAGTAGGCATTGACCCAGATCATCTGAGACAAGATGAGGAAACTACAGAGAAAAAAGCTTAGACTTTTTTTCATGTTCACTCCATTTCTGCAAGTAACTTGCGAAGCATGACGACATCTGTCGCACTGGTCCTGCCATCCCCATTGACATCCATGGCAGACTGTTGCTCTTCTGTGACATCGATTAACCCCGCCACAAACCTTCGTAAAAGAACCAAATCGGTTGCACTCAGTTTGCCATCCAGGTTGACATCCCCAACCAGCACAAACTGAGCCACAATCACCAGATCATCGCTGACAGTGATACACCACTGCAACTCACCTCCAGATACATAGCGATAACCCGGATCTTCCACAATATAAACACACAACTCACTTCCTACCAAGGCAATGACAGGCGCACTGACACTGATTCCATTCAGGGTCATCTCAACTTTGCCACCCAGCGAAGATGTTGTGGTCATGGTCTTAAATCGAGGCATAAACCCAAGTGTAGGTCCATCCTCCATGATCCACATAGACTCAAAATCCATACCTATAAAACTATCTTTATTAATCCAATCCTTTTCACTAATCTGAGCTCCCACACCACTAAACACAACAACCGGAAATCGAAAATAGCTGTTTTCTACACTACCAGCCTCCAAACTGCCCACCATCGGCTGAGCAAACTTACTCGATGTACTCCCTGCTATGGGTTCTACTTTGTTTTGAAGAGTTCCATCAAAGATACTATGTATAACTTTAGGGCTACCCGTATCTAACATCCCAACAACTCCACCCACTTTACACACTCCAGATAAAGATGGTTCGCACATCGTTCCATACACACTCACCAAACTTTTCGCATTGCTAAGAATGGAATTAGACAATCGACCAATAACACCACCAATACCACTGTGCCATCCTGAAACCTGACCGGAAACAAAAACTGAATCCATCATGCTTCCATAACTGGCAAATCCAACCAAACCACCCACGGCCATCCTACCATTCACCACACCATCCATAGATACATTTCTGATGTTCCCTTTATCTAACCATCCCACAAGACCACCCGTATAATCTTGTGAGACAACACGAATATTTACTAAATGTAAGTTTTCAAGTAAAGAAAAAGATGTTGTTCCTTTGACAACACCAAAAAGACCACTATAATTCGCTGCCCGATTCACTGTGAGATTGCGAATGGAATAACCTTGTCCATTGAGAGAGCCACGAAAAGGATTTGCGGAAGTACCAATCGGAACCCATGAAGTAAATTCACTTAAATCAATGTCATTCATCAGAACATACGTTGCTACTAGATTATGTCGAATCTGATTGAAATCCTCGGACGTGTAGATTCTAAACGGATCATTCGATGTTCCATTACCCTCAAGAGCATAAACACGATTCATCGGAGCGACCATAAAGACAAATAAAAGAAAAACAAGACACCGGGATATCCAGCGAGGTGAAGTGAAAGAATGAATCATATGTTTTCCTCCAGCGTAATTAAGTAGATTATAACAACTAAACCATTATAAATAAACCCATAGTATGCATTTTTATTATATTTTGCTAAATTTTATTACTTATTAGAAAAACCATAAACATTATAAATACTTCATATTCAATCAAAAAAAGGCGATACCCGAAAGTATCACCTCAATAAACTAGTAAAATCTTGCCTTGCGACGAATCATCCAATAGATCGCTAATCCCATCAGAACAAAAAACTGAGCTATCGAAGCAAGCATCCATGGATTAAGAACTACAGGATCCTTGACATGCAAACTTGCCTTAGTTAATAGATAATCCGAACAGTGAAGAATCTCAAACTGCACATATCCATCTTCAACCACAATGTTCTGTTTTTTTAGTTCAAACGACTCATTGGTTGGATTATAGAAGTAAAGTTGAAGGATATCTCCATCCTTGTACTCATTCCCAACATAGACTTTCAGCACAGTGCCCAAAGGCAACGCTCCCTGATGACCAAAATTAAGCACAACTGCTTTGGTGTAATTGGTTAAAAACTCAATCTTGTCCTGAAAGTCCGATTCAAACGTAATCTTTGTTTCAATAATCTGATCAATTGAAACATTGTTCCCCTCAAACTTCCACTCATACAATACCTTCCCGTTTTCATCCTGCTTCTGAACATAGAGGTTCTTCTTGGAAATTTTCAGTGCCTGCAAAATCTTTGGTGTAAGCATACTCTCACTACCAATCACAGAAACCAAATCATTTCCCCCAATGTCCCCAATAATTTCAGAAACATCTTCCAAAGGCACCGTCGGTACATCGGTACTACGTGTAACAAACAGCTTAATGATCCGCTCATCGCCACTCTCCGAAGTTACAATGACTCTAACTTCATTGCGACCCAAACGTAATGAACTCGCATTTTCATATTTCACCGCCGACCTAACATCATCGACTTCCGCAATGATTTCCAGTGAACTCACCGTATTATCTACAGTAAACTCATATTCACTGAGATCATCCAGATACTCAAAATCAATACCTATGATTTTCAAGGTCTTCAGTTTGGTATTCTTAGATAACTCACCCGCATTTCCCTGTGCATCTCTACGAACAATATTTAATGTGTAGGTACGTCTGGTCTGATTCTCCGCAGTCACCACAACACTGAACGTATTGCTATAGACTTTTAGGTTCTTGCTACCTGCGCCACTCACCGAAGCTTTGCTATCTTCTGCACTTGCACCAATGGTTACACTACTTACATCGTTATCCACAATCACCGTATAACTATTGGTATTCTTATTAAACTCAATGCTTCCCTCACTCAAAGTAAGAGAAGATAGAAAGTTATTTGTACTCCGCGGATCATTGCGGGTCATTGTCACTTTATAGGTCTTTTTAGCCCCATTCTCCGCCGTAACTACGATATCAAAGACATTACGCCCATACGCCAGATTCACCGCTCTAGCCCCGCTTACCGAAGCCTTCGCATCCGCAACTGTAGCACCAATCGTCATTGAAGTCTTATCCGTCGTCCCCAAATCATAATTCAATGTATCTGACTTAAAGTTAGGTACACTCACACCATCCACAGTTAACGCAGACAGGTTATTATTACTTGATTTTGGAACAGGAATGGAAATGGTGCGGGAAACACCAGTGCCACTAACATCCTTTGGCACATCGTTAAGTAAAACTGATCCCACAACATTTGATACACTAATGGTAACACTTTCACCAACCTTAAAAGTTGAACTAGCTTTAAATTTTAGAGTTGCAACACTAAAGGTACCATCTTTACCATGTACTGAATCAATAACCAAACTTGTACCAACTGTCGGAGAAAAATCATTAAGGCCAACGGCTGAAAGAAAAGTAATTTTATTAGTATCATAGGTAAGTAAAGCTGTTAACCCTAGTAAGCTTTTCGCACCACTTACTCCAAAAGTAATCGTAAACTCCGCATTTTCCTCAATGGTTGATGGAGCAGATAGAGTCATAGAGAAATCAGCCGCCCCGACCATCGTTAAATTACTCATCACAACTAGAAAAACTATCAAACTTTTTAGTAATTTCTTCATATCTGTTACTCCAATCCAGCCAATCTGCGGCGTAAACGAACCAAGTCCGTTGTCGTAATGGAACCATTACCATCAATATCCGAAGCCGCCACTCCCTTAGGGGTAAGGGTAATGAGGCCAGCTAGATAACGTCTTAACATGACCAGGTCAGTCGTTGTGACATTGCCATCCCCATTAAGGTCTCCCTCAAGGATAAATTCCACTGTCACATTCACTCCCTGATTCAACTTTTCAATCACATATTTTGCTTCTTTACTAGACAATACACTACCATTTGCGGTCCACTGATACACACGGTAACGTGATGTTGGTGTTGTTGTGAAGACCACACTGCGATCCTTTTCGACCATCGAACCTGAATTTACAACCAGATCATTGACCATGGCAATCAGGGTTCCACCAGCTCCCACCACACGGTATTCCACCAGATAACTCACTTGAAGTGTGGTAACATTCAACGCTGCACTCACTCCAGAAGCAAATGTTGATTCTGTTTCTTTAACTCGTGTTGTAATCGCATAACTGGTATTTGGAGTTAAACCACTAAATAATCCCGTAGACTGCCAAGCACCCGTGTTCAATCGATATTCCTGACCATTCACCACATTGACTTCGATCGTGGTTGTGGTTCTGTTTTTCAATGTTGGGGTTGCAGGCACTGAAACCGTGCTCTTATCTGTAACCACAACCAATGCTCCAGAAACACCAGATGCATAACTTGTATCCGTTTCCTTCACGCGAGTCACAATTGAGTAGGATGTGTTTGGACTTAAGTCTGTAAACAAACCTGAATCCTGCCAGTTCAATCCATCTTTGGAATATTCCTGACCATCCACTACGTTGACTTCGATAAATATATCCGTTTTTTCCTTTAGCTCAGGCATCACAGGAACCACACCTTCACTCTTATTTGTTATCACCTGGATAAACTCACTGACATCTGATGCATAACTAGTCTCCGTTTCCTTCACTCTTGCCACTACCTGATACTGTGTGTTTGGTAATAAATCTGTGAAGAATCCCTGAACCGTCCATCTTAACCCATCTAAACTGTATTCTAATCCACCCATAACTATAACCAATATCGTGGTATCTGTCACTACTTCAATCTCCGGTTTTGCAGGTACGGTCGAACTATGTTTCAATGTTGTTACCTGTAGAATTGGTGAACTGCCTGAAGCATACGTCGTCTCCGTCTCCTTCACTCTAGCTATCACGCTATAAGTCACATTCGGAACCAAGCCTTCAAACAAACCACTATCCTGCCAAATTCCATCATTAAGACGATATTCAACACCATCAACCACTTCAACCTCAATCGAAATAGCTGTAACTTCCTTCAATACTGGAACTTCCGGGGCATCCACAGTTGACTTCAATGTACGTACTACCAAGGCATCACTTGCCAAAGAAGCATAACTTGTCTGTGTTTCTTTTACCCTAGCTACGATATGATATTCTGTGTTCGGCAATAAATCCTCAAACACGCCACTACTAATCCAAGTCAAACCATAATCGATCGAATACTCCATCATCGCATCCACATCCACTGAAATCATATCATCTGTACGACTTAGTAGTGTTGGGGCATCTGGTGCACTCACTGTCGATTTAAGTGTTGTGACAACTAATGCTTCACTTTCTGCTGACTCATAGGTAGTATCGGTTTCAACTACTTTGGTATAAATGCTGTATTCCTGGTTAGGATTTAGATCAATAAACAATCCACTCTCCTGCCATACACCTTCAAGCCCTAAGCGGTACTCTTGGCCTAAAACCTCAAAGACCTTAATAGTTGTATCAGTCTTGGCTTCCAGTACAGGTGCCACTGGTGTTGCCACATCTGATTTCAATGTAGTAACTACAAGTACATCACTTTCTGCTGACTCATAGGTAGTATCGGTTTCAACTACTTTGGTATATATGCTATATTCCTGGTTAGGATCAAGGTTAGTGAATAATCCACTTTCTTGCCATACACCTTCAAGTCCTAAGCGGTACTGTTGACCTAAAACCTCAACGACCTTAATGGTTGTATCAGTCTTGGCTTCCAGTACTGGTGCAGCTGGTGTTTCTACATCTGATTTCAATGTGGTAACTACGAGCGCATCACTTTCTGCTGACTCATAGGCAGTATCGGTTTCCACTACTTTGGTATAAATGCTGTATTCCTG
>ERZ869909.2816-NODE-2816-length-10842-cov-4.630005_pt1 | contig 10842 bp, 9 predicted proteins | sample MGYA00520892_ERZ869909 | MGnify/ENA primary metagenome ERZ869909 (study PRJEB32215, sample SAMEA104723947) | bioreactor metagenome | biome: bioreactor; feature: anaerobic bioreactor; material: water | place: China | collected 2015-03-12 ... | reverse complement strand
AAACCAATGATTCTGAGTGATGTCGCAGAAAGTATAGAGATGCATGAATCGACGATATCGCGTGTCACCACGCAAAAGTTCATGCATACCCCGCAAGGCGTGTTTGAGTTGAAGTACTTCTTCTCCAGCCACGTCAGCGGTGACAACGGGGACGATTTTTCATCGACTGCCATCCGAGCCTTAATTCGCAAGTTGGTGGCAGCGGAAAATCCTGCGAAGCCATTGAGTGACAGTAAGTTAGCTGCACTGCTCGGCGAGCAGGGAATACAGGTAGCAAGAAGGACCATCGCGAAGTACCGGGAATCTTTAAATATCCCGTCTTCGAGCCAACGGAAGACTCTACTTTAACCACGTCAACAGAAGGAAGATGTGCTATGCAAATTAATCTAACTGGTCATCATGTAGATATTACTGACGCTTTACGCGAGTATGTCGATACTAAATTCGCCAAGCTGGAGCGCCACTTCGACCATATCAACAACGTGCACGTGATTTTAAACGTTGAAAAATTAATGCAAAAAGCCGAAGCGACGGTTCACCTTAACGGCGGTGAAGTGTTTGCCACTTCGGAGCACCAAGACATGTATGCAGCCATCGACGGTCTGATTGATAAGCTCGATCGCCAAGTTATTAAACACAAAGAAAAGTTGAAAAAGCACTAAGGCTATGAACCTCAAAGAGATCCTAAGCCCGGACTGCACACGAGTTAGTGTCGCCGAGAGCAGTAAAAAACGCGTATTGGAATATATCAGCCAACTCCTGGCGCCGAAATTAGCCGGTGTCAGTAAGAGCGATATCTTCGACAGTTTACTTCAGCGCGAGCGTCTCGGCAGTACCGGGATAGGACTCGGCATTGCAATCCCACACGGCCGGCTGGAAAATGCCGGCCAACCGGTTGCAGCGCTATTAACGCTTGCCGAACCAATTGATTTCGATGCCATCGATAATCAACCGGTTGATCTGGTTTTCGCGTTACTGGTGCCGAAAGACAACCCAGAGATTCATTTGAAAACGCTCTCTGCTGTTGCTGAGCGTTTAAACAATAAGGACTGCTGTCGAAGTTTACGGCATGCCAGCAGCGATGCTGAGCTGCATGAACTCATGACACAGGATCCCGCGCTATGCAGTTAATTGTGGTCAGTGGCCGTTCTGGCTCGGGGAAAACAGTTGCATTAAGAGCCTTGGAAGACCTTGGCTTTTATTGCGTTGACAACCTACCCATGGCATTGCTGCCCACCCTGCTGCACTCGGTGTTTGGTCGCTTTGAAAATATCGCCGTTAGCATTGACGTACGCAACCTCGAAGCCGACGTCAAAGACCTCAATGAAACCCTCGAATTCTTGCCCCACGACGTTAAGGCCGAAGTGCTGTTTATTGACGCAAGTGACGAGACATTAATTCGACGCTATGGCGAAACCCGCCGAATGCATCCGCTGTCACATAATCAAGCGACATTAGCTGACGCAATCGCTACTGAAGGACAACTACTTGAGCCGCTCGCAGCCTTAGCAACTTGGCGCCTTGATAGCAGTGAATTGAGTGTCCATGACCTTATTGAGCAAGTAAACGAGCGTGTACTTGGTCGCAGTGAAAACCAGATGATCTTAGTGCTGATGTCGTTTGGCTTTAAACACGGTTTGCCAACCACTGCCGACACGGTTTTCGATGCGCGAATTTTGCCCAATCCGCATTGGGAGCCAGAGTTACGGCCCTATACCGGCCTTGACGCTCCGGTGCAAAACTTTCTCCAACAGCAGTCCTTGGTGAGTAAGTTTATTCACCAAACTGAGACGTTTATTAGCACTTGGTTACCCTACTTCCAACGCAGTAATCGTAGCTACTTAACCGTCGCGATCGGTTGCACCGGTGGCCAACACCGCTCGGTGTACATCACCGAAACTCTTGCCGCACTATTGCAAAATCAACATGCCAAAATTCGTGTGAAACATCGCGAGCTTGAGCGTAAGAAGAATCAATAAATCGAGCTGTCCATGTCCATGACCGAAGTCTCTCGTACTGTCCTCATTCGCAATAAACTTGGCCTGCACGCGCGTGCCGCCACGAAACTGGCGAAACTCGCTAGCCAATTTGACGCCAAAATTACCATTGGACAAGGGGAAAAGTCGGTCGACGCGAGCAGTGTCATGGGCTTAATGCTGCTCGCCAGTCAGCAAGGTAAGGAAATTAGTGTTAAGGCTGTAGGTCCAGACGCCGAGCAAGCACTCGACGCTGTCACCCAATTGATTTACGACCGCTTCGACGAAGACGAATAAGCGGTCGAACGACAACGCCTAGACATCAACGCCTAGGCGCGCTGCCATTCTTTTGCAAACGTTATTTGCCAACGTTATTTACCAACGTTTTTTACCAACGTTTTTGCAAACATTACTGGCCAGCGACTTTCATTGCTGACACCAACACCGAACCACTTAACACACCGTGACGCGGGTCAACGTCGTCGCCAATCGCAACAATATTCGCAAACATATCCCGTAAATTACCCGCAACGGTCACTTCTGTAACCGGGAACTGAATTTCGCCGTTCTCAACCCAGAACCCAGCAGCACCGCGGCTGTAATCACCGGTCACCAAATTCACTCCTTGGCCCATGAGCTCGGTCACGAGCAAGCCGGTACCCATTTGCTTGCACAGTGCATCGAGCCCTGCTGCAGTGTGATCAGCGTCGGCACGAATAAACCAGTTATGAATGCCGCCAGCATGTCCGGTACTCTGCATACCCAATTTCCGTGCCGCATAACTGGTAAGTAAGTACGTACTGACAACGCCATCATTAACGATGTCACGGGCTTCGGTACGCACCCCTTCGTGGTCAAATGGGGTCGTTGCTAAGCCACCGGCGAGCAATGGTTCTTCCTGAATGCTCAACCAGCTCGGAAACACTTGCTTACCAAGATGGTCGAGTAAGAACGTACTTTTCCGGTACAAATTACCGCCACTAATCGCCCCAGCGAACTGACCAAACAAATGATGGGCAAGGTCTCGATGGAAAATGACCGGCACCGTGCAGGTTGGCACTGAACGTGCACCTAAGCGCGCAATCGTGTTGGCCACCGCTTCGAGGGCAACCGCTTCGGGTGCCAACAAACGCTGCGGATCGCGAGCAATCGTGTAAGCATAGTCGCGCTCCATGACGTCACCTTGCTTCGCAATCGGCATACAGCTCAAACTCTGACGCGAACTCATGTAATGGCCGAGGAACTGATGGCTGTTCCCGTAAACACGGAAACCACAGTGGCTGCTGTAATGAGCGCCGTCTGAATTAATAATGCGCTCGTCGGCATTCAGCATGGCCTGTTCACAAGCTAGCGCAACTTGAGTCGCATGCTCGGGTGACTGTGGTGCCGGATAGAATAACTCAGGGTCGCTGTAGCCAAATGCCATCAGCTCTTTGTCAGCTAAACCGGCAGCAGGGTCGGCCTCGGTCCAGCGCGCAATCGCATCCGCTTTTTCCACCGTGGCGCGAATCGCCGCTGGTGACAAATCAGAAGTGCTGGCACTACCTTTACTTTGTGAACCGTCTTTGTGACGGCGATACACGGTAATACCAAGCGAGCCGTCTTGGTTAAATTCGACTGTTTCCACTTCCGCTAAGCGGGTCGACACACTTAAACCACGACTATGCGAAATGGCACATTCTGCAGCACTGGCGCCTGCTTTTTTCGCTTGCTTCAATGCCTCTTCCACTGCGTCCACAGCGCGCTCTAAGTCTGGCTGCAACTGCTCTTTTGCCGTAATTTCAGGAATCGTTACTTCTTGTGTCATGAAATAGCCTTTTAGTTGTTAAACGCACGCCGATACCACGGCAGCGCAGATCCTGATAAACTAGTGCGTATGAATTAGGCATAATGAACGAATACGTGGATACCTTCATGCAATACGACGATCAGGACGAATTTTTATCTGCTGATGATTTCAGCAAAACCCAGTTAAAGCGCGAAGCCGCTGCCATGCATGATCTCGGCTTGAAATTGGTGAAAATGGGCAGCAATACCCTCAAGCAACTGCCTCTCGATGAAGAGTTGCTCACCAACATCAAACTGGCTCAAAAAATAGCCAACAAGCGCGAAGGTTATCGTCGACAACTGCAGTACTTAGGGAAGTTACTGCGTCAACGTGATACCGACGACTTGCTTCTTGCTATCGACAAAATCGAAAACCGTGCGCTGTATGAAGCCGCTCATTTCCACGCTCTTGAGCAATGGCGCGACCGCATTTTGCAACAAGGCGACGATGGTATTCAGGCCTTTTTGGACCAGTATCCGCATGCGGATCGTCAGCAGTTACGCCAGTGGGTTCGCCAAGCGAAGAAAGAGCAAGAGCAAAATAAACCACCAGCGGCTGCACGCGCTTTGTTTAAATATATTCGCGGCGTCGCCGAGACCGCCGCATCGTAAGTTTATTCAGTACCACCAACGGTCATGGCGTCAATTTTTAAGGTTGGCTGACCAACGCCAACTGGCACGCTCTGACCGTCTTTGCCACAAACGCCGATGCCCGTATCGAGCGCCAAATCATTACCAATCATCGACACTCTCGCCATTGCTTCTGGGCCGTTGCCAATTAAGGTAGCGCCTTTTAATGGCGCGGTGATTTTTCCGTCTTCGATTAAATACGCTTCCGACGCCGAAAAAACAAACTTGCCGGAAGTGATGTCAACCTGACCGCCACTAAATTGCGGTGCGTAAATGCCTCGTTTCACTGAAGCGATAATCTCGTCCGGCGCATGCTCACCACCGAGCATGTACGTGTTGGTCATTCGCGGCATCGGCAAATGAGCGTAGGACTCACGACGGCCATTACCCGTTGCCGCAACACCCATCAGGCGTGCATTGAGCTTATCTTGCATATAGCCGACTAAGCGCCCGTCCTCGATAAGCACGTTGTGCTGAGTTGGAGTGCCCTCGTCGTCCACTTGCAGTGAACCGCGGCGATTCGCCAAGGTGCCGTCATCGACTATGGTGCAGCCTTTCGCCGCCACTTGCTCACCAATCCGCCCAGCATAAGCCGACGAGCCTTTGCGGTTAAAATCGCCTTCTAAACCATGGCCGACCGCTTCATGCAACAGAACGCCAGGCCAGCCTGAACCTAATACCACAGGCATGCTGCCTGCCGGAGCAGGTTTTGCTTCGAGCATAATCAAGGCTTGGCGCACCGCTTCATCAACAAAGCTTAAATAGCGCGGCTGTTCGTTTTGTGAGTCATGTTGGTCAAGCCACACTGGCTCAAAAAAGTATTGGTAGCTAACACGGCCACCGCCGCCTGAAGAGCCGCGTTCACGCCGACCGTTTTGCTCGGCTAACACACTACAGTTCAGACGCACTAATGGACGAATGTCGGTCGCCAATGTGCCGTCGGTTGCCGCCACTAAAATATGCTCGTACACACCGGTTAAGCTGACCGTCACTTCCTGAATGCGGGGGTCTGCTTTGCGAGCGTGTTTATCCATGGCTTGCAACAAAGCAATTTTCTTACTTTCGCTGAGGCTGCTGAGCGGGTTCTCGGGCTGATACAAATCGTGACCGTTCACCGCCGTCAGAACTTTCGCATTGCCTTCACCGCCACTATCGGCGATCCCTTTCGCTGCTTTTGCTGCGCGGGTCAGCGCCGCCGGATCAATACTATCCGCATAAGCAAAGCCGGTTTTTTCACCACTAATTGCGCGAATACCGAGACCACTCTCGATACTGAAGCTGCCACTCTTCACAATACTGTCTTCGAGCACCCACGCTTCGTGGCTACTGCTTTGTAAATAAATGTCGGCATAATCAATGCGACTGCCGGCCAGATCATCTAGGCAATGCTGTAACAATGACTCGTCGAGTTGCCCCGGAGCCAACAGCTGTTCAGCGACTTCAGTTGCTATCTTCAATGAAACGCACCTCAAATTTGTTGTGTTGCTGCACCGGCATACGTTCGCGCAGCGCATGAAGTTCAGAAAAATCAGGAGTAACAGTTAAAAACCCAGGCGCATCGCCAAGTTCGGCAATGATTCTGCCCCACGGGTCGGCGACCAAGGAGTGCCCATAGGTTTCGCGGCCATCGTCATGGGTACCGGTTTGATTCGGTGCCAGCAAATACACCTGATTCTCGATGGCGCGGGCTTGAATTAACGCGCGCCAATGCGCTGCCCCTGTTACTTTGGTAAACGCCGACGGCAAGGCAATCAGCTCTGCACCTTGCGCTCGTAAAGCCCGAAACATCTCAGGGAAACGCAGGTCATAACAGACCGCTAAGCCGAGCTTGCCGAATGGCGTATCTGTGACCACTAAACGCTTGCCAGGTACCGTATACTTCGACTCCCGATAGCTTTTTGTTTGGTCAGCTACATCGGCGTCGAATAAATGAATTTTATCATAACGCGCATGCACGCGGCCTTGGTCGTCGTACAAAATTGAGGCGGCGGCGTAGCGCTCACCTTCGTCAATCGCTAACGTACCAGCAAGAATCCAGAGTTGAAACTTCTTTGCACAGTCCGCAATAAAATCCTGCACGTCACCCTGCCCAAAGCTCTCAGCACAACGGCCCTGAGCCGACTCACCTGCACCAAACCGGGCAAACATTTCGGGCAGAATTACTAAATGCGGCGCAGCTGTGGTTGCCGCCAACTGCTCGAGTTGCGTGGCAATGTAATCACGGTTCAGCGCCCATTCACGGCGCGAAGTCCATTGCAATAGACTAATGCTCGCCATTGTTTTCGCTCTCTGGGTTCTCGTTGTCAGGGCTTTCGCTCTCAGGGGAGTCGCCTTGAGTACGTTTGCGCTCAAGCTCAGCTTCCGTATTTTCCGGTAACTCACGTGGCAATACTTCGTCGGCTAACTCAGGCAATTCCACTTCCTGACTATCGCGGCTTACTTCATTCACGACCGGGTCACTCATGGTACCCGTGACTTCGTACTGCAGGCGGCTAATTACTTGCGCGTCGTGCAGCATACGGTCGATGAGTAATGCTGCTAATCCACTTGGCGGGTTAACCATAAACGCCAACAACACCGGCAAACTCGAGGTTACTTTCGGTACATAAGTCAGCTGATAATGAATCGCTTCCGTGGCAAGGTTCGTGGTACCGCTTACTGTCATATCACCAGCAGCGCCATTCATGCGCGTGTTGTCTGTACTGACCACCCCGTCCTGCAGGTTCAAGGTACCACCGAAGGACGAATAAAACATACCGCGCGCGAAAATGTCGCGGAAGTCGAGGGTAAACTTACGAATCACGCTTTCTAAGCTAAGCACTGAGAAAATCCGTGCAGCGTCTGGGACGTCGCGCAAATACCCCGGACCTAATAACCATTGCACTTCGCCGCTCAGGTCAGCGCGATCAAAGTCGGTTGGCAGTCCAGGCCAATTCAATTGATATTCCACTTTTAAGTCTGAATCACGCACCACTGAAGTGAAGCCCATATCGGCAACATAGGCACCGATATTGTTCGAGTTAAAGCTGCCACGAATCGTGGTGCGCAAGTTTTCACCTTGGTCATGAGTCCAGCCACCTTGTGCAGCCAAAACAGTACGACCACGGCGCATTTCAAAGCGTTCGATTTGCCCGCCGGCGGCAGGGCTCAAGCGCAGGCGCACTTCGCCTAAGTCTTTGTCATCGTAGCGGCAAGTCCGACAATTAAATGCAATCGGCGGTAAACCTGCCAAAAAGTCCGGATCAAACACTTCGCTGCTAGTCACTGTTTCCGCAAGCTGAGAAGCATCATCACTCGCACCTTCTTCAGTATCGCCGCGTGCCGCTGAGCTTAATAGTAAATAATCCGCCCCGACGGTAATCTGCCCTGGCGTCGCCACATTCCAATCGACACGGGTGCGGGTGTTGTCGGCCGTTAAGTCGATTAACCAACCGTCATCCGAGCTGCGCCCTGTAATTTCACTATTCGGAAACCGTTGGCCCAACCAGTGCAAAGTTGTCACATTGGCGTCAATGCGAGTTAATGCCGGAATGCGAGCCGTTGCTTGGCTGGCACCTGCTGCTTCACCTTCAGCCGGCGTTACACCCTCAGCCAGCGTTACACTGGCAACAGAGCCGTCTTCGTCAGTAGTACTTGCATACAGCTCACCAATCAGTGGCAACCAGTCACCTAAGTCAGTTTGCTCAAAACCGGCAAAAATTTGAAAGCCTTGTGCAGGTCGCGCAGCAACCGGATAATTGCTCGCCCCGAGTTGAATTTCGAGGGCTTGAAAACCGCCTTGGCTCAAAGCCATTTCACCACGCACCTGCAGCACATCGGCAACCCGCCCAAGTGCAACAAGATCATCATCGTCAATGCGCAACTCTAAGCGGGCGCGACGTTCATTTCCCGGCACATGCGCAATCGGCTCCGGTAGATTGAACTGACTCGCTGCCAAGTCACCATCAAGGTCAATCTCGAGCTGAAACTCTTGCCCCAGCGCAATGGCGAGATCCGCGGTCCAATCCATCTCGCCGCCTAAACGCGATAATAAGGGAATCTCCGGGTAGCGCTGGGCTAAATCGGGTAAGTTCCAAAGCCCAGCAAGGTCAGCGCGTAGCATATACTCGTCATTGCTTAAGCCACCAGTGAGGTCAACTGTTGCCGGCTGACCAAATAGTCGAGCTGACTCTGTGGTAAACCGAATGTCGGCATTGTCGAAACTGAGTTCGCCATGAACGTCCCGCAACCACATATCGACAGAACTCAAATAGATATTATGATTGGCGAAATTGACACTGCCAGCAGCAATGACGTCACTGTCGGGCACTAACGGGATATCGAGCGTAAAGGCGCCTTCAATCGGCTCTTGCACCTGCACTTCGCGCAAGGTGGCTGCAACTGAGCCAGCTAATGGACTTAAAGCAAACATGTCAGCAAGCGGCTGCGGCTCTGCGACAATAGATGACGCAATGTGCAGGTGTGGCTCACTGTCACCAATAATACCGCTAATAACACCATTCACCGTCGTTAATGGAATTCCCGCAAGCTCACCGCCACGGGTTTGAATATGCAGTTCTTGGTCGACAAAGCGTAAATCTGCCTGCGCACCGACAATTGCCGGCCAGTTAGGCTGAAACTTCAGCCCTAAATCGTTCATTTGTACCTGCGCTTGAAAAATACCGTCGCCTTCCTGATACGGAAACGCCGCCATTGGCCCGCGCCAAACCATGCGTAAATCGTCAACGGTACCGGCCACCAACGAGTCGGTTAGGTACTGGCCTAAACGTTCACCCATTTGCAGTGGCAGCAAGGTCACCACGTCTAAGACCGCCATGCCGTGACTACCACCGACCACGAGCCAGTCAATTGCGACACCTTCCGCATGACCGTTACTAATGCGCATCTGTTGACGAATTTCCGCACCTGGCAATCCGAACGTTGCTGAGTCGATATCGAAAACCCAATCACCATTGTTTTGTAGCCAGCCACCGGCAATTGCCAACTCACTCAGCGCTTTGTCGTCGTTATAGGTTGCTGGCGAGCTTAAGCGAACTTCGTCACCGCCAACGACAAAATTGCCTTGCGTGCGGCTGCTCCACAGCTCTAGTTGCAAGCCTGAGATACCCGGCACGCCTCGATGCGGTTGCCAGTCGAGGTCATCCGCACGTAAATGGAATTGCCACTCCCGTTCTGGCGTTAACCGCACTTGCAAGTCAGTTACGACACCTCGTGTCGCAAGGCCTTCCGACCATTCAGCTAAGACTTCACCCGGCGAACCAAACACACTCCACAGTGGGCTAAAATCGACAAGTTCAATGTTACCCGTGTTCCACGTGTGTTCACCGTTGCGGTATTGCCACAACACACTGTCAATCAACCAAGTCCGCTCATCAAGCTGGATTTCCAATGGCTGGCTATTCAGCAGCCAACCATTTTCTTCCGGTTGTAACACCCAAGAGGTCGGCTGTGTGGTGAGTTCATGTTCTTCGCCATGACGCTCCCAACTCAATACGTTTTGATTTAGATGTAATTGGCCGTGACCAAACTGGCCTTCGCTGAAGTCGAGCCAACCTTGTAGGTTAAACGCCGTGCGGTTAAATCGGGCAGTTGTGGTTAACTGCTGAATCCATGGTGTGATATCCAGGTTTTGAGCGTCAACGTATAAACTGCCTTGGGCGCTGGCAAAGGTGTCGCCTGTCACATCGAGAATAAAGTCGAGTGAATTCACGGTTACGTTTGGAATTCGGAAACTTCCGGTCGCTTGGCGATTGCCATTGTGCTGCCGCCAAATGAGCGTATCGAGCTGGATTTCACGCGGGGCTTGCTCAAATAAGTGAAAACGCACTAAGACGTCGTTGAGCTGGAAGTGATCGAGCTGACGTAAAAACAGTGCTTCAAGGAAATCTAAGGTCGCGTCGGTATTGCCAACCTCGCCATCGCGCTGAATTTGAATATCAAGCTCGGCACCCATCGCCGAAAAGTGCTCAAACTGCAGTTCCCAGTTCCACAAGCTCTGCCAAAAATGAATGCCTAAATTCGCTCGTTCAACATGCAATGAAACCGGTGAGTCAACCTCTGGGCTTAAACGCAGGTCATGCAGCACCACAGTTGGCCCAGTGCGCGTCCAGTCGGCGTGCAAGCCTTCGAGCGTCACCGGATAACCGAGCTGTTGACTAAGCTGTTCGGCAATGTCGTCATGAAAACGGTCCGCGTACGGCAACGAGTACCGCACAACACTGAGCAGTACCGCAGCGACCACCAGCAGAATGCCAATGGTTAGCCATAGTTTCGCAATAAAAAAGTTAACCGCTTTACCTAAACTCACTACATCATCACCACATCAAATTGTTCTTGATGGTACAAAGGCTCTACCTGAATCTTAATTTGCTTTCCGACAAACACTTCTAATTCCGCCAATGCTTGCGAT
>ERZ869909.2814-NODE-2814-length-10845-cov-6.628065_pt1 | contig 10845 bp, 8 predicted proteins | sample MGYA00520892_ERZ869909 | MGnify/ENA primary metagenome ERZ869909 (study PRJEB32215, sample SAMEA104723947) | bioreactor metagenome | biome: bioreactor; feature: anaerobic bioreactor; material: water | place: China | collected 2015-03-12 ... | reverse complement strand
CTCGACGCGCTGGTGGCGGCGGTGGCGCGGTGACGCGGGTGCATCGAGGGCGCGGGGCGCGACGCGGGCCCGCAGACCGCCGTGCGCCCCGCCTGCGCCGGATGGTCGAGGTCGCCCTGGCGCTGGGCGTCGTCCTGGCCGCGACCTCCGCCCACGCCTGGGCGCCCGAGCGCTTCGACGTGTACTGCGGTGATGCGGCGTTCGAGGTCGAACGCGATCCCGACCACGCCACCGCCGCCTGGTACGCGGCGCAGACGGGCGATCCGGACGTCCCCGGCGACCCTGCCTGCGCGACGTCGCCGCAGGTCGCCTGGTTCGAGTCCGCGCTCCCGGAGGCCCTCCAGCGCCTCTCCATCGAGCCCTTCCCGGGGAGCCCCGCGCCGGGCCGGCTCGGACCCGTGCGGCCCGGCGCGAGCGGGAGCCCCGGCGTCCGGTTCTTCGTCGGGGACATGGACCGCGGCATCGCCGGCGTGCTCCGTTGCCTGCGCCCCGCCGCCGACCAGCTCGGCATCCTGACGGTCGGCGCCGGCACCATCGACCGTCTCAGCCGCCTCAGCGTTCCCTACGTCGCTCTTCACGAGCTCGTCCACGTGGTGCAGGGTGCGCAGCCGCTCGAGCGCACCGCGTGCGCGGGCGGCGCCCGCTTGCCGCTCTGGGTGAGCGAAGGCACCGCCGACGCCTTCGCCACGCTATGGATCCGTGAGACCTTCCCCGCCTTCGCGCCCGCACCCTTCGCCAGCCTCGGCCGCAACCTGCTCGGCCTCCGCCCCTTCACGGCGTCGCTGACCGCACCCGACCGCGAGCCCTCGATGACGGGCAACTTCTCCTACCGCGCGAGCAGTCTCTTCCGCTTCGTCGCCGAACGCTGGCACGACGGCGACCACGCGCTCTGGGCGAGGGCGATGGGCGTGGCGGCGCCCGGCGACGACGACGGCCTGGCCTGGCTCGACGCGGTGCTGCGCGACCCGAGCTTCGGCGTCGAGCAGCCGCTGGCGCTCGTGTTCCCGTCGTTCCTGGCGTCGTACGCCGGGTGGGGGCGCCCCGACGCCGAGCGCTGGCCGCACGTCGGCGAGGCCGCGTGGCGGAACGTCGCGTTCGGCCGCTGCACGGAGGTGGTGCTGACGCCGGTCCTGCCCGCGTCGAACGTGTCCCTCGAGATCGAGCCGATCGCCGGTCGCTGCGTCCAGGTGCGGGTCGAGGGGGTGCCCGCGGGCCAGGTCGCCTCGGTCGAGGTCGCGGCGCGCGGCGCCCGACTCGCCGACGTCGACGACCTCCACCTCGGCGTGGTGGAGCTGGGGTTGGCGCCGCTCGACGGCGGCCCGCGCACGTGCGTCGAGGTCGAACCCGTGGCGCCGCTGGCGCTGCCGGCCTGCGTGGCCAAGGCGTTCACGACCCTCCAGCAGGGCGCGACCGGCCCCGTGCACGCGCGGGCGTTCCAGGCGCAGGCGGGGCGGACGACCGGCGCGGCATGGACCGACACGCTCGTGTTCGCCCGCGTGCCCGAGCGCCCGACCGACGCGGCGGATGCCCACCGTCGCGCCAAGAGGTACGCCGTCACCTTCGCGCTGCAGCTCGCGGTCGCGAGTGTGAACGGGGCGTCCGTCGGGCCCGTCCAGGCGGCCGGCAACCAGGTCGCCCCCGGCCACCACGGCCTCCCGATGGTGCCCGGCGAGGGGGACTACGCGCCCGGTGACCTGCTCGACCCGTCACGGCTCCTGTTCGGCCAGCAGGGCCCGGGCGCGGCGGCGATGAGCATGATGGCGGACGACGTCGGCCCCGGCCTCTTCCTCCTGCAGCTGCTGGAGGGCGACGATCCGGACGGTGACGACGTCGGCCGCTCCTTCGGCGTCACCTTCGCGGATGCGTCGCTGGCGCCCGGCTCGCTGGGGAGCTTCCCGGCCGCCCTCTCCGGGACCGACCCGCGCCGCGCCGGATTGGCGAGCGCCATCGTCGACGCGTCGCAGGGGGGCGCGCCGCGCACCCGGGTCGAGGTTCGCGCCTGGGACGCCGACCACGTTCGCCTCACGATCCGCGGCCCCTGGTGCTACGCCGACGAGTTGCGCGAGGGCCAGGGCTGCAGCGTCGAGCGGACCCTCGAAGCCGACGTCTGGCTGCCGTTCGGCGACGCCTGGGACCTGCACGCGCCCTACGCCAGCATCGATTCGCCGGTGCAGGCGCTCTACCGGGAGGCGTTCGCGGCCGCCGTCGGGTTCGGGCCCGGGTTCCTCGTCCCGCCGTCCCCGTCGGCGCCGCCTCGCTCCGACGCGCCGCCGGCCGCGCCGGCCCCCGGATCGACCGACGGTGGGTTCGTCTGCGACTGCTCGTGCGATGGGCCCGCGGCGCTCGAGGCCGCCGCACGGGAGATCGCCCGCTTGGGTCCCGCCGGCGCGGCGCAGGCGGGCGCGCTCGCGCAGTGCGCGATGACCTGCGGGCAGCGGTGGGCGGCGTGCGAGGAGTGAGCGTGCGGCCGACGGCCGGCGCGCGACGGTTGCGTGGCGGTCCGATGCCTGCGGCGTATCCTGGCGCCATGAAGACGTCCTGGCGGCCGTCCCGGACACGGGTCGCGCGGTTCGGGCCGCTCGCGGTGGCCGCCGCGTTCGACGTCGCCGCCGAGCCATCCCCGAGCGGTCGGTGATCACGACGTTCCGAAGGCGCCGAGCGATCACCTGCCCGGCCGGGGCGTGGACGACGGTGATCCGCACCCCCTTCGCTCAGATGCCGGCGACCTGGACGCTCCGCCTGACCGCGGACCGCGGCGCCGTCGCGGGCGAGTTCGAGGAGACCAGGTCGTCGTGGGTGTTCCCCGGGACGCCCAGGACCGGGCCGCTGCAGCCGGAGATGGTCTTCGAGCGAGGGTACTGGAACACCTTCTACACGGTCCGGTTCCGTCCCGTCGAGACGGTGATCGCGACGATCGACTGAAGCTCCGGTTCGCTTCGGCCGGCCGGGTCACCACGAGGGACCCCTTCCGCAGCGCTCCCGTCGCGGCGTACGCTCCCTTGGCCATGCGCCCCGCGCGCGCGTTCTACTTCCTCTACTTCGCAGCCCTCGCGGCCCTCATGCCGTACCTGTCGATCTACTTCGCCAGCCGGGGCTTGAGCGGACTCGAGATCGGCCTTCTCGCCAGCCTCGTCCCGCTCATGACGATGCTGGGGGCTCCGTTCTGGACGGAGGTCGCCGACGCGACGGGCCGGCACCGGACGGTGCTCGTCGCCGTCATCGGTGTCGTCCTGCTCGCCGCCCTCGCCCTGTCGACGGCCACCCACATCGTCACGCTCGGGATCTTCACGGCGCTCCTCGCCTTCCACCTCGCCCCCTCGATGCCGCTGCTCGACCACGCCGTGCTCGAGGCGCTCGGCGACCGCGCCCACGCCTACGGTCGGCAGCGGGTCTGGGGTGCCATCGGGTGGGCGGTCTCGGCGCCGGCCGCGGGGTGGGTGACCAGCACCTTCGGGCTCCCCTGGGCGTTCTTCCTCTTCCTCGGCGTCATGCCGTGGGCGGCGTTCGCGGCCACGCGCGTCACCTACGCCCCGGTCACCGTCGCCGGCACGCGCCGCGTCGGCGGGGGGCTCGGGCTCGTGCTCCGCGACACCCGCTGGGTTCCCTTCCTCCTCGCGGGCTTCGCCGCTGGCGTCGGCCTCGCGATGGTCGTGTCCTTCCTGCCGCTCCACCTGCGCGACCTCGGTGGCTCGTTCACCGTCATCGGGATGGCGATGGCGGTCCCCGCGCTCAGCGAGGTCCCGTTCATGGTCTTCGGGGGGGCGCTCCTCGCCACCGTCGGGCCGCGCCGCCTGCTCCTCGCCGCCGTGGCCGCGTTGGCGCTGCGGCTGCTCGTCTCGGGCGTGGTCCGGGACACCACCGCGCTGGCGGCCGCGCAGCTGCTGCACGGCCCGTCGTTCGGCGTCCTGTGGATCGCCGGCGTGTCGTACGCCCGCGAGCTCGCGCCACTCGGGAGCCGCGCGGTGGCGCAGGGGATGTTCACCGCCGTGACCGGCGGGCTCGGCAGCTTCGTCGGCAGCATCCTCGGCGGCGCCATCTACGACGCCTGGGGTGGTTCGGGGACGTTCCTCGTCGCGGCGGCCTTCACGGCCCTGGCCGCCGTGCTGCTGGCGGCGTGGCGGCCCGTCCCGGCGGTGGCGGCGGAGGTGGCGACGAAGGGATGACGTCGGCGCGCGCCGCGTGACCGCCGCCACGCCACCCCACCCCCGGAGGGTCTACCATCCGCCATGATCCACTCGCCGATCGTCCCCTGCATCTGGCTCGACGACCAGGCCGAGGCGGCCGCCGACGTCTACCTCGCCGCGTTCGGCGGCGGCAGCATCGACGCCGTCGCCCACTACCCCGGTTCGACCCCGAACCCCAGCGGCCGACCGCCAGGCAGCGTCGTCACCGTCGACCTCACCGTCGCGGGGCAGCGCTTCACCCTGCTGAACGGCGGACCGGCGTTCACGATCAACCCGAGCATCTCGTTCTTCGTCTTCCTGCCGACCGCGGCCGAGGTCGACGACCTCTTCCACGCCCTCGCGGACGGGGGAGCGGCGCTCATGCCGCTCGACGCCTACGCGTGGAGCGAGCGCTACGCCTGGGTCCAGGACCGCTACGGGGTGTCGTGGCAGGTCATGGTGGCGCCCGGCGTCGAGCGCGCCACCGTCGCGCCCTGCCTGATGTTCACCGGCGCGCAGCACGGACGCGCGCGCGAGGCGATCGACGCCTACGTCGCCGCCTTCCCCGGTTCTCGCGTCGGCTTCGTCGACACGTACGACAGCACGGAGGGCCCGGAGGGCACCGTCAAGCATGGTCGCTTCGCGCTCGCCGGCCGGCCGATGGCGGCGATGGACAGCGCCTACGAGCACGGCTTCGCGTTCAACGAGGCCGTCTCGCTGCAGGTGATGTGCGCGGATCAGGACGAGGTCGACCGCCTGTGGACGACGCTCGCCGAGGGGGGTGAGCACGGCCCGTGCGGTTGGCTGAAGGACCGTTTCGGCGTGTCGTGGCAGGTGGTGCCCGAGGCGCTGGCCGGGTGGCTGTCGAGCGGCGATGTCGCGGCCCGCGAGCGCACCTTCGCGGCGATGCTGGAGATGGGGAAGCTGGACGTCGAGGGGTTGCGGCGGGCGTACGGCGGCGGGTGAGGTCGGACGCCGTCGGCATCGCACGGGACCCGCTGGAGGTCGCCATGGACCGCTCCCGGTCGCTGATCGAGGCCCTGTTCGCCGCCGGCGATGCTGGCGATCTGGACGCGTTCGGCCGCTACCTACACGACGACGTCGTGGTGCATGCCCCGGCGGGCCTCTCGACGCGTGGGCTCGACGCCGAGAAGGAGTCGTGGCGCAGGGCGAGAGCCGCGATGCCGAGGCTGCACCACGAGTTCGTCGACGTGCTGGTGACCCCGTCGCTGGAGGCCGGCCGGTCCGTGGTCACCGGCACGTTCCATGGCACGTACGGCGGCGTCTCCGCGCAGGGTCGGCCGTTCCGCGTCGTCCAGGCGGTGTTCGCGCACGTCCGCGATGGCAGGATCTGTGAGCTCTGGGAGATCGTCGACGTAGCGGAGCTCGAGGCGCAGCTGCAGCGCGGGATCCGGTGAGCGCCGGCGCACGAGCGCGCGCCTGCTGCCCGGCGGCGGCGGGGCGCTCGTGCCGCACCTGCCCGCCCACCTGGTGAAGGCACGCTGGCCCCACGGCTCCGCGGCTATCCCGTGGCGACCCGGCCCGAGGAGGTCGTCCTGCAGACCTTCACGGTTCCGCTGACGCTGTTCGGGCCTGCCGACCCGCCGCGCGGCGACGGATGCGTTCGGGCTCGCGCGGAGGTACGGGGGTCCGGTGCCATCGCGACACCGAGCGTGCAGGCGTAACCTTGTGGCGTGGGGTGCGCGCCGCGCACCGCCTTCGGTTCGCGAGCGGAGGCTCGTGTGGGACAGGGTGTGGGCGTGCCGGGCCAAGTGGCGGTCGTCGCTCGCCTCGTCGAGCGGCGTCGCCTTCCTCCACGCCGCGTCTGGGGCATGCTCGCGCTGCGCTCGGGCCTCACCGGCTCCTTGTTGCTGGTCGTCGCGGCGCTCCACGCGAGCACCGGGCGCCCGGACCCCGTGGTGGCCTCGGCCGCGTGGTGGCTGTGGTACGTGACGGCCGCCAACGTCGCGTGCATCGCGGCCATGGCGCGCTTCGCGCGGCTCGAGGGCCTGCGCCTGCGGGACGTGTGGTTCGTGAGCCGCACCACCTGGCGGGGCGACCTGATCTGGGCCGGCATCTTCCTGGCCGGCTCGATCGTGCTGGCGATGCCGCCCGGAACCTTCCTCGCCACCCTGCTGTGGGGCAACGCGAACTACCCCAACGACCTGCTGTTCCAGCCGCTGCCACTCCTGGCGGTCTACCCGCTCCTCGTGCTGATGCCCACCACGCAGGCGCTGGCCGAGTTGCCGACGTACTGGGGCTACGTGGCGCCGAGGCTGCGCGCATTCGGGTTCGGCCGCTGGGCCGTGATCGGGCTCGTCGGTCTGGTGTTGTCGCTCCAGCACATGTTCTTCGCCATGCAGTTCGACCTGCGCTACGACCTGTGGCTGGCCGTCAAGTTCCTGCCGTTCGCGCTCTGGACCGGTTTCGTCGTCGATCGCCGGCCGACCTCGCTGCCGTGCCTCATGGCGCTTCACTTCCTGATCGACGCCAGCCTTCCCGTGCTGCTGCTGATGGTCTCGACGGGCAGGGCGCTCTCGTGACACCGGAGCCGCCCGACGTCGCCCGCCGCGTCCTCCGCGCTCCGTACCTCGAGGACGGCGACGCGTGAGCGCGAGGCCACCGCCCGTTCGAGCAGATGACAACCGGGGAGTCTCGGTGTCCACGTCGCACGGCGAACCATCGAACACGATGCCGACCGGACCCGGTGGCGCCGGTCGGGCCCGAGCCTGGTTCATGGGCGTCGTCCTGGTCGCGGCCCTGGTCTTCGTGGTCACGCACCTCGGCGAGTTGGAGAACTTCCTGCAACTGGCGAGGAACGCCTCCCCGGCCTGGTTGCTGGTCGGCCTCATGCTGCAGGCGGGCACGTACGTCTGTGCGGCGGGCGTGTGGCAACTGGCTCTGCGGCAGGCGGGTCAGCGGCTGTCCCTGTGGTCGCTGGTGCCGTTGGGGATCGCCAAGCTGTTCTCCGACCAGGCGCTGCCGACCGGCGGCGCGAGCGGCGCCGGCCTGGTGGTCTCGGCGCTGAGCAGGCGCGGTGTTCCGCCCGAACGAAGCGTGCGCGTTCTGCTCCAGGGCATGCTCGGGTACTACCTGGCGTACGTGGGGCTCGCGCTCGCCAGCCTCGTGCTGCTGTGGGTGCAGCACATGGTGACGCACTGGGTCGTCGTGTCCGTGACGGCCTTCTTCGTCGTGATGGTGGCGCTTCCCGTTCTCGTGCTGGGCCTGAGCCGCGTCGGCCGACGCGCGCTTCCTGCCTGGTCGCGGCGGTGGCCCTGGCTCCAGGGGCTCGCGGATGGCCTCCGTGGCCTTCGGGCCGGGGTTCCGCGAGGTCCCGGGTTGACGGTCGGCATCGCCGCCCTGCACGTGAGCGTGTTCCTCCTCGACGCGCTCACGCTGTGGGCGATGTTGGCGGCGATCGGGGTTGAGGCGTCGTTCCTTGCCGTGGTGCCCAGTTTCGTCATCGCGTCGATCGTGGCCACCATCAGCCCGATCCCGCTCGGGTTGGGGGTCTTCGAGGCGGGTTGCGTCGCGATGCTGACGGCGTTCGGGATCGGTGCGGAGGCCGCTCTGACCGGCACGCTGCTGTTGCGTGGCCTGACGGTGTGGTTGCCGATGGTGCCGGGCCTGTGGTTGGCGCGGCGTGCCATGCGGTGAGCATCGCGGGTGCGGAGAAGGGGCGTGGCGAGGTGCGAAGCGACGGATCACGGCTCACGACGCCGGACTGGTGGGCACTCCCCTCGCAGGAGTTGGCGCATGCGCTGGACGCGACGCCGCAGGGGCTGACCGCCGACGAGGCGCGCGCGCGGGTTCGCGCGCACGGCGCGAACCGCCTCGCGTCGCGGGGGGCGTCGCGTGTCCCGACGCTGTTGTGGCGTCAGTTCAGCTCGCCGGTGGTGCTGATCCTGATCGCCGCGGCCGTCCTGGCGTTCGCCATGCACGATGCCGCCGACGGCGCGATCATCCTGATCATCGTGCTGATCAGTGCCCTGCTGGGGTTCTGGCAGGAGCACCGGGCGGCCGCCGCCGTGGAGGGCCTCCAGCGGCTCGTGGCCGTGACGGCCGACGTCTTGCGCGACGGCGCGGTCGCGCAGGTTCCCCTCGAGGAGGTGGTTCCGGGCGACGTCGCCATCCTCACCGCGGGATCGAGCGTCCCCGCGGATGGTCGCCTGCTCGAGGCGCGGGACCTGTTCGTCAACGAGGCGACGCTGACCGGCGAGACGTTCCCCGTCGAGAAGTCGCCCGGTGTGGTGCCGGTGGACATGCCGCTGGCGCGCCGCACGAACGCGTTGTTCCAGGGCACGCACGTGGTCAGCGGTGTGGGCCGCATGGTGGTGGTGCGAACCGGGCGCGACACCGAGTTCGGTGTCGTGGCCGGCCGCCTGCAGCTGCGCCCGGAGGAGACCGGCTTCGAGCGGGGCGTCCGGTCCTTCGGCATGTTGCTGATCCGGGTGACGCTGATCATGGTCGTCGTCATCTTCGGGTTCAACGTGTACCTGGATCGTCCGGTGCTCGACTCGTTCCTGTTCTCGCTGGCTCTCGCGGTGGGCCTGACGCCGGAGTTGTTGCCGGCGATCATCAGCGTCAACCTGGCCCGTGGCGCCCAGCGCATGGCGGCGCGCAGGGTGATCGTCAAGCGGCTGGTCGCGATCGAGGACTTCGGCAGCATGGACGTGTTGTGCTCCGACAAGACGGGCACGCTGACCGACGGCGTGGTGACGTTGGACGGCGCACTGGACGTGGAGGGCCGATCGAGCGCCCGGGTCTTGCTGCGCGCGGGGCTCAACGCCGCGTTCCAGACCGGGTTCCACAGCCCGATCGACGCTGCCCTCGTGGCCGCCGCCGGCCCGCCGCCTTCGGACGCGGAGCGCCTCGACGAGGTCCCGTACGACTTCGCGCGGAAGCGGTTGAGCGTCTTGGCGAGGGTGGGCGCCGACACGGTCCTGATCGCCAAGGGCGCGCTCGTCCAGGTGCTGGCAGCCTGCACGGAGATGGAACGGCCCAACGGCGAAGTCGTCCTGATCGACGAGCAGCGGCATGCGGCCGTTCTCGCGCAGTACGCGAGGTTCAGCGCCCGCGGAGTGCGCACGCTCGGCCTGGCGGTGAAGAGCATGCCGGGCCGGTCGAGCATCGCCCGCGACGACGAGGCCGCCATGACGTTCGCGGGGTTCCTGCTGTTCGCCGATCCGCCGAAGGCGGGCATCGCTCGGACGATCGAGGAACTGCGGCAGCTCGGGGTCGCCCTGAAGATCATCACGGGAGACAACCCGCTGGTCGCGAAGGCGGTGGCTGCTGAGGTCGGGTTGGGGGACGCGAGGGTCGTCAGCGGACGCGAACTCAGGGAGGTGAGCGACGATGCGCTGCCGCAGCTGGCGCGCGACACCGACGTCTTCGCCGAGGTCGAGCCGAACCAGAAGGAGCGCATCATCCGGGCTCTGCGCAAGTCCGGCCAGGTGGTGGGCTACATGGGGGACGGCATCAACGATGCGCCGGCGCTCCATGCCGCGGACGTCGGCCTCTCGGTCCAGGGGGCGGTCGACGTGGCCAAGCAGGCCGCCGACATCGTCCTGCTGGAGCGGGACCTCGCGGTGCTCGCCGACGGCGTGCGCGAGGGCCGCGCGACCTTCGCCAACACCCAGAAGTACGTGTTCATGGCGACCAGCGCGAACTTCGGCAACATGTTCAGCATGGCCGGGGCGTCGCTGCTGCTGCCCTTCCTGCCGCTGCTGCCCAAGCAGATCTTGCTCACGAACCTGATCACCGACCTGCCTGAGATGACGATCGCCACGGATCGCGTGGACGCTCAGGCCGTCGAGCGCCCGCAGCGGTGGGACGTGCGGTTCATCGGCCGCTTCATGCTCCGCTTCGGCCTGCTCAGTTCGGTGTTCGACTACCTGACGTTCGCGGTGCTCTACTTCGTCCTGCGGGCCTCTCCCGAGCTGTTCCGCAGCGGATGGTTCGTCGAGTCGGTGGTGTCGGCCGCCCTGGTGGTCTTGGTCGTTCGTACGCGCGGCCCGTTCTGGGCGAGTCGGCCGTCCCCGGCGCTGGCGCTCACGACGCTGGGCGCGGTCGTGGTTGCGGTCGCGTTGCCGTACACGCCGCTCGGCGCCCTGTTCGGCTTCGCGCCCCTGCCGTGGTCGTTCCTGGCGTGGATGGCCCTGATCGTGGCAGGGTACTTGGGCTCGGCGGAGCTCCTCAAGCGGTCGTTCTTCCGGCGGCGCGCCGCGTGAACGACACGGCGGCATCGGGGCCGCCGATCGGGCGTGTTCGCGGGACGCTCCGCGGAGCGCAAGGAGGGAGTGCCCATGCCGCACGACGACCGACCTCACGTGGTGATGCAGATGTCGGCATCGGTGGATGGTCGCATCGCGTTGGGGCCGTCGCTGACGATGTTCGACGCCCATCCGGCGACCGACTCGTTGCCCGACGAGGGAGCCCTGTGGGCGCGGGTCGCCGACGCGATCCGCGAGGCGTGGGACCCGCAGGCGACGATGATGGGCAGCGGCACGGTCCTGCGTGAGGACGCGCCGATGACGCCGCTGCCGCCGTTCGACGGCGACGCGGCGTCCCTGTACGTCGACTTCCTGCCCGACGACATCGTGTCGGCGACGCGCCATTGGCACGTCCTGGTGGACGGCCGCGGGCGCTGCCGCAGCGGCTACAAGGCGACCGAGAACCCCGG
>ERZ869909.2813-NODE-2813-length-10850-cov-2.692101_pt1 | contig 10850 bp, 8 predicted proteins | sample MGYA00520892_ERZ869909 | MGnify/ENA primary metagenome ERZ869909 (study PRJEB32215, sample SAMEA104723947) | bioreactor metagenome | biome: bioreactor; feature: anaerobic bioreactor; material: water | place: China | collected 2015-03-12 ... | reverse complement strand
ATCGTCGATGACCACGTTGGCGCGATGGTAATCGCTCAGCGACACGCCGGGCCCACGCCCGTCGCGCACGCGCGCGACGGTATCCGCCAGGAACTCGTCGTAGCGGGCGGCCACGGACGGGATCGTGATCGTGTCGTCCCGTCCATCGTCGAGGGTCGCGACGCGAAGCGTCTGGTTGCGATCCACGAGGTAAGCGCCGTCCACCGCCACTCGCCACTCGGTGTCGCTCCCGCGCATGGCCGCGAGGGTGTAGCCGACCTCGATCGTGGCCACCTCACCAGAGGGCGTCGAGAGCTGCAGCGCGCCGAACGTGTCGGCGTCGGGGTCGTCGGCCGGCGCGCGCAGAACCGCGCTCTGGACTGCGATCTCCACGCCTTCGCCGACGAGCTGCCCGAACGCGTCGATGGCGTGGATACCCAGGTTGCGCAGCGCTCCTCCGCCGGCCACACGCGTGTCGAGCATCCACGGCACGCCCAGCTGCCGGTAGCGCTCGGGCGAACCGTTGATCACCCGGAAGTGGGCGTGCACGGCGCGGCCGGCGCGGCCGGCCGTTCGCAGGTCTGCGAGGCGCGTCCAGAGCGCACTGTAGCGGTTGACGAGCGGCACCGCCACGAACGCGCCGCGCTCCCGCACCAGGGCCAGCAGCGGGGCCAGCGATGCCCCCGACGTACCGATGGGCTTCTCGACGACGCAAGGGATCCCGCGTTCGACCAACGCACCCGCCACCTCGAGCACCCGCTCAGGACGGCCCATCGCCACCACGAGTTCGGGCGCCGCCGCGTCGAGCATGGTGCCGGTGTCGGACCACGCCGGCGCGGACCGCTCCCGGCCGACCGCAGCGGCGACCTCCGCGTCGTCGTCGCACACCCCCACGAGCTGCGCACCGGCGCGCGATACGGCATCCAAGTGCATGGGGGCATGCCAATGCCCGACGCCGATGACCGCGATCCTCATGTCGTCTTCCTCCACCTCTCGCGACCTCGCTGCCCAGACCACCTGGAGCTGCGGCTCGCGACCGCTTCGGGTACTCAGTACGTCGCCCGGCCACCGGAGAGATCGAAGACCGCACCCGTGGCGAACGAGTTCTCGCTCGAGGCCAACCACGCGACCATGGCGGCGATCTCGTCCGGATCGAGCAGGCGCCCCATCGGAACGCGCGTCAACAACCGTTCCCGAACGAAGCTCGCGCGTTCGGGATCGAAGGCGCGCAACCGCGCCGTGTCCGTCACCGACGGCGTGATGCACGAGACCACCACGTCCTTCGGCGCCAGCTCCTTCGCGAGGGACTTGCACATGGCGATCACGCCCGCCTTGGCGGCGCTGTACGCGGCGGCCAGCGGCGTTCCTTCCTTGCCCGCGATCGAAGCCACGGCCACGATGCGGCCGTACCCCTGCTCCAACATGTGTGGGACGACGGCTCGGCAGGTGAGGTAGACGGTGTCCAGGTTGGTCGCCACCACGCTCCGCCAGGCGTCCGGCGGCGTCTCCCACAGGGGTACGGTCGGTCCAGCACCGCCGGCGTTCGCGATCAGGATGTCCACCCGTTTCGAGGTGACGAGCGTGTCGTGGCAGGCACGCGCCACCTCGTCCGGGACCGATAGATCGACGGCGATCGCGTCGACGCGACCGTCGGCGCTCAGGTCGTCCGCCGCGCGGCGGACGCCGTCGCCGTCGCGATCCCAGAGGACCACGTGCGCCCCCGAGAGCAGGAACCGTCGGGCGATCGCGCGGCCGATGCTGCCCGCGCCGCCGGTCACGACCGCCACGCGACCTCGTAGGTCGATGCGGTTCACCGGAGGCCCTCCGGGCCGATGGTCGCCGCCGCGCGGAACCATGCGAGCTCGTGCGCGGTCCCGGCCGGTGCCGCAGGGAGCGACGCCGGGTGCCAGCGGCGCTCGTACTCGAGCGAGACGTCGCCGCCGTACCCCGCTCCGCGGAGCGCGCCGAACACCGCGGACCACGGCACCACGCCGTCTCCCGCGCGGCACGGGAACCACCCGGCGGCCGACCGGCGGACGTCTTTGGCGTGCACGTGGTGCACGCGCTCTCCGAGAAGGGTGACCGTGGCGACGGGATCGACGCCGTCCATCACCAGGTTGGCAGGGTCGAGGAGCACGCCTACCACCGTCCGGTCGACCTCGTCGACGAGGTTGGCGGTAGCGACGGCGTCGTACGCGAAGGACCACCCCTTCGTCTCGATGTCCAGCCGCACTCCGGCGGCGTCGGCCGCGGCCGCCAGGCGCCGGAGCGACGACAGGAAGCGCTCGCGCCGGCGCTCGGGAAGGAGGTCGTCGCGCCTGCCGGCCAGCATCCGCACGCCCCCGGCACCGAGCGCCGCGGCGATGCGGATGGCGTCCTCCGCGTCTTCGAGCGCGACGGCCCGGGTGGCATCGTCGAGGTCGTCGAGCGTGCGCACGTAGGGCCCGACCTCGACGCACGGCAACCCGGCGGCGTCGAGCAAGCGTCGCACCGTGGCCAAGCGCGACGCAGCCGATCGCGGCGCGACCGCGCACGGGTAGTCGGCGTCGATCAGGATCTCGAGGCCGTCGAAGCCCATCGCCGAGCAAGCTGCGACCGCCGCGTCGAGGTCGGCGTCGGGGAACGCGATCGTGTGGGCCGCGATCCTCACGGGCGCGGCACGAGGTCGCGGAAAGCCGCGACGCGCCGCGCCAGCTCCTGTCGCATCGCGCTGGCGTCGGTGGCGATGGTGACGAAGTCCATACCCCAGGCGGCGGCACCCGCGGCGAACGCGGGCTGCGCCGTGTGGAGGCCGGCGACCAGCCCGCGCGCGTGGCAGGCCTCGACGACGCGGCGAACCGCATCCTGATGTGGGGCGCGCACGCTGTCGGTCTCCGGCGGGTAGCCCAACGCCAAGCTCAGGTCGGCAGGACCGATGTACGCGCCGTCGATCCCGGGCGTGTCGAGGATCGCGTCGAGGTCGTCCAGGGCCCGCTTCGTCTCGATCATGACGAAGACGAGCACCGCCGCATCGGCTCGCTCGTGGTAGTCGGCGCCGTCGACGAGGCCGGCTCGCACGGGCCCGAAGCTGCGGCGCCCCGCCGGCGGGTAGCGGCAAGCCCGGGCGGCCTGCAGAGCCTCGTCGGGCGACTCGACGAGGGGAACGATGACCCCGGCGGCTCCGGCGTCCAAGACGCGCATCATCGTCTCGGGCCGGTGCCCCGGGACACGCACCAGCGTCGGGACTCGGGCGGCGGTCGTGGCGGTGAGAAGGTCGGTGACGGTTCCCTCGTCGATCAGACCGTGCTGCATGTCGATGCACAGGGAGTCGAAGCCGGCCCGGCTCGCGATCTCGGCGGTGAAGGGGTTCGGGACCACGAGCCAGCCGTTGGTGGTGGTCTCGCGGCGGGCCCAGCGCGTTCGCAGGACCATCGTCTGGTCGATCATGGGCACTCCCTCGGTCGGGTCGATCGCGGCGAGCGGGGTGGGGGCCGTCGTGCTGCCCCCACCCCGCCGGTAGCGCCGGTCAGGGTGACCGCCTCAGCGGCCGAGTTCGACCGAGTAGAAGCTCGGGGTCTGGGCCGGATCCGGCTGGAACCCGGTCACGTGGGTGCGAAGCGCGTACGTCGCCAGCACGTCGATCGGGAACATGCCGAGCGCCTCGCCCCAGATGATGGCGGAGGCCTGGGCGTAGAGTTCGAGCCGAGCCTCCTGGTCCGTCTCCGCACGAGCCGCGAGCAGCAGCGCATCGAGCTCCTCGGAGCAGTATCCGGTGCGCTTGTTGGCGCACAGGTAGAGCCGGCCCAACAGGATGTCGGCATCGCCGTTGGCGGCGCTCTGCACCATGTTGTTCATGTCGAACTCGAGGGCCAGGAGGTCCTGCAGCCAGATGGCATGCTCCTTCAGGAGCGGGTCGACCGTGATGCCGACCCGGGCCAGGTCACTGACGATGGCGTACGAGAGATCGCTGTAGGCGGGGTTGGCCCACATGATCGAGGTCACGAAGCCGTCGGGGTAGCCGGCATCGGTCAGCAGTTGACGGGCGAGATCGGGATCGTACGCGTACGGTTCCTGCGGCACGAACCCGAACACGGCCGGCGTGACGGGGCCCTGCGCTGCGACGCCGACGCCCTGGTACAGCGCGTCGATGATCGTCGCGTAGTCGATGGCGTGCCACACGGCGCGCCGCACCCGCGCATCGGTGAAGGGTTCGCGACCCGAGTTGAACCAAAGAACGTAGGAGCCGTACGACGGGACCGACGTAACGACGATCTCGCGGTTCGCCTCGAGCTCCGGCAACTGGTCGGAGGGGATCAGCCACGTGAGGTCGATCTCGCCGGTGGTCAGGGCGGTGAGCCGGCTGGAGAGCTCCGGGATGCGCAGCATCTCGATCCCGTCGAGCGACGGGCGGCCGCCCCAGTAGTCCTCGTTGGCGCGCAGCGAGATGCGGTCGTCGACCACGTACTCGGTGACCACGAAGGGCCCGGTGCCGACCGGCAGCATGCGGAAGGCCTCGTCGCCGATCCTCTCGGCAGGTCCGATCCACAACCGGGTCAGGTTGACGAGCATCGTCCCGAGCGGTGCCTCCGTCGTCATGACGACCTCGAGATCGCCGCGGGTGGTCACCGTCACGGGCGCGAACAGCGGAGCCGCCGGACCGGCCTGCTCGACCACGTGCGCGATCGTGGCGCGAACGTCCTCCGCGGTGAACGGCGAGCCGTCGTGGAAGGTGACGCCTTCGCGCAGCGTGAAGACCCATGTCGTCGGGTCGGGGTTGGACCACGAGGCAGCCAACGCGGGCTCGAACCCGGTCGCGCCGCGCACCACCAGCGAGTCGAAGACGTTGCGTGCGACCGAGACGGTACCGAGGTCGAGAGCATTGGATCCGTGCGGGTCGAGCGTGTTGACGTTGTACGGGACTGCCACGCGCAACACGCCACCGGCGGCCGCCGCGGTGGCGGCAACGGCCAGGAGGGCGATGGCCAGGAGCTTGCGGGTCTGGGTTCGGTTCATGTGGTTCTCCTTGGAACTCGACGCTGTGGGGGAGTCCGGCGGTGGCGTGGATGGTGGGCGTCGCACCTCCTCTCGCGGCGACGGGGCGGGCCGGGAAGCCTCAAGCGCCCGGTCGCACCGTGGTGGATCCTGGAACGAAGGTGCACGGGAGGTACACCTGGCGGGGCATGGAACTCGGATCCTCGATGGCGCGCACGAGCGAGTCGAAGGCGTGCGACCCCATCTCCTCGCGCGGGATGCGGAACGTCGTCCACCCGGGGTCGACGGTGGCCGGGTCGAGCGGGTCGCCCAACACCGCGAAGGACAGCTGCCGAGGAACGTCGATGCGCGCTACTGCCGCGGCCGCGAGCAACCGGCGGGCGAACGCATCGCTCTCCACCAGGACCGCCGTGAAGCCCTCCGTGTGGAGGTCCCTCACGAGGTGGGCGTCGACCGCGGCGGGGGGCTTGCGAATGCGGTGGATCGTCCGGGCCAGGCCGATCCGCTCCAGCGCGGCCCGGTACCCGCGTTCGCGGTCCGTGGCGGACTCCTCCGGGTCGGGGACCCCCAAGTACGCGAGCCTTCGGTGGCCGAGCTCGACGAGGTAGGTCGCGAGGTCGGCCGTGCCGCCGGCGTAGTCCGCGGCCACGAACGAGACCCGGTGCCCATCGACCTCGCGCCGGCCGATGTAGACCATGGGGTACCCCTCGTCCGCCAACCGTGCGAGTTCCTTTCGGTCCGGCGTCCGACCCAGAAGCAGCGCTCCGTCGGCCAGGCGCATGCGGTTGACCCCGTCACGGAACGCCCGGCGGGCCCTGGCGGGACCGCTCGAGCCGGTGAACAGCAGGAGATCGAGCCCACGCTCCTCCGCCGCCCTCTCGATGCCAACCAGGAACGGGAAGTAGAAGTCGCGCTGCGCGGTCGGGAAGATGGGCTCGTAGGTGAAGACGCCGATCAGGTGCGTCCGGCCGGTGGCGAGGTTGCGGGCCACGGGGTTCGGTACGTAGCCGAGCTGCTCCACCGCACGCTTCACGCGCGCCTCGGCCTCGGGTCCGACGCGCACCGTGCCTGCGCCGTCCGGGTTCAGCACGCGCGAGACGACCGCGGTGGAGACACCCGCCAGCTTGGCGACGTCGCGTTGGGTTGGTTTCCGGGCCGTCGTCACGGTGCGTCACCCGATTCGTGTGAAGGCGTTCCCGTTGATTCTACGCGTTGATTACACGGGTAATCTACGTCGGTGCGGCGCGGTTGTCAACGCCAAGGACCCCCCTAGTCTCCGTGGATCACGCCGAACAGCCGCAGGCGCGCCGTCAGGCGGACGTCCTCGGGCCACGCGAGCTCGAAGCCGTGCGCGCGCACCAGCTCGCGCTGGAAGTCGGCGAGCCGGTCGGGATCGGACCACACGGCCTCCGGCGATGCTCCGGTCGCGAGGCAGTGCGCCGCCAGAGCGCCGGCCGCCTCGCCGACGTTCCACTCCACGGGATGGAGACGGTAGCAGCCGTTCGTGATGTGCGTGGTACCGAGGCACTTGCCCGCGGCCAGCAGGTTGCCGATCCGGATCGGCAGCAACGCCCCAAGCGGGATCTGGAACGGCCAGTTGCTGACGTCGACGTAACTGCGGCCGGCCGTGCTCGGGTGGAGGTCGATCCGGTACGAGCCGATCCCCACCGAGTCTGAGAACGGCTCGGCACCCCTTCGCTCGCCTCGCGCGATGACGCCGACGTGGTTCTCGGTGACCCGGAAGCGCGGAACGATCCGCCGACCCTCGCGCACGTACGGAGCCATCGCCAACCCGTCGTCCGTGCCGAGCACGTCGCCGCGGAGCTTCAGACCCGGGTACCCGTGTCCGCCGTCGTGCCGCGGCGCCTCCGTCTGCATCCAGTGGAAGAACGACAGGCTGAGATCGCGGGCGCCCTGCAAGTGCCGCTCGCGCGAACCCGCGTCGGTACCCACGATCGGCCCCAGGCAGTAGTCGAGTTGGGGCCAGTTGGCCACCACGACGTCCGACGGGAAGTGGCCGGGCACGAAGTGGCCACGGTACAGGATGCGCCGGTAGTGCCACAGATCGTCGGCCGCCCGGGCGTCGGTGGGTCCCGCGAACAGAGGTCGCGTCTCGGGCTCGAGAGAGATCGGATGCGGCGTCGTCCACGAGAGCTGCCGGTCAGGCCACACGGGCGACCGGTACGCGCGCCACACGTCGTAGTCGTGGGGCCGCGGGGTCGTGTGGTCCTCGTCAGGGTGGTAGCTGAACGCGAAACACCAGCTGATCGCCTGCTGGTCGAGGGGGTCCGCGTCGCCCGGCAGCGCGTTCGGCTCGCCCGTGTCGGCCTGCGACTCGGCGCCGACGACGTGCTCCACGCCGGCGAGGGGCAAGAGGTCGCCGGTCTCGGTGGCGTCGAGAACGTACTCCGCCCGGACCCAGCGGCGGTCCTCGCTGCGCAGGTCGCGGAACTCGACCGCCTCGATGCGGTCGCCGTCGCAACGGGTCGCGACGGCAACGTGGCGCATCCACACCTGGAGTCTGCCCGTCGCCGCGAAGGGGGCGAGCATCTCCTCCAGCACGGCCTTGGCCACCCTCGGCTCGTGGCAGATCGGGCTGACGTTGCCCATGCCGGGGTTCAGGCGGGGATCGGCGGCGGCAGCGTCGGTGAGGGGGTAGCTGCGCCGGTAGTAGTCGCGGACTCCGTCGCGGAGGCGCCGGTAGCTACGGGTGCAGCCGATCTCCTCGATCCACGGATGCTCGTCGGGCGGCACCGCCTGGGTGGTGAGCTGCCCACCCAGCCACGCATGCTCCTCGGCGACGAGCACCCGCGCACCCGCCCGCAACGCGGCGAGCGCAGCGGCGACGCCGCCGAGTCCTCCGCCGACGACGAGGACCTGCGTGTCGTGATCGGACGCTTCGTGGTTCGCCATCAGATGTACTCCCCCGCGTCGAGCCGGATCACCGACCCGGTCATGTACCGTGCGGACTCCGAACAGAGGAACGCGACCACGCGTCCGACCTCGTGGGGCTCGATCAGGTGCCGCATGGCCGTGTCGCCGAGGATGCGCTGCCGGTGCGCCTCGCCCACCTTGGCGCGCTGCTTGGCGGTGCCCACGTAGCCGGTGGCGATCATGTTGACGTTGACCCCGTACGGGCCCAACTCTTTCGCCACCGTCTTGGTGAACCCCCACATGCCCGCCTTGGCGGCCGTGTAGGCCGGTTGCGTCTCACGGCCCCGGAGCCCGTTGATCGAACCCACGTTGACGATCGTGCCGTGACCGGCCACCATGAACGGCTCGGCCACCGCTCGCGTGTAGTTGAAGCACGTCTTCAGGTTCAGCGCCACCACGGCGTCGAACGTCTCCTCGTCGATGGTCCAGATGGGTCCCTCGCGGGCTCCGGCCCCGCCCACGTTGTTGACGAGGACGTCGAGGCCACCGCACCGTTCGATCGTCGCGCCCACGACCTCGAACGCCCGCCCGAAGTCCCGCGCGTCGGCCTTCACCGCCCACACGTCGGCCCCTGCGTTGCGGACGTCGGCCACGATCGCCTCCGCGAGGTCGCCGCGCGAGGCGTAGGTGAAGCCCACCCGCGCTCCACACGCGGCCAGCTGCCGGACGATCGCCTCGCCCACCCCGTGGCTGCCGCCCGTCACCAACACGACCCGTCCCGCGAGGTCCACGTCACTCCTGACCATCCGGCGTCACCTCCACCCGGATCACGAACCACGCGCACGCCTCCGGGTGCGGCGAACCACCCAGGTTCACCGTCGTGACCGGGAGGGCGGTCTTGAGGAAGGCGTCCGTCGCGAGCCCGGCGGCCATCCCACTACCATCGGTGATCGCCAACGTCACGCGCTTGTCGCCACGTACCGTGAGCTCGATCCGGAACGCCTCGCCCATACGCGGCGCGTAGCCCGTGTCCGTCCATCCCTGGTTGGCATCGAGCCAGATGCGACCGCCGTGCGCCGGGCGCAGCGCCACGCGGCAGGCGACGTCGGCGCCGCTGCGGGTCCGAAGGTCCAGCAGCTGCAGGTCCGAGTTGACCGGTGCACGGTCGATTCGCGCGTCCAGGTCGATGCTCCAATCGGGTCCCGCCGAAGCGAGCGGCCGCGTCACGTGAGCCCGTGCCCGCGTGTTGCCGAAGCGCCAACCAGGCGCCGCCCCGTCGAAGCGCGGTCGATCATCGCCATCGGCGTCGTTCGGCGCGACGGCCTCCACCACCGCCGACGCGGCCCAGGCCGGATCGAGGCACGCGTAGTTCAGGTGGTTGAGCCCACGGTGGTAGCTCACCCACGCGCAGTGCAGGACGCCGGCCTCGCCCTCGGCGATCCATCCGTACATCGACCCGAGCCATCCACGCTCGCTCTCGCTTCCCACCACGCGCACGACCGGCCAGCGGTCGGCCACGAGCCCCTCCTCGTCCGTCACGAACAGCGCGACGTTCGTCCGCTCGCAGGTGTCGTGCTCGTTCGTCTGCAGCAGCGCGTAGGCGCCGCAAGTCAGGCGCGTCAGGTAGGGCTTCACGCCGAACCCGGCCGCGTTGGGCAGGCCGGTGGGCACCGGAGCCGTCCACGTGTCCCCGCCGTCGCGCGACTCGCTCCGGTAGAGCTCGCGACCCGTGTCGTACTGCGCTCGCATGAGGGCGACGAGGTGGCCGTCCGCGGCCGCCTCGACGATCGTCGGCTCGCACAGGCACAGCGCCTCGCTCCCGGCGACGAAACGGCAGTCGCGCCAGGTCGCGCCGTCGTCGTCCGACCGCAGAACCCAACAGCGGTCCAAGCGCCAGAAGGCACCGTCGGGGTCGTCGACGGTCGCGCGGCCCGCCACCGGCATCACGAGGCGGCCGTCGCGCAGGCGCAGAGTGCCGTTGAGGCAGAGCATGCGGACGTCGTCCCAGGTGCCGCCACGCCCGTCGGGGACCGGTGTTCGATAACCCCACACGACCTCGCTGACGGGCTCGGCGAGCCAGGTCCCGTGAACGCGTCGGAGCTCCAGCCGCCGGATCTCGCCGCCGCCCGTCGCTCGATCGGGCCGGTCGCGACCCCATGTGTGCGGCTGGTTGACCGTGTAGTACAGCCATGTCCGACCGCCCCCGTGCTCGGCCACGAACGCGTGGGTGATCGCCGAGGGCCGGTCGAAGCCGGAGCCGTGGTCCAGCGTGATCGCCGGTCGACCGCCGTTGGCCAACGACCACGTACCGCCCCCGTCGCCGGAGACGTACAGGGCCTGCTCGTTGCTCGCGTCGCCTTCGTCGCTGCCGATCGCGTCCCAGCGGCAGGCGATCAACAGGTCGCCGCACGTGTGCCGATGAATGCTCGCCGCCTGCTGGTGGCGGGGCGCCCTCCCGGGGCCGCCGGTTCGCACGCGGACGACACGGGGAGCTGGGTCGCTCTCGCCGCTCGCCGCGAAGTCCGTCCTCCGGACCCGCGCCTTCTGCGACACCAGGTCGGCCCATGTCATGGGTACCTCCGGAACACGGTCCCCGTGGCCGACTGGACCGGCGCCGCCGGGCAGCGCCGCCTCATGCGCGACCACCCGCGGTCGCCTTGCGAGCGACGGCCGCGCCCTGGTGTCGCAGGCGCGGATCGAGGTAGTCGCGGAGCTGGTCACCGAACGTTCCGAACGCCACGACCGCCAGCACCAGCGCCATCCCCGGCACGGCGCTGATCCACCACGCGGTCCCGAGGTAGTCGCGGCCGTTGGCGATCGTCAGGCCCCAGGAGGGCAGCTGGTCGGGCGTACCGAGGCCGAGGAAGCTGAGGCCGGCCTCCGCGATGATGACCAGCCCGAACTCCACCGTCGCGAGCACCAGGAACGGTGTGAGGGTGAACGGGAACACGTGGCGCACGATTACCCGAAGGTGGGTGGCCGCGATCGCGTGCGCCGCCTGCACGTAGTCGCGCTCCTTGGCCGTG
>ERZ869909.2812-NODE-2812-length-10857-cov-4.035436_pt1 | contig 10857 bp, 5 predicted proteins | sample MGYA00520892_ERZ869909 | MGnify/ENA primary metagenome ERZ869909 (study PRJEB32215, sample SAMEA104723947) | bioreactor metagenome | biome: bioreactor; feature: anaerobic bioreactor; material: water | place: China | collected 2015-03-12 ... | reverse complement strand
CCATCAGCTCACTCCACCACGCCCGGTCGAGCAGGGCCGCTCGGACGATCTTCGCCCGCTCGTGGGCCTCGATGACATGCATCACGCGCTTGCGGGCCAGCAGCGCGCCCCAGCCGTACCCGACCATGGACCCGAGAACGACCCCGCCCCACGCGATGGGCCCGCCGACCGCGAACCCGAAGAAGACGCCGCAGGCGAAGGCCAGGGCGTAGGTCGGCATGATCGCGCTCCCGGTGGCGATCCCGATCCCGAGGAACACGAGGTACGGGGCGATGCCGGCGTTGGCCTCGATCCATGGGCGGACCGTCTCGGGGAAAAACGCACTCTGCGCCAGCACCCAGGTTCCCAGAATGCCGGGCAGCGACAGCGAGATGAAGACAAGGGCGAAGACGCCCGGGCCGAGTTCCTTCGCGTACTGGAGCCACGCCGCAGTGCCCTCGGTCGGCGGGGCCTCGATGGCCTCCTCGCTGACGACCTCGGCGAGAACCTCATCGTGTCCGATGGTGGGATCGTGCTCGATCTGGGCATCCGGCATGAACTGTCGTGACTCCGTGTCGCTCGCCATGGGTGCGGATGCTAGCGGCCCATCGCGACTCAGTCTCAACAAACCTCCCCTCAATGAACCGGGAAATTCTTCCGCCCCGCACCCAATTCCGGGCAGCAAACGAGCAAAATCCGACACTTTGCGCGTCACCGGGGTATGTTGAAGATTGGTCGCCGAGCGGCGATTCCCCCCCACTGTTTGTCCCGGTCCGCAGCCGGCGGAGTGCCCCACCCATGAGACGACACCCAGAGCAAGTAAAACGCTTCACCAAACCGGTCATGCTCGCCTTGCTCGCGGGGGCCGCCGTGACCCCGGCCATCCACGCCCAGACCGTGCCCATCCGCATCGGCTTCCTCTGGCACATGCACCAGCCCATCTACTTCCCGGGCGAGAATGTCATCCAGACCGATGCCGCGGGCCATTACTCCTTTTCGATCGTGGATGTGCACAACCAGCGGTTCGGGCCGTACACGACCTGGCCCGCCGGTGCGGTCAACAAGGGGCTCTCGATGCCCCACTTCGGGGCGCATGTCTCGTTCTCCGGCTCCCTCATCCAGAATCTGAATGTGCTGGAGAACGCGGGGGTGAATGGTGGGATGTGGAACAACTGGAAGGGCCCGTGGCGCACCGCCCAGTCGCAGAAGACGGCGCTGGGGAACACGCGCCTCGACATCATCGGTTTCGGCTACTACCACCCCCTGCTGCCGTTGCTGGATGAGCAGGACATGCGGATGCACCTGCGCCTGCAGCGCCACATCAACGAGCAGACCTGGGGACCGTCCTACGAGCACTCGAAGGGACTCTTCCCGCCGGAGACGGCGTTCTCGACGCGGCTGATTCCGGCGCTGGTGGCGGAGGGATACGAGTGGGTGCTGGTGGACAACATCCACTTCGACCGCGCGTGCGTGAACTACCCGCACAACAACGCCTCGGGTATCTACCCCCCGAATAAGGCGGACCAGCGGAACCCCGATCCGGCGGCGAACGGCGGCGCGTGGATCCAACTCCAGAACCTCTGGGCGCCGACGCAGGTTTCCGCGCCCTTCGGGTATCAGCCGCACAAGGCCCGCCATGTCGATCCCGAAACAGGGGATGTCACGACGATCACCGTCATTCCTGCGGCTCGCTACGAGGGCAACGAGGACGGTCGCGGCGGCTACGGCGCCTTCCTCTACGACCAGGTGATGGATGCGTACCTGCAATACAACACCGATCCCGACCGACCGATGATCGTCGTGCTGCATCACGACGGCGACAACTTCGGCGGCGGCAGCGAGGGCTACTACAACCACAACTTCCAGAACATGGTCAACTGGGTTTCGACGGACCCGGACTACGAGGTCACGCAGATTCAGGACTATCTCGACCGCTTCCCGGTGCCGAGCGATGCGATCATCCATGTCGGCTCCGGCTCATGGGCCGGTGCGGATGCGGGCGATCCGGAGTTCCGCAAGTGGCTCGGCCCTGCCGATGGCACCGGCTGGAGCCCGGACCAGAACTCGTGGGCGGTCATCACCGCCGCGAAGAACCGCGTCTTCCATGCCGAGTCGCTGGCACCGGCGGTCAACCTCGGCAACATCATCAACGGCGCCGGCACCGTGACGGAGCAGGCGTGGCACTGGCTCCTCACCGCCCAGCACTCGGACTACTGGTACTGGGACGGCACGGAGGTCTGGGACTCGAACGCGACGCGTGCGTCCAACAACGCCGTCGCGGTGACCGAGCCGTTCCTCGCCGGACAGCCGGACGAGGTGGGCCCGACGATCTTCCTCCCGCAGCGCACCCCCTACAACCCCGGCGAGATGATGTGGGGGCCGCAGCCGGAGCCCTCGGACTTCGAGGTGTGGACCTTCGTCGATGACTTCTCGGGAGTGCAGTCGGTGACGCTGAAGTACCGCGTCGATCTCGACGGCGTGCGTCCGCTGAACGACATCCAGAACGAGACCTACGCGGGCGGGCCGGGCGTCGGCCCGTGGCAGTCGATCCCGATGACCGCGACCAATCCACCGGTGCCACCGGGCGCTGTGATCCCCGCAACGCGGCGCGCGCTGCGCTATGGGGCGATGATCACCGGCGAGGAGAGCGTGCTGCTGGATTACTATGTCGAGGCGGTCGATACGCACGGCAACATCTCGCGCTCGCCGATTCAGCATGTCTGGGTCGGTGATGGCACCCCCGGAGGCGGCACCGGCCCCTCAAGCGTGACGATCGATCCGAATCCCGCCATCGGCGGGCAGAGCGCGACGATCACATACGACGCCGCGGGGGGGCCGCTCGCCTCGGCATCGCAGGTGTATCTGCACTACGGCTTCAACAACTGGAGCAGCGTCATCTCACCCGACCCGGCGATGACCTACGACCCCGTCGAGGAGGTCTGGACCATCAGCGTCCCGGTCAACGCGAACGCAAGCCAGATCAGCATGGTCTTCAACAACGGCTCGGGCACATGGGACAACAACAACGGGGCCGACTGGCACTTCAGCATCGTGCCCGATCCGAACGCCTTGCCGGAATTCGAGATGGACGGCACGCTCGATGCGGGCGTCCAACTCATGGCCTCGGCCAACGGCCTGAACCTCTGGGCCGACCTCCGCGACGGCATCCTCTACCTCGCCACCGAGTCGGCACGCAACGCCAACGACCACTTCATCTATGTCGCACTCAACCCCGGCGCCATGCAGACCGCGAACTGGGGCAAGGCCGGGCAGATCGCGGCGTGGGACGCCTTCCTCGGGAACGAAGCCGACAACAACTGGTCCGGCTGGTTCGATGCCACGGGGCCGACGCAGCACGCTGCCTCAGTCTCCGGCGTGCTGGAGGGCACGATTGATCTCGTCGGGCAGTACGGCGGCATCCCGCAGCAGATCGCGGTCGCGGTCGGTGCGTACCAGACGCCTAATGGTGGAGCCCTCGTCGCTCAGGTGCCCGCGGCGGTGACACCCAACGCCAACATCGAGGCCGATGAATACCTAATCATCGATCTGTCTGACTTCCTGCCGCCGCCCGCCTGCCCCGGCGACATCAACGGCGACGGCGCGACGAACCTCGATGATTTCATCATCCTGGCGGGCAACTTCGGGATGACCTCCAGTGCCACCCTCCAGCAGGGAGACCTCAACGGGGATGGTGCGGTCAACCTCGACGACTTCATCATCCTTGCCGGAGACTTCGGCTGCTCGAACTGACCGATTGTTGCAGTGCGTGTTGTACCCAAGGCGGGCCGATCGGCCCGCCTTTTTCATGCGCTGTGAGATGTGCAGCGGTGAAGTACACCGGCTGGTATGTGTCGCTTGACCGCAGCGAGGTGCGTGTGCTCCGGATGCACTCAATGAAAAACCGGAGCCGTGGCGGCTCCGGTTATGGACATATGACGAACGAATTTGCAGCGAGGCGGATCAGTCGACGGTCTGAATCACACCCGTGAGATTGCCGGCATCCCAGACACCAGCACCTGTGCCCTTCTGGATGGTGACTTGGGCGATCTCATTGAAGATGTCGTTGTGGATGTTGATGCCGCGATACTGGATGAATTGGGTTCTGTTGTCAATCGGCAAGGATGAATTGTCTCTGACTTGCCTGAGGAATTCGACGGAACCGTCGGTGTACGCCCAGTTGCCGCCCTCCTCGCCGTGGTTGTCCTCGCGCTGATATCCACGATCCTGGAGATTATTGAATCCGACGCGGAATGTGCCTCTCTGCTGGCTTTGAGCGGCCGCAGGAAGCCCGGTTGCATTGCCGACATCGATGTGATTCGTCTCGTCGCCCAGGATGCCTAGGCGAGCACCCAAGTCCGTCTTGAGCCCGGTGATGTACATGTAGGAGATGTTGTACCAGATGATGTCTCTGCGGTCTTTAATCCGTGTGGGAATCATGATCGGGAAGTTCGGCTCGGTGATCGCCGTGCCATCCTCCTTGTCGGCCGGAGACTGAAGCACTTGATAATCGCCGGTTGATTCCATGTAGCGAGCCATGATCGGCTCAACGGCGGGCGCGTTGGGGTTCGGCTGTTCCCACCTGTTCGTTGCCGCGTTCCACCGCATCATGCGGTTGCGGCGTGTGTCGTTGCCGTAGCGGAAGATGTTGGGCGGCTGCGGAACAAGATTGCCGTCGGCGTCGACGGGAGTTTGCTCGAGGTTGAAGAAACCGGCAAACCCGCCGTAGCGGTGCTGTGCCTGAAACAATTGTTCCGGCGGTATGTTGCGCGTCTGAAGATTGTTATTCCATGTCGCGGGAACAATCGGGAAAAAGTCCTTGTAATCAGACGCGTAGTAGCGCATGAAGACGAAGAGCTGTCGCAGGTTGTTCTGTGAACCGGACCTCTGCGCTGCGCTGCGGGCCGAGCCGAGGGCGGGCAGGAGCACGCCGATCAGCAGTGCGATGACCGCGATGACGACCAGCAGCTCGACGAGGGTAAAGCCCGTCCGCTGTGCTGCTCTCGGACGGTGTTGATTGAGGATCCTTGTCATGGCTCACCTCGCAGTCGCTGGGGCGAGCGGTCCTCGCCCGCCTTGGCTCTTTTTGTGCCTTCCCGGGGCCTGCGGTCCCGGAGGTAAAATGTTTTACTACACAGATTCTATCGGGTCTTGGGGGGGATGCAACCAATTTTCCAGACCCGATGCACGATAATCCATCCGCCCGCGGCGGCCCGCGGTTCCGTCCGGAAAGCGTGTTCTGGTCGGAGTTTGCACAAATCCGGAGCCGGCGGGGGCCGGGACTGGCCGCGACCCGGATCGCTGGTAAACTGTTTTACTAAAACGGGTCACTTGTCGGTGACCCTGACACCCCCCGGACCTCCCCCGGACCCCCCGGACCGCCGATGCCCGAATCGTCCGGGAGTTCTCTGTATCCGGCATGACGGAGCCCCCTGAACATGGCAAAGTCCCGCGCCAGCATTCGTGATGTGGCCCGTGAATCGGGGGTTTCCCTGACCACCGTTTCGCTGATCCTCAACAAAAACGATCAGCGCATCTCCGATCCGACGCGTCAGCGCGTGTTGCAGGCGATGGAGCGGTTGGCGTACACGCCGTCGCGTCTGGCGCGGGGTCTCCCGAACCGGCGTGCGAACACGCTCGCGGTGCTGGTTCCGGCGCTCCAGAACGCCTTTGCGGATGTGTACTTCGGGGAGATCATTTCGGGGATCTACGAGGCGGCGGCGACGCGCGGGTACCGGATCCTGCTCGAGGTCGCGCGCCGGGAGTATGTCCGGCGGAAGGAGTACATCACCCTTCTCGATGACTGCTCCGTGGACGGGATCTTCTTCATCGGGGCGACGGCGGAGCACCGCTGGCTGAAGGATCTGGACGGCTCGGACCGCCCGGTGATGATCGTGAACAACCACTTCAAGCAGTGGGCCCTGAACTGGGTGGCGTGCGACTATCCGCAGGCGGGGCGGCTCGCGGCGGACCGGCTGGTGGATCTGGGGCATCGGCGGATCGGACACATCTGTGGACCGAGCGACCTCGTGGAGACGAGCCGGGAACTGACCGAGGCGTTCGTCGGGCGTCTTGCGGAGCGGGGCGTGCGGATCGGTTCGAGCATGATCGTCGAGGGCAAGTTCCTCGTGGACATCGGCAAGCTGGCGTGCGATGAGTTGCTGGCTCGCGACCCGGGGCTGACGGCGATCTTCGCATCGAACGACAAGATGGCCATCGGCGCATACCAGTCGCTGCGGGCGCATGGGCGTCAGCCGGGCGTGGATGTTGCGGTCATCGGATGCGATGACATTCCGAACGCGGCGCTGACCGATCCGGCGCTGTCGACGATCCGGCTGAACTTCTTCGAGGTCGGTGCGACTTCGTGCCGTGCGCTGCTGGACATGATCGAGGGGAAGATCGACGCGGACTCGAAGCCCTACCACGAGCGGACGCCGGTTTCGATGGTGACCCGCGGCTCGTGCTGCGAGGCGGCTTCCATCGTCAGCGCCTGAATCGGAATGTGACGCCCCGGGGCATCGCGAACGGTGTCCGGGCTGTATCCACAGACACGAATCGAAAATTCTCGGACCGGAGCGCACTTCTCCGGCATGGATCACGACTCTTTTTCTCTGAATCGGAGACTCGACACGATGATGCAGCGATGGACCCGGCGGATTGCTCTTGCGCTTTCGTTGTGCCTGGTGCTTGTGGGAGTACGTCAGGCCAGCGCGCAGGCGGAGAATGTGTGGCGGCTTGCCGGGACCTTCAACGGCTGGAACGCGAATGACCCGGCGTGGACGATGAGCCCCGTGCCGGGCGGGGACGGGGTGTTCGTGATCGAGCGGCCGATCAATCGGGGGTCATTCGACTTCAAGTTCGTGCGCAACGGCAACTGGGCGGAGGGGCACTTCGGCGTCGGCGCGGACAACACGCTGGAGATGCCCGGGGATGACATCCGGCTGACGGTGCGGGGGCCTGCGAACTACCGCATCGTGCTGGACACGCGGAATCGGCGTTGGTCGATGGATGTCGCGGAGGTGAAGGAGCCGCTGCTGGTGGCGCGGACCTTCGGCACGGCGCAGCCGGGACGACCGTTCACGCTGGATCTGACGGATTCGCTGCTGCCGAACCCCGATGCGGCGATCAGCATCAGCAGTCCGGAGCAGCCGATCGGCGTCGAGACGGATGGCCCGCTGATGTACAGCATCGTGCCCTCGGAGACGGGGGCGTTCACCGTCACGATCGAGATTGAAGGGGAGCGCGGCGGGGCGGCGTCGAAGCGGCTGGCTCTGGAGTCGTACCCGGGTTACTCGTTCGTGCTGCGCACCTCGGACTTCGAAGCGGAGGGCGATCTGGAGTACTTCGGGCGCGATACGCACATGGCCTTCGTCGAAGTGAATCGCAACACGAATCTGCGCGAGATCGTCGTCACGATGCACGACGGTGCCGAGGCGTTCCGGGCCGAGGGCGGTCGGCTGTCGGAGGGTCGGTACGCGATGCAGGTGCATGCGGGCGGCGTGGTGATGAACCGCGACCCGCGCGAGGTGCCGTGTCTGCATCGCGGGCACTGGGTGGAGTTTGTGTATCGACCGTCAACGGAGGTGCCCGCGCCGGAGACGGTGCATCTGGCGGGGAGTTTCAACGCGTGGATGGGCGCGGGGACGACGGGGGCGATCGAGATGCGCTCGCGCGCGGACCGGACTTTCCATACAGCGCTGGATCTGCCGGATGGGGCGCACGAGTACCAGTTCATTCTCGATGGCGAGCGGCGCGTCGGGGATCCATCCGGGCGAAGCGCGGGCGAGCAGCGGAGCGTGGTCGTGGTCGGTCCGACCGCTGAGGAGTTCCCGCCGGTGCGGAGGGGGCACATCAACACGGATGCGATCCGGCACACGCCGATGCTGCAATCGGATGTCCTGACGATTTCGAGCGGTCTGGGGCTCGCGGAGATCGCGGTGGCGACGCTGCCGGGAGATGTCGATGGCGTGTGGGTGCAGTTCCAGCGCGCCGGAGCGCTCCCGCGCGAACGCGGCTGGGCTCCGATGGAGCGCACGACGGACGGCGCGGGGTTCGATCGCTGGACCGCGCGGATCAAGACGGGCCAGACCGACATCGTGTACGCGTTCGCGATGGCATCGGGGCCGGAGGAATTCATCTCGCGCGACTACCGCGCGCGCCTGCGCCCGGATCCGTTGCAGATTCCGGATTGGGCGATGGGGGCGGTGTGGTATCAGATCTTCCCCGAGCGCTTCCGCAACGGGAATCCGCTGAACGATCCGCATCGGGACAGCACCTATTTCATGCCCTGGGATGCGGACTGGTACGACATCACCGAGGAGGAGTACGAAGCCCACCGCATCAGGTACAACCTCGCCGAGGGTGAGCCGCTCGAAGAACGGACCGGCGGGGATCTGTTCCATGTCGTGTGGGATCGTCGTTACGGCGGAGATCTTCAGGGCATTGTCGAGAAGCTGGACGAACTCCAGGAGCTCGGCATCACCGCGCTTTACTTGAATCCGGTCTTCGAGGGCGAGTCGATGCACAAGTACGATGCGACGGACTTCCGTCACATCGATTTCGGTTTCGGCATGCCCCCCGAAGCGGGGCGGATCCCCGCCGAGTACCCGTATCCCTCGCTGGACTCGGATCCGCTGGACGAGACGACTTGGGAGTGGACGGAGGCGGACCGGTACTTCGTGGATGTTTTCCTCCCCGAGGCCAGGAAGCGCGGGATCCGCGTGGTGATCGATGGCGTGTGGAACCACACCGGTCGGGCGCACTGGGCGTTTCAGGATGTCGTGAAGAACGGTGCCGATTCGGAGTACGCGGACTGGTTCTTCGTGCGCTTCGACGAGGAGGGGAATCTGGCCTCGTGGGTCGCGTGGGATGGGCCTTCGGGGTGGCTGCCGAAGTTCAGTCAGACGCCGGATCGGAATCTGATCGATCCGGTGAAGGAGCACATGTTCGCGATCACGCGGCGCTGGATGGACCCCAACGGTGATGGCGATCCATCGGACGGCATCGACGGCTGGCGGCTGGATGTGCCGCTGGACATCGGCGAGCCGTTCTGGGTGGAGTGGCGCGAACTGGTGAAGTCGATCAACCCGGATGCGATCATCATCGCGGAGATCTGGCACGATGCGAACCGATGGATGCAGGGACAGCACTTCGACACGCAGATGCACTACCCCTTCGCTCGCCCGGTCACAGAGTGGCTCGCGGTGCGCCCGGGGATGACCTCCGACGAGTTGGTCGATGCGCTTGTGGAGGCGTTCGACGAGGCGCCGCAGACGAACCTGATCCACCAGAATCTCTTCGCATCGCACGACACGGATCGGTATGTGTCGATGCTGTACAACCCGGGGCGCGAGTACGACGCGGGCAATCGGATTCAGGACGGCGACGACTACAAGGACACGCGTCCGCCGGATGAGATCTACCGGCTGTCGCTGCTGGGTGTCGCCATTCAGGCCACCTACGAGGGTGCGCCGATGGTGTACTACGGCGATGAGGTAGGTATGTGGGGCGCGGATGACCCCACCAACCGCAAGCCGTATCCGTGGCCGGACACGCCGCCGAACCGCAACCCAGACGATCGGGCGGACATGGAACTCCGCGAGCAGTACGCGCGCTGGCTGAACCTGCGTCACGATGTGCAGGTCGGGCCCGTGCTCCGCTACGGACGGACGCGCCACCATCGCTCGGGCCACCCGGATGTCTTCATCTTCGATCGCATCCTGAACGACCTGACGGTGCGTGTGGCGGTGAACAAGTCGGACGCCTCGTTCGACGCCGCGGAATTCCTGCCGGTGCCGGGAGCCGCGAGCACGCTGGACCCCGTGTCCGCGGGGGTCTGGGTGATCCGGCACGACCCGCACGCGCGGATTCCATCGCTCGAACGGGTGCGCTGAGGCGCGCCCCGCCCCGATCCCGCTCCCTATCGGGACCGGGGGGCACTGGAAGCCATCGGGTGGTTCAATGAATGGTCCAAAAACGCCGACGCCCGGTCCGAAGACCGGGCGTCTGGCGTTGGGGTACCCGCCGAGGGGGGGCTCGGCGGGTTGGGGGGTGGGTGAACGGGCAGTCCCGGACTTGGACCCCACTCAAGTTTCCCGGGCAATATGCAGTTTTTGGTTCGGAGTAACACGCCAAGCGACGCGTGCAGCACCGAAGAAGACACACCGTACGCCGACCTCCACGATTTCGTCAACCGGTGGAACTTTGTCCCTCCCGAGGTCCGGGCGGCGCGGAGCGGCTACCCGCTCTCTTCGTGACACCGAAACCTGCCCCACGGATGACCGATGCTCCCGCAGCTCATCGGAATCAACGATGCGATTTGGTGATGGTCGGGGGGAGGGCGGCTGATTCGCGGGCGTTGACCTCGATGACTGCTTCACTGACAGCGAATTCCACTCCGAAACGCAATGTTGAGCGGACGATCGGCAACCTCATGAAAACCACCACAGCGGCACAGGCTGTACGGACAACTTGCTCTGACCCCCGCGGCAGCAAAGCGCTTTTACCCTATCCATATTGATGCGATCGAGCGGCATCGACCGCGTGAGATAATCCTCGTAAATTACTCTTGGTCATCTCAAAGATGCCGAAAGAGGAATCGATGCGAAGAATTGGAGTTTGCTCTTGGTCGCTGCTGCCCGAGGGTCCGGAAGATCTGGCTCGAAAGGTTCAGGGCTGCGGTCTGACCTCGGTGCAGCTTGCCCTCGATCCGATCCGCGAGGGATACTGGGACGCGGTCACAACACAGCGCATCCTCCGCGATGCACGGATCACCATCGCATCTGGGATGATCGGGATGTTCGGAGAGGATTACTCGACGATCGAGTCGATCCAGAAGACTGGTGGCGTCGCACCGGACCAGCACTGGCCGCAAAACCTCCA
>ERZ869909.2811-NODE-2811-length-10867-cov-4.214921_pt1 | contig 10867 bp, 7 predicted proteins | sample MGYA00520892_ERZ869909 | MGnify/ENA primary metagenome ERZ869909 (study PRJEB32215, sample SAMEA104723947) | bioreactor metagenome | biome: bioreactor; feature: anaerobic bioreactor; material: water | place: China | collected 2015-03-12 ... | reverse complement strand
AAATGACTACCGGTACTGTCAAATTCTTCAACACCACCAAAGGCTTCGGCTTCATCACCCCGGATGATGGCGGCAAAGATGTGTTCGTGCACATCACCGCTGTCCAGGCTGCCGGCCTGACGGGCCTCAACGATGGCCAGCGCGTGTCTTTCGAGACCGAGCCGGACACCCGCGGCAAAGGCCCCAAGGCGGTTGACCTGCAACTGGCCGACTAGCCGTTTGCGGTTCGCTTCCTGATCAGAAGCGTGCCATGGATACAGAAAAGGCGCGGAAGGGATCCCTTCCGCGCCTTTTTGTATCCCGCGCCGGCATGTAATAGTATTACGGGATCACACCTTCGTGCGCTAACAGCGCGATGGCTTTAATTGTCCGCGCGCAGCGCTAGGATGCCACCCGATTTTCTGAACTCAAGCCCACTAACAATACCAAAGGTGAGGATATGATTGATCGTCTGATGTACGGTGCAGCTGCTGCGGCCCTGCTGCTGGCCGCCTGTGAAGAACAGCCTGCCGCGCCCGCACCGGAAGGGACTGGCGCGAGCGAAACCGAAATGGACGCTTCGCAAGAGCCAGCAGCGGGTTCGGCCGATACGCTTGCGGCGCAGGGCGGTGCACTGGCTGCGCTGGACAACAACCCGTTCGCCGAAGAGTGGACGGAGAATTTCGGCGCGCCGCCGCTCGACCGCATTACCGAAGCGCATTTCATGCCGGCCTTCGAGGCGGCGATGGCTGACCATTCCGCTGAAGTTGCGGCGATTGCCAATAATCCGGAAGCGCCCACGTTCGACAACACGCTTCTGGCCATGGAGATGGCAGGCAGCGGCCTGAGCCGTGTGTCGGCCGTGTTTGGCAATCTGACCAGCTCGGCCTCCAATGACGCGCTGCGCGCCATCCAGCGTGATGTCAGCCCGATGCTGGCACGCCACAGCGCATCGATCACGCTCAATGCAGACCTGTTTGCCCGCATCGACACGCTCTTCCAGAACCGCGCCGATCTGGGCCTGACCGACCAGCAGGCCCGGCTTCTAGAAGTCTATCACGACAATTTCGTCCGCGCCGGCGCCCAGCTGACCGAGGAGGAGCGTGAGCGCTTTGCGGAAATCCGTTCCGAACTCGCCACGCTTTACACCCAGTTCTCCCAGAACGAGCTGGGTGACCGCGAAAGCTGGTATATGGAACTGCCGGAAAGCGCGCTGGAAAACCTGCCGTCTTCCATGGTCAGCGCTGCCCGCGCTGCCGCCCGCGCACGGGACATGGACGGCCATATCATCACGCTGGACCGTTCAAGCGTGGAGCCTTTCCTTGAGACCTCGCCTGATCGCGAGCTGCGCGAACGTGCCTGGCGCGGCTTCTATAATCGCGGCAATAATGACAACGAGTTCAACAATAACCAGCTGATCCGCGATATTCTGGTTCTGCGTCAGGAGCAGGCGCAGCTGCTCGGCTTTGAAAGCTGGGCGCATTACCGTACCGGCGGCACGATGGCCGAAACGCCTGAAGCGGCGATCGACCTGATGGAACAGGTCTGGTGGCCGGCCCGCCAGCGCGCGCTGGAAGAGCTCGCTGATATCCAGGCCATGATCGATGCTGCAGGCGGCGATTATGAAGCCGAGGGCTGGGACTGGCGCTATTACACCCAGCGCGTGCGCGAGGAGCGCTACAGCATCGACCCTTCGGAAGTGGCCCAGTACCTTGAGCTGGACCGGATGATCGACGCGATGTTCTACACCTCCGAGCGTCTGTTCGGCGTGACCTTCCATGAACGTCACGACATCCCCGTCTATCACCCCGATGTGCGTGTGTGGGAAGTCCACAATGCGGGCGGTGAGACCATCGCCCTGTTCTACGGCGACTTTTTCGCCCGTCCGGGCAAGCGCTCCGGCGCATGGATGAGCAGCTTCCGGGCCCAAAACGGGATTACGGGCGACATCCCGCTCATCCTCAATAACTGCAACTACAACAAGCCCGATGAGGGCGAGCCGGCCCTGATCAGCTTCATCGATGCGTCCACGCTCTTCCACGAGCTGGGCCATGGCCTGCACGGCATTCTGTCAAACACCGAGTATCCGTCGCTGGCCGGCACCTCCGTGGACCGCGATTTCGTGGAATTCCCGGCGCAGATCCTCGAGCACTGGCTGGCCCAGCCGGAAATTCTCGAGACCTACGCCACGCACTATGAGACCGGCGAGCCGATGCCGGTCGAACTGCTGGAGCGTGTGCTGGAAGCCCAGACCTTCAATGCCGGTTTCGAGAATGTCGAATTCCTCAATTCCGGTTTTGTCGACATGGCCTTCCACCTGGAAGAAAACCCGTCGGAGATCGATGTGGAGGCTTTTGAAGCCGAGGTGCTGGAAAGCCGTCAGAATCTGCGCCAGATCCCCATGCGCCACCGCTCGGCTCACTTCCTGCACAGCTTCTCCGGCGAGGGCTATGCGGCGGGCTATTACAGCTATCTGTGGGCGGGCGTGCTCGACAATGACGGCTTTGCTGCCTTTGAAGAGGCCGGTGACATTTTCGATCCGGAAACGTCGCAGCGTCTCTATGAGGTGTTTTCGGGGGGCAATACGCGTCCGGCCATGGAGATGTATACCGGCTTCCGCGGGCGTGAGCCTTCGGTGGAGCCGCTGCTGCGCAACCGGGGCCTGCTGACTGAAGTCGAGGGCTAGACCCGCGACTGCGTAGTGAATGAGAAGGGCGCGCTTCATGCCGGAGCGCGCCCTTTTCTTTTCCACCCGCTTTCACACAACTGACAAACGCCCCGCCTAGAGAGTTACGCCACCCGTCTGCTCAGGAAGGATCTGTTCCATGCTCCGCCATGCCCGTTTCGGTCTTGCCTTCTTCGCCCTTGCCGCCCTGCCGGCAACGGCGCTGGCCGATGCACCCTGGATTGCGTCTCCTGAAGTGATTGAGGGCGCGTCTGACGGCTTTGTGCGCGGTGTCGTGTTCGAGGACCTCAATGGCGACGGCGTCTATCAGCGTGATGAGCCGGGCGTGCAGCACGTCCTGGTGTCCAACGGGCGGGATGTGACGGTGACGAACCGGGTGGGGGCCTACACCCTGCCGGTACGCGAGGATATGGACCTCTTCGTCATCCAGCCTTCGGGCTTCCGCGTGCCGGTCAATGAGCGCCAGATCCCGCAGTTTTCCCATACCCACAAGCCGGGCGGCACGCCGGAGGCTCTTCGCTATGGCGGCCTGCCGGACACGGGCGCTGCCCCCCGGGCGGTCAATTTCCCGCTGCGCCGGGTGGAGGGTGATGACGCCTTTACCTGTGCGATTATTGGCGACAGCCAGACCTATTCCAATTTCGAGATCAGCCAGCTGCGTGACAGCGCGATTGCCGACCTTGTTGCCAGCGGCCTCTCCGGCAATGACTGCATGCTCTATCTGGGCGATGTGGTGGGCGACGATCTTGATCTGCTGACGCGGGTCTTTGAGGTCGGATCAGCCGTTGGCGTGCCGCAATGGGCGCTGCCGGGCAATCACGATCTCGATCTGGACGCCAGGTCTCATGCCAACTCGGTCGACACATGGCGCAGGCTTTATGGCCCTGCCTATTATGCCTTCGAGATTGGCGAGGTCAGCTTCATCGTCCTCAACAATATCTACTTCCCTTGCGGGATTGAGGATGCGGACGTGCCGGGCCGCGAGTTCTGCACCGAGAGCGAGCGCGCCCGCTATAATGCGCGTGTCGACAATGTGCAGATGGAATGGCTGGCAAACCTCCTTGACCATATCGATGAAGACCGGCTGATCGTTATCGCCCACCACGCGCCATTTGTGAGCTTTGTGGACGCGGCGAGCCCGGTTCACCAGACAGACAATGCTGCGGCCATATACGCGCTGCTGGAGGGCCGTGAGGCGCTGTCCCTGTCGGGCCATACTCATACCACCGAGAACCATTCTCCCGGCCAGTATTTTGAAGGCTGGCAGGAAAGCGTGGGCGTCGGCCCGCTGCCTTTCCACCATATCATTGCCGGGGCGGCATCAGGAAACTGGTGGCAGGGTGATTTCAATCTCGATGGTGATGCGCAGGCCTTGCAGCGCATGGGCGCGCCCAAGGGCGTGCTGATGATCGACTTTGCGGGGACGGCCTATCAGGAGCGCTATGTGGGCTCCCGGCTCGGTGAAGAGCGTGGCCAATGGGTGGATTTCAACACGCCCGCCTTCCGCAACTGGTTTGATGTGCTCAATGCCTGGCGCGGCGAGCCGTGGCAGGAGCGCGACCCGGTCCCGCCCGTTTCCATCAACGATTTGCCGGATACGCGTATCCTGACCCGCCAGGATCTGGCCGAAGGCACGTATCTCACCGCCAATGTGTGGAATGGCGCGGCGGAAACCATTGTCGAGGCGCGTATCCATAACGGTGCGGCCTTCGCACTGGAGCGCACGCAGGAAGGCGCGGGCGAGGCGGTGCGCATAGGCGCGATGTATGCCGACCCGTTCGCCGTGCAGCGTCAGGCGAGTGTCGGGCGCTATGCGGTCGAGAGCCGGTCGGGCGAGGAGCGCAATCAGGGCTTTGAAGCCTTTCAGGGGCGCAGCTTCCGTGGAACACCTCAGCCGCAAAGCTCGCTGGCTGACCGCAACATGCATCTGTGGACAGCGCGCCTGCCTGCCGATCTGGCCGAAGGCGTTCACCGCCTGACCGTCACCAGCACGGACCGGCACGGGCGCCGCTATAGCGATACGATTGTGTTCGAGGTGCGCGGGGAACGCCCGCCTGCCCGCTTCCGCACCGATGTGTGGGAGGCGGGGGCGGCCAACTGACCAGGCTATCCGGTCAGGGCTGGAAATAGCCCTTCAGATTGCGGGCCGCCTGGCGGATGCGCTGTTCGTTCTCGACCAGCGCGAGCCGGATATGGGTATCGCCGCGCTCGCCAAAGCCAAGGCCGGGGGCGACCGCCACGCCGGTCTTTTCCATCAGGTCCTTGGCAAACTCTACCGAACCCATATGGGCAAAGCGCTCCGGTATGGGCGCCCAGGCGAACATGGTGGCGGGCGGTGAGGGGATGTCGAATCCGGCGCGCGAGAAGCTTTCCACCAGCACGTCGCGGCGCTTCTTATAGGTCTCGCGGGCGATGGCGACATGATCCTGCGGGCCGTCAAGCGCGGCCACGGCCGCGATCTGTACCGGCGTGAAGGCACCGTAATCGAGATAGGATTTCACCCGCTTCAGTGCCGCGATCAGGCGCGCTGACCCGGCGGCAAAGCCGATACGCCAGCCGGGCATGGAATAGGTTTTCGACATGGAGGTGAACTCCACCGCCACATCGCGCGCGCCCTCGACCTGCAGGATGGAGGGGGGCGGGTTGCCGTCGAAATAAATCTCCGAATAGGCGAGATCGGAAATGAGAACGATGTCGTTGGCTTTGGCGACCTTCACCGCCTCGCGGTAGAAATCGAGATCGACCACCTGCGCGGTCGGGTTGGACGGGAAGTTCAGCACCATGGCCGACGGAGCCGGGACCGAGCGCTTGCAGGCGGTCACCGCGTCGGCGAGGAATTGTTCAGGCGAGTTGAAGCTGACCGCGCGAACGGCAGCCCCGGCAATGATGAAGCCGAACATGTGGATGGGGTAGGACGGGTCGGGCACGATGATGACATCGCCCGGCGCGGTGATCGCCTGCGCCAGATTGGCGAGGCCTTCCTTGGAGCCAAGCGTGACGCACACTTCGGTTTCCGGGTTCAGACCCACATCAAACCGGCGCTCGTAATAGCGGGTGAAGGCGCGGCGCAGGGACGGCACGCCCTGGCTGGCTGAATAGCGGTGCGCGCGCGGGTCGGCGGCGACTTCTTTCAGCTTCTCCACGATATGCGGCGCGGGCGCGAGATCGGGATTGCCCATGCCGAAATCGATGATGTCGCGCCCCTCCTTGCGCCACGCCGCCTTCATCCGGTTCACTTCGGCGAAAACGTAAGGCGGCAGGCGGCGTTCGCGGTAGAAAGTGTCGGTGGCGGACATGAATCCCCTCGCTGCAGAGCAGCATTGAGCTATCGGACGGGAGGGGCGCGGCGTCAATGGGGCAATCATGGCTCCAGAGCCGCGACGGGAGATCAGTCCGGCTGGCCGACGGGAACCAGGCGTGTTTCCCCCTGCCGCGCGCCAGGCACGAAGCGCCACCCCTCTTCGAGAACCAGTGTCCATCCCGGTCCGTCGACCGTAGCGGCAGCGTCCAGTGTTTCCGGCGCGGCTACCGTGGCCCTCGAGCGGTCGCCGGGCGCTAGCGCGCCGCCATCGTGCAAGGTGAGTTGTCCCCATGGACCCATGAGGATGGCACCGGGATATACATTGCCGTGATCGCCCAGCGACAGGATCGTGTTGGGATTGAACAACAACAGGTTATCGGGCAGGTCGAGGACGAGCACGCGCCCCTCGACAAGCTCCTGCAAATAGCGCGCACGCTCCGCTGCGATGCGCTCTGCCCGCTCGGTTTCTTCTGTCAGCACAGCGTCGAGTCCGTAAAGCTGCGCGCGTGCCACAACATCCGCTTCTGATACGGCCGTGGGTGCCGGCAGAGCAGCGAAGAGCAACCCGCCCGGATCAATCGCGGCACCATCAAGGCCATCCCGCCAGCCCGGCTGGTAGCGGTCCAGCAACAGGCCGATGGCGGGTCCTGTCCCGTAGCCGAGAGAGCGGACATAGGTGGGACGCTGCTCGAAACGCCGCGTCAGACCGGCGGCGCGTTCGATGTCTTCGCCGGTGACATCCAGAGCGAAGCGCATGCCGGTATACTCTGCGATGCCTTCGTGTGCTTCGAGCTGCCGTTCGATTTCTGCCGCACCGGGATAGAGTCCCTGGCGCATGGTGCGAAACGCCAGCGCGTCGAGCACAGCAGCCTGGCCGGCTTCACCGCCGGATTCCAGAGCTTGCGCCAGCGCTCTCAGCTCCATGCGCAGCCAGACACGGCCATCCATCTCGTCCAGATGCGCCGCTATCGGATCAGCGATGGTGTGGCCGAGCTCGGGCTGGATGCGGTGGAAGGATTCGTGCGCGAGAAGCCGCAGCCGGTCGAAACGGTCTCCCCTGAGCGGAAGCATGACCATCGCCCATTGCTGGCCCTCCCAGCTGAGCGCTGTATTGGCAACCGGCATGCCGGCCGGCCATTCACCCCGGTAGACGCCGTCATGCTCCTCAAGGCTCCCGCCGGGGCGGTTTGCCACCGCCTCCCGGGAGTTGGGGTCAACCAGTATGACGGGGCCGCACAAGGTCACAGGCCAAAGCTCTTCGGCCCCGGCGCACGCGATCTCCATTTCCCGCAGCGCTTCGGCCGGGTCTTGCGTCTCCTGTGCGACAAGCGGGGATGCCGCCGCAATCAGCGTCGCGGCAGCGATCCAGTTCACAAACCGCATTGGGTCCTCCTGCTGTGGCGGCTCAATCGCGCCCCAGCTTACACGAACCGCCGCTCAGACAAAGTAAGCCGGCCCGGAACGGCGATCGTCTATTCCTCGTCCCTGACAGGTTTCTTACGTGAGAAGACGCGCTTGACGGAGTCGGCATTGGCGTGGCCCAGCGCGCCCTGCTGGAACACGGACGCCGCGCCCCACAGCACCACAATCAGTGTCAGCAGCATCACGGCGGTGGTGCCGGCAATCTCCCACAAAGGCGGATCGGATGGCAGGCGCGCAATCATGATGAAGGGTGTCCAGATAGGCACCCATGACACGATCTGGACAGCGACGGAATCAATCGAGCGCATGGCGAAGACGAGGATCATCAAGGGCAGCATCAGCACCAGGATGAGCGGGCTCATCAGGGTCTGCGCATCGTGCAGCGTCTCGCACAAGGAACCCAGCGCCAGGAAGATCGCGCCATACATCAGATAACCAACGAGGAAATAGCCCAGCGCCGCCAGGAAGAGGCCCGGCTGCACGGCTTCAGCAATAAAGCCGGCAATCTCCGGGTCGATGCCCTGCAGGAAGGTGCCGGCAATCAGCATCAGCGTGGTGCCGATAAGCCCCCAGACGGCGAAGAGGGTGAAGGAGACAGCCGCGACACCCAGGAGCTTGCCGATCAGCAGATCACGCACGCGCACGGTCGATAGCAGCAGTTCGATAATCTTGCCGCCCTTTTCCTCGATAAGGCTGGTCAGCAGCATGTTGGCCACCGAGAAGATGGCCGTCCACAACATGATGGCCAGCACTACAGCGACGATAAACGGGGCCCAGTCGGCAGCGCCGACCTCACTGTCATCGACCGTAGCCGGGTTGAAATTGCGCATTTCCGGCTCCAGCGAGGACAGCTCGCGGATCTCTGCCGGGTCCAGCCCGCGTGCCGCCAGAGCCTGCTCGCGTACATGGTCGCGAAGCGCGCGGCGGGCGGCGCCTGACAGGCTCTGCTCGGTGACGCTGGTGGAGTAGTAATTGATCAGCGGCAGGTCGGAGCCGGCCTCCTGGCTGATGAATATGGCGGCGAAGAGACTGCGCGGTCCGTCCGGTGTTGCCACCTGCCGCTCGCCGAGCAGATAGGGACGCAATTCATCCAGCGTGCGCGCGGGGGCTTCCAGCCGGATCATGCGTCCTGTTCCTGCCGCGATCATGTCGGCGCTGCCCTGCATGCCGAGGATGTCCAGCGCGTCATCAAGGCCGCCGAGACCAAGCGGATCTGCGTCGAAAGCCGCCAGTGCGCGTTCGCGCGTTGCCGTGTCAGCGGAGACGGCTGCGGCCGCTTCCAGGGCGGCGCGCGTCTGTTCGCGGCGTTCGCGTTCGATGGAGGCCTGTATCACCGCATCGAGACCGCGATCGGTTTCGTCGATTACGACGTAATGCCGTACCGGCTGGGCCGACTGCACGAGTGCGGGAATGGACGCGCCGATCAGCATGAAGAGCGGCACCGAGGCCAGTGACAGCCAGAAGCCCCAGGTCGCGACATAGGACAGGTATTCGCGGCGGGCGATGAGATAGATGGCGCGCATGGCTTACTGGCCTTCCACAGGCTGAAGGGGGTCACCGGCCGATACCAGCCGGACAAAGGCGTCGTGCAGATGGGGGCGCACCGGCTCGAACCGGGTAAGGCGCACGCCCGCTTCCACGCAGGCCCGCAGGACGTGCTGGGGGTCGACGCCCGGCTTCAGGGCAATCTGCCAGAGCGTCACACCATCGGCATCTTTCTCCGCGCGCGTAACCTCGCCGAACCCTGAGAGCAGGGCACTGATATCATCATCGGAGTCAACGCCGATGGTGACGAGACGCGGAACAACGGCCAGCGCCTCATCCACCTTGCCGTCGAAAATCTTCTGCCCGCGCGCCATCAGCACGATGCGGTCGCAGATGCGTTCAGCCTGGGCCATGACGTGGGTGGAGAAGAGGATGGTGCGCCCGGCGGCGGCCTGTTCGAGGATCACATCCTCCAGCATGGCCTGATTGACCGGATCAAGACCCGAGAACGGTTCGTCGAGAATGATGAAATCGGGTTCGTGAATAATGGCCGCGATGATCTGGACCTTCTGGGCCATGCCCTTGGAAAGCTCCTTGACCTTCTTGCCGGCGCTGGCGGCCAGCCCGAAGCGCTCCAGCGCTGCAGCGGCCCGTTTGCGCGCTTCCACTGCCGGGACGCCTTTGAGGCGGGCAAACAGGGCAATGACCTGCTCGGCCGTCATCTTGCGGTACACGCCGCGCTCCTCCGGCAGGAAGCCCACCCGGTCGAGCGCGCGCAATGTAGGCGGCTGACCGAAAAGTGTCGCGCTGCCGGCATCAGGGCGGATGATGCCCAGCGCCATGCGCAGCGTTGTGGTCTTGCCGGCGCCATTGGGACCGAGAAAGCCGGTAATGGACCCTGCAGGCACCGTGAAACTGACATCCCGGACCGCCGGAAAGCCGGAAAACGTCTTGGTCAGGCCGGTTACGTCCAGTGCAGGCGTTGTCATCGTCGAAAATCCGGTTGTCTGGCGGGAAATCACACTATGTTGGAGCCGTGTTTAGGATGCCCGCCCCGGCCTGTCATCCCGGCCTGGCAATAATTCGGACACCTGACTGGGATTTAATGTGACAGGAGCGCACGACATGAGCCGGGCCGGTACCTTTCCGCTGGATTTTTCATCTCTGACGCCGCCGCGTGAGCCGTGCTGGTTCCTCGCCTTGCCGGAGGGTTTTGACAGCCAGGCCGAGGCCCATCAGCACACGGCGCCGGTTGCCATGACGCCAGCTCATGCGCTGGCGCGTTTCAAGGCAATCGCCCTTGCTGCGCCGCGCACGCGCCTTGTCAGCGAGGCCGGCCTGCAGGTGGAGCTGGAGCAGAAAAGCGCAGTCTTCGGCTTTACCGACAAGATCACAGCCGAAGCGATGGCGGCGGGACCGGACAGGGCCGTGCTGGCGGTCTATTCGCGCGCGCTGGTGGGGTATTACGATTTTGGTGTTAACCGCAAACGCGTCACGCGCGGGCTGGATGCGTTCTACGCTGCAGGCAGGGCGAAATAGAGCAGGTCCAGAGATGGCGGCTCGGTGACACCCAGTTGGCGCAGAATGTGGCTTGCCTGACCGCGATGATGGGTCTGGTGATTGAACAGATGGGCCAGGATCACGCCCAGCGGCAATTCCTTGGCTTCACCGCGCGTATTGCCATAGCGGATCACGGTTGCGAAGTTGGCGGGGTCCAGGCCCGCAACATAGGCGATCAGGCGCTGGTCCTCGGCCTCGCGCGCGGCGCGCAGCTCGCCAAAATTCTCGTAAAGGACGGCGTCGAGGCGGCTTGGAGCCTCGCCCTCGCCGGTTAGCCGGTAGAGCCATATACGGTCTGCGACCAGCAGATGGTTAAGCGTGCCGTGCAGGCTGCGGAAATAAGCCTTCACATCCTTTTTGCGTTCGGTGTCTTTCAGCGCGGTCGCCGCGTCATAAAGCCGGGCATTGGCCCAGGCATTGTAGGCGGCAAAACG
>ERZ869909.2810-NODE-2810-length-10867-cov-8.299166_pt1 | contig 10867 bp, 12 predicted proteins | sample MGYA00520892_ERZ869909 | MGnify/ENA primary metagenome ERZ869909 (study PRJEB32215, sample SAMEA104723947) | bioreactor metagenome | biome: bioreactor; feature: anaerobic bioreactor; material: water | place: China | collected 2015-03-12 ... | reverse complement strand
GTGCTGCTGGGCGGCGACCATGGAAAGGTCGCCAAATGGCGGCGCGAGCAGGCAGAACAGGCAACGAAGGACCGCCGACCGGATCTCTGGGCGAGATATCAGCGGCGGGATGGAGAGACGTGATGAACCTCATTCAGAAGCTCGAGCAGGAAGAAGCCGCGCGCGTTCTCGGCGACAAGGTGCTCCCGGAATTTTCCGCCGGTGACACGCTGATCGTCGGCGTGCGCATCCGCGAAGGCGAGCGCGAGCGCGTCCAGCGCTTTGAAGGCGTCTGCATCGCGCGCTCAGGCGGCGGGCTCAATGAGAGCTTCACCGTTCGCAAGATTTCGTTTGGCGAAGGCGTGGAGCGGGTCTTCCCGGTCTATTCCCCGCTGATCGAAAGCATCGAAGTGAAGCGCAAGGGCCATGTGCGCCGCGCCAAGCTGTATTACCTGCGCGACCGCCGCGGCAAGTCCGCGCGTATCGCCGAGCGTACCTCGGGCCACGGCATCGAGAGCCGCGACTAATCTTTTCCGCATCGCCGGAATGCAGGAACGCCCATCGGCAACGGTGGGCGTTTTTGTTTGCCTCGCCTTCGTCCCCCGGCCACGGGGGTGCCCGAAGGAGGAGGACATCCCACCTTTGCCCTTCCCTTTGCGGCGATAAACTCGCAAACTGATCGCTCAATGAAATGCGGATCACGCATTCAGAACACGTGTCTGGGGAGGACAATGTGATGACAGCCATGTGGCGCGCCGGACTGGCGGCATTTTCCGCGATCATCCTGTTGCAGGCCTGCGGCCAGCAGACCGGCGACACGCGCGATCTTTCGCAGGCCGACCGCGAATACCAGCACGTGCTGATGGAGGCGCTGCTGGATGCTGCGCCGGGCAGCGTGATCGAGATTCCCGCCGGCGTGTTCGTCATCGAGCGCGGGCTTTCACTGGCCAATGTTGACGGCGTGACGATACGCGGCGCAGGCATGGACGAGACCATCCTCTCCTTCCAGGAACAGCGCGCCGGCGCGGAGGGGCTTCTCGTCACCGGCGCCAACAATTTCACGATTGAAGACCTCGCCATCGAGGACACGATCGGCGACGCTCTGAAAATCACCGGCTCGGAAAATGTCATCATCCGCCGGGTGCGCACCGAATGGACCCGAGGTGCGTCAACGGATAATGGCGCCTACGGCATCTATCCGGTGCTGACGCGCAACGTGCTGATCGAGGAATCGGTGGCGATCGGGGCGTCCGATGCCGGCATCTATGTCGGCCAGTCAGACAACATCGTCGTGCGCAACAACCGCGCCGAGTACAATGTGGCCGGTATCGAGATCGAGAACTCGATGGACGCCGATGTGTACGGCAATGTGGCCACCAACAATACCGGCGGCATTCTGGTCTTCAACATGCCCAACCTGCCCCGCCCCGGCCACGGCACGCGCGTGTTCGACAATGACGTTCACGAGAACAATACCCGCAATTTCGGGCATGCCGGCACGCCGGTCGCCAATGTTCCGGCGGGCACGGGCATCCTCGTGAATTCCAATGATGATGTGGAGATCTTCAACAACCGCGTGGGGCGCAACCGCACGGCCAATGTGATCATCTCCTCGCTGCATTCGGCGGGCTTTTCAGAGCTGGGCGTCGAAAGTGATTTCGACCCTTACCCTGAGCGCATCCACATTCACGGGAACACGTTCGAGGGTGGCGGCAACAATCCCGACGGGATCGATCTGCAGGCCCTGCGCATCGCCCTGTTCGGGCCTACGGGGCGCATTCCGGACGTGCTGTGGGATGGCTATGTCGACGAAGCCAAGATGGTGGACGGGGTCTTGCCGGATGATCTGCGCCTGTGCGTCTCCGGCGCGGAGGTGCTGAACGCCGATGGCCCCGGCGGCTATGGCAATCCGCGCATCGCGACGGCCGAGCACGCCTGCAGCCACCCGCCGCGCGCGGCGGTGGAGCTGCCGTTCTAGGACACCGGCATGAAGCACACGCTCCCCCTCCTCGCGGCGGCACTTGTACTGGCCGCGTGCGGAAACGATGCCGCTGACCGGCCTGCCTCCGCTCCGGCGGCAGTGGTGGATCCCGCCGCGTGGGAGACCGCCACGGTTTTCCATGCCAGCGGCAATCCGGCCCGTCTGGAGGACTGGGGCCAGCTGCGCGTCGAGGGGGACCGTCTGGTGCTGGCCGAGGGGGTTGTGCCCTACGGGCTGAACACCGCCCTGTTCTCCGACTATGCGCTGAAACTCAGGACGGTCTGGCTGCCTCAAGGGGCAGAGCCCGCCGCCTGGCACGACACCGACACGTTCGACTTCCCCGTCGGCACCGTCATCACCAAGACCTTCTACTATCCGCGCGCGGGCGGCGGGTTCGAGCGCGTGGCGCTGGAGATGGACCCCGACGCCCATTTCGACGGGCGCGCGCTTGATCTGTCTGCCGTACGCGTGATCGAGACGCGCGTGCTGGTGCGGCGCGACGAGGGATGGGCCGCCATTCCCTACGCCTGGAATGAGGATCAGCGCTCCACACGCCTTGCCCGCACGGGCGCATTCGTGGACCTGACCCTTATCGATGCCGGGGGGCGTACGCAGGTGCTCAACTACCAGATCCCGGACGTGAACCAGTGTGCGCAATGCCATGTCACGAACGCCGGTGACGGCCAGGTGCGCCCGATCGGCCCGCGCGCGCGTCATCTCAATGGCGGCTACACCTACGCGCACGGAGAGCAGAACCAGCTTGCCTACTGGCGCGAGGCCGGATTGCTGAACGGGGGGCCTGAGGCCGGCGGCGCTCCGCGCAGCGCGGTCTGGCACGGCGAGCTTGAATTGTCGGGCATGGCGCTGGAGGCGGCTGCGCGTGCCTATATCGACATCAACTGCGCGCATTGTCATTCACGCACCGGCCATGCCCGCACCTCCGGGCTCTATCTGGAACCGTCTGATCCGGTGGGTCCGGCCTTTGGCGTGTGCAAGCCGCCCATTGCCGCCGGGCGCGGCACCGGCAACAGGCTCTATTCCATCGTGCCGGGCGACAGCCACGCCTCCATCTTCACGTTCCGCATGGAAACAGACCGGCCGGACGCCATGATGCCGGAGCTGGGCCGCAGCCTGGCGCATGCCGAAGGCGTGGCACTGGTCGCACGCTGGATCGATGCAATGGCGGGGGGATGCTAAGGCCCGCTTGGCGGAAGCCGAACAGTGGGGCATTGTCGCTCCCGATCAGGAACGGAGTCAGCTGCGCCATGAAACGCCTCGCCCTTGTCACCGCCCTTGCCGGTCTTGCCGTCAGCGCCTGCGCGACGACCTCGCCCACCTGCCGCGAGGCCGATGCGGCAGAGCGCATGGCATTTGGCCAGATCGTTGCCGGGCATGCGGGCGGGCTGGCCGACAGCCTGCCGCCGGAAAGCGCCGCGCTTGCAGAGCGCCTGCGCGGCCAGGACCCGGCCCTGCGTCACCAGATCTTCGGCCAGCGCATGGGCGACTACTCGGTGCGCACCGTGCTGATGCAGCCGCCGCTATGCGTCTATGAGCAGAGCGTTTCGCCGACCGAGCGCATTTCCTACGTGTTCCCGAACGGGCGCTTCCAGACCCTCAACCCGGAAGGGGTAACCGAGGCTAGGCTCGGCATGCCTGCCCGGGACCATGCGCGCTGTCACTTCCGGCTGATTGACGGTCACTGGCGCCTGACGGATGCGTGCACCTCCACCTTCCAGACGCCTGTTCCGGTCAGCTAGGAGGCGGCGCGCAGCGCTGCGCGGAAGCGCGCCAGTTCGCCATCCAGCCGCTCGGCCGCCCCGGCCAGCGCCTTCGACGACCCGGCAAAGCGGTCAGATGCGGCATGGGTGCGCTCGGCAGCCGTGTTCACGTCACCGATCCGCGCATTGATCCCGCTGGTGGATGCCGCCGCCTGCTCGGCCAGCCGGGCGATCTCGCCGGTGGCGCCGGATTGCTCACCGAACGCGCCGCGCGCGCTGGCGGACGTCGCGCGGACCTCCTCGATAATGCCGGAAATTCTCGACAGGGCGTCGCCTGCGCCGTGTGAGGCGCCGGAGATGGCTTCGATACGGGCGCGAATATCGGATGTCGCCCTGGACGTCTGCTCTGCCAGTGCCTTGACCTCGCTGGCCACCACCGCGAACCCCTTGCCGGCCTCGCCTGCGCGCGCCGCCTCGATCGTGGCATTCAGTGCCAGAAGATTGGTCTGCTCGGCGATATCGGCAACCAGGCCGGCGATCGCTTCCACCTCCCGTCCGGCCCTGTCCAGCTCGCGCATGGACTGACCGGCCCTGGCAGCCTCCTCGGTCGCGCGCGCGGAGGCGGAATCGGCATTCTCCATGATGCGCGACACCTCGGTGATGGAGGCTGAAAGTTCCTGGGCCGCTGCTGCCACAGCCTGGAAATGTGCCGAAGTCTCGGCAGCCCTGCTCGCTGCATCGCGCGCGCCTTCACGGGTGGAGCCTGCATCGCTGCGCAGCTCGGCTGCCAGCATGTCGGTCTGGCGGGAAACCTCGCGCAGTTCTGCCAGCACGGCGGCCACCGACTGTTCGAACCCGTTGGCCAGCCCGTTCACGGTCTCGCGGCCGGCCTCGATCTGGATGGAGCGCTGGCGATCGGCGTCGGCCAGCTGTCGCGCCTGCAGATTGGCGGCCTCGGCCTCGGCAATCGCCATGCCGGCATTGTCCAGTGCGGACACGATGCGCTGGCACAGCCAGATCAGGGCGCCGGTCTGTCCAATCACCACGATGGCATGCAGCAGGACCCGGCCGAAATTGGCACCGTCGGGAAACACGGCCATCGGGAGCGCGAAATTCAGGACCAGATGGTGGAAAGCCGTCACGGCCGCTGCCGCGAGCACGGCGCGCCAGTCACACAAAAGCGTTGCGGCAGCCAGCACCGCAAAGAACACCATATGCATGTCGAGCTGCATCGTGGTGCCGGAGGCCATCCATGTCAGGGCTGCCGGAAAGCCTATCAGCCCGGCGGCAAGGGAGATGCGGGTGCTCACCGCCTGCGGTGCGCTGCGCCAGGCAGCAAAGCAGAGGCCTGCCACCAATGCGAGGAACACGGCTCCGCCTGCCAGCCTGTCCGGCGCGGTGAACAGGGCCGCCACCGCATAAACCGGCACGAAAGCCCCCAGCAGAATGAGCAACACGCGCTGGGATTGCTCCCTCACGGCATCAATACGGGTCATGAACGGCGCTCCTGGGAAAGGGGCGCGCCCGGCGGGCACGCCCAGTCTGAAATCGGGGCAATGACGAGAATGGCGCCCTGCGCACGCAAGGCAGCCGGCCCGGACTGTCCTTGCAGACGAGGCGGCATGTCCGTGCGCACGAAAGCACCGCTCGCCAGCGGTTCCGCCGCATGTGCGCCTGCGGCGGCGGCAGCCAGCAGCGCGTCACGTGGCGAGGTACCCGGCGCAAAGACGGCGAGCATGGTGCCGCCTGAGGGCGGCGCGAGCATGAGGGCGGGCGGAACGAGGCAGACAAGGCAGAGCGTGGCGGCCAGCAGCCATGCCGACTTGCCCGGTCCAGACCTCATCATCGCAGCGCGCCTCTCCTTCAGCAGGGTCTGAATTCGCCTGCTGCGCTAATTCTGTTTCTCTCAGTCATCAGGCGCGCCGGCTAATAATTCCTTAGCGATGAGAACCCGTTGGCCGGGGCTGTGCGCTTTTTGTGTGCGCGCGCCGGAACGATTCAGATGGCCCGTGCATTGATCCCATGTCTGGCCGGTCTGCCCCCGCTTCCCCCGCTTCGACGGACCGGCGCAACAGAGGAATGACAGACATGAAGACGTTTCTGATTTCTGGCGTTTCGGCTCTCGCGCTGGCCGGCATGGCTCTCGCGGTTCCGTTTGAGGAAGCCGATACCGATGGTGATGGCCGTATTTCGCTGAGCGAACTGCAGGCGATCGACCCGGATACCACTGAAGCCGAGTTCACGCTCTATGACGTCGATCTGGATGGTGGCCTGGACGAGAACGAGTACGCCGCCTGGCGTGTTGCCACCCAGGGTGCCGATCCCGAGCCGCGGTTCGATGAGCCGCAGTCTGACGAGGAGTTCGACGAGCCCCAGTTCGACGAGCCGGTGATCGATGATCCGATGACCGAAGACGAGCCGGCAGACCTGGAAGAAGTTCCGGCTGACCCGTATGCGCCCTCGATCGAGAAGTCCTTCCAGGAGGAAGAAGACAAGGACGAGTACGCTCGCGACGAAGCCCACGACGATGACTACAGCGTCAGCGATGCCGCCTTTGACCGCGATGATGTCACCGACAGTGACGCGGACGAAGACGAGATCACCGAAGACCTGAACGAACAGCAGGCCGAAGATCTCGAGTATGACGCCGATGAAGACGATGACGAGAATGAGCCTTGGAAATAAGGTGAGTTCTTGACATCGGTCTGGCCCTCCGTCCCCGCCTCCTCCCCGCCCAATCCCCGGAGGCGGTCAGGCGGGGGGTCAGGCAATCGGCTGGCCGGTAGCTCCCGCCGCCGTCCATGCCCGAAGGGCCGCTCCAACGAGCGGCCCTTTGTTTTGCGTGATTATCCCCAGGGTCCGCCAAAGCCGGGCGATGAGCGCCCGCCATCCTGCCCGTTGCCCCCTGCCGACCATGGCCCCTCCTCGCCCCACGGTCCGCCCGGATACCGGCCCGCTCCGGCCATCTGGCGCAGTCGTGCAATCCGGTTGGCGGTGGCGGGGTGGGTGGAGAACAGATTGTCCGCACCCTGACCGTTGAGAGGGTTGATGATGAACATGTGGGCAGTGGCCGGGTTGCGTTCGGCGGCCGGGTTCAGCGTGGTGCGCGCACCCCGCTCGATCTTCTCCAGCGCTGCCGCGAGCGACATCGGATTGCCGATGATTTCCGCGCCCACACGGTCTGCCTCGTATTCGCGCGAACGCGATATCGCCATCTGGACCAGACCGGCCGCCATCGGCGCGAAGATGGCCAGCGCCAGCGCGGCCAGGAACCCGCCCCGGTCACGCCCGCCACCGAAGAAGAGCGCAAAGTTCGCCAGAAAGCCGATGGCACCCGCGAGTGTTGCCGTTACCGTCATGGTCAGCGTGTCGCGGTTCTTCACGTGGGCAAGCTCGTGGGCCATCACGCCGGCCACTTCCTCGCGCGTCAGGCGGGAGAGCAGTCCGGTGGTGGCCGCGACGGCGGCGTTGTGCGGGTCGCGCCCGGTGGCAAACGCGTTGGGCTGGGGCGTGTCGATGACATAGACGCGCGGCCGCGGCATGCCGGCCCGGTCGGCCAGAGCAATCGTGTCTTCGGCATAGCGGCGCAGGGCCGGATCGCGTTCATCCGGCGTGATTTCGCGCGCGCCATGCATGCGCAGCACCATCTTGTCGGAGTTCCACCACGCCATCACGTTGAGGCCTGCGGCGATGACCAGGGCGATCGCAGCACCGCCCGCGCCGCCGATGAGATAGCCCACCGCGCCGAACAGCCCTGTCAGGGCGGCGAGCAGGATAAAGGTGCGCAGCGTGTTGGCCGTCATGGAAATACCCTTGTCTTCAACTGCGGGATGGACCGTTGCGGGCTGGCAGAGATCACCGTCCGCGACTAGATATCTGGTATGAGCGATGACACTTCACAAGACGCGAGAAAGCCCTTGAGCGCCGCTGCGCAGCGCGCACTCGCAGAAGCCGAGGCCCGCCGCAAGGCGGCTGACAAGACCGGGGCACTTCCCGAAGAGCTGGGCGGGCGCAAAGGCCCCGAGCCCACCCGCTTTGGCGACTGGGAAAAGAACGGCATAGCCCACGATTTCTGACAGCTGGCGAGGCCTGCCGGCGTGGGCGTCCAGTTATCAGCAGGGCCGGCTCATTTCTCCTCTTGGGATAAGGAATATATTCCGCTATAAGTGTGATATGCGGACAATTATCTTTTTATTAAGTGTTCTGACTGCCCCGGCGGCCTTCGCCCAGCAGCCCATTCCCGGTCCGCTGGAGGCGGAGGTGCTGCGCGTGATCGATGGCGACACGATAGAGGTGCGCGCCTTCATCTGGCCGGGCCACAGTGTGGAGACGCGTGTGCGGCTCGCCGATGTGGATGCGCCGGAGATACGGCGGGTGGCCTGCGAGGCCGAGCGTGAGGCAGGGCACGCCGCCAAGGCGTTCGTGGAAGAGCTGCTGACACCGGCGGGGCAATCTGCGGCGCGTGTGCGCATACGGGACGTGCGCCTTGGCAGCTTCGCCGGCCGGGTTGTGGCGACGATGGAACTGGCTGACGGGCGGGATCTGGGAAGCGTCCTGCTGGAGCGCGGCCTGGCTACGCCCTACAGCGCGCGCGGCGGGTGGTGCCCTTCGCAGGAGGCGGCTCAGGACGCTTCGGCGAGCCGTTCCTGACGGCGCTTTTCGGCTTTCGCCCACGCCTTTTCGTGGAAGTAGTAGGCCACAGTCTGCACCGCAGGCTCGATCAGGCCGATGGCCAGCGCCGCGCGCCAGTCCCAAGTGAGCAGGAAGGCCACCGTCATCGCCACCAGCAGGTGCATGATGGCGTAGGTGACGGCCTTGGCGGTGTTTCGTGACGGGCGGAACAGGGCGAGGAAGCCCGGCGCGCAGGGGCGGCCATCTTCCAGCGTGCCGTGCCGGTGCAGAAGCATTCTGAAAAATTCGGCCATCGCCCGGTTCCTTGCAGGATCGCTATGAGGATATGGCTTTAACAACGCCGGGCACAATGGATTGTTTCTATTGGCGCCAGAAATTCTTTCATCCCGGCGTGACAATGGGCGGTTCACCGCCCAGGCTCAGGGCTGCGCCGGCGAGATAGAGCGAGCCGCACACCAGTACGCGCGGACGCTCCATGATGTGGCAGGCATCGGTGAGCGCCTCGATGAGGCCCGCACTGGTCTGGGTCATGTGACCAGCCTTGCGCGCGGCCTCGGCGGCCTCCTGCGCGCTCATGGCACCTTCGCGCGCGGCAAAGCCCGACACGGTGATGACAAGGCTGGCGAGCCCTGCAAAGGGCTTCAGGAAGGCGGCTGCATCGCGCCCCGATGAAAACCCGCAAACCAGTACCAGAGGGCGTTCCTCGCGCGCTTCCAGCTCGCCCATGACCTGCGCCAGCACCTCGCCGGCAGCGGGATTGTGCCCGCCATCCAGCCAGAGCTCGGCCCCCGCCGCTTTCGCAATATCGGCCAGCGGCCCCGATTGCAGGCGCTGCATGCGCGCACGCCAGCGAGCTCTTGGCAGACCTGCGCGCACTGCCTCCTCGGACAGGGCAAGCTGGCGCGCTACCGCGATGGCGCCTGCGGCATTGGCAATCTGGTGCGAACCGACGAGACCGGGCAGCGGCAGATCCCAGACCAGGTTTTCTTCCTCATAGACCAGCCGGTCATGCTCGACGAAAGCGCGGTAATCGCGCTCGTAAATCATCAGCGGCGCGCTCAGCCGCAAGGCGGTGCGCTCGATTGCCAGAAGGCCCTCATCGGCCTGCGGCCCGACCACGCACGGCACGCCGCGCTTGATGATGCCGGCCTTCTCGGCGGCAATCCTTGCCAGCGTGTCGCCGAGATAGGCCTGGTGATCGAAACTGACCGGGGTGATGAGGGTGACGGCCGGGTTTGCGATCACGTTGGTGGCGTCGAGCCGTCCGCCAAGCCCCACTTCCAGTATCAAGCGGTCGGCGGGCGTCTCGTTGAAGAGGAGAAAGGCGGCGGCTGTGGTGGCCTCAAAGAAGGTGAGGGGCTGACCCGCATTGGCCCGCTCAATCCGTTCCAGCGCGTCCAGCAGCGGCGCGTCCTCCACCTCTGCACCAGCGAGCACGATACGCTCGTTGAACCGCACCAGATGCGGCGAGGTGTAGACATGCACGCGCTCGCCCGCGGCCTCGCAGATCGCCCTGAGAAACGCCGCGCTGGAGCCCTTGCCATTCGTCCCGGCGATATGAACGGTCGGCGGCAGGCGGTCTTGCGGATTGCCCAGCGTTTCAAGCAGGCGCCGCAACCGGTCGAGCGACAGATCCATGCCGGCCGGATGCAGGGTGGCAAGCCGGGCCAGCGCGTCAGGAATGCTCATCGGATCAGGCGGCGGGCACAGGCACGTTGGCGGTGGCTGCGGGCCGCTTCATCAGCGTGCGCAGTACATTGCCGAGCACGCGCGGCAGATCACGCCGATGTACGACCCGATCCACCATGCCCTTTTCCAGCAGGTATTCAGCGCGCTGGAAGCCCTCGGGCAGCTTCTCCCGGATGGTCTGTTCGATCACGCGCTGACCGGCAAAGCCGATGAGCGCGCCGGGTTCTGCCAGATGGACATCGCCGAGCATGGCGTAGGAAGCCGTCACCCCGCCGGTGGTCGGATCGGTCAGCACCACGATGTAGGGCAACTTGGCCTCGCGCAGCATTTCCACGCCAATGGTCGTGCGCGGCATCTGCATCAGGGAGAGGCACCCCTCCTGCATGCGCGCACCGCCAGCGGCAGTGAACACCACGAGCGGCGTGCGGCGGTCTACCGCCGTTTCAGCGGCTTTCAGGAAGGATTCGCCAGCCGCCATGCCGAGCGACCCGCCCATGAAGGAGAAATCCTGCACCAGGACTGTCGTCTCGATGCCCTGGATGCGCCCGACAGCGATGACCATCGCGTCCTCGCGGCCCGTCTTCTTGCGGGCGGCGGCCAGACGCGAGGCATAGGGCTTGTCGTCGCGGAATTTCAGCGGGTCCTTGGCCACTTCGGGAAGGGCGACCTCCTCCCAGGCGGCATCGAAGGTATAGCGCAGGCGTATCTCCGGCCCGATGCGCACATGATGGCCCGCAGGTGTGACGTGCAACGCCGCCTCAAGGTCCTTGTGGAACACCATCTCGCCCGATACCGGGCATTTCATCCAGAGATTTTCCGGCGTGTCGCGCTTGTCGAACATGCGCGAAACACCCGGAGGGGTAAGCTT
>ERZ869909.2809-NODE-2809-length-10871-cov-6.369372_pt1 | contig 10871 bp, 9 predicted proteins | sample MGYA00520892_ERZ869909 | MGnify/ENA primary metagenome ERZ869909 (study PRJEB32215, sample SAMEA104723947) | bioreactor metagenome | biome: bioreactor; feature: anaerobic bioreactor; material: water | place: China | collected 2015-03-12 ... | reverse complement strand
AGCATCGTGATCTTCGCCTCGTCCCGCGCGTAGGCGATGCCGCTGACGACCTGCGTTTCCATGATCTCATCCTCGCCGCAAACAATTGTCCCCACGCTCTCGAGGGGAGCAGCACCCACCGGCGCCATATCCTCGGGCTTCGTGAAGCTCGAAAGCACCCGCGTCCTCACCTGATGCACCATGGCGAGCTCGACCGAGCGTGTCTGGAGAACCTTGGACCCTGACGAGGCCATCTCCAGCATTTCCTCGTAGCTCACCTTGGCGAGCCGGCGTGCCTTGGGCACGATCCTGGGATCGGTGGTGTAGATGCCGTCCACGTCCGTATAGATGTCGCAGACATCCGCCTTGAGGGCCACCGCCACGGCAACCGCACTGGTATCGGAGCCGCCGCGCCCGAGCGTCGCGATGCGGCCCGTCTTCGGCTCGATGCCCTGGAAGCCGGTGATGACGGCCACCTCTCCCGCATCGAGCGAGCGCCTCAGATCGTCCCCGGGGATGCCGGCGATCCGCGCCGCCCCATGCGCCGCGCTCGTCTGGATCGGAATCTGCCAGCCCTGCCAGGAGCGCGCCTTGACCCCCATCGCCTGGAGCGCGATGGCGGTGAGCCCCGCCGTCACCTGCTCGCCGGACGCGACGACGGCGTCGTATTCGCGTTTGTCGTGGAGAGGCGCGGCCTCGTTGACCCAGGCCACGAGCTGATTGGTCGCACCCGCCATGGCAGACACGACCACGGCCACCTTGTTGCCGGCATCCGCCTCGCGTTTGACATGGCGCGCAACGTTCTTGATGCGCTCCACGTCGGCAACCGACGTGCCACCGAATTTCATCACGACGACAGCCATGGTCTTGAAACCGCTCGATGCCTGGTTGTGTCCGAGGGAGGCATTTCGAAGCACACACCGAACGAATTCGGCTGAGACCCCGCGAACACCTGCTGAACTAAGGACAATTCGCCCTCGCGTCGGCGTTCTCTTACCGGGAACGGGGGGCCACCGCAACTGCGCTCCGTCGCATTGACAATTGTCCGGGCACTGGCACTTTCGTCCCCATGACCGATCGTGCCGAACGCCCACTTCCAAAGCCATCAGAGTCGGATAGACGAGAGCCGGATGGACGAGAGCCGGGCGAACGAAATGTAGATACCGCCGAAGTGGCGCGTTTCCAGCGCCTGGCCAAGGCATGGTGGGACCCCACGGGCGAGTTCCGGCCCCTGCACCAGATCGGCCCCGCCCGTCTCGCCTTCGTTCGCGACGCCCTCACCCGCCATTTCCGGCACGACACCGGCGGGCGCTATCCCCTCAAAGGCCTCACCGCGCTCGACGTCGGCTGCGGCGGCGGCCTGATGTCGGAGCCGCTGGCCCGCCTCGGCGCCCGCGTCACCGGCATAGACCCGGGGCCTGAAAATGTTGCAATCGCCCGTGAGCACGCCTCCGCCCAGGGCCTCGAGATCGACTACCGCGCAACCACGGCGGAAAGCCTCTTGGCCGCGGGCGAGACATTCGACGCGGTGCTCGCGCTAGAGGTGGTGGAGCACGTCCCCGACGTCGGCGCCTTCATTCGGACCTGCGCCGGGCTGGTCCGCCCGGGCGGGATCGTCGTCCTCTCCACCCTCAACCGCACCGCGAAATCCTACGCGCTCGCCATCGTCGCGGCCGAGTACGTCCTGGGCTGGCTGCCGCGCGGCACCCACCAGTGGGACCGCTTCGTGACGCCCGACGAACTCGCGGCCCACCTCGCGGCGGCAGGCCTTTCGGCACCCAGCTTCCGCGGCATGGTGTACAGCCCGTTCCGGGACGACTGGAGCCTTGCCGACGACACCGACGTGAACTATCTGGCGGCCGCGGAAAAACCCGGCCCATAGGACCTTTGACCAAGGTCGGCGACCCCAGGACGAAAAGGCGCGGGCGCCCCGCGTTCCGGGCCCGCCATCGCCCTTGACGCCATCTGGCATTCACTCCTATAGCTGCCCCCGTCTCGCGCGGACGTACCAAAAAATAGAGAGGCCCTCCCTCCTCGGAGATCTCACTCCCGAGGATCCGCGGCCGCTACGCAGCGAGTCGTGGAGATAGGGGACGACAAGATGTCGAACGCGCCTCGCCGCCCTGGGCGGCATTTCCTTCAGATTCCCGGCCCCACACCTGTGCCCGATCGGGTCCTGGCCGCCATGTCGCGGCAGATGCTCGACCATCGCGGCGCCGAGTTCCAGAAGCTCGGCAAAAGCGTCCTCTCGGGGCTCAAGACGATTTTCAAGACCTCCGGCCCCGTGATCATCTACCCGTCGTCGGGCACCGGCGCATGGGAAGCCGCCCTCACCAACACGCTCTCGCCCGGCGACCGCGTGCTGATGGTCGAGACCGGCCAGTTCGCCGTGCTCTGGAAGCAGATGGCGGACCGCCTGGGCCTGCGCGCCGAGGTCATCCAGACCGACTGGCGCATCGGCGCCGACCCGGCTGAGATCGAGGAGCATCTGCGCCGCGACAAGGACCGGCTGATCAAAGCCGTCTGCGTGGTGCACAACGAGACCTCGTCCGGCTGCATGACGCCGCTCGAGGAGATCCGCCGCGCGCTCGACGCCGCCGATCACCCGGCTCTCTTCATGACCGATACCATCTCCGGCCTCGGCACGGCCGATCTGCGCCACGACGAGTGGGGCATCGACGTCACGGTCTCGGGTTCGCAGAAGGGCATGATGCTGCCCCCGGGCCTCTCGTTCACCGCCGTTTCGGAGAAGGCTCTCGCCGCCTCGCGCACCGCGAAGCTAGCGCGGTCCTACTTCTCGTGGGACGACATGCTGGCCAACAACGCCAACGGCTTCTTCCCCTACACGCCGGCCACGGGACTGCTCTATGGCCTCGACGAAGCGATCAAGCTTGTGCACGAGGAAGGCCTCGACAACGTGTTCGCGCGTCACGCTCGCCTTGCCGCCGCGACGCGTGCGGCCGTGCGCGCCTGGGGCCTCGAGATCAACTGCCGCGATCCGAAGTACTATTCGCAAGCCGTGACCACGGTACTCGTGCCCGAAGGCCATAACGCGGATGCCCTCCGCGCGCTTGCGCTCGACACCTTCGACATCTCGCTCGGCACCGGGCTCAACAAGCTCGCGACCAAGGCCTTCCGCATCGGCCACCTGGGCGACACCAACGACCTCACGGTCCTCGGCGCGCTCTCGGGCGTCGAAATGAGCCTCGAGCTGGCCGGCATCCCCCACAAGAAGGGCGGCGTCCAGGCCGCGATGGCGGTGATCACCGACAGCGTGAGCAATGCCCCCCGCGCCGTAGCCGCGTAATCCCCTCTTTCGAGAGGGCTGAAATTGAAAATCGCGCCGCGGAGATCCACGGCGCGATTTTTGTTTCAAGGCTGTTTGCTCATCGCGCCTTTGAAGGCGTCAGGCGGGATTGGCGAGCGCTTCCATCGCCGCGCGAACGTCCGGCGAAAAGCTGCCGTTGATCGGCCCCTTGTAGGTGCCCTCGTCGCGCAGAACACCCTGCAGCCACTTCCGGTCCGCGACGGCGAGCACGTCGGGATTGCGCATCAGCTCCGCCACGAGATAGCGGTCGCCGAGCCGCAGCGACTTCACGACCCAGTAGGCCGCCTCCGTATCGCTCTGCGTCACGCCCTTGCCGAGCCGGTAGAGAATGCCGAGGTTGAACGTCGCGACCGCGTTTCCGCGATCGGCCGCGCGCCGCACCTGGTTCGCCGCCACCGCATTGAGCTTCGCGGCCTCCGCTTCGTCCTTCGGAAGGCCGCGCCCGTGCGCGTACTTGTCCGCAAGCCAGGACGTCGCCTCGCTGAGCCCGCCATCCGACGCCGCCCGCAGCAGCCGCGCCGCCTCCTGATGGTCTCTCCCGACGCCACGGCCAGCTTCGTAGAGCAGCCCCAGCCGGTAATTGGCGAAGACGTGGCCCTTCTCCACGGCACGGCGATACCAAAGCGCCGCCTCCGCGTAATCCTGCTTCACGCCGAGCCCCGCCTCGTAGAGGCCGCCGAGGTTGGTCATCGCCGCCTCCTGCCCGCCGTCGGCCGCCTTGCGGAACCAGCGCGCGGCGAGTGCCTCGTCCTTGGCGATGCCGACGCCGTCCTTGGCGAACAGCGCGTAACGCGTCATGGAGGCGAGATGTCCGGCCTCGGCTGCCTTGAGATAATAGGGTGCCGCTTCTGCAGGATTGCGCGGCCCGAGCACCAGACCCATCGAGAGCAAGCGCCCGAGGCTCGCCGCCGCACCGACATTCCCGGCCTCCGCACGCTCGACGAGAAGCTGCTTCAGATCCGCGGCGCCGTCGCCGGCCCGCCGGATCTCGACCGTCACCTGATCGTCCGGCAAGCTCTCGCGCAGAGCCTGAACGAGCCCGTTCGGCCCGGCAACGTCGTGAGATCCGATCCTTTGAATAATGTCGCCGATGCGAAGACTGGCGCCGCGCGCCGAGCTCGCCGACGTATCGGTCACGAGCGCGCCCCGCGCCCCGCCTAGGCCGAGAGCCTCGGCAAGATCCGCATCGACGGGCGTTGACTGCACGTCGAGCCCGCCATGCGGCTGTCCGTCCGTCACCGTGCGTACCAGCACCACGTTGAGGTCATGGCGCTGCATCCGCACCTGTGAATCAGGAACGCTCGGCGTCTCGGACTTGGCAGCAGGCTCGGCCCGATCCAGAGATCCCGTCTCGGGACCTGATTCGCGAACGTCGCGTTCCGGCGGCAGAATGCCGGTGAGCGGCGTCCACCGCTGCGCCAGCCGCACCCCGTCGGGTTCCGCAGACGCGGAGCTGAGACCGGAAGCGGCCACGGCAAGCGCACATGCCGCCGCGATGAGAGAAGGGCGCACCATGATTCCCAGTTTAACGACCAAAGCCCAACGCGAAGCTTACGTCTTCGCCGGCGGTTCGAGGAACAGCTCGCCTGTGAAGTAGCGCTCTGCGGCCGACGGCGCGAACGTCACCACCGTCTTGCCCGCAAGCTCGTCACGGGCCGCGACCTGCAACGCCGCCCAGAGGTTGGCGCCCGTCGAGATACCGCCCGGAATCCCTTCGGTTTTCGCAAGAGATCGCGACGTTTCGAAGGCGTTCTCGTTCGAAACGCGAACCACCTCGTCGATCAGGTTCGTGTCGAGCACCTTGGGCACGAAGCCGGCACCGATGCCCTGGATCTTATGCGGGCCACGCGCCCCACCGGAGAGGATGGCGCTGCCCTCGGGCTCGACGGCCACGATCTTGAGACCCGGCTTGCGGGCCTTGAGGACGCGCCCGCAGCCCGAAAGCGTCCCGCCCGTCCCCACGCCGATCACGAGCACGTCGACATTGCCCCCGGTATCGGTCCAGATCTCCTCGGCCGTCGTCTTCTCGTGCACGAGGGGATTCGCAGGGTTCTCGAACTGGCTCGGCTGCACCGCGCCGGGAATCTCTGCGAGCAACTGATTCGCCTTGTCGATGGCGCCAGGCATACCGCCCGCGGCCGGCGTCAGCACGAGATCGGCACCGAGATGCGCTAGGATCTTGCGCCGTTCGAGCGACATCGATTCCGGCATCACGAGCTTGAGGTCGTAGCCGCGCGCCGCCGCGACGAACGCGAGGCCGATGCCGGTGTTGCCCGACGTCGGCTCGATGAGCACCGTCTTGCCGGGCGCGATCTTCCCCTCGGCCTCGAGCACGTCGATCATCGCAACACCGATGCGATCCTTGACCGACGACAGCGGATTGAAGAACTCGAGCTTCATCAGCACGTCGGCCTTCGCGCCCGCCGCCTTCGCCATCCGCCCGATCCTCACGAGCGGCGTTTGCCCGATCGTCTCCGTGATGTCGTTGTAAACGCGTCCACGGCCCCAGCTCTTGGTCGCGTTCAAGGTCTTGATCTCGGTGTCGGCCACAGTCTTGCTCTCCACGGTCTTCGCGCTTCCCCATTCTTCAATGAATCACGGGGCTTCTTAGAGTGCTTTTCGCATATTTTCTTTCGTGTCCAAAGGCCGGCCATGCATTTTGTCTGCCGACGGCCATGCGTCCCCTCCGCACCAGAAAGCGCACAACATCAGGATTTCGCAGGTTTTTGCTGCGGCTTCTGCCGCGCCGGCCGAGCGCCGGTCTTCACCATCTTTTGCGATTGGCGTTTCGGCGCGGCCTTGGCACGAGCCTTCGTCGCTCTCGCATCCGTCTTCGTCTTGGTCGAGCCGAAGCCACCCGCCCCGCGCCGCGTCGTCGAGAGCGCGTTGACTCGCCGAAGCATCGCCCGCGTCACAGGGGCCACGACAAGCTGCGCGATACGATCGCCGCGGCTCACCGTAAAGGATCCCTCACCGAGATTGGCCAGGATAACGCCAACCTCTCCGCGATAATCGGCATCGATGGTGCCCGGGCTGTTGAGACAGGTTACACCATGCTTCAATGCGAGCCCCGAGCGCGGCCGCACCTGCGCCTCGAACCCGCTCGGCAGCTCGATCTGAAGCCCGGTCGGGATCAGCGCGCGGCGGCCCGGCGCGATCTTCACCGGTTGATCCGCCGGCACAGCGGCAACGAGGTCGAGCCCCGCCGCCTCATCCGTCTGGTAGGCCGGCAGCGCCAGCCCCTCGCCGTGGCTCAGCACCACGACACGCACCGTCACCGCCACACCCTTGATCCCCTTCGTCTGTCGTTCAGACTATGATCGCTTCAGGTCCTATCAGCCTGAAGCGTGAATCATCAGTCTCACTAAAATGACCATGATCGCTTGAGGCCCTATCAGCCTGAAGCGTGACTCATCGCTCTCACCAAATACGTCACACGGACTCGACCGATTGCGCCAGAGAGCGGGCCGCGCGGCCCATCAAGGCGTCCGCGACATCCGCCTTGCTCATCTGCGGCCAGCTCTCGACGCCCTCGGCGGTGACGAGGTGCACCGTATTGTGCTCGCCCCCAAACACGCCGGACCCTTGCGAGACGTCGTTGGCAACGATCCAGTCCACGGCCTTGGCGCTCCGCTTGCGCTCGGCATTCTCGATCACCGCATCCGTTTCTGCCGCAAAGCCGATCACGAGGTGCGGCCGGCGGCGCGGCTTGAGACGCGCGACGGTGGCCAGGATGTCCACGTTCTCGGCAAGCTCCAGCGCAGGAGGCGGCGCGCCCTTCGCCTTCTTGATCTTGCCCTCGGCGGCACGCGCGACGCGCCAGTCCGCGACAGCGGCCGCGAACACCGCGACATCGGCAGGGAGCGCCGCCTCGACGGCCGTCAGCATCTCCTCTGCCGCCTCCACGTGCTGCACCGTCACGCCCTCGGGGTCCGCGATCTCGACCGGCCCTGTGATCAGCGTCACCCGCGCACCGAGCTTCTGCGCCGCCGCCGCGATGGCGTGACCCTGCTTGCCGGACGAGCGGTTGGCGATGTAGCGCACGGGGTCGATCGGCTCGTGCGTCGGTCCGCTCGTCACGAGCACGTGCCGGCCGGACAAGGGAAGCCGCCCGCCGGACGACCGCGCCTCCGAAACGTTGATGAACCCGAACCCGCCGCGCTCCTCGCTCTCGCCTTCGAGCATCCGCTCGACACGCGGGACGATCTCCGCGACCTCCGCCATTCGCCCCACGCCGGCTTCGCCCCGCTCGGCCATTTCTCCGCTGTTCGGTCCGACGAACGCGACCCCGTCGGCGACAAGCTGCTTGACGTTCCGCTGCGTCGCCGGATGCGCCCACATCGCCGGGTTCATGGCCGGCGCCGCAAGCACGGGCGCGCGCGTCGCAAGCAGCACCGCCGTTGCCAGATCGTTGGCATGCCCCTGCGCCATGCGGGCCAGAAGGTCCGCCGTCGCCGGCGCCACGACCACGAGATCCGCCTCCCGCGCCAGCCGGATATGCCCGATCTCCCGCTCGGCATTGAGGTCGAACAGGTCGGTCGCCACGTGCTCGTTGCTGATCGCACCGACCGCGAGCGGCGTGATGAACTCCTGGCCACCCTTCGTCAGCACGCACCTGACGGCAATCCCGCGCTCTTTGAGGCGCCGGATGAGATCGAGCGACTTGTAGGCGGCAATTCCGCCGCCGATGATGAGCAGCACGCGTTTCATATGATCCAATCGGCCTCGAACGGAAGGGCTTGGCCAGCATTGAGCAGAAAGGCCATTATGCAGGGTGCCGCCGCCTCAGGCGAGATGTCCTGCGGACCCCGCCGCATTTGCGGCTAGAGGACATCCTAAAAAAGCGGCATCCGGCATCCTAACATAAGGCTACCATAAAGGACTCTGCTCCGGCCCAGCGACCGGAAAGCGATGGTTACCGATGACGGCGTTTTCGCATCAAAGCCGCGTCTTTCACTTGGCACTGCTCGTCGCCGGGGCGCTCCTGGCATGCGCCACGCCGCTCGCAGCCGCCTCCACCTCGACATCGGAATGCTTCAGCCAGAGCAACGAGCGGCGCATCGCCGGATGCACCGAGCTGATTGAGAATCCGAACATCGACGCGGGCACCAAGAGCCTTGCCTACTCCATGCGCGCGCTCGCCCTCTCGCTCAAAGGCAAGTTCGACGAATCGCTTCCCGATTACGACAAGGCGATCGAGCTGGACCCCTTCTCGGCGATGTCGTTCAACAATCGCGCCTGGGTCAAATACAAGCTGAACCGCCTCGAGGACGGCCTCGTCGATGTCGAGCGCTCGCTCGTCCTCGGTCCGGCAAGCCCGCACGCGCACGACACGCGCGCCCATATCCGCCAGGCGCTCGGCGAGCGTCGCCCGGCCCTTCGCGATTACGAGCAAGCCATGCGGCTCGGCGGCGAGCCCTTGGTGCGGCTCTACCAATGCGGCCTCGAAGCGGCGGGGTTCTACCGCGGACCGATCGACGGGCTCTACACGCGCGACGTCCGCAAGGCGCTCGAAACCTGCGTGGAGAGCGCGGACTGCGATCCGCTTCCTCCCGACGAGGAATGCCGCGCGGCCATGTCGTGACGCGAACGCGAGCCGGCCCAGAAACGCCGGCTCACAGCCGCGGCACGAGGCCCGTCAGCTTCCACGATCCATTGACGAAGCTCATATCGGCCGTGAGATCCGGCTCCCGGGCCTTCGCATCGCGCGCCACGCCGACCGATAGCCCGAGCGGCCCCGTCACCGAAACATGCTTGATATTGCCGAGGCCATAGGTCGGCCGCGGGCCGGCAGGCGTCGTCGCCTGCGCGGTCACGGCCCCGGTTTCCGCGGTGCCGGCACCCGCTCCGCCAAGCCCGCCCAACACCTTTTTCGTATCGATGCCGAAGGCGCCCGCGACCTCCTCGAGACGGCTCCGCCCCTGGCCGGGTTCCGTCCCCGAGACGACGAGCAAACCGCCGAGCCCGTCCGTCTGCGATGCCCGTTCGAGCACGATGGTGTCGAGGGCATCCTTGAGGCTTCTGCCGCTCGCGTGAATGCGGATGAGCATCTCCGGCGTCACGAGCGTCGCGATCACGCCGTCGACGATCCTCGGCATCAGCGTCTCTTTGAGCTGCGCGGAAACGAGAGTGCCCGCCGCCCCGGCTTTGCGGAGCTGATCGGCCACCACATCCTCGACCGTCTTCGACACGGCAGGCCGGAGCGACATTCGCACGCTCGGAAAATCGATCCTCTGCGCGAGCCGCGCGGCATCTCCCTCGTCGAGCGACGACTTGAGGTCGTATCCCGCCCAGAGCGGCCACGCGATGTAGAACGCCGCCACCACAGCGACGCCGAGCGCCCCGAGCGCGCGCACCTTGAGCAGCTTGGCGAGCGGGGTCCCTTTCCCCGGCGCACGCGATCGGCTCATGATCGTTTCCCCCCGATTGGTCTACCCGCGATAACGGGCATACTGCCCCTTCCGCTTGAAGCGCTCGAGATAGCCCGGCACGATGGAGCCGATGGCGTCCGGCGCAGCGACACCGAGCGCGGCGAGCGTCCGGCCCTCTTTGATCGCCTCCTCGCTCACGACGTTGTCGGTCTGGAGCAGGCGCACTTGGTCGACGGTGAGGGGGCGCAACGCATTCGGCAACGGCCAGGTCGCGAGCGCCTGCAGCTTCGCAAGCCAGAACGGCAGCGACACGAGCCTGCTGCGCCGGTCGGCATAGGCGAGCGTCCGCTCCATCAACTCGCGGAACGTCAGCACCTCGGGCCCGCCGAGCTCGTAGATCGTCCCCGGTGTCCCGGCCCCGTCCACGACCGCCGCGATCGCCGCCCCGAGGTCGCCCACATAGATCGGCTGGAAGCGGGTTCGCCCGCCGCCGATCAGAGGCAGCACCGGCGACACCCGCGCGAGCGACGCAAAGCGATTGAAGAACTGATCCTCGGGCCCGAACACGATCGAGGGGCGGAGAATGACGGCCTCGGGAAACTCCTCCAGAACTGCCGCCTCGCCGGCCGCCTTGGTGGCTGCGTAGTGGGCACGCGACGAGGCCGAGGCCCCGATCGCGGACACATGCACGAACCGCCGCACCCCGGCCGCCCGGGCCGCCTTGGCGACCGCCCGCGCGCCATCCACGTGAACGGCCTTGAACGTCTGCGCGCCCGTTGGCGCCAGGATGCCGACCGCGTTGACGACCGCATCCACGCCCTCGACGGCCCGTGCGACCGATTCGGGAAAGCGCAGGTTGGCCTGCACGGGCTGGATCTGCCCCACATCGCCCATGGGTTGCAGATGGCCCGCAAGATCCGGGCGCCGGGACGCCGCCCGGATGCGATATCCGTTTTTCGCCAGCGCACGCACGGCGTGCCGGCCGACGAACCCCGGCCCTCCGAAGATTGTGACGAGACCGTTGCTGCCGTCTTGTGGTGCCATGTCGTCTACCCCCGCCCTCACCAGTCCGGAACGCGATGTTACCGCTCCCTATACGCCCGTGATATGCACCGTTCCCTGATCTCGGTCATCCCTGTCAATTGACAACGGGCGCGCCACACCCTAGTTCATGGCGCCGCAGGCTTCACGGC
>ERZ869909.2808-NODE-2808-length-10875-cov-4.655307_pt1 | contig 10875 bp, 10 predicted proteins | sample MGYA00520892_ERZ869909 | MGnify/ENA primary metagenome ERZ869909 (study PRJEB32215, sample SAMEA104723947) | bioreactor metagenome | biome: bioreactor; feature: anaerobic bioreactor; material: water | place: China | collected 2015-03-12 ... | reverse complement strand
ATCGGCCGGGCCGGGCCAGCCCGCGCGGGGGCGATGGCCGGCGAGTTCAAGGATGCGCCGCACCCGCCGGGCCTGGCGCGAAGGGCCCAGAAACCCGCCGCTATAGGCCAGAAGCCGCCCCTCCCCGGTCGGGGGCAGGGGCGGGTTCGGGGGATCACCGGCGCTCATCGCGGCATCCTGTCAGGCGGGCGCCGAACGGCGCCCGGCCCGGAGGTCAATCGCCGCCGCGGGCGATGGTGGCCGCCGTGCCGGTGGCGCTGAGCGTGCCGGAAAGCGTGGCGATCTGGCGGTTCCAATGCACCGCCGAGGCTTCGGTGACATAGATCGTATCGCGGTCGCGGATCTGGAAATCACGCGCGAGGAACATGCCGTTCGGCGCCGTCAGGTTGAGCACATAGACCACCCGCTGATCGCCGATCAGATCGTTGCGGCCCAGTACGTTGCGGGCAATTTCAACCGGCTCGTTGCGGAACACGAAGACCCCGGTGGGATCGGCGCGGGTGGGATCGAGCCCGCCGACCTGGGCCAGCGCCTCGATCGCCGAAATGGTCGGCGAGTCGAATCGCACCAGCGATTGCGTGCCTGTGGCGCCCAGCACGGTGAAGCGGCGCTGGTCCTGATCGACCAGAACCCGGTCGCCACCGCGCAGCGCGATATCAAGCTGCGGATGGCGGAACAGATCTTCCAGCCAGACACGGTCGGTCACCGAGCCGCGCGACACCGAGATCTGCGCCGTCTGCACCGGCACGCTGACCCCGCCGGCGCGCGCCAGCATGGCGGTCAGCGAACGGGTGGGCCGTTCGATCGGATAGACGCCCTGGGTATTGACCCGCCCGATCACCGAGACCGAGGCGCCATCACCGCCGGTGCGGCTGACATAGACCTGCGGATCGGGGGTCTGTTCGTCGAGCTGGCGCGCGATGGTCGAGCGCAGCCCTTCGGGCGACTGACCGGCGGCGCGGATGCGGCCGGCGAAGGGCACATAGATATGGCCCGAATCATCGACCTGGATCTGTTCGAGCCGGGCGCCGCGGGTCTCCATATTGGTCATCAGCCCTTCGGGCACGTTTTCATAGACCGTCACGGTGACCACATCGCCGACGCGGATGGTATCGCCGCCCAGAAGTGCGGCATTGCGCAGGGCATCCGAGAAGCCCAGCGCTGGTGCGACGTTGGCGGCGCGGTTCACCCGGTCGCCGACGGCGACGATGAAGGCATCGCCCTCGCGCAGCACGGAGCCCGCGAAAATTTCGTTCATGGTGGGGCCGGGGCGTGGCACGGTGCAGGCGCCGACGCCCGCAACAAGAACGGCCAACGCCAGCCAGCTGGCGCGGCGAAAAGGTCTGACAGGCACTGCTCGGGCTCCTTTAGTGGATTCTGCCTCAGTTTTTTCCGGCAACTATAGCCAGAAGTTGCAGATTTTCCAAGCGTGATGTCCCGCGCCCTCAGCGCACCAGTCGCAACTGTTGCCGTGGCGCCGCTTTGCCGTTGATCAGCGCGCTGTAGGGATCTTCCGGCGCCAGCATCAGATCGACCACCTGACGCAGCAATTGCCGCCGCCCGGCGGCCGAGTAGAACCCGCCGGGAAGCTGCGAGGTTTCCAGCAGGAAACGGCGGTAATCGCGATAGGCGCGGTTGTCGGGGCGGGTGGGCTGATTGAAGAATTCCGCCAGCGGCTGCACCGAGACGAATTCCGGCTTGTCATAGACCGCGCGACCGAAAACCTTGAGCGGCATGCCACGCCACAGCACCTGCTGGGCGGCGGTGGAATTGACCGTGACCGCCGAACGCGCGTGGTTCAAGAGCCCCGCCAGCTTGCCGCCGCGCACGAAATGCACCCGCCCGGCGATGCCGTATTCGCGCGCCAGGCGGAAAATGTCGCGCTTGAGCGCGGTGCGCCCGTCTTCCAGCGGATGGGCCTTGAAGACCAGATGGTGATGGCGCGGCGCGCCTTCGGCGAAACCCTTGAGGGCGAGTTCCAGAAACTCGGTCATGGTGCTGAAGGGGCTGTGCATCTGGAAGCTGGAATCATGTTCGAGCTGCAACAGCGCCAGATGATAGGGAAAGCCGCCGGTGCGGATGCGCCAGGTGGCGATGCGCCGCTCCAGCGCGTGGAAAGGCATGGACAGCAGCCGGCGCAGGTAAAGGCCGAATTCCTGCCGCACGCTGAGCCGGCGATGCGGCCGGAAACCCCGGTAGCGGAAATTGCCCAGCAGAACAAAGGCATGATAGAGCGCGCCATAGAAGATGTGGTGGCGCATGTCGCCCCAATGCGCCGGCGCGTCGATCAGATCGACCTCGCAATTTTCCAGCGCCTTGCGCATGTCATTGATGCTCAGGTCCATCAGCCGCGAATTGCCGTTCGAGCCGGCGCGCTCATAGGTCACCCACCAGGGGCGCAGATAGCCTTCCTCGAAGACATGCACGGTGATGCCCTGCGCTCGCGCGGCGGCGACGGCCTCGGCATGGATGAAACGTGTATCGCCATAGAGCACCAGATCGGTGATGCCCTTGCTGGCCAGTTCGGCAGCGATGAAGCCGGGCCATTCGCTCTGACCGCCGGTGAAGGGGATGAAACCGCGCCGGGGCCAGAAGATCTGATCGCCGATATTGAACCCCACGCGCCAGACCTGCGCCCCGGTGCGCCGCAGCATCGCGCCGAGATGACGGAAGAAGGGTCCGTGCGGCCCTTGCAGGAACAGGAAGCGGCGGTCATCGCCGGTCAATCGGATCATCGTTTTTTGCCTCTGCCCGAGGGGTTTCGTCGGGTTCATCCCGCCTGTCGATCTGCCGTTCTGGTGCCGGTTCCGGCCGTTTTTCGATCTGCCGGAATCATGCCAGATTCAAGCGCTTTCTTGAAGCCTTTGCGCGGTGAAATTGTGTCCAGTTCCGGGCATTTCCGGTGCATTGTTCACAATTCCGGCGATTGCGGCGCTTGACTGGGAGGGCCGACGGTGGGGGCTGGCGGTGTGCGGCGCGATGCGGCAAAAGGGGCTTTGGGGCGATCACGGGCCAGGAGGCAGCCAATGTTCACGGGTATCATCACCGATGTCGGGCGGATCGCCGCCTGCGAGAAGCGCGGCGATCTGCGCGCGCGCATCACCACCGCCTATGACACCGGCGCCATCGATATCGGCGCCTCGATCGCCTGCGACGGGGTCTGCCTGACGGTTGTGGCACTGGGGCCGGACTGGTTCGATGTCGATATCTCGGCCGAGACGGTATCCAAGACCAATATCGGCGCCAATGGCTGGGCGGTAGGGCAGCGGATCAATCTGGAGCGGGCGCTGAAAGTCGGTGACGAACTGGGCGGGCATATCGTTTCGGGCCATGTCGATGGGGTGGCCGAGGTGGTGGCGCGCCGCGACGAGGGCGACAGCACGCGGCTGACCTTTCGCGCCCCGGCGGACCTGGCCGGTTTCATCGCGCCCAAGGGTTCGGTGGCGCTCAATGGCACCTCGCTGACGGTGAATGAGGTCGAGGGGCGGGAATTTGGTGTCAATCTGATCGCCCATACCAAGACGGTGACCACCTGGGGCGATGTGGCGGTGGGCGATCTGGTCAATCTGGAGATCGACACGCTGGCGCGCTATGTGGCGCGGCTGCGCGACTGGGGCGGGCAGGGCTGAACGCAGGGCGCCCTGTCGTCATGCGATCGGTGATTGACCTGCATGGCGCGGGCGCCTATCTGGGGGGCGCGCGGATGGCCGGACGGCCGCAGGCGGCAACGCCTGAGGAAAGTCCGGACTCCATGAGGCAACGGTGCCGGGTAACGCCCGGCCGGGGCAACCCGAGGGAAAGCGCCACAGAGAACAGACCGCCTCCGCCGGGCCATCGGCGCGCCGGGGGTAAGGGTGAAACGGTGGGGTAAGAGCCCACCGCGGGACGGGCAACCGGACCGGCAAGGCAAGCCCCACCGGGAGCAATGCCGAATAGGGGCCTCGCGCGGGTGTGATCGGGCAACCGATATCCTCGCAGGGACGTCTCAGCCCGGAGGCCCGGGTTGGCAGCTTCAGCCCGTCAGTGATGGCGGGCGCAGATGAATGGCCGTCGAAGGGGGCAACCCCGGAACAGAATCCGGCTTACAGGCCATCCGCGCAGCCATACTTTTGCCCGATGCCCGCGTTAGAATCGCGGCTGAATTCTGGCCGTGGCGCCGCCATGCGTGGTGGCGAGCGGAACTTGGGTGCCGATGGCTGATATCATTGACAAATCGCTTTTCGCTGGTGGCGGACGCCAACGGCGCGGCGCCCGGGCGCGGGCCTTGCCGCGGCTGCTCAATGGGCAGGCGCTGGCCGAGGCGCAGCGGTTGAGCCGGCCCTCGGCGCGCCCGGGGGTCTTTGGGCTGTTGCTGCAATGCCTTGATCTGCTGGCGCTTTTCACTGCCGGCCTGCTGGCCATGGGGCTGCTGCCGACGCTGGGTATGCGCGGGGCGCTGGGGGTTCTGTGGCTGGTGGCGCTGGTCATCGTGGTGGCGATGCGGCTGATGGGGGGCTACCGTTTCCGGCGCATGCGCAACCTGCGGGCGGCGGCGGCGGTGCTCTGGGCCGGGATGAGCCTGGGCTTTGCCATGCTGGCCGGGCTGTTGTGGCTGGTCGAGGTGCCGGCCGCGGAGGCATTGCGCTGGATCGGGCTCTGGGCGGTGCTGGCCAGCGCGCCGATGATGCTGGCGCGGTTCGTGGTCTGGGCGCGCATCCGCTACCTGACCAAGACCGGCCAGATGGAACATCGCATCGTGCTGATCGGCGGCGGCAACGATCTGGCGCCGCTGATCCGCGAGATCGACCGCGAGCGGCGCAAGGGGCGGCGGCTTTGCGGCTTTTTCGATGGGCGCCGCGATGCCCGTTCGCCCGATATGATCGAGGGCCATCACAAGATGGGCAATGTCGATGATCTGGTGGCCTTCGCGCGGCTGGCGCATATCGACACGGTGATCGTGGCGATCCCGCGGCTGTCGCATCGGCGGTTGATGCAGATCCTGTCGCAGGTGCTGGTGCTGCCGGTCGATATCCGGGTGCTGGCCGATGCCGAACTGCCCGAGGGCGCGCGCCGGCGCCGCTCCAGGATCGGGCGGTTTCGCATGTTCAATGTCTATTCCCGGCCGATCCAGGGGCTGGATGCGCTGGCCAAGCGGCTGTTCGATCTGGCCTTCGCCAGTCTGGCGCTGGTGATCTTCGCGCCGGTGATGCTGCTGGTGGCGCTGGCCATCCGGCTGGAATCGCCGGGGCCGGTGCTGTTTCGCCAGCAGCGCCACGGGTTCAACAACCGCCCGATCGAGGTGCTGAAATTCCGCTCGATGTATGCCGATCGCTGCGATCCTTCGGCGGTGCGGGCGGTGCGGCGCGGCGATGACCGGGTGACCCGGGTGGGGCGCGTCATCCGGCGCTCGTCGCTTGATGAACTGCCGCAGCTTTTCAACGTCTTGCGCGGTGAACTGTCGCTGGTCGGGCCGCGCCCCCACGCCACCGCGGCGCGCACCGGCGATCTGATCTATGATGCCGTGGCCGAGGCCTATTCGGCGCGCCACAAGGTCAAGCCCGGGGTGACCGGCTGGGCGCAGATCAACGGCTGGCGCGGCGAGATGAATACGCCCGAGAAGATCCGCGCCCGGGTGGAGCATGACCTGCATTATGTCGAGAACTGGTCGCTCTGGCTGGATCTGAAGATCCTGATGCTGACCCCGATCAGCCTGATCACCACGAAAAACGCCTATTGAGCCGCGCCGCTGCCGAAGGGCTGTTGACTCCGCCCCGGCTTTGCGTAAAAGGCGGGCTTCAAACGAATTCACGGGCGACCGCCGTTGCCCCGTTCTGGAGATACGCCATGGCGAAGCCGACGACGATCAAGATCCGTCTGAACTCGACGGCGGGCACCGGCCACTTCTATGTGACCAAGAAGAACGCCCGCACGATGACCGAGAAGATGGTGATCCGCAAGTTCGACCCGGTCGTGCGTCAGCACGTCGAATACAAGGAAGGCAAGATCAAGTAAGATCGCCTTTCCGGTCGGAATGCTGTGGGCCGCGCCTTTGGTGCGGCCTTTTGCATGCGCGGGGCATCGGGAAGATTGCCGTGATGGGGCTGCGGGGTAGGGGCTGCGCCGGCGGGTGGGCAAAAGAAAAGGGCCGGCGCTGGCGCCGGCCCTGATACGTTCTTGCCCTGTCAGGCGTTTATTCGCGGTTGCCCAGGAACTGCAGCAGGAACATGAACATGTTGATGAAGTCCAGATAGAGGCGCAGCGCCCCCATCGTGGCCGATTTGTCCAGCCATTCCTGGTCGCCATGCGCGGCATGGGCGACATATTCGTTCTTGATCGACTGCGTGTCATAGGCGGTCAGCCCGGCGAAGATCAGTACGCCGATCGCCGAGATGGCGAACATCATTGCCGGCGATTGCAGGAAGATGTTGATCACCATGGCCACGATCAGGCCGATGACGCCCATCATCAGGAAGGTGCCCATCCCCGAGAGGTTGGTTTTCGTGGTGTAGCCGTAAAGGCTGAGCCCGGCGAAGGCCGCGGCCGTGGCCACGAAGGTCTGCACGATCGAGAAGGTGGTGAAGCTGAGGAAGATCCAGCTGATCGACAGGCCCATCAGCACCGCGAAGGTGTGAAACAGCAGTTGCCCGGCGCCGACCGAAACCCGGTTGGCGAAGGCGCTGAAGGCGAAGACGAAGACCAGCGGCGCGAACATGATCACCCAGCGCAGCGGCGTGGTATAGAGCAGCACACCGAGATCGGTGAGCATGCGCCCGTTGCCCAGTTGAGCCGCGGCGTTGGCCGGGTTGTCGGTCACCGCGAGCCCCGAGATCGCCCAGGCCGCAGCCGCCGTCAGCACCATGCCGACCGACATCAGGCCATAGACCTTGTTCATATGGGCGCGCAGCCCGGCGTCGATCTGGGCGCTCAGGGTCCCGGCGGTCCCCGCACGCATCGACTGATAGTTGGCCATTGAAAACCCTCCGTTCGAGATGCCAAGCCGCGCGACCCGAGGGGGCCGCGCGATTGAGTGCAATATCGTGACTCGGGCAGGTCTTTTCAAGGAAAACCGGCAGATGGAAGGGGATAACTTCCGGTGATCGGGCCTTGTGTCAGGCCCGGTCACCGTCATTGTCGCCGGGGCGTTGACAGATCAGCCGCGCCAGTGCCGCGGAGCGTCCCAGCAGGGGCGGGCGGCTTCGGTCAGGGCGGCGGCGCGGTCGAGGCCGATGTCGCGCAGGCGGGTGTCGTCGAGCGCTTCGAGGGCGCGGCGCTGGTGCGACAGGGCGCGGGCCTGCTCAAGGCGCTGCCAGAGGCGCGCGAGCGGGTTGCGCGGCAGCTGCAGCGGGGTGGCGGAAAGGGCGGGGGCGCAGGTCGAATGGGCGGTCATCGTGTCACCATGGAGTTCAGAGGGGCTTCAGGGCGGGCGGGGCGCGGCATCATCAGAGGTGATATTGATTCTGCGCATCATCAAGCTTCTTGATTTATGCCTCTCGAGCGATCATAAGTAAAACGAATGATAGTTATGGGTTTGATCGAGGATCGTGATATGAGGCGCAATCTGGACCTGACTGCCCTGCGTGCCCTGGCGGCGGTGGCCGATTACGGCGGGGTGACGCGGGCGGCGCATGTGCTCAACCTGACGCAATCGGCGGTCTCGATGCAGCTCAAGCGGCTGGAGGAAATGCTGGGTCTGGCGCTGCTGGACCGTTCCGGCCGGGGTGTGCAACTGACCGCCGCCGGCGAGCAGATGCTGGGCTACGGGCGGCGCATGCTGGCCCTCAACGACGAGGTGATGGCGCGGCTGACCGACAGCGATTACGAGGGCGAGATCGTGCTCCATGTGCCCTATGACATCGTCTATCCGCATATTCCGCAGGTCTTGCAGCGGTTCAAGGCGATCTGCCCGCGCATGAAGGTGCAGTTGCAGGCGGTCAATACCCGCACGGCCAAGGAGGCGCTGGCGGCGGGCGAATGCGATCTGATCCTGACCACCGAGGGCCATTGCGATGCCGGTGGCGAGACGCTGACCCAACTGCCGCTGGTCTGGATCGGCGCACCGGGCGGGCAGACCTGGCGGCAGCGGCCGCTGCGGCTGGCGCTGGGGCGGTATTGCGCCTTCCGGGCCGGGGTGATCGCGGCGCTGGACCGTGCGGGCATTCCCTGGGAGGCGGCGGTGGAATCCGATTCCGACCGCACGCTGGAGGCGGCGGTGAGCTGCGACATGGCGGTGCACACGCTGCTGGCCGGCACCGAGCCGCCCTATGCCGAGCGCATCAACCATGGCGGTGCGCTGCCTGAACTGACGCGGCATCTGATCAATATGTATGTGCGCCCCGGTGGCGACCGGCCCGGTGTTACCGATCTGGCCGATCTGCTGCGCAAGGCCTGGAGCGCCGCCGAGGGCGAGCCGGTGGCGCGCCCGGCGCTTTCGGTGGTCTGAATCGGCGGCTCAGCCGTTCATGGTGATGACCACCTTGCCGGTGGAGCGGCGGCTGCGCATGAGTTCCATGCCTTCAGCGGCGCGTTCCAGCGGCAGCACATGGCTGACATGCGGCTTTAGCGCACCTTCGGCATACCAGCCGGTCAGCTCGATCAGCGACCGGGTGATGACCTGTGGCCGGAAGGCGGCATAACCGCCCCAGTAAAGGCCGATCACGTCGATATTCTTCACCAGCAGCAGATTGGCCGGGATCTGCGGCACCTGCCCGCCGGCGAAACCGATGACGATGAACCGCCCCTCGGGGCGCAGCGCGCGCAGCGCCGCCGAGGCCGCCGGTTCGCCCACTGCGTCATAGACCACATCGACCCCGCCCAGCGCCTTGAAGGCCGATTTCAGGTCGCCGTTGTCGGCCTCGCTGTCGATCAGCACATCGGCGCCGGCCGCCTGCGCCACCGCCAGCTTTTCCGCCCCGCGTGCCACCGCCACCACGCGCGCGCCCATCTTCTTGCCGATCTCCACCGCTGTCAGCCCCACGCCGCCGGCCGCGCCCAGCACCAGCAGCGTCTCGCCGGGTTGCAGCCGCGCGCGATGGCCCAGCGCCACATGCGAGGTGCCATAGGCGATCATGAAGCCGGCGGCCTGCTCGAACGGCATCGCATCGGGGATCGGCAGGCAGGCCTCGGCGGCGAAGCACCCCTGTTCGGCCAACCCGCCCTGACCGGCGAAGGCCGCCACCCGCTGGCCGGGTTGCAGATTGCTGACGCCCTCGCCCAGTGCCTCGACGGTGCCGGCCACCTCCATGCCCATGGTGAAGGGCAGGGCGGGGCGCTCCTGATACTGGCCGCGCGCCATCAGCAGATCGGCGAAATTGAGCCCGCAGGCATGGATCTTCAATCGCACCTGACCGGGGCCGGGCTGCGGCTCGGGCAGATCCTGAAGGCTGGGCGGGGTATCGGTCGAATGCAGGACAAAGGCGCGCATGGCAGGCTCCGGCTGAGAGGGCGGGCAGGGTTGGGGCAGCATGTCGCCCGGGGCGCGGCAGGTAAAGCCCCCGGTGCGGCCATGTGGGCGCGGCGACGCAGGGTCAGATCGGTTTTTGCAGAATGCAAGACTCACCATTTGGTTGATTGCGTTTTATGTGGCATTTTGCAAAACTCGCCCAGATAGAGCCGCTACCGGCGGCATACATCCTTGGGGTTAGTGGTCGCGGGGACGGGGAAAGCGGGGCAAGAACGCATTGAAAGAGGCGATGACGCTGCGGAATCCTGAAAATGACAGAAAAGCGCGCCGTTGCGCGCAAGTTGGCATGAAAATTGCTTGATTGTGAGTGAAGCACCACCTCCGGGTGCGGTTTCGGCACCGGCCACAACCGGATGCAGTTGCAGAAAACGGCCCGGACGGCCAAATGACGAGGAGCCTATCAGTGAAACACCCCGTGGATGTGCATGTCGGCAAACGGATCCGTCATCGTCGCTGGATGGTCGGCATGACCCAGCAACAGCTCGCCGATTCGGTCGGGATCAAATTCCAGCAGATCCAGAAATACGAGACCGGCATGAACCGTGTCAGCGCATCCCGGCTCTGGGATATCGCGCGCACCCTGGCGGTGCCGATCGGCTTCTTCTTCGAAGGCTTGGGCGAGCAGGGCGCGGAGCAGGGCGCCGAGGACGTGGTTGGCGCCGATTTCCTGGGCAACAAGGAAGCCATGGAACTGGTGCGGGCCTATTACGCCATCCCCGAGGCGCAGCGCAAACGGCTCTTTGAACTGGCGCGGGTGCTCTCGGACGCTGCCTGAGGCTGCGGAGGGCGCGGGCGGCGCTTGTCGCGCTGCGGGCTTGGCGCTAAGCAGGGCCGACCGTGGCGCTGCGATGGCCGGCCAGCCCCGGGCGGTGGCCTGATGCCGCCGGCAGCCGGCTGGCCCTCAGGAGTTCACCCATGCCGCGCATCGCCCCTTCCCCTGCCGAGACCGCGGTGCTTTGGCAGACCGCCCATGCGCTGGCCGATATCGCGCGACCCGCCGCGCTGGCGCATTTCCGCAGCCCGGTGCTGCTGGCCGATAACAAGGATGCCTCCGGTTTCGATCCGGTGACCGCCGCCGACCGCGCCGCCGAGGATGCGATGCGCGCGCTGCTGGCCGAGTTGCGCCCCGAGGATGCCGTGCTGGGCGAGGAGCGCGGGCTGCGCAGCGGCACCAGCGGCCTGACCTGGGTGCTCGATCCGATCGATGGCACGCGTGGCTATCTGAGCGGCACGCCGACCTGGGGCGTGCTGATCGCGCTGTCGGATGCCGACGGGCCGCTGCTGGGGGTGATCGACCAGCCCTATATCGGCGAGCGTTTCTTTGGCGGGCTTGGCGTGGCGCAGATGCGCGGACCGTTGGGCGAGGCGGCATTGCGCGCCCGCCCGGCCCGGCCGCTGGCCGAGGCGATCCTGTTCACCACCTTCCCCGAGATCGG
>ERZ869909.2807-NODE-2807-length-10877-cov-6.420278_pt1 | contig 10877 bp, 13 predicted proteins | sample MGYA00520892_ERZ869909 | MGnify/ENA primary metagenome ERZ869909 (study PRJEB32215, sample SAMEA104723947) | bioreactor metagenome | biome: bioreactor; feature: anaerobic bioreactor; material: water | place: China | collected 2015-03-12 ... | reverse complement strand
CGCACCATAGTGGGCGACGATGTGGCAAAGCCACATGACAACAAAAATCGACGAGCAGATTTTTCTGAGCTAGCGCAGGCGGGTGGGAACGCTCAAGCGTTTTATTTTATGCCCGCCGCCCAATCGGCCTCGCCGGTCAACTCCTCGGTGCGCCCGTCGGAGTGGGTAATCGAGGTGCCCCAAGGCTTACGGCGCACTTCTTCATAGTGTGCCTCAGCATCGTAGGCGATCGATGTGAAGCCGAGATTTATTGCGTCCAGGCGGCCGAGCGCGGACAGCACGGCATAGCTCGACACCACCACGTTGCGCCGCGTGGAGACGAGCTGCACCTGCGAGTTCAAGAGCTCGACCTCGGCGTTAAGCACGTCGAGAAGTGTACGTTGCCCAACGCGCTCTTCCTCGCGAACGCCGGTGAGAGCGGTGGTATTCGCCTCCACCTGCGACTGATCGGATTCCACCTGCGCGCGCGCAGCAAGAAGCTGCGACCACGTCGCCACCACTTCCGCCTCCGCTTCGCTCCGCGCCTGCTCGATCTCCTGCAACCGGCTGACGTGAATGTGCTTTTGCTGCCGGACACGGGCGTAGACTTCGCCGCCCTCGTAGATCGGCACCGTCAGGCGACCGGTCACAGCGGCCGTTTCCGATTCCCGCGTCATCGGCGAGGTATCGAACCGATCCTGATAGTACGCCTCGAGCTGCAAGGTCGGCAGCAGTTCACCGCGGATCCTATCGACGCCGAACCGCGCCGCCTGCTCGAGATAGAGCGCCCCCACGACGACCGGGTTTTCATGCGTCCCGATGTCGATCGCTTCCTGAAGGGAACCCGGGATCGCGTGCTGGTATCCGTTGGGCTCGACGAGGTTGCTCGGCGCATGCCCGATCACGCGCTCGTAGGATGCGCGGCTCGTCTGCAGGTTCGCCTTCGCGAGATCGAGCGCGGAAACGGCGCCTGCGCGGCGCGCCTGCGCCTGCGCCACGTCGGTGCGCGTCACCTCGCCGACACCGAAGCGATCTTCGGTGGCCCGAAGCTCGCGGGTCAGCACGTTGACGTTGTTCTCGCGCAGCCGGACGATCGCCTGATCGCGCACCACGTCCATGAAAGCCGTCACAGCCTCGAGCAGCACGACTTGCTCGACGCCGCGCAGCGTCTCGCGCGCGGCACGCACGTTCGCTTCCGATTCGTTGACCGCGTTGATCACGCGGAAGCCGCTGAAGACCGGCTGCACGAGATCGACCGCGTAGCCCTTCGGGCTGAAGTCGTTATGCGTGCTTCCGGGAATTCCCGTCGAACGGGTGCGGGAGTGCTGATAGCTGATGTCCGCGCTGCCGGTGATCCGAGGACGGAATCCAGACCGCGCCCGTGTCACCTCTTCGTCGGTCGCCCTGAGACGGGCACGCTCGGCATCGAGGCGCGGATTGTATTGGTAGGCGGACGCAAGCGCCTCGTTCAGCGTTTCGGCGCGCACCGCATCGGACGAACCCAGCACAAGAGCACCCACGGCCGCAAAAGCAGCCAGAGCCACCAGCCGAAAACTCGGTTTGACGTGCACTGATGTCATTCCAAGACCTGCCTAGACGGCTCCACTCCAACAAGGCCCGTCGCATGTGCCGGCTGCCAAGTGGCGGACGCTCCCCCCGCACAAAATTCACAAACCATTAACCGTGTTTAGAGGAGGTGTCCGATTCGGAGAAGGACAAGACAAGCCGCACTGGGTACATGCCGACGGGTGCGTGGCAGCATTCCCACACACCGTTTTCTGGGAGGGGCCAGACCGCAAAGGAAGGCACCAGCCCGGCTGCCCCGTAAGTTGCTGGGATCAAAAGAAAAGATGGGTCGCCCAAGACGGAAGCTCCGCCCGCTGCGCACCCGTCGTTTAGGCAATAGACGCGCCCCTACAAGAGGCCGGCCCCGAAATTTCAGAAGACGAATGCAGGTGCCCGCTCAAAGCCCGGCAAAACCTCGCTATTGGCGTCGAACACGTCCTGCGTGCCGAACACGCTTCCGTCGCGGCGCCAGACCGTCGCCCGTCCGGTGCCGCGATGCGACTGGATCGCCACCAGCCGGCCGCCGTCTTTGAGCTGGTCGAGCAGCCCCGGCGGAAGCGTCTCGATGGCGCCTTCGATGACGATCGCGTCGTACGGAGCACCGTCGGACCATCCGGCCGCGAGATCCCCGGTCACGACCTCGATCCCCTCCGCGCCGATCTGGGCGAGCGTCTCCCGGGCGGCAGCGGCAAACCCGGCGTCGACCTCGAGCGCCACGACGCGGCGGCTAATCCGGGCGAGAACGGCCGACGAATAGCCGGTTGCAGCCCCGATATCGAGCACGGTGGCGGTCGGTTCGATCTGGGCGGCCTGGACGAGTTTGGCGAAGGTCCTAGGTTCCAGCATCGTGCGCGATGCCCCCCCCGACGCCGACCCGAGCACGAGCCCCCCGTCCATGTACGCGAGCGGGCGGGACGCCTCCGGCACGAACAGCTCGCGCGGGATGTCCGCCATGGCGCGAATGATGCGCCTGTCGGTGACGTCGCTCGGCCGCACCTGCGATTCGACCATATTCCTGCGCGGAACAGCGTAGTCCATGTTGATCCTCCGAGGCGGGCGCCAGAAAACTCACCGCGCAGATCCCATCCGGCGCGATGGGGCCGAACATATGCGAAGTTGCATCTCGCGGCCACAGCCCGCAACGCCGCGCCGGCTCTATCCCCTGGACCAGAATGCCCAGCAGACGAGAAGCGCGACCGCGCTCCAGACGAGCGCCACCAGCACGATCCCCAGCGGGCTTCGCGGCCGTTCGGCCAGCGTCTCGGCCTTGGCCCTGAACTCGGCCATCAGCGCCGGATCGATGAGCCGCGCGATGAGAAGCACGGCAATCGGCAGCAGGATGAGTTCGTCGAGCAGCCCCAGAACGGGGATGAAGTCCGGAATGAGGTCGATGGGGGAGAGCACATAGGCCGCAACCAGCACCGCCAAGGCCTTGACGGTCCAGGACACCCGAGGGTCGCGCGCGGCGAGATAGAGCGCGACCCCGTCGCGTTTGGCGCGCCGCGCCCCATCCTCCAGGCGCTGGCGCCACGGCCGGGCGGGCCCGTTCGGCCACTCTCTGTCCACGATAGCTTGCCCCTCGCAGTCCGGATAAATCCTGAGCTTGTCCTGGCCTTTCTCTATATGATAGATGCGTGCGGCGCTGCGATGCGAAGATCTTCTGACCTCTTCCCCCAAGCGCGCCGACGGACATGAAGAGGAGCCACCACCTCCTTTTGCCAACGTCCATCGAGAGGCCACGTGGCGGAGTGGTGACGCAGCGGACTGCAAATCCGTATACGCCGGTTCGATTCCGGCCGTGGCCTCCATTTTTTCAGCGATCACCGTCAGCAGCCAGCCCACACCGCGCCCTCGCGGCCCTGGTCACACCGTGACAAATCTTGGGACTCCCTTCCAATGAACGGGTTCCGCTGGCCCGGCAATCCGCTAATCTTGCGTCCAACGAAAGAGGTGAAAGCCACCGGCATACCACCGGCAAGGCGGCCAATCGGGGGGACGGCTTCAGATGCCATCGGACACCGTCGCGATGATCGAGAAGGTCAAGCGCGACCCTGAATTCGCAGCCGTCGTGAAAAGGCGATCACGGCTCGCCTGGTCTCTCTCCGCCGCAACGCTCGCCATCTATTTCGGCTTCATCCTGCTCGTGGCCTTCACGCCCGGCCTTCTCGGCCGTCCCATCGGGGACGGAACGATGACGGTCGGCATCGTCGCCGGCGTCGGCACGATCATCCTGGCCGTGGCGCTCACCGGCCTCTACGTCCGCCGCGCCAACAAAGACTTCGATGCCAAGATCGACAGCATCGTCGCGAGGGCCGCCTCGTGAACATCGAAGCCATCGTCATGTTCCTGATGTTCGTAGCGGTCACGCTCGTCATCACCCGCTGGGCCGCGAGCCGTGTCCGCTCCGCGTCCGACTTCTACGCAGCGGGCGGCGGCATCACCGGCACGCAGAACGGCCTCGCCATTGCCGGCGACTACATGTCGGCCGCGTCCTTTCTCGGCATCTCGGGGCTCGTCTTCGCATCCGGCTTCGACGGCATCCTCTATTCCGTGGGCTTCCTCGTCGGCTGGCCGATCGTGCTGTTTCTGATCGCCGAGCGCCTGCGCAATCTCGGCCGCTTCACCTTCGCCGACGTCGTGGCCTATCGCCTCGAGGCCCGCCCCATCCGGACGCTCTCCGCCGTCGGCACGCTGACCGTCGTCGCGTTCTATCTGATCGCGCAGATGGTGGGTGCGGGAAAGCTGATCGAATTGTTGTTCGGGCTGCCCTATCTCTACGCCGTGATGATCGTCGGCGCGCTGATGGTGACCTACGTCGCGACCGGCGGCATGGTGGCGACGACATGGGTGCAGATCATCAAGGCCTGCCTGCTGCTCGGCGGCGCGACATTCATGGCGTTCATGGTGCTCGCCAACTTCGGTTTTTCGCTCAACGCCATGTTTCGGGCCGCAACCGACATCCACCCCGACGGCCTCGCCATCCTCTCGCCCGGCAAGCTGGTGGCGGACCCGATCTCCGCGATCTCCCTCGGGCTGGCGCTGATGTTCGGAACGGCGGGCTTGCCCCACATCCTCATGCGATTCTTCACCGTGAAGGACGCGAAAGCCGCGCGCAAATCGGTGTTCTACGCGACCGGCCTGATCGGCTACTTCTACATTCTCACCTTCATCATCGGCTTCGGCGCCATCACGCTCCTGATGAGCGATCCCACCTATTTCCGCACAGGCGCGGACGGCAGCTACGATCCGTTGACCGCCATGATCGGCGGCACCAACATGGCCGCCGTCCATCTCTCGCAGGCCATCGGCGGTTCGCTGTTCCTGGGCTTTATTTCAGCCGTCGCGTTCGCGACCATCCTGGCCGTCGTCGCGGGCCTGACGCTCGCCGGCGCATCCGCCGTCAGCCACGATCTCTACGCCAGCATCTTCGCGAAAGGGCGCCATACGGACGCAACGGAAGTGCGCATCTCGCGCATCTCCGCCATCGTCATCGGCATCGTTGCGATTTTCCTCGGCTACGTGTTCGAGAACCAGAACGTGGCGTTCATGGTCGGCCTCGCGTTCGCAATCGCCGCAAGCTGCAACTTCCCGGTTCTCTTGATGAGCATCTTCTGGAGCGGCACGACGACACGCGGCGCCGTCGTGGGCGGCTTCCTGGGCCTCGTGTCGGCCGTGACGATGGTACTCCTGAGCCCCGCCGTGTGGGTCAACACCTTCGGCTTTCCGAAAGCGCTCTTCCCCTACGACAGTCCGGCGCTGTTTTCGATGACGATCGCCTTCCTCGGCATCTATGTCGTCTCGAAGTTCGACAGCAGCCCACGCGCCGAGAAGGAGCGTGCCGCCTTCGAGGATCAGTTCATCCGCTCGGAGACCGGCATCGGGATCGGCGCGGCGTCATCGCACTAGGCACAGAACGAGGCCGCGCAGATCAGTCCGGCCGCGGCACGCGCGCGGCCAGCACCGCCATCAACTGGTCGCCGTCCTGGAACGTCGACGCGATCACCGGGATTTTCTGGCTCGGGCTCTCGCGATGAGCGAGCGCGATCGCGTGGCACGTGGCCCGGCCGTACTTGTCGACGTCGATCTCCACATCCGCCACCGACCAATCGCTCCACGCGCCTTCGACCACGCGATCCGTAACCGGCACGAAAAGCCCGTGTGCGTTGGCAACGACCTTGAACGATCCCCGCGGCGCGAGATCTCCAGCCGCCACGAGCGCGCCTCACCCGGTGGCGGTCATAGAGCCGGATACCAAGGAACACGGCCCCCACGATCAGGAGACCCGTCGCCAATTCCGCCAGAACCTGACCGAGCGAAATGACATCGCTGCGCAGCCAGGCGCCCAGTGCGAACGCGGCCAGGATCGCGAGCCCTGCCGACCGCACCATCTGTCAGAAGCCTGGATCGGTATTCCGCTCGTGCCCGGTAAGCCCACCGCTCAACCACGTCCTCGGCAGCACGACGTCCTGCCCGCGCGCGGCCAGCGCCGCGTAATGCCGCTGCGCGGTGGCATCGTTCATCCGCTGAGCGGTGGGCGCGGTCCGTCTGTGCGCAAGGTAGACGAGCCCGGAGATGAAGCCCGCGACCGCAAGCCAGAACAGAATTTGCGCCGCCGCATCCGCGTTCATACGGCTCCTCGCGAACGGAGTGCGCCCATCACGCCGCAAAAGCCGGCCATCAGGAGCCGGAACACAGGTTCGAAAATGGGATTGCGATCCATGGGCCAGCGCCCGTCTGCCGGCGGATAGCTATCGTTAGATCAGGGCGGGAAGGCCGCCAAGTCCCCAAAGAGGGAGCGAAACCGGGGACCGCCGCCACCCCGGCGCACTTTTTTCACCTACCCTCTGGCCCCCGGCGCAACCATCTGCTATGAGCCCGGCTCTCGGCGCGCATGACGCCTGTTCCGCGGTAGCTCAGTGGTAGAGCATCCGACTGTTAATCGGACGGTCGTAGGTTCGAATCCTACCCGCGGAGCCATAATTTTCTTTTCAAATCAATGATTTACTCAATCGTTTAGCGCCTGTCGGCGCGCGCCCGGCGGAGTTGCGCTTCCCGCAGGCCTCCGGCAGGATGACCGAACGTATTCGGCACGCCGTCGACACATCGCCCACGCAATGAACGCCCCACACCTGACCGACGACGCGCGCCGCCGCATCGCGTGCATCTCGGAGAGCTATGTCCGCCTGACCGGCCGGCCCCTCGTCGTGCCCGATGCCGACCCCGTCGCCGCCCTCTGGCAGGCTCCGTTGGCGATCGTGGCCCATGGAACGGAAGCCGATCCCGTCTTCTTCTTCGGCAATCGCGCAGCACTCCTTCTGTTCGAGATGGACTTCGACGAATTCACGCGCCTGCCGTCGCGCCTTTCGGCCGAGCCGCTGCTCCGCGAAGAGCGCGCGCGCCTCCTCGAACGCGTGACGCGCGACGGCATCATCGAGGACTACGCAGGCGTGCGGATGTCGGCGAGCGGAAAGCGTTTCCGGATCGCGAACGCCTCCGTGTGGAACCTGACGAACAGCTCCGGATACGCCGTGGGCCAAGCGGCCGCGTTTTCCGACTGGACGGAGATCGCACCGACCAACTGACACGTGTTCCTCGCTCCGCAACACGTGCCCGAAACGGGAACCGCGTCACGCGACAGCCGTTCAACTCCCGATACGGGACGAGGGCATGGATGACCAAACCGGAGACGTTCGAGCAATTCTGGCCCGATTACTTGCGAGCCCATTGCGACCGTCGCTCGCGCGCGATGCATCTCGTCGGAACGGCAGTCGGCATCGCCTGCTTCATAAGCTTCCTCGTGACGTTCCATCCCGCCTGGCTCATCGCAGCCCCGGTCTCCGCGTACGGCTTTGCCTGGGCCGGGCATCTCCTGTTCGAAAAAAACTCACCGGCGACGTTCTCTCATCCGCTATGGTCGTTGCGCGGCGACCTGAGAATGGTGTGGCTCACCCTCACCGGACGCATCGAAGATGAGATCGCGGGCGTGGGGTGTCCGTTGGAATAGCGCGCCGAGCGCACCGGAGCGGTGGGACACCGTCCGAGTGCGACGAATGGAGCCGTCAGATGAAGCAAACCATCGCCATCCTCGCCGCCCTCGCCCTGCTGGCGCCCGCCGCTCACATCACGAGCGCTGCATTCGCCGACAAGAAAAACGGGAAAACGGTCGAAGCCGCGACGCAATCCGACGCGGAAGAAAGCAACAAGGACGATGGGCTGAAATCCATCGAGCAGGGGTTCTCCATCCCCGCCGCCGACGGCACGGCGAGCGGAACCCAGACGCCCAAGAAAGCCCCTCCCAAGAAGTAAAATCATGCGCACGTCCCGAACAGGCGGCGGCGCCGGAGCCCGGCCTCAGGACTCCCGCCGCGGCACCTGGCGGGACGTCGGAGGAGGCGTGAAGATCGACGATGTGACAGGCTCCACCGGCCCGGAAGACGTCGCCGCCAGGGGATCGAACCGGCGAACGGCGTGGGCCTGAAGCACCGCCTCGTCGCCCTCGCCCCGCCGCGCGATCTCGAACACCAGCGCCCCAAGCCGTTCGCGCCCCACGCCATCGTACCGGTTCAGCTTGAGGGAAGCACACGCCGCGTCGAAGACCCGTTGCAGGGCCTTGAGCTCCTCATCGTCGAAGAAGGATTTATGCCGCTGCAAAGACATTGACGCTTCACCTTATGATTTTGATTTAAAAAAGAGCGCCAACACACGCCGCGTGCAAAATATTTTTAGAAAAATTTCAAGTCAAACAAACCTCGAGCAAGTCTAAATCATCAGAATGACAATGTAGGTCCTTCAACTCATAGAGAAATCCGACATCCCTCCGCGAAGGCCGGACGTTCACCGCCCGCTGAGATCCATGCGGCGCTTAGATCCTCCCGCACGCCGCGCACTCGACGTGAAACGTCCGATGTGGTTACTGAAGTCGTCCGACCGATGGGAAACGGGCCGACAAATATGCGCCGAATTGATCGGACGAAACGGAGTTCGCGCGCCGAGCAGGGCGCGCGCTCGACCGGCGGACCAAGTGCCACGACGCCATGAACGCATTCGATCGCGACACAGAACGGGAACGCCGGCAGATCCACGAGATCTCGCTCAACGTCGCGCATCGCCTGCTCGATCTCCTCGAACGGCGCCATCTGGCTCCGCCCGCCGTCTCCGAAGAGATCGTCACCGGCGCGCGGATCATCGCCGAGATCCAGCGCGAGATCGACGGCATCATGACCGCGCTCGCGCACGGCGAAACGCTCGACCTCGCGGTTCTGACGCACGTGCTCGCGAGCCACAACCGCGCCCTCAGCCTGGTCGAGGACCTCGAAATCAAGGCGGGTGGGCGCGGGGCTGAAAGATACCCCGATCCGGAGCGGACCCACGCTGCTTTGATCGCGACGGCGCGCGAAATCGAGCGCGAAGCGCGGCAGCGTCAGGATCTTGATCCCGCGCCGCTGACGCCGCAGATCCGCACGGCGCCGACAGGGGTTCTCCCGCCGCAATCGGCGCCGCGCACCCAAACCTCCTACGCCCCGCACACCTCGCCCGCGAACCGCACGTCCCACGCGGGACCTCACACGACACGACCGCCGCTTCCCGGCCCCGGTCCCGCCACGCGCGAGCCGCCCACGGCGCGGACGCCGCCACCGCACCAGCGCCAGCCGCCGCCGCACGACCCGCAGCCTCTTCTATCGTCCGCCACGCCATCCGGACGAGCCAAGCTCCGCACCCTGGTGTCCTCTCCCTTTGGCGCCGTCACACTCGTCGCCGGCATCGCCATCGTGGCGGCATCGCTCGCGGGCGCGGTGAGCTTTGCGCTCTCGAACGGCGACACATCGAAAGAACGCTCCATGGCCGAGCAGACGGTCGGCGGGAAATTCGACGGGCGCCTGAGCGCAGCCGACACAGCGCCCGAGAGCACCTCCGACATTCTCGTCGTCACACCGCCCGCCAATGCCGCGCCCTTGGCGCAGCCTTATCTCGTCGTGCTGGCGACCCGCCGCAGCACCGAGGAGCTCGATCAGGATTTCCGCTACTTCAAGGAGGCCCACCCCAAGCTCCTCGAGGGCGCGCGCGGGCGCATCGACACCATCCAGAGCCAGGACGGAAAGACGTGGCATCGCCTCTCGCTCATCCCGCCGCGATCGCAAGAGGAAGCAGCCTCGCTGTGCGCGGAGCTCAAGGTCGCAGGCCTGACCGAGTGCTGGATCAAGCCTCTCCCGCTCGGCCTCGACGCCTCGCGGTGACGACACGCAAAGCACGCGGCCGAGCCAGCTTGCGAGCGCTCCTCAACCGGCCTATGTGAGGCTCCGCGGAGCTCGCTCCACGTCACGAGACCCCAGGAGACGCATGACATCCATCATCTCGGTCAAGGACCTGAGCAAGACCTATGCGTCGGGACACGTGGCGCTGAAGTCCGTGAGCCTCGATATCCGCAAAGGCGAGATATTCGCGCTCCTCGGCCCCAACGGCGCCGGCAAGACCACGCTGATCGGCATCATCTGCGGTCTCGTCAATCCGACGTCGGGCAGCGTGGCGGTCGACGGACGCGACATCGTGAAGGACTGGCGCGAGGTGCGCGCGATGATCGGCCTCGTCCCGCAGGAGCTGTCCCTCGAAATGTTCGAGCCCGTGCGCGCGACGGTCGCCTTCAGCCGCGGCCTGTTCGGAAAACCCCGCTCTCCGGAAATCATCGAGAGCGTGCTGCGCACGCTCTCGCTCTGGGAGAAGCGCGACGACCCCATCATGGCCCTCTCGGGCGGCATGAAGCGGCGCGTGCTCATCGCCAAGGCCCTCGCCCACGAGCCCGCCATCCTGTTCCTGGACGAGCCGACGGCGGGCGTCGACGTGGAGCTCAGGAAGGACATGTGGAGCGCGGTGCGCGCGCTCCGGGATTCGGGCGTCACCATCATCCTCACCACGCATTACATCGAGGAGGCCGAGGAGATGGCGGACCGGATCGGCGTCATCAACAAGGGCGAGCTGATCCTGGTGCAGGAAAAGGCCGAGCTGATGCGCAAGCTCGGCCGCAAGCAGCTCGTCCTCGAGCTGACGGAGCCGCTCTCCGAGATCCCACCGTCGCTGGCTGCCTATGGCCCATCCCTCGAACTCGCATCCGACGGCAACGCCCTCGTCTTCACCTATGAAACCGGCGGAGAGCGCACCGGCATCACCGCCCTTCTCGCCGCCATGCGCGAAGGCGGCGTCGGCTTCAAGGATCTCGCCACCCATCAAAGCTCCCTTGAGGACATCTTCGTCGACCTCGTAAGGCAAAGCCCATGAACGTCTACGGCATTCGCGCGATCTACGGCCACGAGATGGACCGCTGGCGGCGCACGCTCATG
>ERZ869909.2806-NODE-2806-length-10882-cov-3.614068_pt1 | contig 10882 bp, 15 predicted proteins | sample MGYA00520892_ERZ869909 | MGnify/ENA primary metagenome ERZ869909 (study PRJEB32215, sample SAMEA104723947) | bioreactor metagenome | biome: bioreactor; feature: anaerobic bioreactor; material: water | place: China | collected 2015-03-12 ... | reverse complement strand
CAACCTCAAGGACCGCCGCACGGATCTGTACGAGATCATCGTCAAGGCACCGCTCGCAGACAGCGACCTGGAGGCCGAGCGGCGGCGCGGCGAGATCGCCCGGGTGGTGGCCGACCAGGAGGCAGCAGACCAGGAGGCGGCGGACGCGCGGCTGGAGGACGCTCAATGAGCGACTACTCGGCCGAGATCAGGTGGGAACGAGGCGGCGAGGATTTCCTCGACGGCCGCTACAGCCGTGCCCACCGGCTGCTGTTCGACGGCGGAGCGGAGGTGCCCGGCTCCGCCTCGCCCCACGTCGTGCCTCCGCCCTTGTCGGACGCCGCGGCCGTGGACCCGGAAGAGCTGTTCGTCGCCTCGCTCGCGTCCTGCCACATGCTCTGGTTCCTGGCCATCGCACGCAAGTACGGCTTTCGCGTCGACCGTTACCTGGACCGCCCGTTCGGCCGCATGGCGCGCAACGACGAGGGGCGCATGGCGATGACGCTGGTGACCTTGCGGCCCGAGGTCCATTTTTCCGGCGACAAGCGCCCAGGCCCGGACGAAATCCGGCACTTGCACCACGAGGCGCACGAGGCCTGCTTCATCGCCAACTCGGTGAAGACCGAGGTTCGTTGCGACCCCATACGGCCCGCGTGACCAGTTCACCAATGAGGAGAGCGTACCCATGAGCAAGCCACCCGTCAGCGAGTTCGGAGGACCCGTCGGCTGGCCGCAACTGTCGCTGTACCTGACCGTCCGCGACCCGGCCGCCAGCCTCGAGTTCTACGGCGGCGCCTTCGGCTTCGAATCCACCGGCGAGACGATGAAGGACGACGCGGGCAACATCCTGCACGCCGGCATGCGACTCGGCGACATCGCCATCATGTTCGCGCCGGAGCCCCCGAATGGCGCGATGCTGGCACCCACCACCAGCGGCGCGATCGACAGCCACACCTTCTATGCCTACGTCCCGGACGTCGACGCACTCGCCGCCCGGGCCCAGGCCGCGGGAGCCACCATGCTGCAACCGCCTGCGGACCAGTTCTGGGGCGATCGCATCGCGATCTTCCGCTGCCCGAACGGCTACCATTGGACCTTCGCCACGCACGTGGCACAGTTCGACCCCGGCCAGGTGCCGACCGGCTGACGCCGCCCGCGAGGAACTTCGCATGGATCCCATCACCTGGGAGGATTTCGAGCGCGTTGAGCTCCGCGTCGGCCGCGTCCTGAGCGCCAGCGTCTTCGCCGAGGCACGCAAGCCCGCCTACGTCCTTCATGTCGACTTCGGCCCGGAAATCGGCGTCAAGAAGTCGAGCGCACAACTGACCCAGGTCTATCAACCCGAGGAACTCGTCGGACGGCTGGTGGTGGGGGTCGTGAACTTCCCGAAGAAGCAGGTCGGGCCATTGATGTCCGAATGCCTGGTCACCGGCTTCCACAACGAACGAGGCGAAGTCGTTCTATGCGTGCCGGATCGCGAAGTGCCGCTGGGCGCCAAGCTTCTTTGAACGACGGCAATCGACTGGCGCGCACTGCACCGAGCGACGGCAGCCTCGCTATGGCCGGCGGGCCGGCTGCGCCGCCGCCGTGACCATCGGCAGCGCGGCCGCACTGCTGCTGGCCATGGTGCTGCTTGCCGCCATGCCCAGTGTGAGCGTGCTGGCCGTCTCCAGTCGTGCTGCTGCGGGAGGGTTCCCGGCCGGGGCGATGACTGCACTCGGCATCGTCGTGGCGGACCTGTTGTTCATCCTGCTGGCCCTGTTGGGGCTTTCGCTGCTGGCCGCGGCCCTCGGAGACTCGCTCTGGCTGCTCAGGTATCTTGCGGTGGCATACCTTGGGTGGCTGGCGCTGGGTCTCTGGCGGGCTCCCGCAAAGACAACGGAAGGCCCGCCCGCCTTGCAGCGCGGCAGTTTCGCCACCGGTTTCCTGCTCACGCTCGCGGACCAGAAGGCGGTCTTGTTCTATTTCGGATTCCTGCCGGCCTTTCTCGATCCGTTGACCGCGTCGCACCATGACGTCCTGCTGGTGATGGCCATCGCCGTCGTCGGGGTCGGTGGAGTGAAGCTCGCTTATGCATGGGCTGCCGCCCGGCTCGGCCAGGTCCTCCCGCCGGCGGCGGGAGCCATCTTGAATCGCGCGGCCGCGGTTGCGATCCTGCTCGCCGCAGCCACGCTGCTGCTGGCTGCCTGAACCGGTCGTAGCGCGCCTTTCCTCACGCGACGATCCGCGAGGACAACTGATGCCCAGACTCGAACACAAGATCGCCCTCGTCACGGGGGCCGCGCGCGGGATCGGCGCAGCCATCGCCCGCGCCTTCGTCGCGGAAGGGGCGACAGCCTGGCTGACGGACATCGACGATGAGCACGGTGAGGCCACGGCTGCATCGCTGGGACCGGCCGCCCGCTACCGTCGCCTGGACGTGCGCGAGGAGCGCGACTGGGAACGGGTCCTTGCGGAGCTGCTCACGGTCGAAGGAAAGCTGGACGTGCTGGTGAACAATGCCGGCATCACCGGCTTCGAGGCCGGGGGCGCCGCCCACGATCCGGAGCACGCCACGCTCACAGACTGGCGCGCGGTTCACCACACCAATCTCGACGGCGTGTTCCTCGGCTGCAAGCATGGCATCCGGGCCATGCGGTCACGCGGCTCGGGCGCGATCATCAACCTCTCCTCGCGCTCCGGGCTGGTCGGCATTCCGGGCGCCGCGGCCTACGCCTCGTCGAAGGCCGCGGTACGCAATCACAGCAAGACCGTGGCGCTGTACTGCGCCGAACAGGGGCTGGCGATCCGCTGCAATTCCATCCATCCCGCGGCCATCCTGACGCCCATGTGGGAGCCCTTGCTGGGTGACGGGCCGGAGCGCGAGATCCGAATGCAGGAATTTCTCGCCGATTGCCCACTGCGGCGTTTCGGCCGGCCCGAGGAAGTGGCTGCGCTCGCGGTGCTGCTGGCCTCGGATGAAGTCCCCTACATGACCGGCGCCGAGCTCAACGTGGACGGCGGGATCCTGGCCGGCACGGCCACCCCACCGGCGGCGGCGCGCTGACGCCGCTTGTCACGGTCCGCAACGCCGGCCCACGCACGCACGGGCAGCGTCATCGATTGGTACCATGTTCTCGTCCAGACGGGCCGCAGCCCGCGGAAATCGACATGAGGAGAGAATGATGAACGACGCGATCGAACTGACCGGCCACTGCCTGTGCGGCGCCGTGCGGGTACAGGCCCGGGGACCGGCCGAGTTCGGCGCCTGCCACTGCAGCATGTGCCGCAAGTGGACCGGCGGCCCCCTGCTGGCCGTGCATTGCGGCACCGAGGTCCGGTTCCAGGGCGACGAGAGCGTCACCAGCTACGCGTCGTCGGAGTGGGCCGAGCGAGGATTCTGCCGTCATTGCGGCACGCACCTGTTCTACCGGCTGAAACTCGACGGCCAGTACGTGCTGCCGCTCGGACTGCTCGACCCGGGGCCCGAATGGTCGTTCGCCGAGCAGATCTTCATCGAGGAAAAGCCGGCCTGCTACGAGTTTGCGAACCAGACGCGCCGGATGACGGGCGCCGAGGTGTTCGCGGCCTTCGCGCCGCCGAACGATTGACCTCCGGGCCCGGTGCCCCGACCGAAGGTCGACCTGGCGGCTGATGTCGATTTCCTGGCGCGTGGTCCGTCGTGGGCTTGAAACCCTGATTGGAGCCCGTGATGCGCTGCATGGTATTTGTCAAAGCCAATCCGGACACGGAGGCCGGTGTGCTGCCCAGCCGCGAGCTGCTGGAAGCAATGACCCGTTTCAACGAGGAGCTGGCTCGTGCCGGCGTGATCCTGGCAGGAGAGGGCCTGAAACCCAGTTCTTGCGGGGCGCGGATCCGGTTTTCCGGCGATGCGCGCCGGGTGATCGACGGCCCCTTCACGGAAAGCAAGGAACTGGTGGCCGGCTACTGGTTGTGGCAGGTGCGCTCGCTGGAGGAAGCCATCGAGTGGGCCAGGCGGTGCCCCAATCCCACCGGCGAACACGGCGAACTCGAGATCCGGCCGGTCTACGAGGCCGGCGACCTCGTTGCCGCCGCAGCCACCTGAGTCGACGGAGGACCAGTCCATGCAGATCCAGCCCTATCTCTTTTTCGATGGTTGCTGCGAACGGGCAGTGGAGTTTTACCGCCAGGCACTCGGCGCCGAGGTCGTGATGCTGATGCGTTATCGCGACAGTCCGGATCCCTTGCCACCCGGCGTGGATGCCGCGACGTTCGCCGACCGGATCATGCACGTGACCATGACGATCGGCGACGCGGTGATCATGGCGTCCGACGAATGCATCGGGAATCCGTCGACATTCGGCGGGTTCTCCCTTTCGCTCGGCGTTCCCGATCGCGCCACCGCAGACCGGTTCTTCGCGGCGCTGGCCGACGGAGGGCAGATCGTCATGCCACTCGGAAAGACCTTCTGGTCACCCTGCTTCGGCATGCTGACGGACCGTTTCGGGGTGCAATGGATGGTCAACCAGGATGACGGGACAACGGGAGCCGGAGAATGAGTTACATGCTGTTGATCATCGAGCCGGCCGGACAACGGCGCGAGCGCAGCGAGGCCGAAGGCCGCAAGCTGTATGACGACATGCTGGCTTTCAGCGCCTCGTTGAAGGAGCGAGGCCTGCTGCAGCTCAGCCAGTCCCTGCGCAGTGCCGACCAGGCCGTCCGCGTGCGTGTGGCGGGCGGCGAGCGCACGCAGGTGGACGGTCCGTTCGCCGAGGCCAAGGAGATCGTCGGCGGTTTCTTCCTGTTGAACTGTGACGATCGCAGCCAGGCGCTCGAGATCGCGGCATCCTGCCCGGCTGCCCAATGGGCCACGGTGGAAGTGCGTGAACTCGGGCCGTGCTTCACCTGAACCACGGCGGCCGACTGCGGGTGCTGCAGCGCCGGAGTCCGGCAAGGCCAGCAGGCCGACCGTGAAGGCGCGCGAGGTCCAGCGCACCGTCGAGGCCGTGTGGCGCATGGAATCCGCCCGGCTGATCGCCGCATTGACGCGCCTGACGGGCGACGTCGGCCTCGGCGAGGAACTGGCGCAGGATGCGCTCGTCGCTGCGCTCGAGACCTGGCCCCGCAACGGCGTTCCGGACAACCCGGGCGCCTGGCTCATGGCGGCGGCGAAGTACCGGGCCATAGATCACTTTCGCCATCGTGCGCTCGCCCGTGAGAAACAGGTCCAGCTCGGGTACGAGCAGGATCTTGCGCGCCTGCCCGAAGAAGATCCACTGGCGGCGGAAGCCGACGATCCGGTGGGCGACGACCTCCTGCGGCTGATGTTCACGGCCTGCCATCCCGTCCTGTCGATGGACGCGCGGGTGGCGTTGACGCTGCGCCTGCTTGGCGGGCTCCGCACCGAGGAGATCGCGCGCGCTTTCCTGGTGCCTGAGGCCACGGTGGCGCAACGGATCGTGCGCGCCAAGCGAACGCTCGCGGCGGCAAGGGTACCCTTCGAAGTGCCGCGTGGACCCGAGCTCGATCGACGCCTGGGCGCCGTGCTCGAGGTGATTTACCTGGTCTTCAACGAGGGTTATACGGCCACGGCCGGCGACGACTGGGCGCGCCCCGCCTTGTGCGAGGAAGCGCTGCGGCTGGGCCGGATCCTCGCGGAACTCGCCCCGGCCGAGCCGGAGGTCCACGGGCTGGTCGCATTGATGGAGATCCAGGCCTCGCGCCTGCGGGCACGGGTGAACGCCGCCGGCGAGCCCATCCTGCTGCTCGACCAGGACCGGAATCGCTGGGATCCGCTGCTGATCCGCCGGGGCATGGCCGCGCTGCAGCGAGCCCTGTCACTGGGGCGCGCACTGGGCCCTTACGGGCTGCAGGCGAGCATCGCGGCCTGTCATGCGCGTGCCAGAACCGCCGCGGAGACGGACTGGCTTCAGATCGTCGCACTGTATGACGCGCTGGCTGCGGTCGCGCCCTCGCCCGTGGTGGAACTGAATCGTGCCGTCGCCGTGGCCATGGCTTTCGGCCCGGCCGCGGGGCTGGAGGCCATCGAACCGCTCTCGTCCGCGCGGGCCCTGAAGGAGTACCACCTGCTGCCGAGCGTACGGGCCGACTTGCTGCGGAAGCTGACTCGGCACGAGGAAGCCTGCGCCGAGTACCGGCGTGCCGCGGACCTGACTCGCAATGCCCGCGAGCGCGCGCTGTTGCTGCAGCGTGCGGACGAATGCGTGCACCTTCTCGAATCGCGAACCGACGACCACGGGACGATGATCCCGCCTGACCGAGCCATGAAGGAGAAGCCGGATGAAAGAACAGACGACGAACACCGCTGAAGTACGCCAACTGGTCGAACGCTGGGCCGAGGCGGCGCGCAACAAGGACCTCGACGCCGTCATGGCTTGCTACCTGCCGGAAGTCGTGGCCTTCGATGCGATCCTGGCCCTGCAGTTCCGCGGCACCGACCGCTACCGCAAGCACTGGGAACACTGCCTGGAGCTCATGCCCGCCGGACAGTTCATCCTCGAGGTGCACGATATGGAAGTCGAGGTGGACGGCAGCCTGGCCTTCGCGCACTACCTGTCGCGCTGTGGCTGCAGGGACGACCAGGGCAAGGAGGAGACCGGCTGGATGCGCGCTACGGTGTGCTGCCGCAAGACTCCGGCCGGCTGGCGCATCGCGCACGAGCACTACTCCGTGCCCTTCGACCCGCAGAACGGGAACGCGCTGACCGGCCTGGAGCGCTGACGACCCGCACGCCGGGATTCAGCTCTTCAGTCGGTAACCGCTGCGGAACATCCACCACACCAGGCCGAAGCTTGCGACGAGGAAACCCGTGAGCGCCGCCACGCTGGTTCCCATGGCCACGTCGCCGGTGCCGTAAAAGCTCCAGCGAAAGCCGCTGATGACGTACACGATGGGGTTGAACAGGCTGAGCGCCTGGAACGGCTCCGGCAGCATGCGAATGGAATAGAAGGCACCGCCGAGGAAGCTTAGCGGGGTCACCACCAGCATCGGGAAGAACTGCAGCTCCTCGAAGCCCCGCGCCCAGATGCCGATGATGAAGCCCGCCAGGCTGAAGGCCAGCGCCACCAGGACGAGATAAGTCACCATCCAGCCCGGATGCAGGACTTGCAGCGGTACGAACAGGCTGGCGGTGGCGAGGATCACCAGCCCGAGAATCACCGACTTGGTGGCCGCCGCGCCGACGTAGGCCAGCACCGTCTCCAGCGGCGAGATCGGCGCCGACAGCAGCTCGTAGATTGTACCGGTGAACTTCGGCATGTGGATGCCGAAGGAGGCGTTGCTCAGGCTCTCGGTGAATACCGTCAGCATGATCAGGCCGGGCACGATGAAAGCGGCGTAGCTCACGCCGTCCACCTCGCCGATCCGCCCGCCGATGGCGGCGCCGAACACCACGAAATACAGGGCGGTAGTGATCACCGGCGTGGCCAGGCTTTGCCAAAGCGTGCGCCGGAAGCGCGCCATCTCGAACAGGTAGATGGCCCGCATGCCCTGGAAATTCGTACCGCGACCCTTCATCGGCGCGCCCGCAACAGGTCCACGAAGATCTCCTCCAGCGAGCTCTGGCGGGTGTGCAGGTCGCGGAACTCCAGGCCAAGCTCGCCCACGCGGCGCAACAGTGCCGGGATGCAGGATTGCTCTTCGCCCGCCTGGAAACTCAGCCTGAGTTCCGTGCCACCGGCGTCGAGCTCGAGGTTCCACGCGGCCAGGCCCACGGGAACCTCCGCCAGCGGCTCCTGCAGCTGCAAGGTGAGCTGCTTGCGGCCGAGCTTCTTCATGAGGGCCGCCTTCTCGTCGACCAGCACCAGTTCGCCCTTGTGGATCACGCCCACCCGGTCCGCCATCTCCTCGGCCTCGGCAATGTAGTGGGTCGTCAGGATGATGGTGACGCCCTGGTCGCGCAGGCGCCGCATCAGCCCCCACATGTCCTGGCGGAGCTCGACGTCGACGCCGGCCGTCGGTTCGTCGAGAAACAGCACGCGCGGCTCGTGGGCAAGTGCCTTGGCGATCAGCACGCGCCGCTTCATGCCGCCCGAAAGCGTCATGATCTTGTCGTGGCGCTTTTCCCACAGCGACAGGTCGCGCAGCACCTGCTCGACTCGGGCCGCGTCACGCCTCAGGCCGAACAGTCCGCGGCTGAAACAGGTGGTGTCCCAAACCGTCTCGAACATGTCGGTATGCAGTTCCTGCGGCACCAGCCCGATGGCGGCCCGTGTCGCGCGGTATTCCCTCACGATGTCGTGGCCATCGACCCGCGCGCCTCCTGCGCTCGGCGTGACGATGCCGCACAGGATGCTGATCAGGGTGGTCTTGCCGGCACCGTTGGGGCCGAGCAGCGCGAAGATCTCGCCGCGGTTGATCTCCAGGTCGAGCGGTTGCAGGGCCACGTGGCCAGACGCGTAGGTCTTGGCCAGTCCGGAGATGGTGATGATCGATGACACGGCGCGATTCTAACCGTCGGTCATCACGCCCGCATGCAAAGCAGGCGGGCAACCCGTGCGCGAGCCCGCCACGCCACTGCCAGCATCCGGGAAGCTACGCGAACCGAGCCACGTAGATGGGTGGCAGGTGCAGTCCGAGCGTCTCCCAGCTTTCGCCGCCGTCCGCAGAATGCCACAGTCCGCCGGTAGTGCTTCCCATCGCCAGTTGGTCGCCCACCGCGTCGATGTCCAGGGCGTGGCGGTACACCAGGTGATAGGCATGCTCCTGCAGCAAGCCGGTACGCAATGCCTCGAACGACCGGCCACCGTCGCGCGTGCGGTGGACGCACACCGCGCCGTCCGGCGCATAGCGCGACTCGTCCGCCTGGGCGGGAACGAACCAGGCCGTGTCGGGGTCTTGCGGATGCACCACCACCGGAAAGCCATAGCGTGGCGGCGTGGTCGGGGCCACGGCCCGCCAGCGGACACCGCCGTCTCCGCTGCGGAAGATGCCGTTGTGATGCTGCATCCAGAGCTGCTCCGGCGCCGCGGGACACTGCACCACGCGATGCGGATCCTGGATGTTCGGGTCGGCCGCCCGTTCAGGCGGCATGTAGGCCGCGTGCAGGCCCTCGCCCAGCAGCTGCCAGCTCGCGCCGTCGTCCTCGCTGCGCCACAGCCCGCCGCAGGAGACGGCCACCACCAGGCGGCGTGCATCACGCGGATCGACACAGATCGAGTGGATCCCGGGATGGTCCGCGCCCCCGCCGAACCACTCGGTCCGCTCGGGACGATCCCAGAGCGAGCGCTGCAGCACCCAGGAGTCTCCGCCATCGTCCGAGCGGAACAGGCCGCCCGGCATCGTGCCGGCCCAGATCCGCCCCGGCTGGTCGGCACCACCGGTCTCCAGGCTCCAGACCTGCTGCAGGGTCCATGCCGGGCCGGGGGCTTCCGCAGGTTGCTCCGGATACTCCGGTACCGCCACCGGGTGCCAGCTGGCGCCACGGTCGGTGGAGCGGTGCAGCTTCACGCCGAAGTGGCCCAGGTTGAGCGCCACGTACAGCGTGTCACCGCGCGGGTCGTGGAGCACCATCGACACCGGGTCGCCCATGAAGGCCGTGGCGACGATGCGCCATGCATCCCGCCGCTCGAAGATGAACAACCCCTTCCGCGTGCCTACCAGCAATCTCTCCGACATCGGGGGACTCCCATGCGTGGACGAGGCGGCCATCAACCGCCGGACAAGGCCTGGATGACATGGATCTCGCTGTCGGGCCCGACCGGGTCTGACAGCAGGACCGGGTCGCGGATGCGCCGCCCGTCGACGAACAAGGCGACGTGGCGCCGCAGGCCACCCTGGTCGTCGAGGAGATAGCCACGCAACTCGGGGCGCAGCAGGAACGCCTGTTGCAGCACGGCCGCCACCGTGCTGCCATCGACTTCGAGCGGCGCTGCGTCAAGATGACGGCGGAGGTTGGGCGTGAACGCGACGACCGGCATGCGATCCCGGGCAATGTGGCGACGAAAGGCGGAACTATAGGCCAGATTCCCGGCCTTGCCAGTTGCGCCGCAACGACGGCGCGTGCTCAGGGCTCGATCGCGGCTTCGGTCTCGTAACGCCGCATGGCCTCGTCGTAGCCGGCCGGCGGGCTGAACTCGAAGGGCGCGTCCAGCGCCGCCAGCAGGCGGCCGTCGCGCTGGTAGACGTCGGCCGCGAAATGGATGCGCCCGTCCTCCGGCACCGCCGTGCCGTAAAGCGTCAGCACGGAAATGGGGCGCGGCAGGTTCACCACGCGCGTGCGGCCGCTCGCCAGGACCCGCTCGATGGCCGCCTCGTCCCACTCGCTGCCGGCCAGCAGGAGGTTCACCAGCTCGAAGGGCTTTTCCAGCCGGATGCAGCCCGAGCTGAAGGTGCGCTCGGCGCGCCCGAACAGCGCCCGCGCCGGCGTGTCGTGCATGTACACGTGGTAGGGGTTGGGGTACATGAACTTGACGCGCCCCAGCGCGTTTTCCGGGCCGGGCTCCTGGCGCAGCATGTACGGGAAGGTGCGCGCCGTTACGGTGGCCCAGTCGATGGTGGCCGGGTCAATGCGCCTTCCCTGGTGGTCCAGCACCACCAGGTTCCGCCGCTGCAAGGCCTCGGGGTCGCGCCGGATCTCCGGCAGGAAGTCCTCGCGCAGGATGGTCGGGGGCACGGTCCAGGTGGGATTGAACTCGAGGTAGGTCATGCGCGCGCGGAACACCGGCGTCTGCCGGTATGGCCGGCCCACCACCGCGCGCGTGCTCCAGGTGACCTGCCGGTCCTCGATCAGCATCACGCGGAAGCGCGCGATGTTCACCAGCAGGAAACGCGGCTCCATGTCGCGGAAAACCCAGCGCACGCGCTCCATGTTGACCCGTAGCTGGTCGATCCGCGCTTCCACCGGCACGTTCAGCGCCGCCAGCGTCTGGCGCCCCACGGCGCCGTCGACGTCCAGGCCATGGCGCGCCTGGAAGGCGCGAAC